>Ga0315912_10006106_pt1 | contig 10882 bp, 8 predicted proteins | sample VfabasoilMG_FD_204469 | JGI IMG/M metagenome (GOLD analysis project Ga0315912, IMG submission 204469) | Garden soil microbial communities collected in Santa Monica, California, United States - V. faba soil | ecosystem: Environmental > Terrestrial > Soil > Garden | place: USA: California...
ACGGATTGCGAATGCTGCGGGCCAATCCCGGCTTCACGGCCGTCGCCGTGTTCTCGCTGGCGATCGGCATCGGCGCGAACACCGCGATCCTGAGCGTGATCGATGCGGTGATGCGAGCCAGCCTTGCGATCCCGCAGGACGATCGCCTGGTTGTCGTTCGCACTTACCCGCTCGATGATCCGAACCAGGAGACTCACGCGCTGCTCGACGACTACGACATCTGGCGGAACGCGAGCCGCTCGTTTGCCGAGATGGGACTCGCGCTCGGAAATCAGGCCGACTTCGGCGCCGATGGCGACGCTGCTCCTGCAGAACGCATCCAGGGCCAGGCCGTGTCAGGCGGGACGCTTTCCGGCCTCGCCGTCCAGCCGATCCTCGGTCGATTCTTCACGGCGTCAGAAACCGACGTCGGCCCTCCCAGCCCGGTCATGCTGATCAGTCATCGACTGTGGCAGCGGCGTTACGGATCGCGCAGTGACATCGTCGGTCAGACGGCGCGCCTCGATCGGGTGAATCGGACGATCGTCGGTGTGATGCCGGAGGGGTTTCACTATCCCAGCGAGGGGGTTGACTACTGGATACCCCTTGGCTTGAACGAGCCGTCGCGACTGCCCACCCGCGCGCGCTTCTTCGTCGTGACCGCACGCCTGAAAGACGGCGTGACGCTCGAGCAGGCGCAGTCGGATATGAACATCATCGCGACGAGGCAAGCGAAGGAAGACCCCGATCGCCACGGCGGTTGGGGCGTTCGCGTCAAGCCCGTTCGCGAGGCGATGTACGGCTGGACGCGAGAGCGGCTTCTGACGCTCGAGGCTGCCGTCGTCCTCGTGCTCCTCGTCGCATGCGCCAACCTCGCTGGCCTGCTGCTGGCGCGCGGACTCGCACGTATGCCCGAGATGGCCATGCGTGCAGCACTCGGTGCAGGACGCCTGCGCATCGTTCGCCAACTTCTGGCTGAGAGCGTTCTCCTCTCGCTGATCGGCGGCGCGCTTGGTGTCGTTGTTGCGATGGGAGGCATTCGTGCGCTCGTCGGCTTGAATCCTCCACCGGGCGGCGTGAAGATTGTCGATGTCGCCGTTGACGTGCGAACGCTCGGCTTGACCGCGTTGATCTCGCTCACGACAGGGCTCGTGTTCGGCCTCGTGCCGGCCCTGATGAGCACGCGATCGGGCCTCAACGCGACACTGAAGGATTCACCTCCCGCAGCCACGACGAATTTTCCACCACGATTTCGCAACGCATTCGTTGCTGTCCAGATCGCAGTGACAGTCGTGTTGCTGGTCTCGTCCGGGCTCCTGATGAGGAGCTTTCTGCACGTCGCCACACGCGACATCGGTTTCGATCCAGACCGGCTGCTCACGTTCGAGATTCACGTCCCGAGCTCCGACTACATGCACAGAGCCGGGACCAGCGACGCGTGGTACTTCGAGATCGATCCATCGCCGGCGATCGGTTTCGAGCGCATCTACCGAGAGCTCACGACGGTCCCTGGCGTCGAATCGGTAGCCGCCAGTTCGTTTGGCCTTCTGAACAGCGTCGTCGTCCCCTCGACGAGGGTCGACGTGACGGCAACATCAAGCACTCGCGCAGCATCAGGAGGAGCGCCTGCCCTTGCAATAGGCATCGGCCGTGACTCGACACACCTTGTGGACCGGCGCTCGCTGGGCGCCGCGTATTTCCTGGTGACCCCGGGCTTCTTCACGGCAATGAAAGCCGGGCTCGTCGATGGTCGCGACTTCGCCGCCACCGACATCTCGTCATCACCGTGGGTCGCCATCGTCAACGAAAGCGCCGCGAATCGGTTCTGGCCCGGACAGAACCCGGTGGGCCGCCGGTTCACCATGCCCGGCAACTCCGATGAGCGCCCGCGCGAGGTCATCGGCGTCGTGCGCGACATTCCGCTGACAGTCGAAGGGCAGGTTACGCCGGTCGTCTACACGTCGTACCTGCAGCAGCCGCTGCGTCACCCGCAGCCAGTGAACATGTTCGGCCAGATGATGTTCATGGTTCGCTCGACCGGTGATCCGATGAGCCTCCTCCCCGCCGCACGCCGTATCGTCGCCGCCATCGATCCAGACAGGCCGCTGTCGAACATTGCGACGATGAAGTGGCACCTGGGGTCAGTGATGCCGATACGTGGCTACATCGCATTCGCGATCACTGCGTTCGCGCTGACCGCTACACTGCTCGCGGCGATCGGCATCTACGGTGTGCTCGCCTATTCGGTCTCGCAGCGAGTGCGCGAAATCGGAATCCGCCTCGCGCTGGGCGCTGGCGCGTACGAGGTCGTGATGCTCATCGGCCGACGTGCGTTGATGATTCTGTCGCTCGGCCTGGCTGCCGGCCTCGCGGTGTCGCTGATGCTGACTCGCCTGCTGCAGTCGCAGTTGTGGAATGTGAAACCTACCGACCCCGCGACGTTTGCAGGCGTCACGATCATGGTGGTGATCGTCGCGCTGGCCGCGGCGCTTATCCCGATCCGGCGCGCGGCCGGTGTGAGCCCGACCGTCGCGCTACGCTGCGAATAGCCCAGAGCAACGTCACTTCTGCTGCGAGTAGTTGACCAGCGTCTGATCCTTGCAGTTGTCCTTCGTGAAGGGCTGGTCCGCAATCGCCACGACGTCCGAGCCCGTGTACTGCCCCTTCAAATAGTCGGGATCCTCGGCGGTGTACGCGCGCGTCATCTTCATCGTCTTCGGATCGAGCGTGAAGCGCTCGACAACGTGCAACTTGTCGCCATGGCGCACGGGTGCATTGAGCACACCAGGAAGGAAGCCGACGGTATCGACGATGAGCACGTCACCTTCCCATCGCCCGATCGAGTGTCCGGCGCGGGTCGGCTTCACATTCGCCGGGTGCGTCTTCATGTTCATGTAGACCGTCCGGCGAAGGTCCATCTGGCCGTACTGAATGACGATGTTGTCCTTGTTCTGCGTAATGCGATTGACCGGGCCGTCGAACGTCCAGTCGAAGACGATGCTCGTCGTCTCACACCGGAAGCGCGGGTTGTCGTCGCGCACAAACTTGGCGGCAGCCTGCTCACCCATTGCGGTCAACTCAGTACCGCCATAGAGACGCGGACCCGCAGGCGGACCGCCTCCTCGGCGCGCACCACCACCGCCACCACGCTGGGCCGGCTTGGCAGTCTCCAGTTGGCTCAGTGGCACAAGCCCACCGCCCGCGCCACGTGGATCCGCCATCACCACCTGCTCCGGCGCCCAATCGCCCGAGATATTCAGCTCGCCGGTGGGACGACGGGCGTCGCGCGACTTGGCAGCAAACGGCAGCGCGCCGCGTACTTCCTTCACGCCACCCTCGCCCGCTTTCACATACTGGCCGTAGCGGTCCATGTGGCTGCCGTTCTCGAACCGGACCGTGTTCAGGTAGCACGAGTTCGGATCAGCGCGATCGGGAGCGGCCTCGATCGTGACTTTCGAGTTGATCGGGAAAAGCTCCTTCGTCCACCCCGAGCGCCGAAGCGTATGCGCCGAGCGCATCTCGCAGCGATACTTCGACACGCGACCGTTGGCGTCGGTCGCCTCGAAGTAGAGCCATGAGTGCGGGTTGACGAAGTCGACGCGGGTGAGCTTGCCTGTGAAAGTGACGGACTTGCCCAACTCGAACGTGCCGGGCCCGTGATGTGCCAGCGCAGGCGCAGCGCACAGAACGGACACAACGAGAAACGCAGGCCATCGACTCATCTCATCCCTCCCAGGACTCGTTGATGCGAGACGGCGAAATATCGCCGTGCGTTTCGTATTGTAGGCTGAAGCGTACAGAACTCTCGGGGCGCCTTTCGGGGGAGTGAAAGGGTGCCCCGACGATTTCGCGACGTGTGGCTATTCCGACGAGCGCTGATCGGCAGTGCGCTGCGCGCGGGTCTGATAGCTCGAATGCATGACGCCGGGCTCATTCGGCTTGAACGATTCCCTCGCATCGCGATACGCGGCTTCGCCTCGCTCGCGTGCGTAGTTCACTGCGTCGCCTGCGCGATCCAGTCCGCTGGATACCGCCGACTTCACGCGGTCTGACTGACTTCGCCACACGTCGCGGCCTCGCTCCATCGCGTCGTGGCTCAGTTCATTGCCACGCCGTTTCAAATAGGCGCGCGTGTCGCGGCCGGTCGCCGGCGCCATGATGAGCGCGATCGCTGCACCCACCGTCGCACCAAGCGCTGCACCACACACGAAGGCAGCAGCCGATCCTGCGCCCGTGCGTTCTGAATTCATCCCTTCACTGTATGTGTTCATGGCATCCCTCCTCCTCCGCCGACGCCACCCTGCGCCTGGAGACCGCTCGACGCGGACTCCAGACGGAGGTTGCGTGCGTCGTGCGAAGGCCTTGTCACACGGCTCGTCTGCCGGTAATCAGCTGCACGAGAACGGCGACGACGGCGAGTACGAGCAACAGGTGGATGAATCCACCGAGCGTGTACGAGCTGACGACTCCCAGCAGCCACAGCAGCAACAACACGACGAAGAGTGTCCACAGCATGGTCATTCTCACATCGGTCGAACTCTGACGCGCGGGGTAAGAGTTGGCGCGTACGGAACCGCCGACCATCCGGTCCGCACGGCGTGACGGAGCACGTGTCGTGCCATGCCACGGACGGGCCGCTCGACAGCGACGACCTACGTATTTCTCGTGATTTGCTTGTAATAGTTGCAGGATCTGCAGCACATCCTGCAAACCTCATCAGAGTTTCACTCGCTGAGATCATCACGATGTCGCGGTCGCCACGTCTGAGGGAGGGCACAAAACATGCTCATGACTCTGCGCGTGATGACTGACTTCAGGGAGGTACGTCGATGAGAGGTCTATTCGCCCTGGGCATCGTGCTGTTGCTCGCCGGGCTCGCGGCGCTCGCATGGCCCGCGATTCCTTACACCGAACGGAAGAAGGCTGTGGACATCGGCCCCATCGAAGTGCAGACCGAAACAGAGAAGCACGTGTTCGTACCGCCGCTCGTTGGCGTCGCCGCCGCGGCATCGGGCGTCGCGCTCATCGCTCTCGGCCGGCGCAGCGCCTGACAACTGGATCACCATGATGCGACGCGAACGCCGAGAGAGAGTACTGGTCGTCGAGCACGACCTCATGACACGCGAGACGATCGCGATGATGTTGAACTACTACGGGTACGACGTCACGGTCGCGAGCGACGGACGAGAGGCGACACGTCTTCTCGGTCACATGACGCCTGACCTGGTGGTGATGGATTGGCGCACACCTGGCCTCTCCAGCCTTTCGCTGTGTCTGGCGTTGCGGCGGCGTTGGCCGATGATTCCCATCGTCGTGGTCACATCGAGCGACGAAGTGCGCGATGATGATCAGCCGGCCAACGCGTGGCTCCAGAAACCCATCGATCCGTCACTGCTGAACCAGGTGATTCACAACGAGCTCGCACCGGTTCGGAGCGCATGAAAGACCAGACATGACGCGCGCATGGAAGATCGTGCTCGGCGTCCTCATTGCCGTGGGCCTCGCGGCCGGCGTCGGGGTGGCTGTCCTCCGAAGCCAGTGGGCCGCAAACCGGACGGGCCAGGAACTGGCCCGGATCATCGAGGCCCGTCTCGATGCGACGGCGCAAATCGAAGAAGTCTCCGTGACGATCTTTCCTCGTCTCGCGATCGAGGGAAAGGGGCTGACGCTCGTCCGCAACGGCGACGAGCATCGTCTTCCCTTTATTCGCGTCGATCGGTTCAACGCGTCAGGCTCACTCTTCGACGTATTGAAGCGCTCGATCGACGTCGTCGAGATTGACGGGTTCCAGATCGACATCGCACGCGGGCCCAAGCCGAAAGGGTCGGGACTGCGCGGCGTGCGCGACCTCGAGATCGACCAGATCAACGCGACGCACGGGCTGCTGCGGGTACTGCCCGACGATCCCGACAAGCTGCCGCTCAATTTCGATCTCGACACCGTCAGCTTTCGCGACTTCAGCTTCGAGCACGCCGGGCAATACGAGGCGCAGCTGACGAACCCTAAGCCTCGCGGCCTGATCAAGAGTGCCGGCTTCTTTGGTCCATGGAACACGTACGAACCTCGATCGACGCCGTTGCAGGGCGACTACGCGTTAATCGACGCGCGCCTCGATACCATCAAGGGCATCGGCGGCGTGCTGAATTCGAAGGGCTCTTTCGACGGCGTGCTCGAGCACATCAAAGTCACAGGTACAACCACGACGCCTGACTTCCAGCTCGAACTGGCGAAGCAGCCGGTCAACCTCGACACCAAGTTCGTCGCGGTGGTCGATGGAACCAGCGGCGACACCTACCTCGAGCAAGTGGACGCCACGCTGGGGAAATCGCGCATCCTCGCGAAGGGATCGATCGCCGGCGCGCCCGGCGCGAAGGGGCGGACGATCGCTCTCAATGTGAGCGCCGACGGCCGCTTCGAAGATTTTCTGAGACTGGCGGTCAAGGCGCAGACGCCCGCGATGCGCGGCGCAATCGGACTCAAGACGGGACTGGTCATTCCTCCGGGAGACATCGACGTAGTGCAGAAGCTTCAGCTGAAAGGGTCGTTCCAGATTCGGCGCGGTCAATTCACGTCGGAGACCGTGCAGGACAAGATTGACGAACTGAGCCGCCGCGGCCGCGGCGAGCCGAAGAACGAAGAAGTCAATGACGTGATGGCCGATTTCGGCGGAGACTTTGCGCTGCGCAATGGCCGCCTCGATCTACCGAAGTTTCAGTTCGCTGTAGAGGGCGCCAAGGTCGCACTCGGCGGCAACTACGGACTTCCCACGCAGCAGCTTGATTTCCAGGGCTCGCTCATTCTCGACGCACCGCTCTCGAAGACCACGACAGGAATCAAATCGCTGCTCCTGAAGGTCGTCGATCCGCTGTTCCGGAAAGACGGAGCCGGCGCGGTACTGCCCATCGTCGTCTCCGGAACGGTCGATCAGCCCGCGTTCGGTCTCGACAGGGGCCGCATCATCGGCCGCTGATCAGATCTGCGCACTTCTCGCCGATTGCCACGCACGCCGCGTGCGTCGCCGCATTCACCACGTCCGGCATGATCGACGCGTCCGCCACGCGAAGTGCGTCGATGCCACGAACTCTCAGGCGCGAATCGACGACTGCTTCCGGGTCGCGATCCGGACCCATTCGACACGTTCCTGCGAGGTGATAGATCGTGTCCGCCTTCTCCCGGATGAACGTGCGCAGTTCGCCCTCCGACGTCACGCTCGATCCCGGTTCGACTTCCTCGGCCCGGACGTTGTCGTACGCGCGTGAATTGCCAAACCGCCGTAGGAGATGGACGCCGTCGACGAGCGCCGCGACGTCCGCGCCTTCCTGAAGGTAGTCGACGCGAATCACCGGAGGCGCGAAGGGATCTGCCGAGTGCAGCGTCACTGAGCCGCGCGACTGCGGCCGCACCAGCGACACCGTGAGGCTGACCAGGTCATCGGGCTGGTCGACGCCACGACCCACATAGAACTGCAGGTCAGGCACACTCGACGCACTCGACGATGTGAAGAGACCGGCGGTGACCATCGAGCCGGGCAGCGTCGCTCGCCCCTTCCACCGGACAGACAGCTTGAGATGGTCCTGGAGGTTGCGACCGACGCCAGGAAGATCTGCCACGACGTCGATGCCATGCGCGCGCAAATGCTCAGCACCTCCGACTCCGGACATCATCAACAGTCGCGGAGACTCGATCGCGCCGGCGCAGAGCACGACTTCTCGTGCAGCGTGCACGCGTTCAAGCTCGACGCTGCCTTCCCGCAGGTACTCAGCGCCGACGGCACGTCCCTTCTCGATGAGTAGCCGTGTCACTCGAGCGCGGGAACGAACCTCGACGTTGGGGCGTGACATCGCCGGAACGAGGAAGGCCGCCGCTGCGCTGTGCCGGCGACCGTTCAGGATGTTTCGTTGATAGAGCCCGGCGACACCGGACGGATCGGCGATGTTGAAATCGTGCTGACGGTCGGCCCGAAAGCCCTGCTCCGCTACCGCTTTGAGGAATGCCTCGTGACTCGCGTGGGGATCGCGGCAAGGACTGACAGAGAGACTCTGTTCCGCGCGTGTGAAGAGCGGGAGCAGATCGTCGTAGCCCCATCCCGGATTCCCACTCGCCTCCCATGCGTCGAAGCAGCGGCGATCGCCACGCGTGTGGACCATCGCGTTGATCGCGCTCGATCCACCATGGACACGGCCGCGCGGCGTCGGCATACGGCGCTGCGCGAGGCCCGGCTCTGGCTCGGTGATGTAGCTCCAGTCGTACCTGGAACCCATGAGAGACGTCCATCGCCCGGGCGTCGTAATCGCCGCATCGTCCTCACCGGACTCGCCTGCCTCTAATAGCAGTACGCGAACGGACGGATCTGCAGATAGACGATTGACGACGACGCATCCAGAGGATCCGGCGCCGACGACGATGTAGTCAGGAATCACGGAGTGCGTCGGCCGGGTCTTGCTCTTTAGACCCGGCGGGTCCACAAAGCAGGACCCGCCCTACGAGTGGTGGCTACTGTCCGGTATCGCAGGCCTCGGTGATGCAGATCGATTCCAGCGTGCGACCTTCCGGCGGAACGGCCATGCCCTGCGCCGCCATTAGCTTGCGCAAGAGGAGGCCTGCCTCCGCGTGCGGAATCGCCGACTGCACACCGACACGCACGAGCCCGTCGGCGTAGTCAACGGCCTGCCACGTGTGCACGGCGAGCTTGCCGCCGCGATTGTCGGTGTTGCCGTAGTCACGCACATCGAGCTTCGCGCCATGGTCGGCGAGAACCTGAATGACGTCGGCGCGCCCCTTATGTGCGGCGCCGTGAAGCGCAGTACGACCGGTATCCGCCTGGGCATTCGCGTCGAGGCCCAGCTCCAGCAGGATCTTCACCGCGTCGAGCGTGGCCTGCGGCGACCACTCGTACGTGATGCCTTCGACCCAGCCAATTCCCGCGGCCACGTGCAGGGCTGTCACGCCAAGGGCTGTGGCGATCTTCGGATCGGCACCCTTCGCCAGCAGCACCTTCATCAGCGCGACGTCGCCGGACTGCGATGCGCGGAAGAACGCGGTTGCACCGTTCTCATCGAGCCACTGGTTGGTGAAGACCGTCCGGGTCTCGGTGCTGTCCTTGACGCGCGCGTTCACCTCGGCGCCCTTGTTGAGCAGGAGCGTGATGAACTCGAGGTGGTCCATGTCGCCCTTGCGCACCGGGTAGTCGCCGTTCTCGATGTTGCGGTTGTCGGTGGCGATGTAGAGCGGCGTCCAGCCACCTTTATTCGTCAGGTTCGGATTGGCGCCGTGCTCCAGCAGATATGCGCCGAGCTTGTAGTAACGGTTCTGCGTCGCTACGAGCAGCGGACTCCAGCCGTAGCCCGAGGTCTGATTGATGTCCGCGCCCGCCGCGAGCAGCACGTTCACCGACTCGAGATTGTTGGCACGGGTCGCGTAGATGAGGGGAGTCAGGGCGCCGCCGTCATTGGGCGCTGGTGTCCGGCGCGAGAGACCGACTGCCGCCAATGCCGCGTCGTCTTGCTGATCGTCTCCCGCAGCTCCAGTCGGCGTGCCATTGCCGCGCCCGGCGCCACGGCCACGTCCGCCGCCAGCGCTCGCAGCAGCAGCGCCCGCGCGCCCAGCGCCGCCTGCGGCCGGCGCCTCGCCGGCTGCTTCTCGAATCTGACGCAGGTCGAGCGCGTTACCGGCTGCAACTGCCGCACCCTGGGCAGCCACAGCTTTGCGGGGATCGTTCGCCTTGCCGAGTGCAGGACCTCGACCACGCTGGGCCGGGTTTGATTTCGCCGCGACATCAGCACCGCGATCGATCAGGAACTTCACCGCGGGCGCGTGCCCTTCGTCGGCAGCCCACATCAACGGCGTCGTGCCACGCTGTGTTTCCTTCGCATTTACGTCGGCACCGCGATCGACGAGCACCTTCATTGCTGCGACGTTGCCCGTTCGCGCGGCCGTCATCAGCGGCGTGCGGCCCAGCGGAAGCTTCTCGTTTGGATCGGCGCCCGCGGTGAGCAACGCTTCGATAACAGCGGAATCACCATTTACGCTGGCGAGCCACAGCGGCGTCGAGCCTTCGCGATTGGCCGCCTTCGGGTTCGCGCCCGCTTTGATCAGGACATCGACCAGCTCTTTGTTGCTCTTGAAGACGGCCCAGTGCAGCGCCGTTGCCCCGTCCGACTGCGGTGCGTTCACGTCGGCTTTTTGCGTAATGAGGCCGCGAACTGCAGCGATGTCGCCCTTCGCAGCTGCGTCAGCAACATCGCTCGTCCCCGCAGCTCCGATGGAAACCACGAAGCCCACGGAGAGCACGAAACCAAGAAGCCAAATGGTCTTCGTGAACTTCGCTACCTTCGTGGTCTTCGTGCCGTTGGGAGTTGGGAGTTGGGCCTTGGGAGTTCTCACAGAGCCTCCAGCCGGCCGGTGCTGTCGCCGATGGTGTCCTGATGGATGTCGTACTTGTCGAGAATGCTCAGGAGCAGGTTGCCCGTCGGTATCGTCTTCGACGGATACGCGATGTGACGTCCGCCCTTGAGCTTTCCGTTCAATCCACCGACGAGGACGTGCGGCACGTCGTAGTGCACGTGCTGATTCGAGTTCCCCATGTTGCTGCCGTAGAGAATCATCGACTGATCGAGCAGCGTGCCATCACCATCGCGCTTCTTCGAGAGCCGGTCGGCGAGGTGCGCAATCATCTTCACGTGGTAGACGTTGATCTTCGCGAGCTCGGCGATGCGCCGGGGATCCTCGCCGTGATGCGACACACCATGGAAACCGGCCGTCGGCGCCTCGCACTCAGGATACGTCCGGCCTGTCAGGTCGCGCGCGAACAACAGCGTTCCAACACGAGTGATGTCGGCCTCGAACGCCAGCGCGAGCAGGTCGAACTGCAGCTTGATGTGCTCGTCGAATGATTGCGGCACTC
>Ga0315912_10006107_pt1 | contig 10879 bp, 12 predicted proteins | sample VfabasoilMG_FD_204469 | JGI IMG/M metagenome (GOLD analysis project Ga0315912, IMG submission 204469) | Garden soil microbial communities collected in Santa Monica, California, United States - V. faba soil | ecosystem: Environmental > Terrestrial > Soil > Garden | place: USA: California...
ACGCTCAACGGAACATCAAGTCACTCGTAACCAACTGGCGTCTGGCGTTCGGAGTTGCGTTCTTTCTCCTCTCGTCCGTGTTGTATCTGAAAGGCATCAAGGAAGGTGAGCTGACGCTCCTCTATCCGATGGTTGCGTTGGGGAACGTATGGACTATGTTCTGGGCACGCCTATTTTTCAACGAACCACTGACAAAGATGAAGTTCGCCGCAGTGGGCGTAATTCTACTGGGTATCGTATTGCTCAACCTTGGCAACAGATAGCGGCAACAGGTAGCCATCCCCAAGGGGATGTTATACTTTAATGAGTACGGCGCTATCGTCTAACGGTTAGGACGGAGCCCTCTCAAGGCTTAAATACGGGTTCGATTCCCGTTAGCGCTACCAATTCCTCAACAACTTACAGACCCCACGCTCACATATTTGATCGTCGGTGGGTCTGCTGCTAGGCTTCGGGCATGGGTATGGGTAAGCGCACGAAGAAGCTCCTGGTCTATCTCGATCAGAATTTCTTAAGCGAGATGTCGAAGGCGGACATCAACGAAAAAGTGCGCCCGGAGTTCAAGGAACTCTACGAACTCCTCCACCAGGGATTCATGGATGAGAAGCTGGTGGTCCCCAGTTCATTGCTGCATGACATTGAATCCAGCCTCGCAATCCATCTGAAGGATCGGATCAACAGCTATCAGCATTACCTGGGCCAAGTGCGCCTTCGACGGCCGGATGAAATCGAGAATGCCCAAGTCGACACGACTCTCTGCCGATACATGGGCCGCGAATCTACGGATGTTCTTAATCCAAGGACTGTGTTTCTGGATGACCCCGATCAGCGCGTCAAGCAGTTCGGCATCAATGTGGATGCGCATTGGGAGACGCATAACTTTCGGCAAACCCGGCACTCAACGGCTAAAAAGCTAGAGGCGCTCCGCCAGCGATGCCTGCGATCGAAGATCACCTACAACCAGCAGGTCAAGGTCGAGCGAGAGACGCAGAAAAAAGAGTTCATCGAGATCTACGAGCGGTATTCCAAGCCACTCTCCGAAGAGAAGCGAACAGAATTGATGGCATTCACGGAAAGCGCCGGATTCGCTGCCATCCCTCTTCTGCGGATTGAGGCGCACTTGTATGCGACGATCCTGACGCGAATGGCCACCCGGGAAATCAAGCCGAGCGACACAACCGACATCAAGGTACTCAGCGCCTATTTACCGTACATGGATGTGGTCTGCACGGACGCATTCATGGCCGAGCAGTTGCGCGATTTCGCGAAGGAGTATGACGTGACGCTTTTCCACGGCAAAACCACAAGCCTTCGCGACATGAAGACATTCCTGGAAGAACACCTGAAGAATGCAACGCCCTGTCTGGCGCCCCTCGATCACAGCCTTCGTTTTGCCGCCTGAGCACAGGCGCGAAGGAGCATTTCAGTTCTTCTATCAGCTTGGGGCAGCGACACGGGCCATGGGCATGAACGAATACGGCGAGATATATGCCTTTGATGACGGAGCAATGCCCAAGTACGAACTACGCCAGTTGCCTGGAAAGCCGGTTCCTTTCTACGGGCTCCAGGAGGTCACTCCCATCGACCTTCCTGCCGGAACGTCGGAAGATGAAATCCTGAAAATCTGCGAGCGACATTGCCGGTCCGATCATTTCGTGCTGATCGACGCCTACACGCCCATTCCCGATACCTTCATGCTGGGCGCTGCGATGACTGCGGAGAGCAACGGTAACTCGACTCACGGCTACCGACTATTCAGTAGGCGCTAGTGACCTTCTCCGATAGTTGAGCCTTACAAGTAAGGTATTGAAAAATATAGGATTGCGGAGAATAGGCTAGTTATTCTCCGCACGGATACGGAGAATATCTGGACAGATGCGGAGATTACAGGCTATAATCTCCGCAGAGGTGCGGAGAATGTATATCCATCAGCTGGAAGACTGGCCCAGGTTCCATTGGAGCGCGGAAACCATCGCCGCTCCCCTCGCCTCTGTGCGCGACCGCCAAAACCGACTCATTCGGCGTATGGAAGCCCTCGGCTTCAATCTCCAGCAGGAGGCGGTGCTGCAAACGCTCACTTCCGATGTCCTCAAAAGCAGCGAGATCGAAGGCGAGAAACTGAACGCGGAACAGGTGCGCTCCTCCATCGCCCGGCGTCTCGGGATGGACATAGGGGCCTTGAAACCCGCGGACCGCAACGTCGAAGGCGTTGTCGAGCTGATGCTCGACGCCACGCGCCATTACAGTGAACCCGTCACCTCCGAAAGGCTGTTCGGCTGGCATGCCGCGCTGTTCCCGACCGGACGCAGCGGGATGCGGAGGATCAAGACTGGCGCCTGGCGCGATGACCGCGAAGGGCCGATGCAGGTTGTCTCCGGTCCGTTGGACAGGGAGCACGTCCACTACGAAGCACCAAAGGCGGAGCGCCTCAATGCGGAAATGCATTCATTTCTCGACTGGTTCGAGCGCAAAGACAATACCGATGCGGTCCTGCGCGCCGGTCTTGCTCACCTCTGGTTCGTGACCATACACCCTTTCGACGACGGGAATGGGCGCATTGCGCGCGCGATTGCCGACATGGCACTCGCACGCTCGGAGCACAGTCCGCAGCGCTTCTACAGCATGTCCGCGCAAATCAAGAAGGAGCACAAAGACTACTACGACATTCTGGAAAGCACGCAGAAAGAAACGATGGACGTGACGGCCTGGATGGAATGGTTCCTCGGTTGTCTCGGTCGTGCCATCGACGGAGCACAGGAAACACTCGGCACTATTCTGGACAAGGCACGCTTCTGGGACCATATCAAAGACGCTCAGATCAGCGAGCGCCAGAAGCTGGTTATCAACCGCCTGCTCGACGGGTTTGAGGGTAAGCTCACGTCCTCAAAGTACGCCACTCTTGCAAAATGCTCTCAGGACACCGCGCACCGTGACATTCTCGCGCTTGTCGCACAGGGCGTCTTCGTCCAGAACCCGGAAGGCGGACGCAGCACGAGTTATTCGCTTGCGTCTATGCGGTAGCACTCGCAACCCGCGCAAGGGATCTCCACCGGCAGGCCAAGCAGCTCGCCCTGGCGCGCGCTGGTGGCTACGTCGACCTGTTAAGTATTGAATCAGGCCGTCAGCAGAAACAGAGACCGGTTTCCCGAGAACTTCAGGGAGGGAGGCGTTACAATTCCTACGGCTCCAGACGGCAAATAGCTCTCAGATGACGGTATTCTTCGGCGTAATCAAGTCCATAGCCAACCACGAATTCATCGGGAATGGTGAAGCCTACATAGCGGGCCTGGATGGGGCGAAGGCGGCGTGAGGGCTTATCGAGGAGTGCTGCGATTTGTATGGAGCGTGGTTTGCGTTGATCGAGCAACCCGGTGAGATAGGTAAGTGTGACCCCTGTGTCGACGATGTCCTCGACAATGAGGATATTCATGCCTTCTACGCTGGAGTCAAGATCTTTGGTGACCTTCACTTCGCCGGATGAAGTTTTGCCTCTCCCATAGCTGGAAATCCCCATGAAGTCGAAGCGGACGGGCCTGGGAATAGCTCGTGCGAGGTCACTAAGGAAGAGGCAGGCACCTTTGAGGATTCCGATCAGATAAATATTTCCGTCCGGGAAGTCTATGGCGATCTGTTGACCCAATTCGGCGATGCGGGATTGAATCTGATCTTCGGGAATGAGCACTCGCAGTTTGGTGGCATTAGCGCCGGCCTTGGCGGATTCGATTTGTTGGTTATCCATGGATTCAGTATTAGTCAGCGCGGCGGATGCGTGTACTGGAAGGGCCGATGTGAAAATGGGCAGCAGTGGATTTCCCCTTAACCGCTCCCCGAAAAGCGTAGAACGGAATCTGCATCGACTCCAGATAGGCACGGAGCCAGACGCCCTCGCGCGTATCAGGACTCACGGCCACATCGACCCGACCGCGGTGATCGAACCCAAGCGAGCGATGCAAAGCCGTTTCTCCGCGGGCGCTCACGGGAAACGGCTTACCAAACTGCTTCTCAAAGGCGAGAAGAAGCTCTTTCAAATGGGCGTTGAGAAATACTCCGTCCCCATCGAAACGTTCGACAACGGGCCTGCCATCATCACCGAAGATTCCTGTGAGGGAATCAAGATCGGCTTCGGCATGGACCATAGAGGCCAACTCCAGGATCAACTCAGCGCGTTCCGTTGCTTCGGAGTGGATGGCACGCCGTCTGGCGAGATCATCAAGGTAGGGTGCGATGGCGGTCTGGGCAATTGCACCGGCAGACACCTGCTTCTGGACGTCGTTTACTTTGGTCTCCTGGCGCTCCACCGAGCGCTGAGAAGCAGCCAACATTTCCGTAGCCTGGTCTTCGGTCAGCTCTTCGTTCGCGATCTGGCCGAAAAGGAAAGCAGAGAGAATCTCCTGATCTTTGACTTCATCGAGAGCGGCCTGGGCTTCAACCAGCGCCTTCCTCGGCAGCGCTCCTGAGCTAACTAGAGCCATGATTCGCTGGACATCATCCTGAGCGCGCTGAAGGGCAGCAGACGGTGCTGCTATGGCAGCAGCCTGGGGAGCAAGCAGCAACGCCCCTAAAATAGGGGCAAGGAAGAATTGGCGCACTTTCACCTATATTGTAGTACGATGAGTATTAGCCAGGAGTTACACCCCCTGCCACTAGTGCCAACAAAAAAAACCACCAAACCCCGCGCCCCCCGCAAGAAACCAGCTCCACCGCCCGAAGAGACGCCGACACCTGACACAGTAGCCACGTGGCAAGTATGTGTGAAAGCGGCCGAGAGCAAGAAGGCGGAAGGGATTCGTGTGCTGGACCTGCGTCCGATCACGACGTTCGCCGATTTTTTTGTGCTGTGCAACGGCACCAATCAGCGGCAGGTACAAGCGATTGCTGATGAAGTAGTTCGCGAAATGAAGCTGGTTGGCGAGAGGCCTGCGTCAACGGAAGGATACTCAAATGGTGAGTGGATTCTGCTGGATTACGGCGATCTTGTCGTTCACGTATTCTCAGAGAAATCCCGCATCTATTATGACTTGGACCGGCTGTGGAGAGACGCCACCGAGGTCCGGTTGCCAGCCTCGGCATCGTGATATCTTGGCCTTATGGCTTTTACGCTGGTGACGATCCTTCACGCTCTCGTTTGTTTAGTGTTGATTGTTTTGGCGCTGACTCGAACTGGTGATTTGGCTGGCAGGACGGCCAGGACAGCTGCTGGATTGTTTCTGATTTCGTCCATAAGCCTTTCTATCCTGGCGACATGGAAGGCAAAAACGGAGGGAGGCGTTGCCGGTCAGGTCCGGGTGAACCAGCCGACCAATTTTGTAAAGCCTCCCGAGCCTCGGGTAAAACCCGGCGAACCGTCTGTTGAAGTTGGCCTCAGCGGTACTAAACCCGAACAGTTCCCTCTACGAGAGTTTCTGAACGGCACGAAGAAATAATTGCGCCGACACATTAGTTCCGCTCGGATCATGCTGCTGTCTCTTGCAGCGGTGGCACTGCTTATATTGACGATCATCGCGATGACAATGATTGGCTCGTCTTCGCAAAGTTGGCTGGAGGCTCTACGGGGAGAGGACCCCGCACGGCAAATCATGCTGGGGTTCCGATTGCCCAAGGTCTTGCTGGCAGCATTGGCCGGCGGTGCACTAGCAGTTGCCGGATTGCTTTTTCAGACTCTGGTCCGTGACGCACTGGCTGATCCTTATACGCTTGGAGTCTCCAGCGGAGGGGCGCTTGGGGCTGTGCTGGCGATTGTGTTTGGATGGCGTGAGCTCGCTGGATTTCCCGCCATGGCTGCCAGTTCTTTTGTCGGGGCCGCAATTGTCATCATGATCGTTTTGACGCTGGCCTCGCGCGGCCCCCGTCTTTCCTCCTTCACCTTGCTGCTTTCCGGAATTACGATCAACAGCATCTGTATGGCCGTGATCCTTTTCCTGCATAACATTGCGGACTTCAGCGCGCTGTTTGCAATTGATAGATGGTTGATGGGCGGCATTGACCCGATGGATTACGGCTCGCTTGCGGCGGTGACGTTCGTGCTGCTTGCCGTGGTGATATTTGTTTTTTTACGCGCCCGACAATGGAACCTGCTGGCTGTTGGTGAAGACTGGGTGGAGGCTCGCGGCGTTGCCGTTCAGCCGCTGATTGTGTCAGGTTTCCTGGCAGGCTCATTACTTACAGCTACGGTCACCGCGTGCGTAGGCCCCATTGGATTCGTAGGGTTGCTGGTGCCGCACGCTTTGCGGGGACGTTTTGGCGCCGATCATCGCGTACTGATTCCGGTAGCGTTTTTCGGCGGTGCTATATTCCTCACCATCTGCGACACGGCGGCTCGCACGCTATTGTCGCCGACTTCGATTCCGGTAGGTGTGGTAACTGCGTTGCTGGGAGGCCCGTTTTTCCTCTATCTGCTATCCAGCAGGCGGGGAAGCTTGTGGGCGTAGATTACAATAGGAAGTTCAGGATAACCCGCCTTTGGTAAATAAATTAGTCATTCAAAATCTTCGGCACCGGCCTGTCAGAACGCTTCTCGGCATTCTTGCCATCGGTGTTGAAGTGACGATGGTGCTCACTTTAATCGGTGTAACCAACGGAACTTTGTCTGAGAACAAGCGCCAGAAGAACGGCGTCGGAGCAGACATCTGGGTGCGCCCGCCTGGAGCCACAGCAATCGGCATGAGCAATGCAGGCATGAAGTACAAGATGATCGAGTACTTTGAAAAACAGCCGCACATAGCAGCCGCCACGGGCAGTATTTCACAGCCGCTAGGAACCTCTTTGGATTCCGTACAGGGAATTGAAGTAGAGAAGTTCGCCAAACTGAGCGGATCGTTTTGCTGCGTGGAAGGCAAGGTATTTCAGGCACCTGACGATATTGTGATCGATACGCGCTGGGCAGAACAGAAAAAGGCCAAGGTAGGCGACAGCATGGTGGCGCTGAATCGCACCTGGCGAATCAGCGGCATTGTTGAAACAGGCAAGTTGGGCCGTCTGTTTTTGCCGTTGAATCTCTTGCAGGATCTGACGGGAAATCCGGACAAGGTATCACAAATTTACCTGAAGGTTGACGACAAAGCCAATATCAAGGCTGCCGTGGCCCATTTGAAGAATGACCCACTGCTACAGGGCTACAGTATCCTCGACACCGAAGAGCTGCTCTCTCAACTGACGGTTGATAACTTTCCAATGATCAAGCCGTTCATTGGTGTGGTCATCGGCATCTCAGTCATCGTCGGATTTCTTGTGGTGTTCCTGTCCATGTACATGGCTGTATTGGAGCGCACCCGGGAAATCGGGATTTTGAAATCCATGGGTGCAACGCCTTGGTTTATTCTCTCGATCCTGCTGCGCGAGACGGCGATGCTGGCAATTCTGGGTTCCGTGCTCGGAATCGGCCTGTCTTATGTGTCCCGATCCGCAGTTACACTTTACGGAGGTACATTCCTGGTTCAGGAGATTGCATACGACTGGTGGATGAAAGCCACCGTAATCTCCCTGGTCGGAGCGTTGTTGGGCACTTTGTACCCGGCATGGAAGGCCGTTCGTCAGGACGCATTGGAGGCCTTGGCGTATGACTGAGAACGGCAACATCATTTCGATTCGCAACCTGCGCAAGGTCTATCATGTGGGCGATGTTGATGTGGAAGCTCTACGCGGAGTAGACCTCGATGTGCCGCGTGGTGAGTTCCTTTCCATCGTCGGTCCTTCCGGTTCGGGAAAGTCCACTTTGTTTCATATTCTGGGAGGACTAACGCCGCCGACGAGCGGAACCGTCGAAATTGACGGTGTGGATTTGGCGCATTTGAGCGAAGCGGGAAGGACTAAGGTACGCAAAGAGAAAGTCGGATTCGTTTTCCAAAAGTACAACCTCCTGCCCACGCTCTCTGCCGGAGAGAATATCGCCATTGCCAGACACATTGCAGGCAAACCGCCTGAAACCGATCCCTGGTTCAAGGATGCGCTCAAGATGCTGGGCATTCATGACCGGCTGGACCACAAGCCCCGAGCTATGTCCGGTGGTGAACAACAGCGAGTCGCTATCGCGCGCGGTATCGTGAATCATCCGGCAATTCTGCTGGCCGACGAGCCGACGGGAAACCTGGACACGGCGAACTCGGACGCGGTGCTCGCGTTATTGCGGGACTTGAATGAGCGTCTGGGCCAGACGATTCTGATGATCACACACAACCCGGAAGCAGCTGAGTACGGCCATCGCATTTTCAAGATGCGTGATGGTCATATGGTTCCATAGTGCTCCGTTCGAAGCCACGCCTGTTTGCTATCGCCGCCTTTCTGATTCTAGCTGGAGGTGTCGGCTGGATCGGGAAGATGTTATGGCAGATTGAGCAGGACGAAGCGGTGCGGAATGGCTGGCAACGTCCGAACGACATTGTCAAAGCGTTGAACCTTCACAACGGTTCGGTTGCTGCGGACCTGGCATCGGGTACCGGCTTTTTCACCTTCAAAGTGGCTGCCGCGACGGGCAGCAACGGCAGGACGATTGCCAACGACATTCGGCAGAGGCCGCTGCTGGTTGTAAAATTACGGTCCTTGTGGAAGGGCGTCAGAAACATCGAAACGGTACTCGGAGATTTCGACAATCCGCATCTGCCTGTGGCTGGGGTGGATGGCATTCTGGTGTTCAACGCCTTCCACGAATTCACTGAGTCAGAGCAAATGCTGGATCACATGGTGGCAGCGCTTCGGCCTAACGGCCGGATTGTGATTGTAGATCGGCACCCTCCGGCTGGTCATGAAAATGACCGACCGGCGCAAGAGGAGCATCACCATATCAAGCTGGCAACCGTTCTGGAGCAGTTGGACAGGCGGGGCTTAAGAATCGCCCTGAAAGACGAAGCGTTCATTCGCCTCCAGGACGCGGCCAGTGATGTCTGGTGGATCGTAGCCGTTGAGAAACGTTAACAATCTCTAACTGAGCAAACAATTTACACATTTTCTAGTGCACTACGCATCCAGGTGAAGGATGATGGATGGTGATCCAAGACGGGGTCATTTGAAATTAAGGAGAACACTATGCGAAGGATTTTAGCGGTTGGGGCGGTGTTGGGAGTTGCAGGCCTTTTGGTAGCCCAGGCACCACCGGCCTCAACGCTTTCAGCAACATTAACCGGCTTTCAGGAAGCACCCATCGTTTCGACAAACGCGAGGGGGACCTTCAAGGCCACAATCAACGCCACCGAGACGTTGATCACCTATACGTTGGATTACACGGGCATTACGGGCACAGTGACCCAGGCTCACATTCACATGGCCCAGAGGAACGTCTCTGGCGGAATCATGATGTGGCTCTGCGGGACAGCAGCCAACCCGGGTCCGGCTACCACACCGCCTCCAACCTGCCCGGCATCCGGACCGGTTACCGGGACCTTGTCGGCAGCTGAGATTGTAGGACCGGCTGGCCAGGGCATTGGACCAGCGGAAATGGCTGAAGTGATTCGCGCCATCAAACTTGGCTACACCTACGCCAACATACACAGCACCTTGGCTCCTGGCGGAGAAATTCGCGGTCAGATCACCCTGGATCTACCCGACAAGGAGTAAGTTTCCTTTCTCAGCTTTTATCGAACGGGCAGCCTTTCCGGGCTGCCCCTTTTCCTTTTACACGTCTCAATACCGCGACTTGGTACGATGGAATTTCCATGTCAGTTGACCCCACCGTTCCCAATGTGCCCGCCCCCGAGGCACCATCGAATTTCATCCGCGACATTATCCTTGACGACCTGAAGACTGGCAAATATCAGGGACGCGTTCACACACGCTTTCCTCCAGAGCCGAATGGATATCTGCATCTGGGACACGCCAAATCCATCTGCCTGAATTTCGGGTTGGCTGCGGAGTTCGGCGGCAAATGCAACCTGCGCCTGGATGACACCAATCCATCCAAAGAAGAAACCGAATACGTCGAGTCCATCATGCGCGATGTGCGCTGGCTTGGGTTTGACTGGGAAGACCGGTTGTTCTACGCCTCGGATTATTTCGGCCAGCTCTTTGATTGGGCAGTTCAGTTAATCAAGGCAGGCAAAGCGTTTGTATGTGACCTGACGGCGGATCAGGTTCGAGAGTATCGCGGCACGCTGACCGAGCCAGGAAAAAACAGTCCGTACCGGGAACGCAGTGTGGAAGAGAATCTCGATCTGTTTCACCGGATGCGGAACGGAGAGTTTCCCGATGGTTCACGAACGTTGCGCGCAAAGATCGACATGGCGTCGCCGAATCTGAATTTCCGCGATCCTGTGATGTACCGCATCCTGCACGCCGAGCATCACCGCACTGGCGACGCCTGGTGCATTTATCCGATGTACGACTACGCGCACGGACAATCTGATTCCATGGAAGGCATCACGCACTCTATCTGCACCTTGGAGTTCGAAGATCACCGCCCGCTTTATGACTGGTACATTCGCGAGCTGGGAATCTACGCGCCGCAGCAGTTGGAATTTGATCGGCTTAATATCACCTACACGATGCTGAGCAAGCGCCGACTGTTGGAACTGGTGCAGAACCGCACGGTAAGCGGCTGGGATGATCCTCGCATGCCTACGCTTTCCGGCATCCGCCGTCGTGGCTACACACCAGAGGCGATGAGAACTTTCTGCTCACGCATTGGTGTTTCAAAAACCAACGGCATCATTGAACTTGGACTGTTGGAACACGCCGTTCGCGAGGATCTCAACAAACACGCGCGGCGTGTGATGGCCGTTCTACGGCCTCTCAAAGTGGTGATTGATAATTATCCTGACGGTCAGGTGGAAATGATGGAGGCGGTGAATCATCCGGAGGATCCATCGGCTGGAACACGCTCGGTGCCGTTCACCAAAGAACTATACATTGAACAAGAGGATTTTCGCGAAGATCCTCCGAAACAATATTTCCG
>Ga0315912_10006108_pt1 | contig 10878 bp, 8 predicted proteins | sample VfabasoilMG_FD_204469 | JGI IMG/M metagenome (GOLD analysis project Ga0315912, IMG submission 204469) | Garden soil microbial communities collected in Santa Monica, California, United States - V. faba soil | ecosystem: Environmental > Terrestrial > Soil > Garden | place: USA: California...
CACAAGATCGAGCATTTCATCCACACGTTTCATGCGCTCTGATTTGGAAACGCCTTTGATCATCAACCCATAGGCAATGTTGTCGCCCACGGTCATGTGTGGGAACAACGCGTAATCCTGAAAGACCGTGTTCACATCGCGCTCATAAGGAGGTAAATTGGAAACATCCTGTCCGTACAGATAAATATGACCGGTCGTCGGCGTGTCAAAGCCCGCGATCATCCGCAGGCAGGTTGTTTTACCCGAACCGGAAGGTCCAAGCATCGAAAAGAACTCCCCGTCCCGAATTTCGAGACTGGCGTTGTCCACCGCTTTCACATCCCCAAAATATCTACTCACTTGATCGAAATGAATGGCAGGAACTGAAGGATTAGTCATGGGATTAAATTCACTTTGCACAGGGTGAGCAACAACTCACAAATAAATAAAAGAACGTCAGGCGGAAAACATCCGCCTGACGTTGAAAACAGCCTAAAACTAACGACCGCCGATCACAGCCACATAGTTTGTGACCCATTCATGATAAGGGACACATTCCAAACGACCGTCACCACAATCCGTGGTGGGTGTACGCCACCACAGGATCTTGTCGAAATCATCTGCGCCGTTGAGACTGCAACCATCCGGTCCCAGCAATTCGTTGCCTTCACAGGCATCGAGACGAACCGGGATATTGCTGAACCAGGAAGCAAGGTCACCCTGCACCTTGGGGTTGAGCGACCATTCCATCCACGCGTAAGCGCAATTGGGATGTGCGGAGTTCACATGCAACATGGTTGTATCTGCCCAACCCGTCGCGCCTTCCACAGGAACCACTTTTTCAATGGGTTGATTATTGAAGTACTTCAAGTAATTCGCCTGGAAGGGCCACGAACCCGACGCCGCAACACCCTCATTGGTGAAATCATCCATTTGGATGAAAGCATCGTGCCAGTAACGATTGACCAGACTGCGCTGTTGTCTCAGCAATTCGATCGCCGCATTGAACTGGTCGCGGGTCAACGCATAGGGATCCTTGATCCCAAGTTCGGGATTCTTGTGCATCAAATACAGCGCGGCATCCGCAACATAGATGGGACCATCATAAGCCTGAACCCTACCCTTATTGGATTTACCATCCGGCAGGATCGTCTCCTCGAAAACCACACTCCAGCTTGTAGGAGGCTGATCCCCAAAAACTTCCGAGTTATACATCAACACATTCTGACCGGATGAATATGGCACACCATAGTGGACTCCATCCACCGTATGCCACGGAGCGTTCTGCAATCGCGCATCGATCTTGTCGTAGCTCGGAATGCGGGAAATGTCAATCGCTTGCACGCGCCCACCTGAGATCAAACGATTCGATGCATCACCAGAAGCCGTAACAAGATCAAAACCACCCTCATTCATCAAAGCGACCATTTCATCAGACGTTGCGGCAGTCTTCACACTCACCATACAACCGGTCTGTGCTTCAAACTCCGTCACCCAATCGTAATTCGGGTCAGTTTCACCGCGTTCGATATAACCAGCCCAAGCCACGATGGAAACGGCACCTTCCAATTCCATGGACACAGGAGGCTCCGTCGCGACGACTGGCGCTTCGGTAGCCGCGGGTGCCTCCTCCGTCATTACAGGCTCTTCTACCACAACCGGAGCCTCGGTTGGTGTCGCCCCTCCACATGCGGCAAGAATCAGGCTTGCCAGCACAACGAACGAAAACACAACGAACCATTTGGACTTCACTACAGTGCTGTGCATTTCTCTCTCCTTTGGAAAATTTGGTTGGTCAGCAAACGAACTCGATCCATGCTATCTCGGAAACGCCACCTCCTTCTTTAGATATCCAGAAAGAAACCATCGAACGATCTGCTTCAATTATATGAAAGTACGGGATACAAAGTCAATCAACGATTTCCGATAAAGACAACCATCTTGTGTGGACAAGGCCCGCTTCGCGCGTAGCCAGTTATTGATCCTGCTCAAAAAATCTTTTCTCCCTGTAACCCCTCTGCCATATCACTGCCTACCTTTATTTTCCAGCCCATTTCGCCGCCAGCCTGCCAACTAGCGCATAACGATAATCATCCCCTTTAAGAACACGATAACCCGCCCACTGCCCAAGGATGTGCATCAACGGGATGAACAACAGGATCAAAATGGTGATCAACGATGAAATGGCAAAAATCCCAAACCCGATCATCACAGTGGATGATCCCAGATCAGATGCACCACTCACACCGACAACGCTCAACAAAACAAAGGCTCCAAAAAAATAAAACGCCAATGCCGCAAAGTTAAGCAGAATAGTAACTGCCTGATAGACAAGCGTCTGTATGGCTTGAAACTTCAAAAAAGCACTGCGCTTCCCCTGCATGATCCACACAGTGAGCGGGACAAGCATTCCCCAAAAAACAATGATGACACAGAAATGTCCCATCCCCACGACCCAGCGGTCTTCATGGTCTTCGTTCAGCCAGACAGGTTCCTCGGTGGATTGATTCGGGTCATATTCCAAATAACGCGCCAAGCGACTGCCAATAAGCGGATAACGAAAATCCTTTCCCAAAGCACAGGCAATTGCCGCCATGACCGGCAATAAAACATACAAGGCGATCAAACCCATCGTAACCAGATAATGTCCACCCATTGCCATTGTCGTCAACGTTTCAAAGTCTGCACCGCCCGCCGCCGCCGGGATCAACTCTCGAAGTGTAATGAACGATTGCGCCATGACGATGACCAAGGTGAGCAATATCCAAACGGTATACCCTAGCGATTGATATCCCAAAGCCTGCAAACTCTGGAACGAGGCGTAATTCGATTTCCGTCTCTGTTCCGACCAGCTAATGATCGGCAAAAGAATCCCTATACCCAAAAGAAGGGCAGAGAGATGAGAGAACACAGCCCAAATACGTTCTTCAGTAGAAGGAATTGTTTTCATGTCACCCGGCGTTTCCTGTTCATGGAACCTCCATATTTTATCAGAGCGCACAGACACCCTGAAAACAAATACGCCACAGACACAAAGTCCATGGCGTATTGATCGGATAAGAATGGATGCTGTTGGAGTTTATTCAAGCCCCAACTGTTCCACCAACCAAGCCAGACGATCATCCAAAACCTGTTCAGATGCCATCTGGTGATTATCGTCATATAACCCAAGTTTTTTGGGTTCACTGGCGGCATCATAAAAACGTTGCGCATCTTCAAGGGAAATGAACTGGTCGCTTTTTGCGAACTGGAAAAAGAAACTGGATGGATTCCCATTGACAACCTGTTGGATCGGGTCGATATCCTGAACCATGGGCAGGTATTCATCCCGTTTGGCGCCAAAAACGGCAGCGAAATCGGCGTAGCTTGGCGCGCCAGCAATAATAATGTATGTCTTGACCCTGTCCTCGACTCCCGCCGCCGAACCAGCATACATCGCTCCATAATCATGACCCACTACCGCTAAACGATCAGGATCGACACCTGGTTGGGTGAGCAGGAAATCGATCCCCCGACGAACCTCGACAACTTGTCCAATGACCTTGGAGCGATCAGTTTGATTCAAGGTAAAAGCAGACATCCACGGAACAGTTCCCTGCAACAACAAGGAAACGACTCCATGTTGAGCCAGTGAAACAGCTTCATCCAAAAATTCATTGCGGTTACTGTTCGGATTCCCCAACCAATGGAAATAAATCACCCCTGCAAACGGGCCCTCCCCTTTCGGTGATACAAGATAGGCAACTGTCCGCCCACCGGTGGGTAGTGAAAAGGTTGAGTCATGAGCGGCATAACTCAGGTCGGTGATCAGGACATCGTCCCGTTCCTCTTGGGAATTGATTTTTACATCGAAGGGTACAGAAGCCTCATAAGAAAAGGGCGACTCAGGTTCAACAACAGTAGTTGGAAGGACAGTCGCCTCAACAATGGATGTTGAAGCTGGTTCCGCCACAGGAGTTGATTGTGGTCCACATGAAGTGAATACCAGCAACAATATGATCGAGACAAAAAAGTACGGTTTCATGGTTTATTTCCTTATAACCTTGATTTTGATTTTCACAGGTTATAATCGAAAGAACCTAACCTGTCAAATCAAATAAGAAGGTTAGCCTTGCAAGTGCCCTTTTTCTACAGTAAAATCCTCCTCATGAGCGAATTCGAGACTTTCTTCATCGGTGGTCGAACCTGTTTGGATCTTTCGAATACATTCGATCATCTCCACACTCCTCCTGAATACGATTTCTTGACCAACCGGGGGATTGCCATCCGCTGGGCGCAGGTAGGCAGGATTTTGCCGACCAAAAATCTTCCGACAGAAGAAAGCTATCCGCTCGAACGATTGTTACAGACGCGTGAATTGCTTTTCAAGCTATTTCTCCCCTTTACAAGATCATCGCTTCCAGCGAAAGATGATTTGGATTCATTCAACAATCTCTTACAGAATAAAACGGCAAAGACAAAGATCACAGCCAGCAAACAGGGATTCTTATTGACCTTCAACTCGACAGACGCTTTGGAGCAGATCGAATACGAAGCCATCCGTTCCGCCGCAGACCTTTTACTGACAATTCAGTCCGGGAGACTTAAGCAATGCGAAGGTTGCGGCTGGTTATTCTACGATACGAGTCGAACCCATGCCCGTCGTTGGTGTTCCATGCAGTTATGCGGAAATCGAGCTAAAGCACGCAGACACTATAAAAGGGTTCAAACAACGAAGCAGGTCAAAGCCCGCGCCCGATAATCCGTTCAACCTTGGGGGTATAATCGCGCAAGCCATACACTGGAGGAACCATGCCCGAACTTGCGCTTTTCCCTTTGAGTGAGGAACACAAAATGATACGCGATGCGGCGCGTGATTTTGCCCAAAACGAGATTGCACCGGTCGCGGCTGGGTTTGATGAAAGCGGCGAATTCCCACTTGAAACGATCAGAAAAATGGGAGGCATGGGCTTCATGGGGATCGAGATGCCCGAAGAGTATGGCGGCGCAGGCATGGACACGCTCGCTTATGTTTTGGCGCTCGAAGAAATTTGCAAGGCAGATGCATCACATGGGGTGATTATGTCTGTGAACAATTCATTGTATTGTCACGGTCTCATGAAGTTTGGAACGGAAGAACAGAAGAAGAAATTCATCACCCCCATTGCATCGGGGAAAGCCATCGGAGCGTATTCGCTGACCGAGCCTCAATCCGGCTCGGACGCAGGGACAATGAAATCCCGCGCGACGCGTGATGGCGATCATTACGTTTTGAACGGGCGTAAATCCTGGGTCACCAGCGGACCCGTCGCCGATTATTTTGTCGTCTTTATGATGACCGACCCGGATAAAAAACAAAAAGGGGTCAGCGCGTTTTTGGTGGAAGGGAATACACCCGGTCTCACACGCGGGAAAAAGGAACCCAAGCTTGGCATTCGCGCATCGGCAACGAGTGAGTTGATCTTCGAAGATTGCCGCGTCTCTGCAGAAAATCTTTTAGGAAAAGAAGGCGAGGGCTTCAAGATCGCCATGACTGTGCTGGATGCGGGTCGCATTGGGATCGCGACGCAGGCGCTCGGGGTCGCGGAAGCGGCTTACGAAGCGGCGCGCCAGTACGCGGTCGAGAGAGAGGCGTTCGGTCAACCCATCGGAGCCTTTCAGGGGACGGGATTCAAGATCGCCGATATGAAGACACGCATCGAAGCATCCCGTTTATTGATCTATAACGCGGCGCTTGCTAAAATCAAATCCAAAGAGACGGGTGAGCGTTATTCGCTGGAGGCATCCATGGCGAAATTATTTGCATCGGAGACTGCCATGTATGTGACGCATCAGGCGGTGCAAATTCACGGCGGCATGGGCTATAGCAAGGAACTGCCGGTCGAGCGGTATTTCCGTGATGCAAAGATCACGGAGATCTACGAAGGGACGAGCGAGATACAACGGCTGGTCATTTCAAGAAGTGAGTTGGGTTTCAAATAAATTAGTTCAGGTGGTCTTCCATGAAATCGTCACAGTTATTCATCAAAGCCGCAACACCTATTGTATCAATTGCTTTTGCCCTTGCAGGTATCATTCAACTACGAACACAATCTTGGACGGCAGGTGCGATCTGTATCACTCTCGCGGTGATCGCGTTTATGCTCAGTATGCGCTTGCTGGAAAAGACGCCCTTCACGCCAGACGAACTTGAGACCCTGCGCCCGCTTGCCATCCCCACCATTGCATGGATCATTGTCATTAGTTTAATAGCCATCGCTGTGACCTATGTAGCAGACGATGTCAAAAGCGTTGAAACAGACCGATTCGCTGAAGTCGCGTGGATCGGCAGTATGATCCTAAGCCTGCTGATCATCTGGAGGAAAAAATTCACTGCAAAAGAAGATGGAAAATTCGTGCAGGAGTTAAAAACGAACCGCATCGAATTCATACTTCTTTTATTGATCCTCCTATTGGCATTTACATTGCGCACGATCAACCTGACCACACATCCGTATCCATGGTCGGGCGATGAAGCTGTCATTGGGATGGAAGCCCAACGTATTCTACGAGGCGAAGTAACAAATTACTTTGAAACGGGCTGGTCGAGCCAGCCAAACTGGTCGTTTATGCCGACAGCCATCACGGAAAAAATCTTTGGGCAAACCATTCTCGCGATTCGCCTGACCAGTGTGATCGCCGGAGTTCTGGCAGTGCTGTTCCTTTACCTTGCCGCGCGTGAGTTATTCAATCCAGGCATTGCTTTAATGGCAGGCGCGGTTCTCGCCTCTCTGCCCTACCATTTGCACTTTAGCCGGATCGGTGTAAACAACGTAATAGACAGCTTCATGTCGTCCCTGATGTTCTGGCTGATCGCACGCGGGCTGAAAAAGAATAATGACCCGCGCCTGTTTTTTAGCGCGGGCATCGTGGCGGGGTTAAGCATCTACACCTATGCAGGTACCCGGCTTGTATTGATCATCGGTTGTATTACCATTCTCTTTTTGATCCTGCGACAGAGAAGTTTTCTATCCAATCACTGGAAGTCTATTGCCGCGTTTGGAGGGGCAATCGTGATCGGCGCCGCGCCGCAAGCCGCTTTCTTTGCGCGTCATACGGATATCTTCCTGGGTCGGTTCGGGCAGGAGGGCATCCTGTTCAATGGATGGCTTGTCCAACAGTCCATACAAACCGGGAAAAGCGTATTTGAAATTCTCTTCAACCAGTTCTCTCGCACTACTTTGGTATTTATCGCCTCCCCAGCCCTCGGTAATTTTTTCAATTCGCCCCAGCCTTATCTGACAGTGATCGGCAGTGTGCTGTTCATTCTGGGCATGGGCTATACACTCGCCTACCTATTCGAGCCCAGGAACTTTATCGTGCTTCTGTGGTTCTGGTCGGTCGTTCTTTTTGGCGGCATCTTAACCCTTAACCCTCCCGCCAACACCCGCCTGCTGATGACCACGCCTGCGGTGGCTTTACTCATTGCGATTGGCACATCCAAAATTTTTGAGTACTTGCAAAAGTTTGGCATCCTGCCGGGTAAGTTTGTCAAGCCAATGCTCGCAATCGTCATTGGTGTCATCAGCTATCAGAATATCAGTTTTTACATGGGCGAATATCAGACCGAAATGTACTTTGCAGATGCAAACAGCGAATATGCCATGGAGGTTGGCTTGATGGCAAAAGAACTGGGGGACGACTATCAGATCTATTCTCTGGGACTCCCGCGTGTTTCCTCAGACTTCCCCACGATTGCTTTTATCGCTCCGAACAACCCTGCCGTGGACATGACCGCCGAATCTTTGTCAACGCTCGAACTGGCTCCTGATCAAAAAGCCGTCTTCTTTGCAACTCCCGAAAACCGTTCCTTGTTCACAGAATTGAGGGACAAGTATCCCGGCGGAAAACAGGGACTTACCTACCGCAAATCCAAGCCGGATGAAATTCTCTTTGAATACTACGTTTTGAACCCATAACTGACCTTATGCAAAATAAGCTATATGCGACATTTTGCAGATTAACAACTTAATTGGGTTAAGCTTGTAGAAAGCAGGCAGGTAGGGTATTGCTCGACGGAATGACATACTTCCGCACAGCGACTTTGGACGCGCCAGCCATGTAATACGTAGAGCAAGGTGTACGTGTCACTGCCGATGACGCGTGTGGTCTGGTTGCCGTTGGGGTCGTACCAGTATTTCTGTGTTGTGCCGATGTGCGTGACGGCGTGTTTGTGAGTTGAGTCGTTGTAGTTCAAGTCCACACCTGCTTTGGAATCCAGGTTTCCGGCAGATAAGTTTGTTTACCAAACTGGTGAAGTTATTGTCCTGGCAAGGGCCATATATCTTTAGTAGTTTCAATACATTTGTTTTTGTCAGTCTTAAATAATGAATAAAATTGATCCGTATTCATATTAATTGCGTCTTGAATCGTTTTAAAAGAGGCAATGGTCTCGCCATCTACTTGGTAACCAGCAATCGAAGAAGCTACATCTTTTATAGTTATTTGTTCTGATGGGGACCAAAACCAAAAATATGGAAACGCTAAGGAAGGACACCCAGTTATGTTGTTAGGTGTTATTTTCCCATCAATTACATATTCGACCATAAACCCGTGCTGTGGATAGAATAAAACGACACTCATTGGTAATGGTTGATTTAAAAGGGCTGTCTGATGAGTAAATAACAATATAGTAGAAGGTTCCCCGTATTTTAGGAGTATATTTTGTAAAGTATATGGAGTAATGATTTCAGCTAGTGCAGGGTTATTCCACGAGATTTCATACCACGATTGCCCCTCATTATTGGTCAATTTGTATTTCATTTCTAAACTTACTTGCAACCACTCCAATATATCCTTTTTTTCCTTAAAAGCAAAAGTAATATCAAGATATAGATTATTTGATTGAGGAAGTTGAAGGATTATAAAATTCCACTCGTCATCAAATAATGGCTCACCTATTGACAAAGCGTGAAAGCTGTTTAGATAATTTTGTGCATCATGGATACGAGTCTTACCTGGAATGATGTTCCACCAACAGGGAAATGTGCAGGTTTCATCTTCTGCTGATAATAATCTTTGGATTTCATATTTGGCGACACTAGGCTCAAAAATTGGAAATATCGTTGATGTTAACATCGGTGTCGTTTCTATTATGTTTGTTGGTGTTGACAAATCAGGGGTAGCTGAGGATGGCGAAATGACAACTTGTGTAGTGTTTGTTTTTGTGCTTATTGGATTAATTGTTGCAGGATTTGACTGCGTTACACATGCACTAATCGAGCTAAATATTAATGACATTAAAGCAAATCTAAAGAAATTGTTCATGGTTTACCATCCATTAGTTTGGGCTTGTACAATCCACTCACCCATATTTGTTGTCATAACATCGTTTCGTATAGGTCCTAGAGGGTCGTTACGCCACTTCGAGTAAGCCCACCCTACAAACATATCAGCAAATATTTCTGATGACAAATTATCTTGACCAAATGTATATCCTGTAGCAAAACCTCTTCGGCTCTCCGTTAGGATGCCGCCATTATAGTTGTGTACATAATTTTGTGGACGTCGCCCGCTCAAGATGTTAAGAGCATGACCCAGTTCATGAACAAACAATTGAGGCGTAATGGGTGATGTGAGTGTGTAACCGTTGCTAGTAGTATATTTTTCATATATCTGGATTGTATTATTTGTTTCTGAGAAATTGCCTGCATATCCCCAGCAGGTGTATCCATTGATTGCACAAGTTCTAGGCATCCACATAAAATTTACGCCTGTATGATACACACTTTTGAATGCCTCACTACTAGAACTCCCATTTCCCAGTGTTTCAGATATCTGTCCTCCGATAGTTCTGACTGCACTTAGAGCATAATATGCATTTGAGGCTGACCAATTTGCATTTGTTCCTTCTTCCACGCTGAGGGTTGCTCCAAATTCTTTCAATTTTGGAATTATATAGAGAGTAATTATTTCTTGTTCTTTTTCTTCTTGCGATCTGGTTGCAGAATTACAAGCCGCTTGGCCCGACGTAGAAGAGATCTGATTACAATATGACGCGCTGTGTCCGCTTGGATCCGTAAAATTGACAGGCGAGTTGTTCACATAGGCGTACCTATCGAGTCCCTGCACGCCGCCGGGGATGATCGAGTCGGCAGAGATGAACCGTCCTATCGCAGGGTCGTAGAATCTTGCGTTGTAGAAAAGTAACCCGAAGCCTGCGCTTCCCAAGTCCGTCGCTTCGTCACTCATGTACGAATATTGACTTGTAAACGTGTAGCGCGTGGGCAAGGTCTTGCTGGGAGTGGTGTACCTCACTTCGCCCCACGGTTTGTAACGAGTTTCAATCGTCTCACCTGTGGACGCATCCACAGAAAGGGATGTGCTTCCCAAGTGGTCGCCGAACAGGTAGGTGAGGGTGTTGCTCACCGGAATGATATATTTCCGCATGGCAACTTTGGATGCGCCTGCCATGTAATACTTGGTCACTTCCTGTCCCGCGCCGGGACGCTAACGGATTCGAGATTATATGTGCTCAGGAAAAAAGCGCAAGAGAAAAAAGTTACATTTTTGTTATTTGAATGAGACGTTCTCAATATAGAAGAATATAAAGTAACACCTGTAGGACTTACGCAAAACCCCAAGAGAATCCGCTAATCTAAGCCAATCTGCGCGAATTTTTAAAAGATTAGCGAAAATTCGTGAAGACACCTGCACTTGCGTCAGGTGCAAGTGTTAGCGGATAAAAAAACCATTTTGCGTAAGTCCTGACCTGTAAAATCCACAAAAAACAGACAACTGCCTCCCTTCCATACTTTTTCTTTTCATCAGTTACAATCGGCTCCATGAAACGTATCCCCTGGTTTGAAATTTTACTGATCGTTGTGGTCATGTCCATCAGTTTGTATGCGGCTTTGTCAGATCCGCAGAATCTATCCCTGC
>Ga0315912_10006109_pt1 | contig 10877 bp, 10 predicted proteins | sample VfabasoilMG_FD_204469 | JGI IMG/M metagenome (GOLD analysis project Ga0315912, IMG submission 204469) | Garden soil microbial communities collected in Santa Monica, California, United States - V. faba soil | ecosystem: Environmental > Terrestrial > Soil > Garden | place: USA: California...
AAAGGAATTTTGCTGATTTTGCGCTCGCTACAGATCGCCAGAAGATATGCCATCGCACACTTCTCCAAAATTTCCACGTTGTGAACGGCGCGTTCCATATCGTGACCAAACACCAGCGCGCCATGGTTTTGCATCATAAAGGCGTTGTTGTGATTCTTGACATGTTTTGCGACTGTGTTTCTCAAGAAGCCCGTTCCCGATGGGGCATACGGGATGATGTCCACACTGCGACCGAGGAAGCGTGCCTGCTCATCGAACAAGGCAGGGATGGGCGCTTTGATCAAGGTTAACGCGCTGGTATATACCTGATGCGTATGGACGATGGCGTTCACATCCGCCCGAGCCTGGTACACAGCTCCGTGCATCGCTGATTCAACTGACGGCTTGAGATGACCGTCGATCATCGTCAAGTTGAAATCCAACACGCAGACATCCTCTGGTGTCATCTTCATATAATCGTAGTTGGATGGAGTAATGGCAAACGCATCCTGCCCGGGAATGCGCAGGGACAAGTTCCCGCCCGTTGCCATTAAATATCCTTTGCGCACCAATTCGTGCGCGGTTTCGACAATTTGTTGTTTTGCAGAATCAAAAGTTCCCATGAAATTCTCTTTATATCTAGACAGTGTCTAGATTATAGGCTAAAATATGGTCATCGTCAAGATTGACGCTTAAGATTTCAACATGGCACGAAAAAACTACCATCACGGTGATTTGAAGAACGCGCTTATCAAGGCTGGCGTTGAGATCCTTGCGAAAGAGGGTCTCGATGGCTTGAGTTTGCGGAAGGTGGCGCAGCGTGCGGGCGTGAGTCATTCTGCGCCGTATTCCCACTTCCCCGATAAACAATCCCTCATTGCGGCGATTTCCACGGAGGGGTTCAATCAACTTTATATCGAATTACAAGCCGTTACAGAAAAGCACAAAGAGGATCCCAAACGCCAGTTGATGGAGGGGGCGCAAGCGTATGTTCGGTTTGCCATGCAAAATGCCGACACATTCAATATCATGTTCTCTGGGGTATTGGAAAAAGAAAAAGAATATCCGTCTTTTGTGGATGCATCCCGCAGAACGTTCGAACTGGTGGTGAGGATTGTGCGGACTTGTCAGGAGGCGGGTGTGTTGCGTTCGACACAACCGGAACTGTTGGCTGTTTCCATTTGGGGACAGGTACACGGCATCATTTCCCTCGCGCTGGAAGGACAGATTTCCCGTTCCGTCCTCGAAAGTCATACGGTTCAGGATGTTGTGTCATTTGCCATGGAACAATTGATTTTGTCTTAAATGACTGGCGCTAATCTACAGACAATTCAAAGCCCCTGTGCCAGGCTCAATATTCATCCATAAAAATAAAGTAAGACCTATAAGACTAAAAACGAGCTAATGCTGATTCAACACCACCCATAGAGCGCGCATGGGTTGTGAACCTCTGTTGAGCAAACGATGCGGGGTTGTAGATTCAAAGATGATGCTGTCACCCGCCTTGAGTATGTATGACTCAAATCCCAATTCGATCACAAGTTCCCCCTCAAGAATAAAGCCGAATTCTCGCCCGCCGTGATGAGACATGTTCGCGCCTGATGTTGAACCCGGCGCATAATGGATCTCAAGGAACTCCGCATCTTTCTCAGCAAGAGCCGTTAAGCGAGACCATGTCACGCCACCATTTAATTCAATAGTGGGGCGTCCATTTGCGCTGACGATGGGAGGAGATTCAATAGGACGTATGAATTCTGCCGTAGCGGTGGTGTCGCCGTTCAGGCGGGCAAAACGCATCTGGCTGGCTGTCAACTCACCCGCCAAAGTAGAGGCGGGTCCTTCATCCACGTTTTGGTTATTTTGTTCGGGGAAAAAATAGTCCACCGCTACACCAAGCGCCGAAGCAATACCATACAGGGAACGTACAGAAGGGAATACTTTCCCTGTTTCGATCTGACTCAGCATACTAGCACTGATCTCCGCCTTGGTTGCCAGGTCGCGCAGGCTCATTTTTCGTTCCTGGCGAACAGCCCGGAGTTTATCTCCAATTGCACGTGCATGATGTGGGTTGGTGTCAGCCATCTTGTGCCTTATAAAGTTTCCATGATAAACGATCTAAGAATAGGTGGATTATATTCAATTGTGATAAACACCGCAAGCGTATTTTGTTCACTATTCATTAAAATTTTTCCATTTTGTTCAGTATAGATTGACAAAAACCATCCTTTCATTATAATGTGTTCAGTTAAAGTTAATCCATTCCAGTAAAGTCTATTTAGGAGCATCTCTTAATGGCGATTCTTGGGTTTGTCGGTTTGGGCTTGATGGGTGGTCGAATAGCGCGGCGCCTGCTTGCCGCAGGGCATCAAGTGTATGGACATAACCGCACGCGCGCCAAAGCCGAATCTTTGATCCAGACAGGATTACAGTGGAAGGATACACCTCGAGAAGTGGCAGAAGCCGCCGATATCACGTTGAGCATGGTCACGGATTCGGCGGCTTTATCGTCCGTTATAGATGGGGATAACGGGATATTGGCTGGACTCTCCGCTGGCAAAATCTACGTGGATATGAGCACCGTCAGCCCAAAACTCATCCGCTTCATTGCTGGACGTGTAGCTGATTCTGGAGCCCGGATGTTGGAGGCGCCTGTATCCGGGAGTCTCCCCGCCGCAGAGGCTGGCACATTGATCATCTACGCTGGGGGCAACGTAGAGACTCTTGAACGAGCCCGACCTGTGTTTGAGCAAATCAGCCAGAAGATCATCCACGTGGGCGGCAATGGTCAAGCCATTGCGATGAAGGTCGCCATCAACCTCAACCTCCCCATTCAACTTGTGTCTTTATTCGAGGGCGTCCTGCTTGCCGAACGAAGCGGCGTCTCGCGGGAAACCGCATTGGACGGACTGCTCAACAGTGTCGCCGCTTCCACAGCGATGAAATATCGCGGTCCGTTCATGTTGAAGATGCCCGAGGAGGTCTGGTTCAGCGCGGCGATGATGAAAAAGGATATTCAACTCGCCTTCGAACTTGGCGAGGAGACAGGCGTGAATTTGAAAACTGCCAAACTGGTGGATGAGTTACTAGATCAGGCTATCGCATTAGGCTGGGGTGATGAAGATTTTGCCGTTCTGTACCGGGTGGTGGAGCAGATATCGGCGAGGAGCGAAGCGTGATGCCCACGTCAAAGAAAAAGGTAAAAGAGGAGTCCATGTCCGAGATTGACCGCGAACAGTGGTTGCACATGTACGAGCAAATGTTCAAGATACGCGCCTTCGAAGAACAGGTCAATGAGTTATATCAAGGCGCAAAAATGCCCGGGCTGGCGCATTTGTATATTGGCGAAGAGGCAATCGCGGTCGGAGTCTGTGAGGCGTTGACTCGGGAAGATTACATTACCAGCACGCATCGCGGGCATGGACATTGTCTCGCGAAGGGCGCATCCATCGACAAGATGTTTTGTGAACTGCTTGGTAAGGAAGCGGGCTATTGTCACGGCAAGGGCGGTTCGATGCACATTGCCGATCAAGATACGGGAAATTTAGGAGCGAACGCCATCGTGGGTGGAAGTTCAGCGATTGCAACAGGCGCAGCATTTGCAAGTAAGCGACTTGGCAATGGACGCGTGGCAGTTTGCTTTTTCGGTGAAGGCGCATTGGGGCAGGGACTTGTTTACGAGTCCATGAATATGGCGCAATTATGGAAACTGCCAGTCATTTATGTTTGCGAAAATAATTTATACAACGAATACACCCATCACTCCGAGTCAACCGCGGGGAATATGAAAGCCCGCGCCGAAGCGTTTGGAATTTTAGCAGTGGAGTTGGACGGTCAGAACGTGCGGGAAGTGCACGAAGCGGCGCAAAAGTTGGTGGAACGGGCACGTAGCGGAGAAGGTCCCGCCTTCATGTTATGCAACACCTATCGTTATCACGGTCATCATGTGGGCGACATCGCTCGTGAATATTATCGCCCCAAGGAAGAGGAACTGAAATGGAAAACGGATCGTGACCCACTCAAATTGCTTTCGGGTTGGCTGATCGAACATCAAATGGCGGATGCCGGAATCTTTGAGCAGATCGAAGGTCAGGTGACAAGCGAAGTGGAAGCGGCAGTGACGTTTGCATTGAATGCTCCCTTCCCTGCTCCTGAAGAGGTGACCAAGCATGTTTATGTCTAAAATTCTTGTTATGTCGCTGCGAGGCGCTTTTGTCTTTTGCCGAAGCAGTCTCCTCGTAACAGGAGATTGCTTCGGCAGGAAGAGCAAGTGCCCTCCTTGCAACGACATTGTTTATAAAGAGAATACCAATGCCTGACCGCGAATTATTTTTTGGTGAAGCCATCAAGGAAGCGCTGGCAGAAGAACTCCGCCGCGACCCGACCGTGTTCATGCTGGGTGAAGACATCGCCGAGGCAGGGACAACGTTCAAAGTGCTGAACGGACTCGTCGAAGAGTTCGGCACTGAGCGCGTGATTGATACGCCCATCTCCGAACCTGGATTTACAGGTCTCGCCGTCGGTGCGGCAATGACAGGAATGCGCCCGGTCGTGGATATCATGTTCGGCGATTTCAGCGGGCTCATCATGGATCAGGTAGCGAATCAAGCGGCAAAGATCCATTACATGTCCGGCGGCAAACTCAAGGTCCCGATGGTGTTGCGGACAACAATGGGAGCAGGACGACGTTCCGCCGCGCAACATTCGCAATCGCTCCATGCCTGGTATAGCCATATCCCCGGACTCAAAGTCGTTGTACCTTCCACGCCTTATGATGCCAAAGGATTGATGAAGAGCGCGATACGTGACGATAACCCTGTAGTCATTCTCGAAGACAAGATGATGTACAAAACGATCAAGGGAATGGTTCCCAGCGAAGAGTACACCATCCCGATAGGCGTGGCAGATATAAAGAAAGAGGGAAGCGATATCACGCTTGTTGCGACCAGCAGTATGGTCTATGTCGCGCTCGAAGCCGCGAAGATGCTTGAAGAAGACGGCATCAGCGCAGAAGTTGTTGACCCGCGTACGCTTGTCCCGCTCGATAAACAGACACTAATTGAATCTGTGAAGAAAACCAGCCGCGCCATCATCGTTGACGAAGGCTACGAACAGTACGGTGTAACTGCCGAACTTGCCTCTGTCATTGCGGACGGCGCGTTCTATTATCTTGATGCGCCCGTCAAACGGATAGGCGCGATGAACGTCCCCATCCCCTTCTCGCCCGCGCTGGAAGACCTGACCATTCCGAATGCAAAAGGCGTATTCGAAATGGCGAAATCGTTGTGCAATAAATCGTAAATCTGAAATCGTAAATCGGAGGAGCCATGCCCATCAAAACATTCGGAACAATGGCAGTAGATTGGGAAGAGCGAGTCCACTTCGATCGCCTGCGCGTCGAGCGTCTCGCCCGCATCAAAACGGAGTTGAAGAAATCGAACATCGGCGCGTTGCTATGTTTTGACATGGTCAACATCCGCTACATCACCAACACGACGATTGGCACCTGGGCAATTGACAAACTCGGTCGCTTCTGCCTGCTCCCGCAGGACACCAACCCCATCAACTGGGACTTCGGTATCGCCGCCAAGCATCACGACATGTATTGCTCGTGGCTGGGCGCAGGTAACTCGCGTGCAGGCATCTCCACCCTACGCGGTGCAATGCCTCCCGGCGCACACCGCGCAGAAGACGTAGCACGCAAGATCCGCGTCGAACTCGAAGAACGCGGACTCCACAAAGAGCCGCTCGGTGTGGATGTGATCGAACCGCCCGTCCTCTTCGCCCTGCAAAAAGAGGGCATCACCGTCGTGGACGGTCAACAATTGATGCAGGAAGCGCGCGTCATCAAGACACAGGATGAGATCACTTTACTATCGATGGCTTGCTCGATGGTGGATTCTGCATACGACGAACTCTATCGCTTCATGCGCCCGGGCATTCGGGAGAATGAATGCGTTGGTCTGGTCAACAATGTTTTATATAGTCTCGGCTCGGAACATGTCGAGGGCGTCAATGCGATCTCGGGCGAACGGTGCAGTCCGCATCCGCACATTTTCAGCGACCGCATGTTGCGTCCCGGCGACCTCGCCTTCTTCGATATTCTGCACAGTTTCAACGGTTATCGCACTTGCTACTATCGCACGCTCGCGGTCGGTTCCGCATCACAATCACAAGTGGATGCCTATAAGCGTTGCCGCTATTACCTCGACGCCGCCATTGATGCCATCAAGCCCGGCGTCACCACCGCCGATGTAGTCAAGTTGTGGCCCAAGGCGGAGGAGTTCGGGGTGGCAAATGAAGAACTCGCCTTTGCCCTTCAATATGGACACGGCGTGGGTCTTGCGATTTGGGAAAAGCCTGTCTTCAGCCGTCTCGTTTCGTTTGACAGTCCCGAAGAAATAAAAGAAGGCATGGTCTTCGCGCTCGAGACCTACTGGCCCGCCTCCGACGGCTGGTCCGCCGCTCGTATTGAGGAACAACTCGTCGTCACGAAGGACGGATGCGAAGTCATCACACGCTTCCCCGCCGAGCAACTTATGGTTGTCGGTAAAAAATATTTCACCGCCACGGGTCCGCTTTCGGAAACGCGCGAAACCCAATCGCATAAGAACATTGATTACACAGGCGTTGATTACGGTGGCGCAGGTCTGCCTTAAGGAGCAACTTTGGCAAAAGATGTAATCATGCCCGCGTTGGGCATGGCTCAGGAAACTGGCACGCTCATTCAATGGCTCAAAAAATCGGGTGACGCAATCACCAAAGGTGAACCATTGATGGAGATCGAGACTGACAAGGCGACAGTCGAGATCGAAGCGCCTGCAACTGGAGTCCTTTCAAATATCACCGCGCAAGCTGGTGACGTGATTCCCGTTGGGCAACGCATCGCGTTGATTCTTGCTCCGGGTGAATCGGAATCAAGTGCGCCGCCTCCTTCGACACCTACGTCTGTTTCGCCCCAACCGACCATTACTACACTCAAACCTGTCTCCGCCACCCCCATCGCCGCCCGCCTCGCCGCCGAACACAACATTGACATTACCCAAATCAAATCCAATGGCGGGCAAATCCGTAAAGAGGACGTTTTAGCCTACCTTGAAAATCAAAACAAACCTATTGTCACCACACGCATCCTCGCCTCCCCTAAAGCAAAACGCCTTGCGCGCGAACACAATATAGACCTGACCCAAGTCCACGGCACGGGTCCCGAAGGAGCCATCCTAGTCTCTAATCTCCAGTCTCTGTTAATTAATCCTTCAATTCTCCAATCCTCCTCATCTCAAATTACCAATCCCCAATTACCAATTACTACTGAAGTTACAACATCCAGAGTTTGGAAGGTTATGGCAGACCGCCTCACCCAAGCCTGGACAACCATCCCCCACTTTTATTTGCTTCGAGAAGTCAATGCTTCACGGATGATTTCATGGAAAGAAAAAGCACAAAAGAATTCAACAGAGAAAATCACCTACACCGATCTGCTTGTAAAACTCACAGCCGCCGCCTTGAAACAATATCCGCGCCTCAATGCATCATGGATCAAGGACAACATCGTCCTCAATCCAGAGATCAACATCGGACTTGCTGTCGCCGTGGATGATGGACTTCTCGTCCCAGTGATCCATCGTGCAGATGAAATGAATCTTTCACAATTAGCTTCAAGCCGAAGCGGAATTGTGAACAGGGCAAAATCTAACAAACTCTCGCTTGATGATCTTAGTGGCGGCACATTCACCATCAGCAACCTCGGCATGTACGGCGTGGACGCCTTCAACGCCATCGTCAATCCGCCTCAAGCCGCCATCCTCGCCGTCAGCCGCATCGCTGACCGAGTCGTTCCTGTGAATGGACAGCCCGCTGTCCAACCCATGATGACCTTGAGCCTCTCTTGCGATCACCGCGTTGTGGATGGAGCAAGAGGCGCAGAGTTTTTACAAGCACTTGCGGATTTGATCGAGGAGCCTTTGCAGTTGTTAAATTGACTCTTCGCGCTGAGCGGAGCGTCCTTCGACTTCATTCGTCGCAAAATCGCTCATCACTCCGCTCAGGACGAAACATCCTTTAGAAAGAGCGAAGACGAAGCGCAGGTTAGGAAGCAATTTCCCCTAATTAGGAGATTGCTTCGGGCGGAAGATCACCGCCCTCGCAATGACAATAGGAACAATATGCACCACGTATCCAAAATTGACTCATCCACCGCCCAAACACCCAAACTGTACGAAAGTCACAGTGCTGGCTTTTGTCGCGCGGGTTACGTGGATCGTTCAATAGGCTCCGTACACATGGGCACAGGGATATGCTACCTCGATGCAAATGGCATCATCCAACCTCACCTTCATTCGTTTGAAGAAAGTTTTTATATCCTTGAAGGAACTGTGATTGTGCAAATCGGCGAACAAGTGTATCAACTGAGTGCAGGTCATTACGGATTGATCAGCACAGGCATCAAACACGCCTTCCGCAATACAAGTGGACAATCCGCTCGTTGGCTGGAGATGCATGCGCCGCAACCGCGCCCCGTCGAATATGGACGCGATACATTCTTCGTCGGTGGAGATGCCCCAGCGGAAGGAAAGGCTCCAGAAAACGGAACCAGGGGACTCGGTCACTTTGACGAGGCGATGCTTCCGAAGCCCGGGTCGCCGTCCGAGATGGAAGGATTCAATCCCACAACAGGCGTCGCCATCAAAATGTTCGTAGATCGCTCCTTCGGTGCAATTCATCAATCGTTGTTTCTGATCCAATACATGCCCGGCGCGAAGATCGACCCACATGACCATACGTTTGAAGAGTCCTATTACATCGTCAGCGGGCGCGTGAAAGCAACAGCAGATAACCAGGCTTATATCCTCAGCGCAGGTGATGTGATTTGGACGGGTGTTGGTTGCATCCATAGTTTTGAGAATGCCGGGGACGAGCCCGTGCGCTGGATCGAAACACAGGCACCTTTGCCGCCCGCGAAGGAAGTATTTCGTTTTGAAAGAGATTGGGCGCAGTATATGTGAAGTGAGAACGTCCCGAAGGTTTCCGCGAAGGATACTGTTGCGCTCATTAACCCTTCGGGACGGTAATGCAATTCAGAGGAGACCACATGCCATCAAGACACATCGTCCGTACCGCAGACCAGGAAGACTTCAAGGTGCCGAAGCCGTTTGAAAAAATCAGCAACGGCTTTCGCCGCTGGTGCATCGTGGACGGACCCAACGGTTCGGTGCATCAGGAATTCAGCATCTGTGAACTCGACGCGGGCGGAACCATCGGTGCACATGTGCATACGTTTGAAGAACAAATCTATGTCCTCGAAGGTGAACTCATTTGCGAAACGGGTGATGGCACGTACTCGCTTGAGCCGGGCGATTACGGCGTGATCCATGTTTCAGCCACGCACTCTTTTCGCAATGATAGCAATGCGCGTGTGCGTTGGGCAGAGATGCTTGCGCCGCAACCCCGTCTGGATGGAGATGGAGATATTTATCTCGTAGCCGCCCTCCCGAAGGTCGAACCGATCAAGGTGGATGCACGCGATCCACGTACGCGTTCGTTCGGTCACATCTCGCCCGAAAATATGGAAGCGGGTAAACAAACGCAGGACAAGCTCGCCCTCTCTGCCAGTATGCGAACTGCGCTTCTTGTGTATAGCGGCATCACTGTGAAGATGATGGTGGATGGCGATCTCGGCGCGCAACTTGCGACGATGTTCATGGTGCAATACGAACCCGCAGGTGTGGCGGGCGCACACGATCATCCGCTTGAAGAAACATATCTCATTCTTGAAGGCGAAGTGTACGGTTGGTTTGATGGCGTGAAGTATCACCTCAAGCCCGGCGATTGCGCATGGGCAGGCGTGGGTTGTGTGCATGAGTTCCGCAACGCCACAAATGGAATTGTGCGCTGGCTCGAAACGCAAGCGCCGCAACCGCCGCGCCGTCACTCGTATCGTTTCCGCCGCGATTGGAAATATCTCGAAGAAAAATTGGAAAAAGGAGATCATCACCATGACTAAAGGAACAGTTGTTATCGCTGGCGCGACCAACGAGTTGGGCAAAGCGCTCGCCAAACACTATGTGGACAAAGGACATCGCGTGGTGGTGAGCAGTCGCACGCTGGAGCGCGCCGAGGCGCTTGCCAAAGAACTTGGCGGCGAGAGCGTCCCTGTTGCGTTCGATCTAGCCGAGCCGCATAGCATCGCCCCTGCCCTTTCCGGCGTGGATGATGTGTTGCGTGTTGTGTTGATGGGCATTTACCGCGACGATAACAAAGTCCGTGAATATAACGTGGACGAAGCGATCAAACTCGTGACGTTGAAACTGGTGGGCTACACCGAAGTTGTGCATGTCCTTCAATCGAAGATGCGACAAGACGCCTCCATTCTCCTTTTTGGCGGGCTCGCTAAAGACCAACCTTATCCCGGCTCGACAACGATCACGACCGTCAATGGAGCCATGTCCACCCTGGTGAATTCGCTGGCAATTGAGTTATCGCCGATTCGAGCTAACGCCATTCACCCTGGTCAGGTCGGAGATTCGCCTGCATGGATGGCAAAACCAAAAGAGGTGATAGACAATCTCAAAGCCCGTACAGCGATGGGTCGCTTGGTGACCGTCGCGGAAGTGACCGATGCGGCTGTGTTCCTGCTCGAGAACGGCGGCGTCAACGGCGTCAACCTGCGCGTGGATGGCGGAAGGATGATGAAATAACTTCCATGTCATTGCGAGGAGCGCTCTTGCTCTTTGCGACGAAGCAATCCCCCGTAACAAGAGATTGCTTCGGGCAAAAGGGCATCGCCCTCGCAATGACATATTGATATTATGACAAACAAAACCCTCCTCAAAAACGGCATTGTCCTGACCCTCGATAAGAAAGTCGGCAACTTCCATCAAGCCGATGTGCTGATCGAAGGC
>Ga0315912_10006110_pt1 | contig 10877 bp, 14 predicted proteins | sample VfabasoilMG_FD_204469 | JGI IMG/M metagenome (GOLD analysis project Ga0315912, IMG submission 204469) | Garden soil microbial communities collected in Santa Monica, California, United States - V. faba soil | ecosystem: Environmental > Terrestrial > Soil > Garden | place: USA: California...
GCGACGACCGGCACGAGCAGCGCAAGCGCGGCCAGCAGCAGGGAACCACCCAGTTCGGCAGTCGAGTAGACGGGATTGCCGAGGCCGCCCGAGGCGGCGCCCGTCTTCGCTCGGCCGACGGCATTCAGGGCGTGGCCCGCGGTCGCGACGGCGCCACCGGCTCCGATCGCGGTCAGCCAGCGCAGCCAGTCGGGCAGGCCGACCATCACGCCGGCGGCCGCCACGATGCCCGCGGCCACGGCGACCGGCGCGCCGAGCAGGTCCAGCACGTGATCGACGCCGGGCAGGTAGTAGGCCGCGATTTCCGCAGTCGTCGCGACGGACAGCGCGACGAGCACCACCGGCTCGCCGAGCCAGTCGAATCCGCGCGCCGGCTCCACATAGCCGAAGTGGATCGCGAGCCCCGCGGCGAGAAGCGGCACGAAAGCGCGAAAGCCGGCCGCAGCCGCAAGCGCGAGCCCGGTCGCGACCGACAGGACGATGCTCAGGGGTTCAGCCATTCGTGTATCAGGCGGTACGCGATCGACTGCGAGAACGGCATCATCGAGCCGCCGCGCAATTCGTCGCGATGGAACCAGCGCGCATCCTCGAGCTCGCGGTCGCCGAGGCGCACCTCGGTCGTGAGCGCCTCGGCGCGGAACCCCAGCATCAGCGATCGCGGGAACGGCCAGGGTTGCGAGGACTGGTAGGTCATGGCACCGGTCTCGATGCCGGTTTCCTCGAGCACCTCGCGGCGCACCGCGTCTTCGAGGCTCTCGCCGGGCTCGACGAAACCGGCAATCGTCGAGTAGCGGCCCGCGGGCCAGCCGGGCTGGCGTCCGAGCAGCGCGCGGTCGCCATCGGTCACGAGCACGATGACCGCGGGATCGACGCGCGGGAACGACTCCGTCTCGCAGCCCTTGCGCGCGCAGGTCATGACGCGGCCGTTCTGCCGCGGGACCGTCGGCGCACCGCAACTGCCGCAAAAGCGGTGTCGGTGACGGAAAGAGATCATGGCGCGGGCAAAAGCGACGAGCCCCGCCTCGTCGTGCGGCAGCAGCGACGCCGCGAGGCGCAGGTCCGCGAATTCGACGCCGCCCTCGAGGGCGGGCGGGGTCGCGGCCTCGATCTCCGTCGTGAATATTGCAAGGCCGCGATACTCTCCGAGGAGGATCAGCTCGTTGACGTCGATGCCCGCGAACGGGCCGCTGTCGAAGGGCAGCAGGCAGGCGGACGGGGATGGCAGGCGCACGACCGGGCAGCGCGACTTCCAGACCGGGATCAGGCGCGCGGAACCCTCCGCGATCGCGCGCGCGAGGGCTTCGGCGTCGGCGTTCGCGAACTTGAGTCGATCGACATGCGGCCCGGCAAAGACGTTGGGGCGCATTCCTTCCCGTTCCTGGCAAGTGAAGGCTGCATTCTAGCAGTCGCCTACCGAGAGCCCGGGACGAGCCGGTGGCCGGGTGGCCGAGCAAAACTCGCAGGACTTCGGCCGTTCCGCGTAGCGCATGACGACCAGCAGGCTGCCGCAGCCCTCGCAGTCGTCGAGGCAGATTTCGTTCTGCTTCTCGAGCGAGCGCAGGAGATGGCAGGCGTGCTCGAAGGAGATCTGCGGCTGTTCGAAGAGGCTCGCGAAGGTTTCGTAGGCCTCGCAGAAGCTCTCGCCCCAGCGCAGGTGCTCGACGGCGCCGGGCACCGCGGCGCCCTCGCGCCGCAGGAGACCGAGGATACAGAGCAGGGTTGCGAGCCCCGCGGCTTCGCGGCGAATGCCGGGGTTGCGCATGAAGAACGCGCTCTGGCGCGGGCTCTTGCCGCGGTGGCGGCGCACCTCGCGCCGGCCGGCGTCGGCTACGTAGGAGCGGTATAGCTTGCGGATGCGGTCGTCCGTGAGCCCGGTCCAGCTGCGTATGGTGCGCGTGCGCGCCTCGTGGCCGATGAGCCGAAGAGCCAGGTCGAGCCGCAGCCGGTCGCGCGTGTATCGATCGTCGGTGATGCGCATGAATGTCGCCTTGACGCTATCTAATGGTACTGGTAGTTTCGTACCAGTCAATCGTAAGCTGGCCCCAGAGCCGGCGAACCGCGAAATGGCGCGTCTACGGGGAGAAATGCCATGAATCGCCAGCAGCCACTTGCGCTCGCGCCGCCGGCGGGCAACGCGGATTGGTCGGAACGCAGCCTTCTCGACGGCGCGACCCGCCGGGCGCTGGTATCGATCAACCTCGCGTTCCTCGACCTCGCCGGGGAGCTGGCGGAGGAGGGACGGCTCAAACAGATCCCGGGGCTCCCGCCGCGTGCGATCGATTCGCTGATCGGGGTCGAGGCAGGCCCGCGGCTGTGCGAACGATTGCCGTTCGCGCTGTTCGACCTGCGCTTTTCGGACGGCGGATTCTGGTCGGCGGAAGTGGCGGCGGCAGGCGGGGTGCAGGACGCGACCAGCCAGCCGGCGGTGGACGAGCGAATCGTCGCTTTCACGCGCGCGGCCGTCATGGTCGTCTGGCACTTCGCGCAGACGCGCGCCTCCGGCGCCCGGCTGGTGTTCGGCGCATCGCCCGCGACCGTCGCCGCGATCGCGGGGATGCCGGTTGCCGCCGTCGAGCGCCTCGTGCGCCGCGTCGCGGCCGCGCTCTCGGCCCGTTTCGGGTCGCGTGCGCGGTTCTGGCTCCAGTTCGAGGGCTGCGCAGCGCGGCCCGACCCGCGTTCGGTCGACCTGCTGCGGCAACTGGGGTTGCAGATCCAGGGCGCGGAGAGCGCCCGCGGCCAATCCCTGCAGCGACGCCAGCGGCGAAACGTCGCGTGAGATAATCTCGCGCCTCATGCAGGCGCTCTCCATCCGTGGATTGACCAAGACCTACGCCAACGGCGTGCAGGCGCTGCGCGGCATCGACCTCGACGTCGCTGAAGGTGACTTTTTCGCGCTCCTGGGTCCGAACGGCGCAGGCAAGACGACTTCCATCGGCATCATCATGTCGCTCGTCGGCAAGACCGGCGGGACCGTCTCCGTCTTCGGCCACGACATCGACCGCGAGCTCGACCGGGCCAAGTCCTGCATCGGCCTCGTGCCGCAGGAAATCAACTTCAACCAGTTCGAGAAGGTGTTCACGATCATCGTGAACCAGGCGGGCTTCTACGGGATACCGCGCGCGCTTGCCGTCGAGCGCTCGGAGAAATACCTGAAACAGCTCCAGCTCTGGGACAAGCGCGACGCCATCGCGCGCTCGCTCTCGGGCGGCATGAAGCGCAGGCTCATGATCGCGCGCGCGCTGGTGCACGAGCCGCGGCTCCTGATCCTCGACGAACCGACGGCCGGCGTGGACATCGAGATCCGCCGCAGCATGTGGACCTTCCTGCGCGAGATCAACGAACGGGGCACGACGATCATCCTGACGACCCACTACCTGGAGGAGGCGGAGACGCTCTGCCGCCACATCGCGATCATCGACGGCGGCCGGATCATCGAGAACGACACGATGTCGGGCGTGATACGCAAGCTCTCCCAGGAGACGTTCGTGCTGAACTTCCGCTGCGCGACCGCGGCCGTCCCGCAGCTGCCCGGCTACGTGACGAAGCTCGTGGACGACCACACGATCGAGGTCGACGTCATGCGCGACCAGGGCCTCAATGACATCTTCGCGCGGTTGTCGCAGCAGGGGGTCGAGGTGGTGAGCATGCGCAACAAGGTGAATCGTCTCGAGGAGCTCTTCATGCGCCTGGTCGAGCGCCGGGACGCACCGTCGGCGGAGTCGCGCTGAAGTGCAGGAAGAATCCCTCGCGCGCATCCGGCGCATCGGCTTCCAGACCATCATGCGGCGCGAGTTCGGACGCATCATGCGCATCTGGGGCCAGACGCTGGTGCCGCCGGCCGTCACCGCGGCGCTGTACTTCCTGATCTTCGGCAGCCTCATCGGCCAGCGCATCGGGCAGATGGACGGCTTCGACTACATGCAGTACATCGCCCCCGGCCTGATCATGATGGCCGTCATCAGCAACTCCTACGGCAACGTCGTCTCGAGCTTCTTCGGCGCCAAGTTCGGCAAGCACATCGAGGAGCTGCTGGTCGCGCCGCTGCCGAACTGGCTGATCGTGCTCGGCTACGTCGCGGGCGGCGTGATGCGCGGGCTGCTCGTCGGCGTGGTGGTCACCGGCGTCGCGCTCTTCTTCACGCACGTGCCGGTCGCGCACCCGTTCCTGATCATGGGTTCGGTGCTGCTGACTTCCGTGGTGTTCGCGCTCGGCGGCTTCTTCAACGCCATCTTTGCGAAGAACTTCGACCAGATCTCCTGGTTTCCGACCTTCGTGCTGACGCCCCTCATCTACCTCGGCGGCGTTTTCTATTCGGTCACGCTGCTGCCGCCGTGGGCGGAGAGGCTCTCGTACGTGAACCCGATCCTCTACATGGTGAATGCGTTTCGCCACGGGTTCCTCGGCGCCAGCGACGTCGACCCGGCCGTCGCGTTCGTGATCATGGGGGCCTTCGCCGTCACGATGTACGCGATCGTCGTCCTGCTCATGAACCGCGGCACCGGCATCCGGGAATAGGGGACGGCAGCGTGTGCGGGCGCTACGCCTTCTTCTCGCCGGCCGAGGCCGTGCGCCGCACCTTCGCGCTCGACGACGTGCCCGCGCTCGAGCCGCGCTACAACATCGCGCCGACCCAGGACGTGCCAGCGGTGCGCGCGGGCGAAGAGGGAGCGCGCAGCTTTGCGATGCTGCACTGGGGGCTCGTGCCCAAGTGGGCCAAGGAGCGCGCCATCGGCAACCGCATGATCAACGCGCGTTCCGAGACGCTCGCGGAGAAGCCGTCGTTCCGCGACGCTTACAGGAAGCGGCGCTGCCTGGTGCTCGCGGACGGCTGGTACGAATGGCAGGTCACGCCCGGGGGCAAGCAGCCCTGGTTCATCCGCAGGAAGCCGGCGCAGCCATTCGCGTTCGCGGGGCTTTGGGAACGCTGGAAGGATCCGGCCGGCGGCGCGATGCTCGAGTCCTGCACCATCATCACGACCGATGCCGCGCCGTCGATCCGCAAGATTCACGAGCGCATGCCGGTGGTCCTTGCCGACACCGACTGGGATCGCTGGCTGGACACGGCATTCTCGGACACCGACACGCTGTCGGCACTGCTGAAGCCCTATGCGGAGGACGCGCTCGAGGCCTGGCCGGTCAGTCGCGAGGTCAACGCGCCGAAGAACCAGGGCCCCGCGCTGATCGCCTCAGCGGGCTAGGCTCACTTCTGGGTCCAGGCGCCGGACTTCGCCTTGTAGTACCAGCCCGCCCGCGCATTCGCGATCCAGCGCTCGGCGAACGTGCTGCGGATGTCCGCTTCCCACTCCGGATGGCCGTTCGCGCCGGCGATCTCGCGGTAGAGCGAGTTGCGGTCGGCATTGTCGTCGGCCACGAGCTTGCGCAGCTTGTTACGGTCGGCGAGGGCGACGCTGTTCGCGTCGCGAACCTCGAGCAGGCCGTCGGAGGTCAGGCCGACCGCGCCCGAGCTGAAGAACGGATCGAGTTGGCCCGCGCGGCCTTTCATGGACGCGGTGAGCGCGCGGATCGCCGGGCTCGAGATGTCGATGTCGGCCTGGGCGTGCGCTGCGGGGATGACGAAGTCGAGCGCGGCAACGAGTGCGTCACCCGCATAGTGGCCGAGCGAGGACTGCTCGTTGCCCTCGGGCTTCGGGCCTTTTTCCGGTCCCCAGATGTCCTCGATGATGCGATCGGCGGCCTTTTCCGCGGCGGCAGCCGGGAAGTAGACGTTGATCGTCACGCACGCGGCGAGTGCGAGGACGGAGGCGGCAATCCCTGCAGTGATCCAGCGCATCATGGGTGTCATCTTGGGCTTCCCGGCTGAACGGTTCCTGAACCGATTCTAGCGCAGGATTTCAGGCTACTCGACGACGATTTCGGACTCCATGACCGCGCCGAGCTGGCGGACCAGCGTGGTCCATGCGACCCGCGTCTGGCTCCCGATCACGTTGATGCGCGGCAGGCCCGCGCCCTTCACGATGTAATAGCCGCCGGGCGCAGGCACGACGCCGCCCATCACGCAGACGTCGTTCGCGAGCCGGCAGCTGAGGCCGAGCCGGTCGTAGCCGAAGTCGTCGAAGAACCGGAGGAACCCGCCCTGCAGCGCCGCTGCGACGCCACCGCCGCTGCCGCCGCCGATCGAGGAAAGGTTGGTCACGGCGCGCTGGCTGATGCGGTGCTTCGAACGGTCGTCGGGCGGCGTGTAGAGGAACGCGTCGAAAGCCTCCGGCATCCAGTCGAAAGTCTCGAGGTCCGAGATATAGCCGGAGAGACGGCCGGTGATCGAGCCGAACTCGAAGGTGCGCGTGACCAGGTCGAGGTCCAGGTCCTCGATGCCGATGTTCGCGAACATCCGGGGATACTTGCCGAGCGGCTCGCGCAGGCTGAGTTCGCGGACGGCGACGCGGCCGTCGAAGACGCGCGCCTCCAGGGCGCCATCGAGCGTCACCACGCCGTCCCGCAACTGCAGCCCGGGGATGTCGCCTTCCAGGGTGCCCTGGAACTCGGGCCAGCCGAAGGCGCGCGAAAGCAGGGCGACGCTGATCGGCCGGATCGCCGCGTCGAAGCGCACGTACATCTCTTCGGTCCCGGCATGGCGCACGCGCAGCGTTTCGATCGCGAGGCCCCCGTCGAAGACCGGGATGGTCACCGCCTCGAGGAGGCGGAAATGCCGGCCTGTGGTCGAGAACGGGAGGGTGGCGGCGCCGAGTTCCAGGCCCCACAAGCGGCCGGATTGCCAAGTCAGCCGCGACTCGAACAGCGTGTCGTCGATGCTCCCGGCGAGCGCGGTGCGCGTCGCGTCGTCAAACCAGTTGAAGCGGCCGCCGAGTCCCGCCAGCGAGACGGCTGCCGTCGGGCTCTCGATCGTGACGTCCGTCAGTTCGAAGGTGGCGCGCATCGGCAGGTCGTCCTCGATCTCGACGTCCCCGCGAACAACGCCTTCCCCGACCACATCGCGGAATGCGCTGTCGATCAGGAACGGCTGCGCGTAGACCGGCAGCGCATCAGCGATGTCGAGCGACTCGATCCGGATGCGCGCCTGCGGCAGCAGCGCGCCGGCGCCGAAATTGAGTGCGACGGATCCGTGCGCGCGCAGGACGTCCTGGTGGTCCAGCGTGAATTCGCGGGCATCGAGGCGCAGGGCTTCGGTGTCGAATTCCCCGGAGAACCCGAAGCCCGCGCCATGCGCGCCGAAGTCCAGGAACACCGGATCGCTGTAGGCCTGGCCTGCAGTCAGCGCCAGGTTGCCGCGGGTCGTGAGTCGGCCCGACCCGTTTGCGCTCGCTTCCACCTTGAACGAACCCGAGAGCTTTTCGCCCGCCAGCGTGCCGGCATCGTCCGAAAACCCCACCGCATCGAAATCCATGTCGGCGCCGGCGGATTCCAGGATGTCGCCCGCACCGGCGGCGCGGAATTCGCCGCCCGCCGTGCCGGAGACGGTGAATCCCGCGGGCAGGGCAGCCCAGGGCGACAGGACGCCCGCGGCCTTGGCGACGTCGAGTCCAGCGAGCTGCGCGTTCGCGTGCCATCGTGGGCCGGCGAGTTCCACCTCGACACGACCGCGACCGCCTGCGACTGCGAAACTATCGAGGGCGAGTGCCAGCCGCCCGTCCGGTGCGCGGCGCGCGGTGAAGCGTGTGTCCTGTATGCCGAGCGAGCCAAGTGATCCCGCGAGGTGGCCACCCTCGCAGGAAAGCTCGTCGCCCGTGATCCGCAACGTTGCGCAGTCGAGCGCAAAGGACGACAGCGGTCCCGTTTCGGCAATCCCACGGACACGGGCGGCCCGCAGCCTCACGGCGCCGTTCGCCGCCGCGGCGGGAGCCCAAGCCGCCTCGAGTCCCTCGACCTGCAGGCCGCCAAATTCGACCTGGCCCGCGGTCACGCTCACGCGGCCGGCGGCCGAGGCGGAGCCCGCCAGTGCCGCAAGGGCGATGGAAACCGCAATCGTCCTTGCCATCTTGAAATTGTCGCACGTCATGCCGCTATCATTGTCTGGCATGGATCTTTCGTTCGACGTGCACGCCAGGATCGCGCGGCCCGTGGCTGAAGTCTTCGCGGCCGTCACGGAGTCCCGCCAGCTTTCGTCCTACTTCACAACCGGCGGCACGAGCGGGCCGTTGCGCGAAGGGGACACCGTCACCTGGAAGTTCGGCGACGCCCCCGGCGAGTATCCGGTCCGGGTGACAAAGCTCGTGCCGGACGAACGGATTGAGTTCGACTGGGAAACCAACAGCGGCGGTTACGACACGCGGGTCGTGATGACCTTCGAGCCGACGGATGGCGGCGGCACGATCGTGCGCGTCGCCGAGTCCGGCTGGAAGGCTGACCCGGCGGGGCTCGAGGATTCGTACGGCAACTGTGGCGGATGGATGCAGATGCTCTGCTGCCTCAAGGCCTGGGCCGAGCACGGGATCAATTTGCGCCAGGGATTCTTCTAGCAGATTCAGTCGCTTCCGAAATATCCGGGCGGCATGTCGATCGGGGCGTCGTCCGACCGACTATCAGTTGTCATGAATCCAGCATATATGGTCGCTGTCGTGGTTTCGGTCGCCCGGGCCGGGCGGCGGCGCGCCATCCAGGAGGATGCGATGCAGTACCTGTGCCTGATCTACGATGACGAGCGTGCGTGGCAAAAACTCCCGCCGGCGGAAACCGAAAAGGTCATCGGCGAGTTCACGGCGTTCACGGAATCCGTGAAGAAGAGCGGACACTACGCCGGTGGCAACGCGCTCGCCCCCACGCATACGGCAACCACCGTGCGCGTGCGCCAGGGCAAGGTCGCGACGACCGACGGTCCGTTCGCGGAGACGAAGGAACAGCTGGGCGGGTACTACCTGCTGAATGCGCGCGACCTGAACGAGGCGATCCAGCTGGCGGCCCGGATTCCCGGCGCGCGCTTCGGCAGTGTCGAAGTGCGCCCGGTGATGGAGATGCCGGCATGAGGTACATGATCATCGTCAAGGCGACGGAGGACTCGGAGGCTGGCGTGCTGCCGCCCGAGCACCTGCTGGCGGAAATGTGCGTGTACCACGGCGAGCTCGCGAAGGCGGGCGTGCTGGTGGACGGCAGCGGCCTGCAGGCGACGTCGAAGGGTTGGCGCGTCCGTTACCGTGGCGCGGGCCGGACCGTCGTCGACGGCCCGTTTGCGGAGACCAAGGAACTCATTGCCGGCTACACGATCATCAACGTGAAGTCGCGCGCAGAGGCCCTCGAGTGGACGCGGAAGTTCCCGAACCCGACGCTCGACGGTTCCGACTGCGAAATCGAGGTGCGCCGGATGTTCGAGCTCGAGGACTTCGGTGAAAGCGAAACCCTGGACCACTTCCGCGAAATCGGCTTGAGCGGCGTGGAGAAGCTGTCATGAAGTTCGTCTGCCTGGGGTGCCTCGACAAGGAAGCCTGGGGGCGGATGAGCGTGGCCGAGCAGGCGGCGCTCGTGCTCGAGTGCACGAACTTCGACCAGGAACTCGCCGCCAAAGGCCATTTCGCCGCCGGTTTCGCCCTGCAGGATTCCGCCAAGGCGACCACCGTGCGCTGGTCGGGCGGCAAGGCCGTGCGGGTGGACGGCCCGTTCGCCGAGACCAAGGAGATGCTGGGCGGTATCCTGATCCTCGAGGCGAAGGACGAAGCCGAGGCAATCGCGATCATCAGCCGCCATCCGGGCATCCGCATCGGGCCGTTCGAAGTGCGCCCCGCGGACGAGGCCTTCATGGCGCAACACCCGATACTGAAGAAGCAATAGGAGAACGACATGAGTTACGTGGATGGATACGTCTTGCCGGTACCGAAGAAGAACCTCGCGGCCTACCGCCGCATGGCGACGGACGCAGGCAAGGTCTGGATGAAGAACGGTGCGCTCCAGTACGTCGAGACCGTGGCCGACGACGTCGACGTGGGCAAGCGGACGTCGTTCCCGCGCAGCGTGAAGCTGAAGCGCGGCGAGGTCGTCGTATTCTCTTTCATCGTCTACCGCTCGCGCGGCCAGCGCGACCGCATCAACAAGCGCGTCATGAAGCAGTTCATGTCGGATCCCAAGTGGAAGAAGTACATGGACCCGAAGAACATGCCGTTCGACGGCAAGCGCATGTTCTGGGGCGGATTCAAGCCGATCGTCGAGCTCTGACATGCAAGTCATGCTGATGTGCTGCATCGACGAGGGCCGCTGGATGGCGCTGCCGGCGGCCGAGCGCGATGCGGTCATGGCGGACTACGGCGCCTGGGTCGCGGAGCTCGAGCGCGCGGGCCAGCACCGGGCGAGCGAGAAGCTGGCTTGGAGCGGGGATGCCAAGACGCTGCGGGTCCAGGGCGGCAGGCGCATCGTGACCGATGGTCCTTACGCGGAAACCAAAGAGCAGTTCGGCGGCTTCCACATCGTCGAGTGCCGTGACGTGGATGAGGCAATCGCGATCGCGGAGCGCATTCCGACCCTGCGCGTCGGGGGCACGATCGAAGTGCGACGGGTGGAGCCGCGCATCTGACCGGAACCGGCCCGGATGACGCCCGTGCGCGTGTCGAGGCTGTCTGGCGCGAGGAGTCGCGCCGCGTGCTCGCGACGCTGATCCGCCTGCTCGGGGACTTCGACCGCGCCGAGGAGGCGATGCAGGAGGCTTTCGCGGCGGCCATCGAGCAGTGGCCCCGCGACGGCGTGCCGGAGAACCCACGCGCCTGGCTCGTATCCGCGGCCCGTTTCAAGGGCATCGATGCGCTGCGCAAGGTCTCGCGCATCGACGGTTCCTACGACACCGTCCTGGACCTCAAGGGCGAGGATTCGGCGGATCCCGCGAGCACGGCCGAGGACCCGGTCGAGGACGACCGGTTGCGCCTCGTCTTCACCTGCTGCCATCCCGCGCTTGCGCCGGACGCGCAGGTCGCGATGACGCT
>Ga0315912_10006111_pt1 | contig 10870 bp, 8 predicted proteins | sample VfabasoilMG_FD_204469 | JGI IMG/M metagenome (GOLD analysis project Ga0315912, IMG submission 204469) | Garden soil microbial communities collected in Santa Monica, California, United States - V. faba soil | ecosystem: Environmental > Terrestrial > Soil > Garden | place: USA: California...
ACATTTCGATGCTGGACGCATACTCCAATCCATCGCGGTTGAAAAAGATGTCGATGGCTTCAACTGGCGCAATCTGGGTGCGCTGGTGGACAAGCAGCCGGAACTCGTGCCGTGCACGCCGCTGGGTGTGATGGCGCTGCTCGATCATATACACGCGCCGGTGGAAGGGCGCGACGCGGTGATCGTCGGACGCAGCGGCATCGTCGGCATGCCTGCGGCGCTGTTGTTGATTGCACGCGGCGCGACGGTCACGGTTTGCAATTCAAAAACCGTGAACCTGCCGCGTTTTACCACGCAGGCCGACATTCTCGTTTCCGCTGTGGGCCGTCCGGGCATCATCGGCGCTTCGATGGTCAAGCCCGGTGCAATTGTCATCGATGTTGGCATCACCCGTCTGCCGGACGGGAAAATCACCGGTGATGTCGATTTTGAAGGTGTAAAAGAGGTTGCGTCATGGCTGACGCCGGTGCCCGGCGGCGTGGGTCCGATGACGGTGGCGATGCTGATCGCCAATACCATCAAGGCTGCCGAACGCGCCTCACAACCGGTAAAGGACGGGCAAGGTTGATATGTCTTACGTGGATAACACGCTGATCGAAGGCGAAATCGTTGTCCATCGCGCACAGGTGAGCTGGTGGCCGTTGATCCCGTGGATTGTGCTGGGGCTGCTCACGCTGGTGATCGTAGTGGGACTTGTCATACTTATCTGGGTTTACGTGAAGCGCAGGACGACTGAACTTGCCATTACCAACAAGCGCGTGATCGCGAAGCGTGGGTTCATACAGCGCGACACCATCGAAATGTTTCTTGGCAAGGTCGAATCCGTGCATGTCGAACAAACCGTGCCGGGCAGGATACTTGATTACGGAACGGTGATCCTGTCGGGAACCGGGGTGATGAGTTCGCGTTTTGAGAACATATCCGCGCCGCTGGAGTTTCGCAAACGCTTCATGTCCGCGGCGGACAAGGAACAGCAGGGTACCGTATCGAAAGCGCTATGAATGTCTTCGGAGAATCGATAACGGCATGTGTGATGGCATCGTTGCCTGCACTTGCCGTCGCGCAGATGTATCCAACCAAGCCCATACGTGTCATCGTGGCCGTGCCCGCGGGCGGCACGCCCGATGTGCTGGCACGCACGGTAACGCCGGGCATGTCCGCGCTGCTTGGGCAACAACTGGTGCTCGACAATCGCGGCGGCGCGGGCGGGCGCATTGCTGCCGAATTGGTGGCGGGCGCCGCGCCGGATGGCTATACCGTGTTCATGACCAGCCCGCCATGCCTGACCATACTCCCGCATATGTCGAAAGTGCCGTACAACACATTAACGGATTTCGTTCCCATCAGTTTGATTTCCACGGGCGCAATGTTGCTGCTGACCCATGCATCCTCGCCGGTCAGCGGTGTCAAGGATTTGATCGCGCGTGCCAAGGCCGCACCTGGGAAACTGAATTACTCGTCAGCAGGCAGCGGGACCGCCAACCACATCGGTATGGAAATTTTCAAAGGCATGGCAGGCATCAACATCACACATGTACCATACGCGGGCGCGCCGCAATCTGTCATCGACCTGATCGCGGGCAGGGTGGATGTAATGCTGAACTCGATTCCGCCGGCACTGCCGCACGTGAAAACGGGAAAAATGAGAGCGCTCGGCCTGGCCGGCGCCACCCGTTCGTCGTTGTTGCCCGACGTGCCGACGGTGGACGAAGCAACGGGCTTGCGCGGGGTCCAGGCCGGAAGCTGGCTGGGACTGCTGGCGCCCGCAGGCGTGCCGCGCCATATCGTTGCGCGCCTGAGCGAAGTGGCGATGCAAACCGTGCGCGCGCCTGGAACCCGTGCGCGCCTGACAGGTCAGGGCAGTGATCCCGTAGGCAACAGTCCGCAAGAGTTCACCGTATTCCTGCACGCAGATTACGACAAGAACGGCGTAGCTGTAAAGCAGGCAGGATTGAGAGTCGATTGATTGCTACCGATGATTGATTGAAATTAACAACTTTTCACATTACGTTAGGGACTCCAAGCGAAGCATCACAAAAATGCCAACGCCGATGCACAGCAGCGCGACGAATTTTCGCAAACTGTCCGCATCAATCGCGTGCGCGATATGCGTACCCGCGAAAACTCCGGCGATTTCCAACAATGTTACTGGCGCGGCGACAGCAAAATCGATACTGCCAAATCGCAGATTACCCAACGTGCCCGACGAAGCGGCGATGATCTGAATCGCCTGGCTGGCGCCTATCGACGCCAACGCTGGAAAACCAACTACGACCATCAGCGGCACCGACAGGACCGGGCCGCCAACGCCGGTGAGTCCCGCGCCGAACCCGGTCACCGTGCCGATGGCAGTTAGCAACATGCGTTGCGCAGCAGGCCGCTGGCTCTTTGCAATCGCCAGCGAGCCGTGTTTCGACGCGAGCGTATAGACACCGGCGAAGAGTATGACGCATGCGAGTATCAGGTTGAGTAAAGTGACCGGAGTGTATGCGTTTGCCCATGCACCGAGAAACGAGAACAACAGCGCACCTGCGCAGACCGGCAGTGTGATGCGCCAATTGATGCTGCCACGGCGCTGAAATAAAACAGTGCCCGTGATACCGGTGAAGATGAAGGTAAACAGCGCGGTGGCCATTGCCTCGCGCACCCCAAGACCTGCGAATGCAGAAAGCGCTGGAATCAGCAGGATGCCGCCTATGCCGACGGCACCAGTCAGTATGCCTACGCCGAATGCTGTGAGAGCAAGCCAGAGAATATCCGGCATCATTCGGGCGTGACTACATGAGCGCTAAACTCAGCATCCATTAGCAATAAAACGAATTTGCGAAATTCATCAGCATGTCGGGAGTCAGATAGCCGCGAAACGCGACATAACTTGCCATCGCGGCCAGCAATGCTATCAGCAGCCATTTAACCACTCGGCGGGCGTCGCGCGTCATGCTGTCGGTTTAGTTGATGTGGGATGTGCAGTTATGCACTCATCGGCACATATTTATTATCCCATAAATCATAGGGTTATCCATGTTTCGCCGGGCATGGATTGATATAATCATTGATTTTGGTTGCGAAAGAATTTGTGGCGACTACGGAAGCGATGAATCCGCTGAACAAGGAAAGCGGGCTGGAGTTTTGCGATCTTTACCGGCGCGACGGACTCGTGCGCGTGGATGAGTCGTTTGTGCGTTTCGCCGCGCGAGCCGACTCAGGGTTGTGCGAGCAGTTGCAGCAGGCGCGCATGCAGCCCGGTGCGCTCAGCGCAAAGCAGGAATCAGAACTGTTGCTTGCACTTACGCCGCATGTCGATGCGTTCATCGCGTGGCTGTTCGATATTGAGCGTGAAGTCGATGCGCTGACCGCACGTCATCTCGAACTGTCACCGCTCTACAGCGTGAAGCGTTTGTTCGTGCAGCGTAAGGCCGCGAACAGATTCAAGGGCGAAGCCGCCGATCAACTCAACGGTCCGGAACTGGCGGCAAAGCTGGAGCCGATGCTCGGCGATACCCTGAGTGAACTGGCGTTCGCGAAAAAGGTCGTCGAGTGGCAAAAGGACGACGTTGCCAATGCCGACAAGCTGGACATTGCTCTTCAGTATGCTGCGTGGGCTTTGCAAACCACCGCGGGACGCAGGAAGCATCGCGATGGCGTGCTGTTCAAGGCGCCGCACAAACTTGATATGCAGCATCTGGTGCCGACTACCGTGGCTTCGGTGCAGGGTTATACCACGCACACGTTTCCTGTCGAGAAGCTGCGTCGTCGCGAAGGTTTCAAACTCACCGACAAAGGCACTGATCTTAAAGGCGCGCTCGATCAGGCGAACTATTGCATCTGGTGTCACGAGCAGGGCAAGGATTCCTGCTCGAAGGGATTGCTGGAAAAAGGCGCCAGCGGGCGCGGCGCGGCATCGTTCAGGAAAAGCCCGTTCGGAGTGACGCTGGCAGGCTGCCCGCTCGAGGAAAAAATTTCCGAGTTTCACAAAGCCAAGACCGAAGGCTATGCGATAGGTGCGCTGGCGATTATCGCCGTCGATAATCCGATGGCGGCAGCAACCGGACATCGCATCTGCAACGACTGCATGAAGTCGTGCATTTATCAGAAGCAGGAGCCGGTGGATATTCCGCAGGCGGAGACGCGCACGCTGAAGGACGTGCTCGAACTGCCGTGGGGGTTTGAAATCTACAGCCTGTTGACGCGTTGGAATCCGCTGAATCTGCGCAACCCGTACCCTAAAGCACCGAGCGGCAAACGCGTGCTGATCGCGGGCATGGGGCCGGCGGGATTTTCGCTGGCGCATTATTTGATGAGCGACGGGCATACCGTCGTTGGCATCGACGGCCTGAAGATAGAACCGCTGCCGGCGAAATTTTCGGGCGTCGATGGCAGCGGCCGGCGCACACCGTTCACGCCGATACGCGATATACGTGACTTGTACGAGCGTCTCGACGAACGCGTGATGGCCGGTTTCGGCGGTGTGGCGGAATATGGCATCACTGTACGGTGGGATAAAAATTTTCTAAAAATCATAAGGTTACTATTGGAGCGTCGTGAGCAGTTCGCGCTCTTTGGCGGTGTGCGTTTTGGCGGTACGATTACTGCGGACGACGCCTTTGCAATGGGTTTTGATCATGTGGCGCTGGCGATAGGCGCCGGACGGCCGACGGTTCTCGACATGCCGAATGGTCTCGCACGCGGCGTGCGCACTGCGTCCGATTTTTTGATGGCGTTGCAGCTTACCGGCGCGGCAAAAACCGACTCTATTGCCAACATGCAGTTGCGTTTGCCGGTGGTAGTGGTAGGCGGTGGATTGACGGCAATCGATACCGCGACGGAATCGCTCGCGTATTACCCTCTGCAAGTCGAAAAATTTCTCAAGCGCTATGAAGCCATGGCGCGCGAGCACGGCGAAATGGCGGCGCGTCTGGCGTGGAACGAGGAAGAGCGCGTCATTGCCGATGAATTTCTGGCGCACGCGCGCGCACTGCGCTCGGAGCGCATGCACGCAGTGGCGGAAGAGCGCGAGCCGCGCACAGTCGAACTGCTGCAATCGTGGGGCGGTGCAACCATTGCCTACCGCAAGCGCCTGGTTGACAGTCCGTCGTACACGCTGAACCACGAGGAAGTGCACAAGGCGCTCGAAGAGGGTATTACTTTCGCCGAAGGGCTGACGCCTGCAGGTGTGGAAGTCGATCAATACGGTCACGCCTGCGCGCTCAGGGTTGCAGTGCAGACGGGTGATGAGGTCGTGATGCCGGCGCGTACGATACTCATTGCCGCAGGCACGCAGCCCAACACCGTACTCGCGCGCGAAGACGCCGGGCATTTCAAACTGGACGGGCGTTATTTCCAGGCCTGCGATGCCGCAGGCAATCCGGTGGCCGCCGAAAAAGCAATATCGAAACCCAATGAAATTAACGTGCTGCTGTCGAAGCAGACCGATGGCCGTTGCATGAGCTATTTCGGCGATGTGCATCCGTCGTTCTTCGGCAACGTGGTTAAAGCCATCGGCAGTGCGAAGCAGGGATACCCGGTCGTAAGCCGCGTACTCGAAACCGTGCAGCCCGCCGCGGCTATCAGCGACGACTCATTCATTGCGCGCTTCAATGATGAGCTGCGCGCAACCGTGCATGAGGTGAACCGGCTGACGCCGATGATCATCGAGGTCGTGGTGCGGGCACCACTTGCTGCGCGGCGATTCCAGCCCGGACAGTTTTATCGTTTGCAGAACTTCGAATCCATTGCACCAAAAACTGAAAACACACGCCTTGCGATGGAAGGCCTGGCACTCACTGGTGCGTGGGTGGATCGCGAACGCGGCCTGATTTCAACCATCGTGCTGGAGATGGGTGGATCGAGCGATTTGTGCCTGACGTTAAGGCCCGGCGAGCCGGTGATACTGATGGGCCCTACCGGCACGCCGACGGAAATTCCGTCAAACGAAACCGTCGCGCTGGTCGGCGGCGGTCTCGGCAACGCAGTTTTGTTCTCGATTGGTCAGGCGATGCGCAAGGCCGGCAGCAAAGTGCTGTATTTCGCCGGCTACAAGAAAATGATCGACCGTTACAAGATCGCGGAGATCGAAGCCGCCGCCGATGCGGTGGTGTGGTGCTGCGATGAAGAACCGGGATTCACGCCTACGCGCCTGCAGGACAAGACCTTTGTCGGCAACATCGTGCAGAGCATGCACAGCTACGCGATCGGTGATCTCGGCGTGCAGCCGATTCCGCTGAAAAACGCGGACCGCATCATAGCCATCGGCTCGGATCGCATGATGGCAGCCGTTGCGCGCGCGCGTCACGAGATGCTCAAACCGTTTGTCAAACCGCATCACTTCGCCATCGGCTCGATCAACTCGCCGATGCAGTGCATGATGAAAGAAATATGCGCGCAGTGCCTGCAGGCGCATGTTGATCCAGTCACCGGCAAAACGAGTTATGTATTCTCGTGCTTCAATCAGGATCAGCCGCTGGATAGCGTGGATTGGAACGGGCTCAATCAGCGGCTGCGTCAAAACTCGGTGCAGGAAAAGCTTTCCGCCGAGTGGCTGGATCATTGCCTGCTGAAACTGGGCGCGCGGGACATGCAGCGCATTTAAGCGAGGGACTTAATCCGCTTATTCAGCGTTGCCCTGCCAAAGCATTTCGTAGCCGAGTTCCTTGCTGTTGGTGCACATTTCCGCGAGCACGGAAAATTTCGCATGAAATAATTCATCGGCATGCGAGCGTTCGTGTTCTTCGAACGAGCGCCAGTACGTTACGATGGCAATGTCGTGGTCGGTACTGCGTGAGTTTCCGAGCGAGCCTTCATCGGACACAAAGCCGGAGAATTTAAGCACTTGCCCGGCGATGAATCCGCCCTTATTGCCGCCGTAGCTGTCTTTAACCACGCTGCACATTTCGCCCATCGCAATTTCGACATCTTCCATGGCGACACCGGGTTTGAGTTTTATGGTGTTGAACAGCACCTTCGCGTCGAATGGAATGGAGATGGGACCAAACATGAATGCCTCCGCAGGTATGCTGTTCGACCGCCAGTGTAATGAAGGCGCGATGCGCACGTCAAAAGTGCGAAAATAATGGTTTCAAACTGATTCGGCGTTAATGGGGGTGTGATGAACACTGTATCCGACAATCCTGTACTGGGCGCCGCCCATAAGCTGCCCAACCCCTGCGGCGCGCATCTGGTTGCGCGTGCGCTCAAGCGCCACGGCGTCGAGGTGCTGTTCGGGCAAAGCCTGCCCTCGGCGCTGCTGCTGGTGATCCCCGAATTCGGCATGCGGCAGATTGCGTATCGCACCGAGAATGCGGGTGCCGCGATGGCCGACGGCTATGCGCGCGCGTCGCAGAAAGTCGCCGTGGTGACGGCACAGAACGGGCCTGCCGCAGCCTTGTTGGCGCCGGGACTCGCGGAAGCGCTGAAAGCTTCGGTGCCCATCGTTGCCATCGTGCAGGATGTGCGGCGCACGCAGACCGACAAGAATGCGTTCCAGGAACTCGATCACTTCGATATTTTTCGCGGCTGTGCAAAGTGGGTGCGGCGCGTCAGCGAAGTCTCGCGCATCGAAGACTACATGGACATGGCGTTTACTGCCGCTGCCAGCGGGCGGCCAGGGCCGGCCGTATTGTTGTGTCCGCAGGATTTGCTGCTCGAGGCCGTGAATTCTGACGGTGGCGATCAGCGGCGTGCATCGCTGGGCCATTATCCGCTCGACCGCTACATGGCCGATCTTGCGCGGATTGACGAAGCCGCGCGGCTTCTGGCGCAAGCCGGACATCCGCTCATAGTGGCAGGTGGCGGTGTGCATTTGTCCGTTGCGCATGAGGTGCTGGCGCGCTTGCAGGAGTCGGCGAGTCTGCCGGTCGCGACCACCAGCATGGGCAAGGGCGCAGTGGCTGAAACGCACGCACTGTCGATGGGTGTGATCGGCTACTTCATGGGCACGCGCGGCATGGCGCGGCACATGCGCGCATTGATCGAGCGTGCGGATTGCGTGCTGTTCGTGGGGGACCGCACCAATCAGAACGGCACCGATTCATGGACGCTGTTTCCGAAGAACGCGCGCTACATACATATCGACATCGACAGTCAGGAAGTCGGACGCAACTACGAATCATTGCGTTTGGTAGGCGATGCCAAATTGACTTTGGCCGCTTTGAACGAAGCCATGTCGCGTGTTGATTTAAGCAAGCGCCGCGCAGCACGCAATGAAATCGAACAGAAAATCGCCAAAGGCAAAAAGGCATTTCATGACGAAGCGCGCGGCATGCTGAATTCAGATGCCGTACCGATACGTCCCGAGCGGCTGATGAACGACTTGCGCAGTGTGATGACGCCCGACACGCTGATAGTCACCGACGCCAGTTACTCGTCGATCTGGGCAATGAACTACCTTACCGCCGCTTACGCAGGGCAGCGCTTTTTGACGGGGCGCGGTCTTGCCGGATTGGGTTGGGGATTTCCCGCCGCCATCGGCGCAAAGATCGCGCATCCATCGCGCGAGGTGGTTTGCATCGCAGGCGACGGCGCTTTTGCACATATGTGGTCGGAGCTCGAAACCGCAGTGCGTATGAAGCTGAAAACGACAATAATTGTTCTTAATAATCAAATACTTGGATATCAATGGCATGCGGAGGAGGTGATGTACGGCAACCATACCGACGCGTGCCAGTTTGCGCCGGTCGATCACGCAGCGATCGCGCGCGCATGCGGGTGTGACGGTGTGCGTGTTGAAAATCCGGCTGACTTCAAACCCGCGCTGGAGCGTGCATTGCGGTCGTCGTTAACAACTGTGATTGACGTGGTGATCGATCCGAAAGCTTATCCGCCGCTTACACTTTATGAGGGGAAAATGAAATAGGTTTTTCGTTCCCTGTAAGCGAGTTGGAGCGAGAAAATATAAATGGAAACAAAATGAGCGCGGGGGTTAGCAGATCCTAGGATTGTGAAGGCAGCGAGTTTCGGGAGGATGTCGCCATTGGCATGATGGACCGCAACATGAGTCGCTTGAGGAATACGCCGGCACCGGCCTCCGTGGTTGCGCAAGCGGCGACCACTATCGGTCGCCGGCAAGCTCTTTAAGGGCGTCGAGGCTCGCGGAGGTCTTGCGCGAGTCAGGCACGACGTGCGAGTTCGGGACGATCGCGCGGAGCATCTCGTCAAGCGCGGCGCTTGGTTTGAGGCCGCGCTTCCTGGCGTCGAGCAGCATCCGCATCCATGGTGCGGCGAGGTTCTGCGCAGCGGGGCTCGCGCGGGCGGCAGCTTGCCAGCCGGCGGCACCGTCCTCGTCGTTGGCGTAGATGTAGCCCATGAGCTCGCCCTGTCTGGTTGCGAGCGTGATGTGCTCGACGGGCCTTTTCGTACGCGACGTGTACCTCGGGGGTCCGGAGACTTGGCGCATCTCCAGGTCTTCGGTCATGTAACCGGGCGGGCGGCCTGTGCTCATGACGCTATCCTAGCGCAACTGGGGGAGGCTCGACCTGTGCTCACGCACGAAACCATTTGCGTCGATAGCTCAGGTTCGCGGCTGTGAGAGTCGGAGAAGGAAGCATCGTCTTTGGTGCGTCATGAATTTACGTAATCCACAATATTGCCACGTCCACCCATGCAACGACATCGGGCGGGCCGCTGCCGACAACAAGTTCGATGGCCCGCGGTGCATTGCCATCGAGCATCCCGAAGCTGGCGGCGCCGAGTCTCGCCGCGTCCACGTCGCTGGCGAGCCGTGCCAGATCGATAGCAAGATCCCACTCGTTCCGTGTGTAAGTGAACCCAAGGTAGGGTTGCAGGCCCGAGGGCGTGCACTGGGTTGTGATTGAGACCGTGCCGCGGCCAGCGCGTGCGTGAACACGTTGCCACACAGCGAGATCGCGCGCCGTAATGCCGAGCACTCCAGCGAGTTCCGCGATCTCGCGGATCAAACGTTCGTCGGTTTTTACGTCGCGTTCAGGGAAGCGTATCTCGATTTCGGCACGGTGCTCGCTCAAGTATCGGGTGGTGCTGCCGATTGCGCCTTGCGCGAGGGCGGCCATACTTTCCAGACGCCGGCCCCAAGTTTCCTGCAGTGGCGCCGGCACCAGCGAATCGGCTGCGGCGCGCGGTGTAACCTGTGTCGAGTCGATCACGGCGGCGCTGAGCTTGTCGCCCTCGGTGCGTATCAGCAACTGCGCGCCGGGCGGTTGATTTCGGGGAAGCGTACCTGGAGTGATTAGCGCAAGCGCATCGTCCTTATAAATGAACAATAAATCGACGCGGCGCGTGAGCGCCGATGCCGCCACTTGCACATTGCAGGCACCCGACTTTGTGATCGCCTCGATTACCCGTGCCGTTGGCACCCCACGCTCATTCAGCAGGCGGCTGAGCGTGTCCAGTTCGGTCGGCGGTGGCGAAGTACGACGCAGCATGCTGCCCGAAGTCACGGCAGGTGCTGCGGACCGGACGTCATTCTGAGAGGAAGTTTGATGTGGCGGATCGGTGTCGTTTGCCGCGGGTGAACGCGTGGCGAAGGGTGCCGGTACGGGTGTTTCGGCAGAGGCACTACGCATCGCTGACAGGATCGATACTGCCTCGTTGATCGTGCTGTCGTACCACTTTCCATTGTCCGCATCGGGGCAGTTGCCGCGCAGTTCGCGAACGCGGGCGGACGCCCGCGCAAGGTAGTCGAGGCTGGTCTCGCGCGAGGGCCAGTCATTCTCCAGAACGTCGATTGCTGCCTTGAACGCCAGTGCGGCCCATCCCTCGATGTTGCCGTGCCCACGGGCCCAGTCGCGATCAGCGCTTTTGGCCTTGTCGTACTCCATAGTAAGCCGCTTAAGTGCCCGTTCACGCGCCGACTGCACGTCGCTCTTTATCATGAGCGCGACCTCACTAACTGAATGGC
>Ga0315912_10006112_pt1 | contig 10869 bp, 9 predicted proteins | sample VfabasoilMG_FD_204469 | JGI IMG/M metagenome (GOLD analysis project Ga0315912, IMG submission 204469) | Garden soil microbial communities collected in Santa Monica, California, United States - V. faba soil | ecosystem: Environmental > Terrestrial > Soil > Garden | place: USA: California...
ACGGATGTCGTCCCCGCTCCCGCCAAATAATGCAGCGATGCAAGACCTGGAAAAAATTACCGCCTGGTTCGAGCTCTGCGAAGCAAAGGCCCGTTACTGCCGCACGCTCGATACGAAAGATTGGGACGGTTATGCCGACCTGCTCACCGAGGACTACGAGCTGGATGTAACCGAAGGCTCGCAGCTGCCGATCATCAAAGGTCGCGCTGCCGCGATTAAACAAGTACAAGCGTCGATCTTGACTGCGAAGACATCGCATCAAGTGCATGGACCCGAGATCGAGATCAACGGCGATGAAGCACGCACTATTTGGGCAATGCAAGATCGCGTGGTGTGGGGACCGGATCGTCCGTCGTTGATCGGGTACGGCCATTACCACGGGCGCTGGGTGAAACGTAACGGCCAATGGAAATTGGCCGCACTGAAACTGACGCGCTTGCATATGGATATCGAACGCCCCGAAACGGCCGAGGGCTAGGGTTTATCGAACCAGCCGGAACGTGCGCGGCCGCAGGCAGGAATCGATAACTTCTTGATTCTGTAAGATCCCGAACCTTGCGGTAGCACGGCTCGATGTATGACGTCGCGTCGACGCCGTACCGGCCGCATTACTGCCGATAGCGGCAGTTATCAATGCTGTCCGGATAAATTGCAGCGCCTCCCCCACTCCGTCTTGGCACCGACCTGGCCGCACACCCGTTTCATCGTAGGAAATCTGGTTGATTCGATCTCCCACTCCCTTCATAGTGGGACTTTTCCCGGGAACCCCACCATGTCGCTGACAACTCAATCTAAACTAGGTATCGAGTCCTCTATTCTGGTGAACATTTATCGGCAAATGGTGCGCATTCGCGCAGTCGATAAAGCCATTCAAGCGGGACTCTCCGCCGGCAAGTTTTTATTCAGTTATTGGCCGATGACCGGACAAGAATCGATTCCCGCGACGATCTCGCAGTTGATCAGCTCGCGCGACTACATGGTGACAACCTATCGCGGCATTCACGATCAGGTCGCCAAGGGCCTCGATCTATACAGCTTGTTTGCCGAGGCCCTGGGCCGATTCGATGGCGTGAACAAGGGCAAGGGCGGTTCGCCGCACATTTCGGATCCGAAGTCAGGATCGATGCTGACGACAGCAATCGTCGGCGCCGGCGCTCCGATCGCGAACGGGTTAGCGCTCGCGGCGCAGATGCGCAAGGAAGACCGCGTCACCATCGTGAATTTCGGCGACGGCGCCACGAGCATCGGCGCCGTTCACGAAGCTATGAACATGGCGGGCGCGTGGAAGCTGCCGATCATCTTTTTGTGCCAGAACAACCAAATCGGCGAGTACACGAAAATCCCCGACTACACCGCCAGCAAGGACTTCGCTTCGCGCGCGGCCGGTTATGGCTTTAAAGGCGTGAAGTTGAACGCCAACGACGTTCCCGCTTTCTTTCAAGGCATGAAGAACATCATCGAGGAAATCCGTCGCGGCGAAGGCCCAGTGTTCGTCGAAGCCATTACCAACCGACTGGGACCGCACGCCGGCGTGGGCGACACCCATGACTTGTCTAAAGAAGAACTGAGCGCCGCCAAAGAAGCCTGGGCGCTGCCTAAGGTGCGCGCACAGCTCTTGGAAGCCGGTGTTTGCACCGAACAACAATTGGCGGACATCGACGAAGCGGCGCGCGTGGAAGTCGATCAGGCGATCACCAAGGCAATGGCCGCCAAACCCACCCCCATCGAAGAAATGCTCGTCGATGTGTATGGCGATCCCACCGTACCGCCGCGTCGCGGTCATTATCCGAAGCGGGATGCGGAAACGACGGCCGTTCCTACCGGTGGCAAACCCATCTTCATGCTGGAAGCGATCCGCGACGCACAAGATCTTGCATTGACGATGGACAAAGGCGTGTTTTTGTTGGGCGAAGACATCGCCGATCCGCCGGGCGGCGTATTTGCCACGTCGAAGGGTTTGCAAGCCAAACACGGCGCGGCGCGCGTACGTCCCACCCCGATTGCCGAAACTGCCATCATCGGCGCAGGCATCGGCGCGTCCTTGGTCGGCATGCGCCCGGTGGCCGAGATCATGTTCAATGACTTTGTCGGCGTCTGCATGGACCAGGTCTTTAATCACGCTGCCAAGCAACGTTACATGTCCGGTTCCGCCACCAATGTCTCCATGACCATTCGCATGATGGTGGGCGGTGGCACCGGCGGTTACGGCGCGCAGCACTCGCAGTCGCTTGAAGCTTGGTTAGCACATGTGCCGGGACTGAAGATCACCTTCCCCAGCACACCATTCGACGCCAAGGGATTGCTACTCAGCTGCATCTTCGATGACGACCCGTGCGTGCAATTGGAGTCGATCATGTTGTTGCGCGGCGCGAAGGGCGAGGCGCCGTCCGGTGACTACCGCATCCCGTTGGGCGTCGCAAACGTTCGCCGCGAAGGCACCGACATCACGATAGTCACTTATGGCTGGCAAGTGCAGCAGTCGCTCACTGCCGCCGAAGAGCTGCAGAAAGAAGGTATCAGCGTTGAAGTGCTCGATCTTCGTACGCTCGTGCCGCTCGATTATCATCGCGTCTTGGAATCCGTGAAAAAGACGCGACGCGCACTCGTCGTGCACGCCGCTACGGAGTTCGCCGGCTTCGGCGGCGAGTTGGCGAGCACCATCGGCGAAGAACTTTTCTCCACGCTCAAAGCCCCCGTGGGCAGATTGGGTGCCGATTTCGCCCCGATCGCCTATTGCCGCGATATCGAAATGAATCAAATCCCCCAGGCCAAGTCCATCGCAGCCCGCGTGCGCGAAGTAATGGCCTTTAAGTAATTAGGAGCAACCCCCTATGTCGACACAACTCACCATCCCTCGTCTCGAGATGTCCATGACGGAAGGCGTCCTGTCCGAATGGCTCGTGCCTAACGGCGCCCAGGTGAACGAGGGAGACTTGATCTATTCCATTGAGACCGGCAAATCGGTAGTGGAAATTCAGGCTCCGGCGTCCGGAAAATTGACGCAGAGCGCGCAGCCCGGCGAAACCTACACCGTAGGCACCGCCATTGGCGAGATCGCGTAAGCTTAAGCAATACAAAGAACTTCTTGCTTACCGTCGACTGCGTATGCAGTCGACGCTGACGACGAAGTCGCTGTCGTCGCAAATTCCACGCTGGGCCCACAAAACCTAAATATTTCGCTCGGCGGCTTTTTCCGTTAACGACACACCGTGCTGCCGATGCCAAGAGGCGATGCTCGACCAAATCTCTTCGGCCTCCTCGCAATACCAAAACAACGATAGCGCGTCCGCCCCGATCACTCCTTCATTGACCAAAAAATCCAGGTCGAGCGCACGCTGCCAAAATGGCCGACCGACCAGTACGACAGGCAATCGCTCGATTTTTCCCGTGTCGATCAAGGTGAGAGTTTCAAATAGCTCGTCGAGGGTACCGAAGCCGCCGGGAAAGACTACCAGCGCCCGAGCACGATGCAGAAAGTGCAGTTTACGCAGCGCGAAATATCGAAAGCTGAAACAAAGTTCGGGCGTAATGAAAGGATTCGGTTGCTGCTCGTGCGGCAGTTGAATATTCAAACCCACCGATTGCGCACCGACGTCGTGCGCGCCGCGATGCACCGCCTCCATGATGCCCGGTCCGCCGCCCGTCATTATCACCAATCGTTCTCGCGCATCCGCCGTCAAGGACGCTCTGCCCGCCAGGCGGCCGAACTCTCTGGCTATCTGGTAGTAGCGCGAGCTCATCTTGGCGCGCTGCGCCGCCGAATACTGCCGCTGCAAATCCGCATCCTTCGGCTTTACCGACAGCGCATCGCGGGCGGTCGCCAATTTACGTTCGGCGATCTCCGGATCTTCTATCCGCGTACTGCCGAACACTACGATCGCGTGGTCGACACCATGCTGCTGCAGGCGCAGCTCGGGCTTCAAATATTCCAACTGCAGACGCAGTCCGCGCGCCGCATCATCGGCAAGAAATTGGATATCTTGTTCGGCCGGCTTATACGATGCATTCTCCGTAATGGCCGCTACCAGTTTGGAGCCGGAGGCCGGTGTGGATGTATCGGCGTTCGAATCCGAAACGACCTTCATTTCTGTCTCTCCATTAGTAGCTGCCGCAGAGTGACTGTAAACGCTTGCGCGACTTACTCGCGCCGTCAAAACGGCAAGTCCGCGGCGAAATCCGCCGGTTTTACCACCAGCACGTCGCATGGGGCGTCTTCCAATATTCGCTCGGCGGTGCTGCCCACGAAAGCGCGCGCCACGCTACCGCGCGATACCGCACCCGCCACAAGAACATCCGCGTTCAATTGCGCGGCAATTTTCGGCAAGTAATCGGCCGCCGTCCCGAATTGCGTGTGGATATGGCGATCCGCAAGCTGAATGCCGGCGGCAAGGCCGCGTATTGTGGCTATTTTTGCGCTCTTTTCGGCGTTTAGCGTCGCCTCGGTAATAACGCCCGCCAACGGCGGCATCGTTCCCGGCGTTGCAGCAAGTATGGTGGCGGGAATATATGCATGCGCCGCGTGCAGCGTCCCGTGCAATTGCTTGCATAGCAAATCGCCCCAGCGCAATAAGTCGCGATCGAGCACCGCGGGTTTGTCGTTCACGTGGCCGGGGTCAAGCGCAACTATCACGGTGGGGTGTCCGCTCCAGGGTGTCGCCTTAGTTAACAATAACGGCGCCGAGCATCCGCGAATCAAATGCCAATCGGTGTTGGTAACGAGTGATCGCTTGATGAGGGAATGATGATGCGTGTCTTTGACGACCAAATCCGCGGCAGTGTTGCGCGTATGTTTGAGCAAACCCTCGTGCAACGGTTCTGCGAAATCGACGCAAGTGGTGGCTTCTATACCCTTCGCGCGCAGTCTTGCCGCCAGCGAACTAATCAATGGCTCAGGCTCGGCAGGCATGTCGGATTCGGCTCTTGAAAATCGCGCTATAGCGCGTGTTTGGCGCGCCGCTTTGGTATCACAGATCAAGAGTTCCACACGCGCGCCGAATCGCTCGGCCAGCGCCTCGGCTTTATCGACGCAGGGATGCGCAGTCGCCAGCGGATCGACGATCACCTGAATTGCGCTGATCCGATTCATGGATTCTTAACTCCTAAGTCTGCATGCCTACGCAAGTTTGCGTGCCGAAGTGCGCCGCTCATATACGGAATTGGGACGCTTATTTGCGCTTACCACGTAGCGGCTGCGGAATAGCCGCACCAGCTTTATCGTTAGCGCGGGGCAAGCTCTTGAATGGCTGTCAACAGCTCGCGGGTATCGACCGGCTTACCGAGAAATCTGCAACTTGGCACCGGCTCTTTCAACAAGCGCATCACCGAGGGCAAATCGCCGCTGGCAACGATCGCGGGAATTTCGCGGCCGGTCGATTCGCGAACATGGCGGATCACGTCTAGGCCGGTATTGCCGCCATCGAGGTGAAAATCGACGATTAGCATTTCATCGCCGCGCGGCTCAGCTAGCAAGCGAATCGCATCGGCCGCCACACCGCCACTCATCACCTCGAAGCCTTCCAGCTTTAAAAACAGTTCCATCGCTCGCCGCACGCCGTCGTTGTCTTCGATCAACACCAATCTCGGTCGCGTAACCTCGATGTCGATTTCAGGCGCCGTATCGCTCTCGACTTCTCCGCCGTCCGCGTTCTCGGCGAGCAAGGCCGCCGACGGCATGCGAATCTGCACCTGCGTACCGCGACCCACATGCGAGCTGACCTTGATGGAAAATCCAAGCACACGCGCCACTTCCCGTACGATGGCCAGCCCAAGTCCGACGCCGGTGCGGCGCGTGCCATGGACATCGACTTGGTAGTACTCGTCGAATATGCGCGCGATCTTGTCGTCGGGAATGCCGATGCCGGTATCCACAATTTCGATCAACACTTCGTCGTTTTTCAGCGAGCACCGCACATCGATGGTGCCGTCATCGGTGTACTTAACGGCGTTGCCCAATACATTCTCCAACAACTGCCGCAGCAGCACGCGATCCGTCTGCACGCTGAACGACGGGGACTCGATGTTCAACGTCAAACCGCGCACCCGCGCGATGGGCTCGAACTCCGCACGTAACTCCGCGAACAAATGCCCGATGTGGACGACCTCCTTCTGCGGCTCGATGGCGCCCGATTCCAGGCGGCTGATGTCGAGCAAGCCATTTAGCAATCGCGCCATGCCGTCGATGGCTTCGCTTTGACGATCCAACAAGTCTTTCGTCTCGCCATCGGTAATCAGCTTCAACATGGAAGCGTTTAGCAAGCGGATCGTCTGCAGCGGCTGCCGTATGTCATGACTGGCCGTCGCTAGGAAGCGGCTTTTGGCGCGATTGGCGCGATCCGCCTCTTCGCGCGCGACTATCAACGCTTCGTTGATGCGATGGCTCTCGGTGATATCGCGGATGGCCGCCGCAACATAAGTGCGACCGTCGACACGGAACGGCGATAACCGAATGCCGGCCGGAAATTCAGTGCCGTCGGCGCGACGCGCTCTGAGGTCCGCGACGCGCACGCCCATCTCCCGATTGCTGGGGGCGCGCATGAAAACCGCCACATGATCGGCGTGGCGCGTGTGCATGCGCTCCGGAATCAATATCTCCAACGCCTTGCCGAGTAGGTCGGCCTTTTTATAGCCGAACAGCTCCTCTGTGGTTTCGTTGGCGAAACAAATCTCGCGCCGTTCGTTGACGACGATCAAGGCATCCGGCGAGAACCGCAATAGGTGTTCGGTAATTTGTGCGATTTGATCCATGCTTCGTTGGCTAGCGTCAGTTAGTTGGCAAACGGCCGGGTGGCCGCCGACTTGGCGTGAGTATATTGCGAAACATCGGCAACAACCGCGCCTCCGCCGACCTGCCAAAATCCGGAACGAGCACTTAGGGGTCGGGCGCATAAAATTGCGGCAGGTCGCAAGTGCCGTTGCGAATCTGTTCAGGCACTGTCTGGGATACGATCGGAGGTGCGGATGCTTTTAATCCGCGCCATGACATCGGTATTTTTCAATCCGTCAGTAGTATCCTTCCGCACTATGGATGAACCGCACAGCCCGCACTTGGCGAAGACCGCTACATCGGCCGATTTAGAGCTGCCTTCTATCCTGGAGCAATTGCTGACCATTGCGCGCACCTCCGCGCTTGAGGAAATGGCCAGCGGATTCGCGCACGAGTTGAATCAGCCGCTCGGCGCCATCGCGGCTTTCTCGCAAGCCGGCGAACGTATGTTAACGCGCCCGCAACCGATGGTAGCGGAGGCCGCCGATGTCATGCGGCAGATCAGCAAAGAAGCGTTGAGCGCCGGCGACGGCATTCGAGGCATTCGTAAGTTATTCAACCGCGAGCCCGCGCATAAAACCCGAACTTCCATCGGTGCTTTATTGACCGAACTGGCGCCGCTTTTAAACGCATTGGGCGCGCGGTTCGGCGTGACGTTGGAACTGGATATCGCGGCGGGCGTGCCCGACGTCTCGATCGATCGACTGCGAATTCAACACGTATTGTTTACGCTGGTTCAGAACGCCTTCGAGGCAAGCAAGCACGCCGCTGCATCGGCCAAAGTTAAAGTCTCGGTCGCCAGCGATCGATACTCCGTTGAAGTCTCGGTCACCGACCACGGATCCGGCGTCTCCGCGGACGCCGCAACGCAACTCTTTCGCCCATTCTTCACCACCAAATCGAATGGCACGGGCCTTGGGCTGGCGTCGAGTCGCGCCATCGTCGAAATGCACGACGGCACCATCGGCTATAAGTCGACGCCCACGGCGACCAGATTCTGGTTTACGTTGCCCGCTTATAATGAAAGCGCGACGGAAACACCCTAAGGACTGTGCATGAGCTCAAAAGATACCAAAGACGCGCCGGTGATCTACGTTCTCGACGATGACGAAGGCATGCGACGCGCCGTCAGCATGTTGCTGTCCACCATCGGTCATCGGGTTCAATCGTTCGCCACGCCGTCCGAATTCCTAGCCAAACACAACTCGGCGCAACATGGCTGCGTAATACTCGATATTCGCATGCCTGACATGAGCGGGCTGGAAGTGCAGCAGCGCCTCAACAAACAAGGTTCGATGTTGCCCGTCATCTTCATCACCGGTCACGGCGATGTGCCGATGGCGGTGCAGGCCATGAAGGAAGGGGCTTTCGATTTCATCCAAAAGCCGTTTCGCGACCAGGATTTAATCGACCGCATCAATCATGCACTGAAGCAGGACGCGGAACTGCGGGCGCAACTGTCGCAGCGCGCCGATATGCGCAAGCGCTTCGATTCGCTGACGCAACGGGAGCATCAAGTGCTGGAAATGGTGGTCGACGGACGTGCCAACAAAGTGATCGCCATCGATCTCGATTTGAGCGAACGCACCGTGGAAATCCACCGCGCCAACGTGATGGAAAAAATGGGCGCACGCTCTATCGCTCACCTGGTAAAAATGCATCTCATGCTCGCCGGCGACGCATAGCTGGTCGCCCCATTTGGCGCAGCGCTAAGTAAAGCTCCAAGAACGCCGGCCAAGTTTCCCAGCGGAAACCGCAACCGGGCACGCGAAAGCCCGGATTTATCGGCCCCACAAATGCTCGACAATGAATGCGGATTCATTCACGAGCAACGACATGCAGTCGCCCGTACGCATTACTTTTAGACACGCCAGCCGCTCCATCGCGCTCGAAGCACGCATTCGCGAGCACGCGCAAAATTTGGACCGAGTCCACGACCGCATCATCGATTGCCGGGTCGTCGTGGACGGATCGTCGGCGCACGGCAAACATGAAGGCAAGCAAAGCAACGGGCACGGCCCTTATTCGGTGCACGTCGAGATCACCCTGCCGGGGGGCGTCATCAATGCGACGAACTCGCCGCACAGTCATGTTGCGTTCGGCGATGCGTATGCGGCTTTGGGCGAAGCATTCGATAACGCCAAGCGACAGCTCATGGATTTCACTTCCATGAACGGTTAGTCTCAAGCTCGATCGCCTTCCGTTGCACACCGGACGCACGATGCAGGTTACCGTTTACAGTACGAAAGCCTACGACCGCCGCTACCTTGAAGCGGCAAACGCCGGTCGACATCGCCTGACATTCGTCGAAGCTCATCTTTCGGCGACCACCGCAGGTTTGGCCGCCAACTCACAAGCCATTTGCGTCTTCGTGAACGACCACGTGGATCGTCCGACGCTCGTACAACTTTCGCAACTGGGCGTTCGTTTGATCGCGCTGCGTTGCGCGGGCTTTAATAACGTCGATCTAAAGACGGCTCGCGAACTGGACATCAAAGTAGCGCGCGTCCCCGCTTATTCGCCGCATGCCGTTGCGGAACACACCGTGGGATTGATTCTGGCGCTCAACCGAAAATTGCATCGCGCCTACAATCGCGTGCGCGAAGGCAACTTCGCACTCGACGGACTGCTGGGCTTCGACCTCTATGGTAAAACGGTGGGCATCGTCGGTACCGGCAAAATCGGTGAAGTGGTGGCGCGCATCCTGACCGGCTTTGGCTGCACCGTGCTAGCCGTCGATCCGGCACCCAACCCGCTTTGTGTTCAACTGGGGGTACGCTACGTTTCTTGGGCTGAGCTGTGCGCAGGGAGCGACATCGTGAGCCTGCATTGCCCGCTGACACCGCTAACCCGTCACCTAGTGAATGCCGCTGCGATCGAACGAATGAAAGACGGCGTAATGCTGGTTAACACGAGCCGGGGCGCCATTGTCGACACCCGTGCAGTGATTGCCGGCCTTAAATCGCGCCGGATCGGCAACCTGGCGCTGGACGTCTACGAAGAAGAGGACGATTTATTCTTCGAAGATTTATCAACACGCATCATCGACGACGATATATTCATGCGTTTATTGACCTTCCCGAACGTGTTGATCACGGGACATCAGGCTTTCTTTACGCACGAAGCACTGACCAACATCGCCGAGCAGACGCTCGAAAATATCGGCTCGTTCGAAGTCAGCGGCGCACCCAGGCACGAAATTTCAATCGAGCGCCTCGCCTGACTCGCGTTTAGACCACCGCCGCGTGACGCGGGCGCTCGTCCATTTGCCCCGCCGCCCGCGGCAGATAGCTGTCGAAGCACATGGCGATTCGTCGCAGCAATAAACGCCCGCGCACGGTGGCCGTTATCTCGTCGGCGTTGCGATCGACCAAGCCATCCTGAGCCAGGGCGTCAATCTCGCGTAGAGCGCCGAGAAAATAGCTAGCAAAATCCACTCCATGTCGGCGTTCGATGGCCGCCACGTCAATGCGCCCTTGGCACATCAATTGTTGAATGACATCCGCGCGAATGACGTCATCGGTCGACATTCGCATTCCGCGCCACACCGGCAGCGCGCCGGCGTCGATGCGACTTTCCCATTCGATCAGATCGCGAAAGTTCTGACTAAACGTATTGCCGATATGACTGATCGCGCTAACGCCGATGCCGAGTAGATCGGTGTCGGCATGCGTCGTGTATCCCATAAAATTGCGATGCAATCCGCCCTCGGCTTGCGCACGCGCCAACTCATCCGTCGGCAGAGCGAAGTGATCCATGCCGATATACCGATAACCCGCCGTCGACAACTTGTCGGCGGCTAAACTCAACAACGCAAGCTTCGCTGCCGGCGTCGGTAGATCGCCGGTGTCGATTTGCCTTTGTGCTTTAAACATTTGCGGCAAGTGGGCGTATCCATAGATCGCGATTCGATCGGGATGGGCCGCGATGACCGTATCCAACGTGCGCTCGAATCCGCGATGCGTCTGCTTCGGCAGCCCATAAATGAGGTCGATATTCAGGGATTTGAACCCAGCCTTCCGGCAATCGTCGACGATGCGCAAGGTATCCCCGACTTCCTGCACTCGAGTGCCCGCCCCCTGCACTTCGGCATCGAAATCCTGGAC
>Ga0315912_10006113_pt1 | contig 10868 bp, 6 predicted proteins | sample VfabasoilMG_FD_204469 | JGI IMG/M metagenome (GOLD analysis project Ga0315912, IMG submission 204469) | Garden soil microbial communities collected in Santa Monica, California, United States - V. faba soil | ecosystem: Environmental > Terrestrial > Soil > Garden | place: USA: California...
AGGGGCCTGTGTATCGCGTCGCGGGTGCTCGCGCGATGGCGGTCACACCGCCGGAGGGCGGCGTGGCCGACGTTGTGGATCTCGACGGGCAGGCGTGGCTGCTGACGAAGAAGGGCCTTCGAGCCGGCCTCTTGCAAAAGGTCTAGGACGGCGAACTAAAGCTCAGCTGTTATGCTTACGGCCATTTGAGAGAGGGCGAATGGCTTTAGCGTCGGGTACGCGGCTCGGTCCGTACGAAATCACATCGCTGTTAGGAGCCGGTGGGATGGGCGAAGTCTACAAGGCTCGCGATACCCGGCTGGAGCGCACCGTGGCGATCAAAGTACTACCGCCCCACGTTGCTTCCGACAGCGAGCTGCGCCAACGTTTCGAACGTGAGGCCAGAACGATTGCCGCACTGAATCACCCTCACATCTGCGTTCTGCACGACGTCGGCCAGGACAACGGCACCGACTTCCTGGTCATGGAGCATCTCCAGGGCGAGACGCTGGCATCGCGTCTCGACAAAGGACCGCTTCCGATCGACCTGGCACTGCGCACCGGCATCGAGATCGCCGATGCGCTCGACAAGGCCCATCGTCAAGGCATCGTGCATCGCGACCTGAAACCGGCCAACGTGATGATGACGAAGTCCGGCGCCAAGCTCCTGGATTTTGGCATCGCGAAGCTGCGCGTCGAGCCCGTTGAATCGGCGGACGCCTCACAGGCCATGACCGGTAGCGTGCCCTTGACCGGCAAGGGCACTCTCCTTGGCACCCTGCAGTACATGGCGCCCGAACAGCTCGAAGGCAACGACGCCGATGCGCGGACCGACATCTTCGCGCTCGGCACGATGCTCTACGAGATGGTCACCGGTAAGCATGCGTTCGACGGCAGCAGTCAGGTCAGCCTGATGGCCGCGATTCTCGAGCATGAGCCACGCCCGCTCGCACAACTGCAGCCGCGTACGCCTCCGGCGCTCGAGCACATCATCCAGGGCTGCCTGGCGAAGTCTCCGGACGATCGCTGGCAGACCGCGCACGATGTGATGAAGCAGTTGAAATGGATCGAAGGTCGGGCTGCCGGCGGTCCTGCCGCTCCACGAACGTCCAATCGTCGCAGACATGTCGCATGGCTGATCGGTGCGGCTGTCGCGGTGCTGGTGGCCGGCGCTGTCCTCGTCGCGATGCGCTACCTGCGCGCGCCCGAGAGTCCGGCGCAGACGCGATTCGTCATCGCTGTTCCGGACATGCCCAATCCGACGAACCTGGCGATATCGCCTGACGGACGCTACATTGCGTTTGTCGCTCGGAGCGCGGCGAGTCCATCGGTGCTGTATGTTCGCTCGCTCGACTCACTCGATGTGCGCGAGCTTCCGGGAACTGAAGGGGCCACTCGGGCGTTCTGGTCTCCCGATAGCCAATCGATTGGGTTTGCCGCAGTGGGCAAGCTGAAACGGATCGAGGTGTCAGGTGGACGGCCTCAGAATATCTGCGATCTCGCGCAGGCCTTTGCGGGCGGAACCTGGAGCACCGACGGAGTCATCGTGTTCGGGGCATTCCCTGGATCGCTCAAGCGGGTCCTGGCCTCAGGGGGTGTCCCGACAGACGTCACGACTGTCGATCCACAACGCGGAGAGGTCTCTCACATCTGGCCATTCTTTCTGCCCGACGGGCGGCATTTCCTTTTCCAGGTCGCGAGCAACCAAGCGGACAGCCAGGGTATTTACGCCGGGTCTCTCGATTCCGGCAAGCCCGCGCAATTATTGCGCGCCGCATCCATGCCCTTGTACGTATCGCCTGGCGTCCTGCTCTTTCATCGAGATCGAACGCTCTACGCCCAATCATTCGATGCGCAACGTCTGGCGCTGAGCGGCGAGGCCGTGCGGGTTGTTGACGGCCTTGCGATTTCGGATCAGGGCACTCGCGCTGCCTTTGCCGTATCGAATTCGGGGACGTTGCTGTACCGAACGGGCGCGGCTGGCATACAGACACAGCTTATCTGGTACGACCGCTCGGGTAAGTCGCTCGGTTTGATCGGAGCGCCGGCTGAGTATCGCGGCATCGCATTATCACCAGACGACAAGCGCGTCGCTGTCCACATTCACCAGGAGCCGACCGGGGGAGATATCTGGATCCTGGACCAGGACCGCGGGACGAATACGCGACTGACGTTTCATCCGTCGCACAACCTCGTTCCTACGTGGTCACGCGATGGAAAGTTGCTCGCATTCGCTTCCGACCGAGACGGTGGCCTCGCGTCTATTTACCGGAAGGCGTCGAGTGGCGCGGGTGAGGACGAGCTGATCGTCAAGACCAGGAGTGCCACTTTCCCAGAGGACTGGTCGCCTGATCAACAAGCCCTGACGATGGGCCACGCAACACCGGGACGGGCGATGGGCATCTGGCTCTGGTCTACGAGCGGCGAGGGGAAAGAAACGCCGCTTGTCGATACCGAGTTCGCCGACATTCTCTCGAAGTTCTCACCGGACGGGCGATGGGTCGCGTACACGTCGAATGCGTCAGGCCGAAACGAGATCTATGTGCGGCCATATCCACAGAATTCGGGAAAGTGGCAGATCTCGAACCAGGGTGGCAACTTCGTGCGTTGGTCGCGAAATGGCAAGGAACTGTTCTATTTGGCCGAGGACGGTTCGGTGATGGTCGTCGACGTGCGGAGCGATGACGACGCCTTCAGTGCTGGAATTCCCCGTGTGTTGTTCAGGAGCCGAGCGATGGTGGGCGACCATCTTGGAAATGTGTACGCCTACGACGTGTCCGCAGACGCGCAGCGCTTTCTCATCAACGAGCGTCCGGCGGACGCGAATGTCAACGTTCCGATTACCGTCGTATTGAATTGGACTGAAGCACTGACGCGCTAAGACGGCGGCAGCAAGTAGCCGTGGTTCTTCATGCTCGTCTCGGGGTACTGCACGCACGGGACGCAGTCAGGCCAGTAGTTCTCTGGCACGCGTCCGCTGACCGGGTTCTTGTAGTGGAACCACATCGGCAGGATGCCCGGCCAGCCGATCTCGTCACCGGTACCGCCGCGGAAGCCGCGTTCTCGCTCACCGAGCTTGGTGAGCGGAATGTCCGGCGGATAACTGGTGTTCGGTGCCGGCGGCCGACGTGGCGTCGCAGGATCTTTCGCCGAGGACCATCCACCTTCGTACGTGGGCGACGAGAAGTAGTGCTCGTCAATCACAACGCTCCATAGTCTCCACACGCCGTCTTCGAGGACAACCTGGTTGTGGTACATGCCGCCGCCAAAGCCCATGGCGCGTGCGTTGCTCGAGGCCGGCTGGAACAAGCGTGTGCGGATCGACGCGGATCGCCCGTCAGCGGCAACGAGCACGACGGGCTGCGTCAGCCAGTGAAGAGGCAACATCGTTCGCGGGCGTGATCCGGGAGGCGGCGCGGTTGCGTCACGGTCGATGATCCGCTGGCGCCCTACATAGAAACCGCTGAATGGAACTTCCTTGTGCCCCTTCAGCGCGAACAACTTTCCGAGGCCGCCGAAGTCGAGATCGTCGAGGTAGTCGCCGTAGGCAGAGGCCATGTTCTCCGCCGCATCCCACGCTTTCGAGACGGCGAGCCGACGCTCGGCCTCGGTGATGCGCGCATCGAGATCGCCAGACAGTGCCCCGCGGTTGAGCGCCGCTGGTGCTGGCAGCAAGCGCTCGTGGCCAACCGTCTTCGCGCCGGACGGCAGGCTCACGCCCTTGCCTGTGCCCGGGTTCGCTGCAAAGAACACCGGGATCGCGCCCGCAGACATCACATCGGAGGCGAGCACCGGCCGATCGGGGGCGTGCTCCTTCGCAGGAGGAGGGTCAACTACCTGGCTCTTCGCCCAACCCTGCGCGTAGTCGGTCTTCATCAGCGGAAAGATCCGCATCTCGCGAATTCGCCAGATGTCGTTCTGCTTCACGTATCTGTTTTCGAAGATCGCCAGCGTGTAGAACGCGGTTCCTTTGTCGGCCTCGCCGAGCATGCCGAACTCGAGGCCGCGAGCCCGCGCTTCCATCCCGCCAGGCTCGATGGCGACACTCATATCGAGTTGCATGAGCTCGTTCAGCTGACCGTGTTTCAAGCCAGCTGGCCCGCTGCGCTCGAGCGCGCGACGGATGCTCTTCGGGCCGTCGTAAACACCAACGTTGGCAATTGAGAGAGCGCCATCGGTCGTGAAGAGATCGGTCACGTCATCCCACATCTTCCGGTCAACGTAGTAGCCGTACGCGTTCTGCAGGTTGCGAACCTTGTCCTCTTCGTTCATCACCGAGATGCGTCGCTCGAGGGCCGCGAGCGGCGTGACCGGGTTCATCTTTGGATCGACGGGCGAGATTGCGGACGCGGGCAGATCGGGAACAGGGATTCCGGTTTCATCCGGCGTGAAGTGGTAGGGGACGATCTTCTGGTCCTCGTCGATGTTGCGCCAGCCGGTCGCATACGGACCGGCGAACATCGGGTTGTAACGCATGCGCGAGATCTTCCACACGCCGCGCTCGCGTACGTATTCGTTCTCGAAGATGCCGGCCGCCCACTCGGCTTTCACGCCGTATTGGCCCGTCATGGAGAACTCCCACCAGCGGCCCTTCGCGGTCTGTCCGTCTGCCGAGACGTTGATGAGCGGGCGAAGGACCATCTGCGTGTGGAGGCCGCCGGGCTTGAGGCCGTGCGTGCCCTCGCCGAAGGTTGTGAGGAAGTAGGTCTGGATGGCCTCGCGCCCTTGCACGTTGTCCTTGCCGTACGACAGCTGCGCGTTGTCCGCGAACAGCGCAGCCATGTCGGTCCACAGGCCGAACTGCGAGTACTGCGCGTACGTTTCCTGCACTCGCTTGACGGCTCGCACCGACTCGGCGCGTTCAACGTTCAGCGCCAGTCTCTGAACGCGCGCCGGAATACTCATGTTCGGGTCGGCGCCACCAGCGACGACAACATGAAGGGCGCCGATCGCCACGAGGAGCGCAAGCCCGCGGAATGTCAGGACGCGCAATGTGGACACATTGGCCATGAGTGCCTCGAGAGGTTATTCAGTGATCAGCCGGTATCCGTCGCCATATGCCTTGCGGATGTAGATCGGGTGGCGAGGATCGGGCTCCAGCTTGTGGCGAAGGCGGAAGATGAAGTTGTCTACAGTGCGAGTGAGCGGGGCGTCCGAATAGCCCCACACCAGGTGCAGCAGTTCGTCGCGAGTGACCACGTTGCCCGCCCGTTCGGCAAGGCAGTGCAGGATCTCGAACTCGCGATCGGTCAGCTCCACCCGCCTGGTGCCGCAGTACGCCTCCAGCCTTCTGAAATCGATCACCGTATCGCCAAGGCGCAGCTGATCGATCGGCGGCTTGGTGCGTCGTAACACCGCGTGCACCCTCGCCAGGAGCTCGTCGAGCGCGAAGGGCTTCGTCACGTAGTCGTCAGCGCCGAGCGTCAGCCCACGGATGCGGTCCTCTTTCTGCGCGCGCGCCGACAGGATGATCACCGGAACGCGTGTCGGGCTCTCGCTGAGCGATCGGCAGATGTCGAATCCATCGGCGCCGTGCGGCAGCATCAGGTCGAGCAGGAGCAGATCGGGCGTGAACCGCCTGACCGATGCGAGCGCGTCGCGGCCGTCTTCGCATGTCTCGACGACGAACCCCTCGTACTCCAGATTGTCACGGAGCAGACGAGCGATCGCTTTGTCGTCTTCGATGATCAACACACGCTTCGACATCTGCATACCTCGTTCGGCAACGCTCACGCGCTTCGACGTCGCGCGATCGGCAGCGTCACGTCGACTTCTGTTCCCGTGCCTACGGCGCTGCGCACATCAATCCGCCCACCGTGGCTCTCGACGATGCGCTTCGCGATTGGGAGGCCGAGGCCGCTGCCGCTGACGGTAGCGTTGCCGCCTCGATAGAAGCGTTCGAACACACGCGACAGATCCTTGCTGGCGATACCCGTGCCACGATCCCGTACGGTCAGCGTGACGCTCTTGCCGTTGGCCGTGGCACTGACCGCGAGGTGCTTTTCGGCGGTGGAGTACTTCATGGCGTTGTCGACGATGTTGTCGAGTGCCTGGATCATGGCCGGGCGATCGACAGAGACCTGCGGCAGATCGGACGGCACGTCGATCACGAGGTCGAACTTCTGGTTCGCAAGGGCTGGCCGTAATCCCTGCAGCGCATCCTCCACCAGTTCGGCAGGCTCGATATCCGCGAGCGCCGTCGTCGATCCCGCCGCTGTGCTGTAGCGGGCGTAGGTCAGGAGGTTGTCGATCGAGTTGCTCAGTCGAGTGGCTTCAGCTGACAGCAGGCGGGCGTACTCCTGCACCGTCTTGGGTGACGTGTACCGGCCGTTTGCCAGCGTGTCGCCGACGAGACGGATGAAGGCGACCGGAGTCTTCAGCTCGTGCGTCACGCCGGCAACGAAATCGGATTTCATCGACGCCAGCGCAGCGCTCGCGCGATCGGCGCGGACGGTGAGGACGAGCGCGAGCAGACTCGCGCCGGCCGCTATCGAAATCAGGATGAACATCCGGCGCGCGCCCTGGAGCGTCGCGAGGAGCGTTTGATCCGGCAGCGAGCGGACGTGCACGGTCCATTCTCGGACTCGCGTCGGGCGAGAGGAGATCGACTTGACGAGCGCTGGATCGATGAAGAGAAGCGGGAATCCGGTGTGCAGATCGCCGGCGCCGTCGGGCTCGAGCGGCGCCCCCTTCGTGACGACTTGCCCCGCATCATTCGACACGGTGATCGACAGTCCGCCCTGACCTCCGCCGATCTTCGCGAGCTGTTCCACCAGCGGATCGAAATACTGCGTGTGCAGCCATTGTTCATTGACCGTGAAGGCCATGAATCCCAGGAGCGCATGGGAGGGACCGGACGCGAAAAGCGCGTGCGCGACAATCTGATAGGGCCGGCCGTCGATGGGCCGTTCGAGCATGATGAACGGCGACGCTGCCGTCGCCTGCTTTCGTATGGTGGCCACGAGCCCCGACAATGCGACCGGGTCGCGGACGAGGACCACCGGGAACGGATCGTCGGACGAGGTGCGCGTTTCCCACGGCGGCGGACGATCGGCGCGGTTGAACACGTAGGTCGCGCCTTCTTTTCCTTCCGTACGTTTCCACAGCACGAACGATTCGGGGTACGGGAACTGCGCAAATGTCCGCGCAGCAACCTGGAACATGCTGTACGGGGGATCCTCGTCCAGGTTGGTGATGTTGAACGGGACGATGGCCGTGATCCATGCCCCTTTCATGTCCGAGATGAGGCCCTTTCGCACGAGTGCCAGCGCCTCGTTGGCGCGCCGCTCGACCAGCAGATTCGTACCGCTCCGCCACTCGCGCGTGGCGACGTAACCAAACCAGACGAGCGCAATCGTTGCCGTGAACATTGCCACGACAAACGTCATGACAATCGGGAGGCGTACGGCGCCGTTAGTCACCAGGCGCCTGCGAAAGTCGATCATCGCAGGACCTCGCGCTCGCGGTAGTAACGCGCAGCACCTGCGTGCAGCGGGATCGGCGTCGCGGGCGCCTGCTCGGGATCGATGAGCGCCGCCTCTCCGTGGTCGCGCGCCAGCCCCGGTAGCTGCTCGAAGAACGCGCGCGTCAACTGGTACACGAGATCTTCGGAGAGATCGCTGCGGCAGACGAGCAGCCAATCGGCGCCAAGCGTTTCGACCGGTTCGGTCTGGCCCACGAGCTGGTTGGCCGCAACAGTCACCGGCTTGAGGAATGGATAGCTGCCACGAAGCTTGTTCGTCACCGTGCGGCCGATAGGCAGCAAGCGGAGCGGGACGGTCTGACTCAGCGCACGGGCCGCGTTCAACATCAGAGGGTTCGCGCTGAACACCGCGTCGATCTCGCCCGCGCCGAGCTTCGGCATGAGGTCGTCGGTCGGCTCGAAGATCGGCTGCACGTCGTCGTAGCTCATGCCATGGTCGTCCAGCACGATTCGCGTCGAGAACTCGCCTGACGTTCCAGGCCGGATGATGCCGACACGCCGGCCTTTCAGATCGTCAATCGACCGGAACGGGCTGTCGCGCCGCACGACCACGTAGAAGGTGTTGACCCACAGCACCGCGATCGCGCGCAGGTTCTTGTGCGGATACTGGTTGCGCTCGATGCCGCGGCGATACGCGAGGTACACGACATCGGACTGCGCGAGCCCGAGCTGCCCCCGCCCTCCGTCCACTGCTGACACCACGACGACACCGCCGGCAGTCGTCTCGAGAGTGATGTGATTCTCGGGAACCGCACCGTTGAGGCGCTTGACGAGATCGTTGCTGAACCCGGCAGCGATGCCGGACATCAGCGTAAGCTGTTGCGGCTGTGGAGCCGCCGCCCCCGACGAGCAGGCGCCCGTGCACAGCGAGACCCGGAGCGCAGCCACCGTGCTCAGGCGACGGCGGAAACGGGATGACTTCGTGGTCAGAAACCCTCTCCCCGAACGAAGCGCGATTATACGGGAACGCCAATGTTTGTCGCCTGCAGTGACAATTGATGACAAATGCAGCGGCTGCAGGCTGGCTTGCCGCCGAGCATAATTCGCGACGCTGCGGGAACAGACGGAGAAAAGGAGCATTCATGCGGAAGACGGCGATCTGGGCGACAGTCATCGTGGCTTGCGGATCGATCGGGCTCGCGCAGGGCGGCGCGCAGGCGCCGGCTGGCGGCGGTGGCCGGGGACAGGGCGCCGAAGGCCGGACTGTCATCCTGGAGCAGGCGCCCAAGGACCATTCGATCGCGATTCCACAGGAAAAGCTGTCGCAGTACCTGAAGGACATGGATGCGAAAAAGCTCCAGACGCTTCGCATGATCGAGGGCGGTAAGTACAACGTGAACATCCGGCGCATCACGGCTGCCGAGACGGGACTGGTTCATCCGATCACGGCGGACCTGTGGGTCGTGCTCGAGGGCGGCGGAACGCTGACCACGGGAGGCGTCCTAGAGAAGGGCAAGATCCTCGGCGGCCAGAGCCGCCCGATCAAGGTCGGCGATGTCGTCTACATCCCCTCGGGGTTACCTCACGGTGTGAGCGGCGTAGACAAGAACATCACGTGGCTCAACGTGCGCTGGGATACCGACTGGCCGCCCGATTCTCCGATGGGCGCAGGCACCTTGAACGGCATCCTCGGTCGCGCGGGTGGTGCACGCGCGGGCGGTGCGCCGCGTGAAGGCGGAGTAGAAGCGCGGGCCGCTCGAGCAGCGCGCGAAGGTGCGGCGGGTGCGGCGCCTCCCGCGGCGCGAGGACCAGCACTCCCTCCCGGAAGCCAGCAGGTGTTGCCATACAGCTACGGCGGCAGCGGCGAGCTGTTCTTCTCGAAGGAGCAGCTCGAACAGATCATGGCGGGTATGCGCCTGAAGAAGTCAGTCAACACGAGGCTCATCGAAGGCGGACGCTACAACGTGAACCTGCGGTGGAATGGAAATCCGACCGTGGAGCTGCACGAACAGACGATCGACACGTGGTACATGCTGGCGGGCGGTGCCACTGTGAACACGGGCTACGACGTGAAAGACGGTGAGCGCGTGCCGAACACGGGCGTGTCGGTTGTGAGTAAACCGGGCGACGTGTTCTTTCACCCTTCGAACTTCTACCACGGCTTCAGCGCGGTCACGCCTGACATTTTCTGGCTCAACATCCGCTGGGACGACAACTACGCGAAGTGAGGCACGCGTTAACTTCCAACTCCCAATCTGCTTCTTGTCCCAACTCCCAAGCCTTGGGAGTTGGGAATTGGAGCAAACGAAGTCCGTTGGGAGTTGACAGGATTTCATTGACCGAGGCGAGTACATGAATCGATCAACGTGGCGGTATCTCGGTGGCATTGCAGCGGGCGTTGTGGTCGCAGCGACTGTCGCGACGCTTTCGAACGATCGCGCGCAGGCACAGGCACAGACGGCGAGTCGAGTCCCGGTGTTCGAGGTGGACGCAGCGTGGCCAAAGCTGCCGAACGACTGGGTCGTGGGTCATGTCGCATCAGTCGCCGTGGATAGCCGCGATCACGTCTTCATGCTGCACCGGCCGAACACCATTCCTGAGGCGCAGCGGAGCAAGGCAGCGCCGCCGGTCCTCGAGTTCGACGAAGCGGGGAAATACGTGAACGCGTGGGGCGGCCCCGGACAAGGCTTTGACTGGCCGGACAGTGAGCACGGCATCGCCGTCGACTACAAGAACAACGTGTGGATCGGCGGCAGCGCCCCGGTTGCGCCATCGCTGCGCAATCTCGACGACGACATGCTCCTGAAGTTCGACAGCAAAGGAAAGTTCCTGCTGCAAATCGGCGGCAGGAGCGTCAGCAAGGGCAACGCTGACTCCAAGACCGTGCACCAGTCGGCTGATGTCTTCGTGTGGCCCAAGACCAACGAGGCCTTTGTCGCTGACGGTTACGGCAACCGTCGCGTCATCGTGTTCGACGCCGACACCGGCGCGTTCAAGCGACAGTGGGGGGCGTTCGGCAACACGCCCATCGATGTGATTCCCGCTCCTCGTGGCGGAGGTGCTGGCGGTGCGAATGCCGGCGGCGGGGCAGCAGCGGGGCCCGGTGGTGGTGCTCGTGCTGGCGGTGCCGCGGCCGCAGGGCCCACCGACATCGAAGGGCTGGGGTCTGGGCAATTCGGCGGCCCCGTGCATGCCGTCAAGGTCTCGAACGACGGTCTCGTCTATGTGGCTGACCGTCCCAATCGTCGCGTGCAGGTGTTCACGCCGGACGGCAAGTACGTGACGCAGGTGTTCATCAACCGCACGGGTCCGTCGCCGCAGTCGGCGGCCGGGCTCGCATTCTCGCCGGACACGCAGCAGCAATTCCTGTACGTTGCCGACTACGGCAACTCGCACATCGCGGTGCTCGAGCGCAAGAGCCTGCGACTCCTCTATCAGTTCGGGCAGCGCAGCGAGAAGCCAGGCG
>Ga0315912_10006114_pt1 | contig 10867 bp, 7 predicted proteins | sample VfabasoilMG_FD_204469 | JGI IMG/M metagenome (GOLD analysis project Ga0315912, IMG submission 204469) | Garden soil microbial communities collected in Santa Monica, California, United States - V. faba soil | ecosystem: Environmental > Terrestrial > Soil > Garden | place: USA: California...
TCCGGCAAGGTCTGGGCCGTGCAAAACTTCAGCCGTTGAGGGCCCTCGAATGCCCCGGTTGGGGCGAGCGCAAAGATGTTGTAAGCGCTGCTTATGGGTTGGTTTGGGCGAGGCATTAGGGCGATTGCAGCATCTGCGGCACTGCTGACCGCTTGCGGCGGCACTCAGGGGGCGGCGGTGGCGCCCGAAGTCAAGATTGCCGCGCCCACTGCGGCGAGTTGCGATACCGCAGCGGCGGCGGCGCCACGCATCGTGATGCTGCCGCCAGAGCAACGCGGAGACATCGAGACGGCGCTGGGCCGAGGTTTGCTCGTAGTTCACTACGATTGCAGGACTCTCAGCTTGCTGCCGGATTGTGCGCTGGCTGGGCAATACAGCTACGTTGGCATCACGCCCCGCGAGCAGGTGATCTCGATCGCGAACCGCGAAGAGCTGCGAGTGAATTTCCCTTTGAACGACGGGCAGCTCGAACACGATTTGCAGTCGGGCACACATCTGGAATTCGCTAGCGCCATCGTTGGCCAGTCTGCCACCGTAAAACGAAGCGCGACGCGCGCCGAACTCACGGGCAACTGCACGGCTGCGACTCATTTCGTGCGCGGTGCAACGCTCGGCGCCTTCGCCATGGCGCTCAGTAAGGGAGAAACTCGCTCGTCAGACGAGGTGTTCCGAAGCGACCCCAATGCCGGCGCGACCGCTGCCAAGATCGTGGGCCGCGATGGCACACTGGAAGCCTGCCGCAAGGCTGACCCCGGACAACCAGGAGTCGTGCCGGGCTGTTCGGCCCCGCTCAAACTCGAGCTCGCGCCGCTCGCCGGGAACGCCATCGCCCCAAACACCCCGGCCGAGGATAGCCCTGCCACTTGCCCGACCGGAACGCGCGAGAGCGAGCTTGGCAAATGTGTGCCTCTCCACGATCCGCATCCGTACGTCTGCTCATTCGCCGATCACGCCGATTGCGAGCGACAGTGCGAGCTCGGCTCGCCCGGCAGCTGCGCTCTGGCAGCTCGGAACCATGACTTGGGCAGAGGCGTCGCCAAAGATCCCAAGACTGCACTGACGTTCTACATCCTTGCCTGCAAGGGAGGCTCGCCGCCCGGCTGCGGTCGTCTCGGAGAGGCGCTCCTGGGCAACGCCACGAGTCGCCCGAAAGGCCTCGAATTGCTGCGCCGCTCGTGCCGCGCGGGCTTCATGCCCGCCTGCAATGCGTGGGGCGCAGCCAACGCTCAGGACCATTCGTCGACCGAAAATCCGATGCTCGCAGCGCAACGCGGCTGCGATGGCGGCGATGCGCCCAGCTGCTGGTTGGCGGGCACGATCCTGCGAGATTTCGTCAAGGACGCGCCAGCCGCCAAGCCCTACTTTCGCCTCGCCTGCGAAGGCGACGCGCCTTTTGGCTGTGCGTCCTATTCCGACCTGCTCGATCCCGGTGACGCGACGACACCCGAAACTCCCCACGCGCTCGAACTCTTGAACCGCGCCTGTGAGCGCGGCTTCGCCGCCTCGTGCGACAAACTGGCCAAGTACTACTTCCTCGGCAAGGGCGTGCCCCTCGACTCAGCAAAAGGCATCGCGCTCCTCGAGCGCGCGTGCGCAGGCCACAACAACGGCTCGTGCATGGTCGCAGGCCTCCGCTACGAACGCGGCATCGGCGCGCCACGCGACGTGCCTAAAGCGTTTACCCTGTACAACCAAGATTGCGAAGCCGGCTTCGACCAGGCCTGTAAGCAAGCCGAACGCTTACGAAAGTCGGGCAACGTCGACGTGAAGTGAGAGATTCAGAAAGTCGCGTTCCGCTGCACGGGTTCGCCATCGCCGCATTTGACTGGGCGGCGCAAGGCAATCGCAGCCCTATTCGAGTTCGAGTTCGAGTTCGTCCGCGACCTGTGCGACGAGATCAGCCACTGCCCTGAGGAATCGGTTCTGGTCGGGGGACGCAACTACCCCGGGCACCGGCGCGCCTCGGTCGTACACTTCGGCGGCGATTAGCCGCGCTCGCTCGTAGGTCGATCCCGGCCCCCGTTGTCGATACGCATCCTGCCAAGCACGACGGACATCGTCCTTGATTCTCGCTTCGGTAAGAGCGAACAGCTTCTTCGTAATTGCGTTCGAGATCTCGTCTATCGCCGTCTGCTGTTGTTCAGCCGTTGGGACTCCACCAGCCCACCGCACTGGCCGTTGCAGCATGAGATAGATCTGCTTCTGAAGTTCAAACCTGAGATCGGAGACGGGTTTCAGTGTGTCGTATTCATCGTGCCAGCCTTCCGCGAGGCGTCGCGAAAGAGCCTTCACACGAGTCCAATGCTCCTTTGGTACCGCTGGATTGGAGTCCAGCCCGAGCAAGCCTCGCCACTTCGTGTGGAATGCCTTGGCGGCTTCAGCGACCGCAAGGGAAAGATTCATGCGATCGAAAACGGGCCTGATGGGGCCCATGTTCTCACGCTCCACGCCCTTGATGAGCGACGTCAGGAGCGCCCGAAGCTGCTGAATCGACCGTCTTCCCGCCTTCTTCTGTTCATCCAATCGTTCCTGGATGCTGCCAACGAAGAATCGGTTTTGTTCGAGCCGCTTCCGAAGGATGCGCTCGGCAGGTGGACCAAGTTCATCGCCGAGCGCCTTCAGCACGTTCTCTACGGATGCCAGGACGTGTTCTTCTCGGTCAGCAAACGTCGGGATGTTGGGCCCGGTAACTTCGTCGAAGTGAGTGAAGAGGACGGACAGCTTGACACCGTTGCCCGAAACCGCGAGTGACTTCAGCGCGGCCACAGGCGCAGCCTGCACTGGCTGAGTCGCGTTGTCGACGAGCAATACGGCGTCGACCGCCTCCAGCTGTTTCGCCACGCTCGTCGATATCGTTGCCGCAGAGTTTGGGGTGTGTCCAAGTCCTTCACCGTCAATCAGCACGAGGCGGCACGGCCCGTCATCCCACACGGGATGGAATGGGCCTGCCACTCGAATACCGTTCACGAGAGGCGTCAGGAGCCGCCCGAACAGCGGGGCCTGATTGCTCGAGAATCTCATGATCGTCTTGATGAACAGCTCGCGGTTCGAGCTGCTCCAGGTCCAGCTGATAGGCCAACCTTGACGGTTGCGCTGAAAGTCGGCGTCGTCGAGGAGCGAGAAGCGCTTTTCGATCTCCTCGATTAACTGGTCAATGATGCCGTGGAACGCCTCCGATTGGCGAAGTTCGGTTTCAAGCTCGTCTTCGATGAGCTCGGCGACGACTCGCTCATCGCCTTCTTCAGGCTGCAAGGCAGCGCGAGCGCGAGCCTCGTGGGCCGCGACGACGCGACGCAGTGACGCCACGCAATTCTCGAGTACGGCCGAGGTCGATTCCAGATCGATGGAACCGTAGTCTTCGGGATCAATCAGTTCCGCGACAGCATCATCGTCGTCGCCATCATCTTCCAAGTCGTCTTCGGTTCCGCTCTCGAGCGCTGGACGTCCGAGCACGTAGCTGAACCGGAAGCGCTGATTGATATGGTCGAGAATCCGTCGCACTACGTCGCGGTCGCCCTTGCCGCGCAACACGGCGAGTGCCGCTTCGGCGACATTCTCGGCCAGATAGTCGACCACCTCGTCTCGCGTCGCGAAGGTGACCACCGCAGAAAATCGCCCCTCCAAAGTAAGGATCAGTTCCGTGTCCGCAACGGTCGTCTTCGCGGTTGATGTCGAAGGAAAACGCTCCGCGGAAGGATCGGTCCCCAATAGTTGACGCACGACCGTGGTCTTCCCAGCGCCCGTGGTCCCGAGAAGGAGTACTTTGCGATAGCCCTCGCTGGCGCCGGGCATGGGAAGCACAGCATCACGAATGGCGACAAAGTCCGTTGTCGATGCCTCTGTGCCCTCATAGAAGATCTCGACGATGCGCTGATCAAAACGGTCGGCAGCAAGGGACCTCGCGCTGGCTTCCCACAGGGAAGGCGAACTCAACAGCTGGTCAAGCTGTTCAACCAACCGATTGGCCTCGGCTTCGTCGGTCGTTGCGAGTCCTCGTCGGACGCGCCGCCCAAACTTTCCTGTTCCGACGTCGAGTCGTGCGGGGTGACGGAAGATCACAGACCAACCTGCGCGACCCTGGCTCTGGCTCTTGGAGGCAGTGTAGTACTTCGGCATAGTCACGTTGTTCCCACGATGTACCGGAACAATGGGACGCCGATCCCAGTCTGTCAAGCTGGTGTGGCACAACAGAGGAACAACGAAAATAGTTGAATAGCGGTTGCTGGTCCCCCGTCAGCGAGCGCTCTGTCCAGTTCATGAACTTGACCATTAGTAATGGACATGAGATTTAACTGGACAGTATGGTCGCGAGCAGCAGGTCAGATCACACACTTTCGGCGCAATGTCTGGGCCACCTCCGTGCCCTGCCGTTCGTGGCTCACGCGATCCTCCGCTCCTCGCAAGCCGGGGGCCCAAGATCGCAGGAGCTCGTCCTGGATACCCCAGAGGGTCGGTACGTGCTCCCATGTGAAGAGAAGCGAAGCCACTTGGGTCACGATACCGGGCAAGCAATGTTGCACCTTGCCGAAGCACAACCCGGCTTGATGGTGTTTGCGCCCGCCGTGGGACGAGCGCTCGGCGACGCCTTCGAGCACGGCGGCGTCAACTTCGTCGATACAGCAGGGAACTGCTTTCTGCGACTTGGCGAGCGTTACATCGCGCGAATCCAGGCGCGACGTGGTGCGAGCCGAAAGCGGGTCGGCAAAGCTCTTCGCGCGCCCGCATACCGCGCACTGCTTGCAGCGATGATCGAGCGCAATCTGGTCGACGCGCCGTCTCGAACCATCGCCGCCGAGGCCGGCGTATCCCCCCAGACCGCGATCGACCTAAGAAAATACCTCGTCGAACAGGGTTACGTCCTGCGGACGCGTGACCACCATGAGTGGGCTCCTGAGCGCGCGGGTGAAGTCCTTACACTTTGGCTCACGGGATACTCAACCACGTTGGCGCCGAGCCTCGCCATTGGACGCTTCCGCGCGAAAGAAACCGATCCGGCAGAGCTCGAGAGACGAATTGAACCGATCCTCGATGAGATCGGAGTGTGGGCTTATGGAGGGGGCGCCGCCGCGCAGCGATTGACCGGCTACTATCGCGGGGATCAGACGATGATCTACGTCACGGACGGTCCCGCTGATCTCGCGACTCGCCTCCGGTTTGCAAAGGATGAGTCCGGACCTATTTCGCTGGCGCGGACTCCTGGACGCCTGGCCCTACGTTCGCCGCAGCCACGATGCGTCCACCCACTCCTGGCTTATGCAGATCTGCTCGCAGAGGGCCACGACCGAGCACGCGATGCGGCCAGGGAACTCTATGGACAACTCATCGCGGAGGCAAAGCGTTGACATCAGTCCAGCTCGCTCCGCACCAGGTTCGCACCCTCGACTCGATCGGCGAGATACTCGCCTCGCACCGCAGCGTCCTCATCGGGGCTCTGGCCATCCAATGCCACGTGCCGATGCCACGGGTCACCGCCGACGTCGACATCGCCATGGTCGCGTCTGGCGCTTCCCCTACCCAGAGCCTCGCCGCAGCAGGCTGGACGCAAGACTCTCATGTCGTGCACCGCTGGCGCCACCAGGGAGCGATGCTCGACGTCATCCAAGTGTCGGAAGAAGATCTGCTTGCCGGCGTCGTGGACCTGGACGGGGGCGCACTCAGCGTTGTTGGTTTCGACTTGGCCTTCTCGGAGGGGAACGTCATTCGGGTGACCCCTGTGACGGAAGTGCGGGTTCCACCTTTATCCGTCCTTATGCTGTTGAAGATGATCGCCTGGATGGACAGACCTTACGAGCGCGCGAAGGATCTTGGGGACATCGCACATATCTGGGACAACGCATTGAACGACGACGAGCGATGGGCAGAATCGAGTCCCTGGCTCGAGGCGGATCTTGACTACGACGACCAAGGCGCGTTCTTCGTCGGTTGGAAGCTCGGACAAGTCGCAGGGCCAGGGCACGTTCACTGGGCCAAACGTTTCCTGGATGAGGTCCGCGACGAGGACTCTCCAGCGTTCGCACAATTCGTCCGAGCTTCTCGATATGCCGGGAACAACCCGGAGGGCAAGCTCCGGAGTCGCCTCTCGGCTTTAGAGCTCGGCCTCCAACATGGCTCGCTGCGACCTACGACAATCGAGGAGTTCGTGCGAACACGATCGATCTCGGCTGCAGCGCTACCGAGCGCGCGGCCGGCCGCGGTCTCGTCCGGACTGAGAGTAGTTTCACAAGGCCAGACTTGGGGCGTATCCGGTTCACTCGAGCAACGCCTGCACGATGCGATCGATGATCGGCTCGTAGTCCAGTTCTATTACAACGGGCATCTGCGTCTAGTCGAGCCGCATGTGCTCGGTGTGAAGGATGGACGCCTGCATGTACTGACGTATCAAGTTGGTGGCCGTTCTTCTTCCGGTTCACTCCCCGGCTGGCGCCGGTTCTTCGTGGATGAGCTATCCCAACTTCAACTCACAGCGCAGACGTTCGCTCCACAACAACTAACTTTTGGACGTCATAGCGCGTTCGATCGGCAAATTGCAGTGGTCAGGTGGGCGCTGGCGAGGACTGCCTAAAATCACCCTCCCATGCCTTTGCCTGCACGGCTCAACTGGAGCTCCCCTTGCCTTTCGCGCCGCTGTCTCTTGAAGTTCTCGAACGAGCCGATTCCGGGCGGCTCGCATCGACGCCTAAATTGCGGTACGGACCAAAGCCGTGGCTCTTTGGAAGATGTGCGCGGCCCGTGCGTCGTTGTTTGGGCTCGTCAGCGCAACCGCGTGGGCGTGCTCGGCGCAACCCGCTCGCTCGGAGCCTGCTCGGTCAGCGAGCCGCGTGCAGGGCGCGCACGCAGAGTCGGAGCAGGGCGGCCGGGCGGTGGTCGAAGCCACGAGCACGCTGCGCTCGCTGGATCTTGCGGCGCGAATCGGGGAGTACGAGGCGCGCGACGCAGTCTGGGCGGATGGGCAACCGCTGGTCGTCGGGCGCGACTTCGATTTCGCGCTCGTGGGCGGGCTTCCCGCGGGGGTGGGCGCCGGGCTCGCTGCTGCCAAGCGGCAACGTGAAAATCTCGAACTCGCTCAGCGCATCGCCCAGCAACCGCGGCTCGACGTCGAATCGCTGTTCGATGTCTTGCTGCGAACTTGCGCTGATTGTCGCCCCCTGGTCGTGGGCAAGCGCTTCGTAATTTACGGCATTCTCTACGGCTCTGAAACGGCTCGGCTGAGTGTCGTGGTCGAGCTGCGCGAGCCGCAAACGAGCGCTGCGACCTATATTGCCGTGAGCGCAGCGGGGGCGGCTAGCGACTTGGTGGAGCCGGGCAAGTTGCGGGCTGCGTTCGAGGCGGGTCTCACCGCAGTTGCAAACATGATGCGTAGCCGCTCGTCGAGCGCGGCATTGACGGAGCATGCCGAGCCTGAGCTGGGGGCCTGCGCGCGCGGCGGCTCGGCCACCAGCAGGGGTCGCGTGATTGCTCGCGACGATCTGGCGGTCGAGCTCGTTGCCGCTGAAAAGTGGGGAGCACACCTGCGCTGCCCCCTGGAGGCCTTTCGGCAAGCCCCCACGCCGTCGCCCGCGCCCGACCAGGGTCGATAGCAGCACCAGGCGCGGAAGGACCGCGTCGAGCTACCAATTGTCGTAGTTGAGCCCTTCGCGAAACTCCCAATCATCGCCCGGTCCGCTGAGGAAGCCATTGTCTTCGGCACGCTCGTGGCAATAGAGGTCGAGGTAGCCGTTGTCGCGCACCGAGGCACTGGCGGCGCTTCGGTGGTGACAGTACTCATCGTGTTGGTTGACCCACTTGACGTTGACGGTCTGCAGAGCAGGGCCATTCGTGCCCCAGACCACCTTGGAAAGGCGATACCAGCCGGTGCCGTCGAGCCCGTCGTAACCAGCTATGTGCACGGTATAGAGCTGACCGGTCCCGCACTCGGTGATGATGGAGAGGTTCTCCGACTGTCCCGCTCCCGCCGGTCCCGAATAGGGCGCCGTGCCGAGATAGACCAATCGCCGAGGCGAAGTAAGCGGCCCGTCGGTGAAAAAGAAATAGGTTTCCTGGAAGTCGTTCTTGCTCCCGCCCTGCCCAGTAATCACGAGGTATCCGCCATGGTACAGCTTGGCGACGGCGATCCCGCCGTTGCCCTTGCCCGCGCCACGTAGAGGGCTCCTAACCGCAGCCTTCACGGTCGCCGCGCTCATCGTGTAGTAGAGCGCGTGGGACTGGAGGGCCTGCCGCACGTCGAAGAAGCGCACGAGGTCCGTGCCGTCCATCATTGCTACGTATTGACCGATCGTGGCGATCCCGCTCGCGTGCGCGGTGAAGGTCCGGTGCATGGCGTAGATGTTGTTACTGCTGCTGATGAATGTCAGGGAGCCGAAGTCATCGTCACTGTGGCTCATCGCGTACTTGATGCTCGCGTGGTTGGTGCGAACGAAGCCTTGCGCGTGATACGACCACTCCTCGTCGAGATCGATCGGGTAGATACCGCCGGGGAAATCGACAGACGGGTTCCACGTATCGAGGGGGGTGAGATTGGAGGGCGCTACGCCCCGATCCCAACCGAAATGCCAAGTCCGCTCGCGCCACGCCAACGCGCCAGCGGCCATGTCCGCCCATTGCTGCTCGACGGATGGCGCGCAGCGATTGCAATCCTCCCCGCCGTGCGCGCAGCCGTCGTCACCGTAGAGCCAGTTTTTGCCCGCCTTGTCATTGCGGCCCGCGTACCAATCCTGCACCGTCCGCACGTTCGTTCGCACCGTGGCGTGCGCCTCGGAAGCGCTCGCCCCAATGCTCAAAAGAACGCCGACGGAAACTAACTTCCCATAGCTACACAACCATCGCATCGTCGTGGCCTTTCTCTCTCGCGCGCGAAGGACGCGCAGAGTTCTGGGGGAGGTTTCCTAGCGGAGCAGGATCGTGTTCATGTTTTCCGCGACGACCCCCGCGCCGGCCGCGGTCGAGCAGCTATTCGTGCCATTGAGGTCCACGCGTGCCCCAGAAAGGAACGCGGCGGAAGCGAGCGCCATCGCCGCCGTGCCCTTGACGCTGTTCGGGTCGAAGACCATGAAATTCGGATTCGCGCACGGTCCAGCCATATTGAGGCCCGTGCCGATCATCACCCAGCCAGTGCTCGTCATGCCGATGCTCGTGAGCTTACAGTTTCCGCAAGCGCCACTGGCCGCATACGCTCGATAAGTGATGAGCAGTCCCGCCGACAACAGACCGACGCTGAGCACTCCCAATCCCCAAATTTTCCTGGCAGAACCCATGATGCACCACCTTTCCGGGTGAGGTTTCACGGCGACCTTTCGCGAGCGCCGCGACGGCGAAAGAGCGCCGTATGCCACTCAGTATCCCCTTCCTGGCAATCCGGTATAGGACGTTTGTTCGAGTTGCAGAGCGCGCGACGACTACCGCAGCAATGGCTTCTCCACTGTCAGCTGACATTTCCTCTTTGCACCTCAGCGGCCGACACGGCGGAACTCTAGTCACTCTCTCGGGTGACGTTCCGGCGTGTGATTGCGCGCTGCGCAAATGCGCGAGGGGCCCTCGCCCTGGGTGGGGATCGCCTACGTGGAGCCACCGCGCGGCAATACCGCGCTCCTCGAGGTGCACCCCGTCGGGTATCGCGAAGCGCGTCGCCAACGTGGCCGCGGGTGTATGACCCGTGATCCGTGCGTGGTCCACACCCCTCGCCCTCGCTCACCACGGCACCGTCCGGCCCTCAATGGCGTTCATTCCTATGACCAGCTATCACGCCAGCGGCAGAGTCACCTCAGAAAGCCAGCTCGCGTCCGCTTCGGACAGCTTCGGCGTGAGTAGCTCGCGCACTTGCGCGTGGTATTGGTCGACCCACGCTCGTTCGTCGTCCCGGAGCTGCTCGGTCGCGATCAAGCGTCGGTCGTAGGGACAGAGCGTGAGCGTTTCGAAGCCGAGCGTGCGCGCTTCGGCCCCGGCCGGCTGCGGATCGAGTGCGATCACCGCCAATAGATTTTCGATGCGGATCCCGAACGCACCGGGTTTGTAATAACCGGGCTCGTTGGAAACGACCATGCCCACGCGTAGCGGCGCTGTCGTCGCGTACTTCGAAATGCCGTGGGGCCCCTCGTGCACGGACAGATAACAACCCACGCCGTGACCCGTGCCATGACTAAAATCCACCCCACTTTGCCAGAGGTATTGGCGGGCGAGAGGATCGAGCTGGCTGCCCGTCAGACCTTCCGGAAAGCGCGCGCAGCCGAGCGCGATGTGCCCGCGAAGCACCTGCGTGTAGCGCGTTCGCATCTCGTCCGTGGGCGTCCCGACGGCGGCGACACGTGTGATATCGGTGGTGCCCTCGAGGTACTGCGCGCCGCTATCCACCAAGTACAGATTATCGGCCGCGAGGGGGAGCGAGATTTGCGGATTGACCGTGTAATGGGGAGACGCGCCGTTCGGCCCGAACGCAGAAATGGTTCGGAACGAAAGCGACCGATAGCCCTCCGCCTGCTCGCGGAACTCCGCCAGCTTTTGCGCAAGACTCCACTCGCTGAGCGCCGCGAGCCGCGTCGGATCGGCGGTGTTTCGCGCAAACCAATGCAAGAACCGCACGAGCGCGACGCCATCACGCACGTGCGCCGTGCGAATAGCCGCGAGCTCTTCGGGGGTTTTGCAAGCTTTGGCGAGCGTGCACGGATCTGCGCCTAGGCTGACGCGCGCGCCCTGCGCGCCGAGCTTGCTACCGATCCATTCGCTGGCAGACTGCGCGTCGACGCGCACGCTGCGCCCCGAATAGTCAGCGAGGGCTGCCTCGAAGGCCGCGAGCTCTTCGAACTCGGTCGCGGCCGGCGCGCCCTGCGCGACGCAGGCTTGCACGTCCGGGCGCCACTTGGCCGAGTCCATGAAC
>Ga0315912_10006115_pt1 | contig 10865 bp, 10 predicted proteins | sample VfabasoilMG_FD_204469 | JGI IMG/M metagenome (GOLD analysis project Ga0315912, IMG submission 204469) | Garden soil microbial communities collected in Santa Monica, California, United States - V. faba soil | ecosystem: Environmental > Terrestrial > Soil > Garden | place: USA: California...
CCGACGCGAAAGCCAGCGTCATGCTCTCCAACCACAGTGAGTACGACGGCGCCTATACCAAGGCACGACTGATCGCTGCGCCGCGTCAGCCGGGCGAGGACCATCCATTCATCGTCGGCACAGACGCTGTGCAGCGCTACTTCACGGTGATGCAGGAGTGCGCGATGGCGTCCAAGTTGCGCGCAGGCGCTAAGTAAAGTCCTTGGTGCTTGGTCCTTGGTTCTTGGTCCCCCAGCCGCCGACTTCCTCATTCGGATCGAGCGGCTCTTGTGACGGACGCAAATCCTCAGGCACGTTTTGCAGGTTGACCCGAATGCGCGTCCACGTGTGAAAGCGTCCGCGCATCGCATCGACGAGCACGTCGGGCGGTTGAAGATGTGACGCGGCTTCGGGATGCCGCCCGCGCCAGCGCTCGAGACCGGCGAGCGCATCGTCCTTCTTCTCCGCGCGCCCGATCTCGATGAGCGGACGCTTCGGAATTCGTCTACGCGACGGCTGCACGCGTGGCGGCTCATCGGCCTGCTTCTGATAGTGCGGTGGCCACGGCGCGTCGCCCAGCCCCTCCTTCGCGTGACGCTTGGAGAGCTCGAGCAACCCCTCGATCGATCCCGCATGCTGGTCCATCGCCGAGTGTGGATCCCCCATCCGTTTGAATCGATCGGGCATCGTCTTGAGCGTGAAGTCGCCTGGATCGCAGTCGTCGATCTCGTCCCATGCGAGCGGCGCAGAGACGCGTGCGTCAGGTTTCGGTCTCACTGAGTACGCGGCGGCAACGGTTCGATCCTTGGCGTTCTGGTTGTAGTCGAGGAACACGCCGTGACGTTCCTCTTTCCACCATTTGCTCGTCGTCAGATCGGGAGCGCGCTTCTCGACCTCGCGTGCAAACGCGAGCGCGGCACGACGGACCTCGGAAAACGTCCATCGCCGCTCGATGCGCACGTAGATGTGCATGCCGCGCGAACCGGACGTCTTGGGCCAGCCGATGAGACCGAAGTCGTTGAGGGTCGCATGAACAACACCAGCGACCGTTCGGATCTGCGACCACTCCACGCCCGGCACTGGGTCGAGATCGATGCGCAGCTCGTCGGGGTGATCAAGGTCATCGTCGCGAACCGGATGCGGATGCAACTCGAGGCACGCGAGGTTGGCCATCCACGCGAACGTCGCCGCGTCGCGCGGGACAACTTCTTCAGCCGTGCGACCGGACGGAAACTTCAGCGCGACGACATCGACCCACGACGGCCGCGACGTAGGCGCGCGCTTCTGGTAGAAAAACTCGCCGTCGATGCCGTTCGGATAACGCACCAGAACGTTGGGCCGGTTGCCGGCCGCGCGCATGGCCCCGTCTGCGATGGCGAGGTAGTAGCGAACGAGGTCGAGCTTCGTGTACCCCGCATCAGGAAACAGCACCTTGTTGGGGTTCGAGACGCTGATTTCCCGTCCCGCGACCGTCAGGACTTCAGACTCGACTCGGCACCCTCTCACTATATGTGGCGAATCGCCTCGCGTCACGGTTGTGCGGGAGCCCTCACGAGCAACTTCGCTTGGTAACCGAGCGTGATCATCACCGTGAGGCCCTGGGTGCGATTGCGCGCGCCAAACTCAGGGACCACGCGCGCCCCGAGAAGCAGCCTGGGCTTCGGCAGAAAAATGTTGGCACAGCGAGCGATCTCACGGTATGTCGTGAGTGTCGTGGCGGATCGCGACCCGTCGTACTTCGCGCAATCGAGCGAGTTCACGGTCAATCTCGCCCCTGCGATCCCGCAATCACCGGCATCGTACTTGCGTCGTGCGCTCGAAATCAGACCGAGCCCTGAACCTGGAGGCGCGCGATGCTTTGCGTACGTAACGTGATTGTGTCTTTGAACGCAGCGCTGATTGCCCTCGCGCTGTTCGCACCAGCAGCGTCCGCACAACAGCCCACGAGAAGACCGAACATCCTCGTAATCTTCGGTGACGACATCGGGCAATCGAACATCAGCGCGTACAGCCGCGGACTGATGGGCTTCTCGACGCCGAATATCGATCGCATCGGGAATGAGGGCGGTGTCTTCGTCACCTACTACGGGCAGCAGAGTTGCACCGCGGGCCGTGCGGCATTCATCACCGGCCAATCGCCGTTTCGCACGGGGCTCACCAAGGTAGGGTTACCGGGCGCCGCAGTCGGCCTGCAGAAAGAGGATCCGACGATCGCGGAGTTCTTGAAGCCGCTCGGCTACGCCACCGGGCAGTACGGCAAGAACCACCTCGGCGATCGCGACGAGTTCCTTCCAACCAATCACGGCTTCGACGAGTTCTTCGGCAACCTGTATCACCTCAATGCCGAAGAGGAGCCAGAGAATCCCGACTACCCGAAAGATCCGGCGTTCCGAAAACAGTTCGGACCGCGCGGCGTGCTCCATTCATTTGCCGACGGCAAGGTCGAGGACACCGGCCCACTCACACGCAAGCGCATGGAGACCGTCGACGAAGAATTCCTCGCGGCAGCGAAGGCATTCATCGACAAGAACGCGAAATCCAACACACCGTTCTTCGTCTGGTTCAACGCCACGCGCATGCACATCTACACGCATCTCAAGCCGTCGTCCGCTGGCAAGACTGGCCTCGGCACGCAGGCAGACGGCATGACGGAGCACGATGGCATGGTCGGCGAGCTCCTCAAGCAGCTCGACGATCTGAAGATCGCCGACAACACCCTCGTCATCTACACGACCGACAACGGCGCGATGAAGAATCAGTGGCCGGACGGCGGTTCGTCGCCGTACCGCTCCGAGAAGGACACCGGCTGGGAAGGCGCGGTGCGCGTGCCGGCACTCATTCGCTGGCCCGGCCGGATCAAGCCCGGCACGAACTTCACCGAGTTGTTCTCAGCCGAGGACTGGCTCCCGACGCTCGTCGCGGCGGCCGGCGGCGATGCGAACTTGCGCCAGACCGCCACGAAGGGTGTGAAAGCGGGCGACAAGACGTTCAGGGTGCATATCGACGGCTACAATCAACTCGACTATCTCACCGGCAAGACGACCAAGAGCGCACGTCCCGAGTACTTCTACTTCAGCGACGATGGTGACCTTTTGGCGTACCGCGACGAGCGCTACAAGTTTCACTTCATCATCCAGGAGGCGATCGGCATGAAGGTGTGGCGCTTCCCGCTCACGCCGCTGCGAGCCCCTGTGATGATCGATCTCAAGTCGGATCCGTACGAATACTCGTGGGATGCGGCGCCGAATTGGGAGCAGTGGGCCGCCGAGCACACGTTCCTGGTATTGCCGGCGGTCGCGAAGGTCTCCGCCTATCTCTCGACCTACAAGGAGTTCCCGCCGCGACAGCGCCCGGCGAGTTTCTCAATCGATCAAGTCATCGACAAGCTCGAGACGACGACGAAAGCCAAGTAGTGGGCGCCCGCGATGAGATCCTGAAGCTGAAGTCGGCAATGGCCGAGTCGATCATCGGGCAGGACTCGATGATCGAGCGGCTGTTGCTCGGCCTGCTCGCCGACGGGCATCTGCTGGTCGAAGGTCTTCCCGGCCTCGCCAAGACACGAGCGATCAAGGCACTCGCGAAGCACCTCGATGCGCGTCTGTCGCGCATTCAGTTCACACCGGATCTCCTGCCTGCTGACGTCACCGGCTCCGACATCTACGAGGCCAACGGCGGTAAGGGCTCGTTTCATTTCCGCGCGGGCCCGATCTTCGCGAACCTTGTGCTCGCCGACGAAGTGAATCGCGCGCCTGCGAAAGTACAGGCCGCACTGCTCGAGGCGATGGAAGAACGTCAGGTCACGGTCGGCGGCCAGACGCATCCGCTGCCGACGATGTTCCTGGTGATGGCGACGGAGAATCCGATCGAGCAGGAAGGCACATATGCGCTTCCCGAAGCGCAGCTCGATCGCTTCCTGATGCACGTGCGCGTCGGCTATCCCGATTCGCGATCAGAAGCCAAGATCATGGAACTCGTTCGCGGCGAGGAGCGATCCGCAAACGGCAATGGGAAGCCGCACTCCGCGCCAGCGCCTGCATTGATGGCGCAGGACGTGATCTTCGCCGCTCGCGCCGAGATCCATCAGGTGACGCTCAGCGAGGCGGTGTCGAAGTACATCGTCGCAATCATCCAGGCAACACGCGAGCCGAAGAAGTTCGACGCCAAGCTCGCGGAGTGGATCCAGGTAGGCGCCAGCCCGCGCGGCACGATCAGCCTCGACAAGGTCTCCCGCGCCTATGCGTGGTTTCAAGGACGCGACTACGTGACGCCGGCGGACGTGCAGGCGATCGCCCACGACGTCTTGCGGCATCGGCTGGTGCTCTCGTACGACGCGCTCGCCCAGGGCATCACACCGGATCAGGCGATCGACACGATCACTCAAAAGGTCGCGGTCGCGTAGGAGCCACCATGCGTGCGTCGCTCGCTGCCCGCCGCCGCGCCGCGCCGATCAGTGCACCGCTCGCGCCCGCCGCGGCGAAGGGCGTCTACGTCTCACCATCCGATCTCGCGATGCTCGAGGGCGCCGCGCGTCATCTGGTGTTTCGCCCGCGACATCCTGCGCGCAATCTGCTCGCCGGGCGTCACGCGTCGCGCGTGCGCGGCCGGGGTCTCGACTTCGAAGAACTACGGCAGTATCAACTTGGAGACGATGTCCGCACGATCGATTGGCAGGTGACCGCGCGGATGTCACGACCGTTCGTGCGTGTCTACACCGAGGAGAAGGATCGTCCGGTCACGGTCGTTGTCGATCAGCGCATCAACATGTTCTTCGGCACGAAGCTCGCCATGAAGTCGGTGACGGCAGCAGAGACCGCGGCGCTCTGCGCGTGGCGCGCGCTGACCAGCGGCGACAGAGTGGCTGGCGTCGTGTTCGACGACTTAAAGGTCTACGAGCACAGGCTGGATCGCAATCGGGGAGCGCTGCTGCGACTGCTGGGGCAAATTGCCACGTGTAACAACGCCCTTCGCGCCGATTCACCGACAGAACGTAATCCGGCCCAGCTCGACGCGGCACTCGAGCTCGCCGCACGAACCGCGAACCACGACCACCTGGTCATCGTGATCACCGATTGCGACGGCCGAAGCGCACACACCCGCGATTTGCTTCGCCGTCTGGCAATGCGCAACGACGTTGTCTTGTTTCTCATCTTCGATCCGTTCCTCTACGAGCTTCCCGGCTCGAACGACCTGGTCGTCACCGATGGTGCGCTGCAGGTCGAGGTCCCGCTCGGCGCCAATCGCGTGAAGCGATCGATCGCGGATGCGGGCGACAAGCGGCTCAAGGACATCATGCTCTGGCAACACGAGATCGGCGTGACGGTCGCGCCGCTGACAGCCGCCGAGGACACAGCCGCACAATTGCGGCATCTGATCGGCGTGCTCGCGGCACGAGCCGGGCGAGGCGCGTGATGGCGCAGAAGGCGCTCGAGGGCCTGGCCGATATCGCGACGCCGCCGCCGGTCTTGTGGATTCCGCAGACGTGGGGATGGACGGCGCTCGCGGTCGTCCTGCTGATCGCCTTCACGTTCTGGGCATGGCGATGGCGCCGGCATGCACTCGCCAATCGCTACCGCGTTGAAGCGTTGAAAGTGTTGTCGCAGTTGGAGCCGCGCGCGCTGAGCACGCAGACACGTGCCGACGCACTCGTTGAGATCGCTGAACTGCTCAAGCGGACGGCGCTCGCGGCGTACGCGCGCACAGATGTGGCTCGCCTCTCGGGTGCCGTCTGGGTTCAGTTCATTCGCGAGCGAGGATTTCGCATCGCGGACGGCGGGGCGACGTTGCTGGACGATCTCGAATATCGCTCGAAGGCGTCGCTGACCGCGATGTCCGACGCCGACACCAAGGCGCTGGTGAGCGCCGCGCGCACGTGGATCGAGGAGCACCGTGTACCAGCTTGAATACCCGTGGCTGCTCGCGCTGCTCCCGCTGCCGCTCCTGGCCTGGCTACTGCTCCCTCCCTATCGCGAGACGAGCCGGGCGATTCGCCTCACGTTCTTCACGGACATCGCAGCCGCCGCTGGCCTGAAGCCGGCGCCCGGGGCCGTGATCCTTCGCACGAATTGGATTCAGAAGATCGTTGCCCCCCTGACGTGGGGACTCATCGTTCTCGCGCTCGCTCGACCGCAGTACGTCGAGCCGCCATTGACAAAGATCGAGCCCGCTCGCGATCTGCTGCTCGCGATCGATCTGTCACAGTCGATGGACACGAAGGACTTCCCCAACCCGGCAGGCGTCGTGGACACGAGAGCCGCGGCAGTCAGGCGTGTTGTCGACGAGTTCATCACACGACGAACCGGCGATCGAATCGGGCTCGTCGTATTCGGTGATGCCCCGTATCCGCTCGTGCCTTTCACCCTCGACCACAAGACCGTTCGCGCGATGCTCGCCGAGAGCCGGCCGGGCATGGCTGGGCCGCGCACGTCGCTCGGTGACGCCATCGGCCTCGCGATCAAGATGTTCGACCAGAGCAACGCGCCCGAGAAAGTCGTCATCGTGCTGTCGGACGGTAACGACACCGCCAGCAAGATGCCGCCCGACCGCGCCGCGGACATCGCCATGGACCGTGGCATCCGCGTGCATGCCGTCGGCATCGGCGATCCGAAGGGCACCGGCGAGGATCGACTCGATCAGGACGCACTGCGCAAGATTGCGGAAACGACCGGCGGCCGTTTCTTCTTCGGTGGCAGCCAGCAGGAACTGGCCTCGATCTACGACACCCTCGACAAGATCACGCCCGCCAATCAAAAGACCCTCACGTGGCGGCCTACGCGCGAGCTGGCGTGGTACTTCACGGGCGGCGCCGTGGTGCTTCTCGTGGCGTACGAAGCATTCATGGCCTTCCTTGCAGCTCTCCGTCGCGCTCGTGCCCGACACGCCGACGAGCGGACGGAGCCCAGGGCAGCGTGATGGGCGACTTCCACTTCCTCCGCCCCGAATGGCTAGCTGGAATTGTCGCTGCCGTCACGCTGCTCTGGTTCCTCACGCGGAAGCAGGATCTCCGCCGCCAGTGGCGCGGCGTGATCGCAGATCATCTGCTTCCTCATCTCATCGTTACGCCGACGTCGATGCCGACGATTCGCCCGGTTCATCTGACGTCGGCGGCGTTGGCTATCGGATCGATCGCGGCAGCCGGCCCGACGTGGCAACGCGAACAGCCGCCGTTTGTCGAAGACCGCGCGCCGCTCGTCATCGCCATCGACGTCTCAGAGACGATGGACGCCATTGACGTCACGCCAAGCCGCCTCGAGCGCGCCAAGCTGAAGGTTCGTGATGTGCTCGCGCTTCGATCGGGCGCACGCACAGCGGTCGTGGCCTATGCGGGCTCCGCACATATGGTGATGCCGCTCACTGACGATGCGTCGCTGATCGGAACGTATGTCGATGCGCTCGCAACGAAGCTGATGCCGGTTCGCGGCCGCGACACCGCGCGAGCCATCGATGCGGTCGAGAGGGTTCTCGCCGATGAAGAGACGCCGGGTACGGTCTTGTTTCTCACGGGCGGCGTCGAGGAATCTGCCTTCGATCGCTTCGCGGCGCTGATGAAGGACGGCCATCATCAGCCGATCGTTCTGGGCATAGGCACTGCAGAAGGAGGCCCCGTTCAGACCGGGCCGCAGTCGTATCTCACCGATTCCTCCGGCGTGCGTGTGTTCGCGACACTCGATATCGACGCTCTGCATCGACTCCGCGATCGCACGGGCGTACCAGTCGCCACGGTCACGACCGATCGCAGCGACGTCGAGTGGATCGAGCGTCGCGTGCAGTCGCATCTGCAGGCACGCCAGGCCGAAGCCAACACGCGATGGCGCGACGAAGGCTGGTGGCTCACGATCCCGCTGGCCGTGCTCGGCGTCCTCTGGTTCCGAAAGGGCTGGACCATCCAGTGGTCAACCGTCGGCGTTCTGCTGCTCATGCTCGCCACTCCGTCGCCGGCGTCGGCGCAGTCGTGGCGTTTCGCGGACATGTGGCTGACGCCGGATCAGCAGGGCCAACTGGCATTGAATCGCGGCGACTACGCGACGGCCGCGGAGCGATTCGCCGACCCGATGCGAAAGGGCGTGGCTCTCTTTCGCGCCGGCAAGTTCAACGAGTCACTAGAAGCATTCGCGCGCGTGGACTCGCCCGAGAGCGACTTCAACCAGGGCAACGCGCTCGCGCGCCTTGGCCGTTTCCCTGATGCCGCCGCGCGTTACCGCGCCGCGCTCGCCAGGCGCCCCGACTATTCCGACGCTCAAACCAACCTTGCCATCGTCCAGAGCCTGATCCCGCCACCGAAGAAGCCAGACGACCAGGACGCGGGTGACCCTTCCGAGAAGCCCGATCAGATCAAGTTCGATGACGAGGGCAAGAAGGGCAAGGCCGGTCAGGTGGACGTCAAACAGCAGACCGCGGACATGTGGATGCGAAACATCCAGACCACACCTGCCGGGTTGCTGCAGCGCAAGTTCGCGCTCGAAGCGAAGGAGTCTGCGAAGTGAGCGGCCGCACGATCGCACCGCTTGTTCTGCTGGTGATGCTGGCCGCGTCGATTGCCGACGCGCAGCCGGTTGTGCGCGTAAACGTTCGGCCCGCCGGCCGTCATCTGGTCGGGCAGCAGGTCCAAATCGACGTCCAGGTTCTCGTGCCAAACTTCTTCATGTCGGCGCCGCAGTTTCCAACGATCGACATCCCTGGCGCCGTGGTGACAATGCCTGATGAATCGGGCTTGAATCTGAGCGAGAGGGTCAAAGGCGAAAGCTACGCGGGGCTGCAGAAGACGTACGTTTTCGTGGCGCAAGCAGCTGGCAAGTACACGCTGCCACCGGCGGCGATTACGTTTCGCTACGCGCTCGAGCCGGGAAAGCCCACAGATGCGTCCGTCAATCTGCCACCGACGGTGATCGAGGTCGAGTGGCCCGCAGGAGCGGCTCCGCCGGCAGACGGAAGCAGCAGGCTCACAACGAGGCTGACGATCGATCAGCAACTCGATCGCGATCCCATGATGCTGCACGTGGGCGAAGCGTTGACGCGCACACTCGTGACGACTGCGCCGCGGACGCAGGCGATGTTCATACCGCCACCGGAATTCGCGGCACCCGACGGTGTCCGAATCTATCGAAAGGACCCCGTGCTCGCCGACGAACAAAAGGATCGCGTCGGGCTGGTTGCTGGCCATCGGACGGATCGTGCCGTCTACACCTTCGACAAGCCTGGCACCTACGTTCTGCCGGCGATCGACCTGCCGTGGTTCAACACACAGACCAACAAGGAGGAGGGCGCGCGCGCCGATGCGGTGAACGTCACAGTTATCGCAGCAGCTGCTTCAGCAGCCATCGCGCCCGAGCCGCCACCCGCACCTGTCACCGAAGAGCCAACCAGTCGCGACAAGCTGCCGATACTTGCAACGCTCGCAGCTATCGTGGTGCTGGCTATCGCGTGGGCGCTTCGCAAGCTCGCGCTACGAGGTCTTCAGCGGTTGTTTGCACTGTGCGCGCTCGGGCGGGCCGCACTACACAGAGACCGCGCCAGGCATCTCCCTCCGCTCAACCCCATCTGACCTAGTCTTGGTCTACGTCGTACCAATCCTCGTGGAGCGACCAGCCACTGCATCGCAGACAGCTGGTCCAACGCCATTGGTGCTGGCAACCCGGACAGCGGCCGCGAGTCGAGAACGTGTTCCACGCAGTGCCGCATCCACCGAAGAACCCTTCTGGTGAGGGTGTCCGGACACAGTACCAGCGACTCTTCTTATCGGGCTGCCACTCGCACAGCGGACATCGAATCCGCGCGTGCGCCTCGCCCTCGTCCAGGTTGACGTCAATGACGGTGTCAACGTCCTTCGCGGGCTCTCGCTTCAGCAGCCACATCGCCGTTGCCGTCATCACGACCCGGACACTGTTCGCACGAGGCCAGCAACGAACTCGTTGAGGCTCGTTGGCCTCTTACCGAGCAACCGCTCGAGATCGAGCGTCTCCCGCTCGTAAAGGCCGGCGGCGATGAGATCGAACAGCCATCCGTACGGGCCAGCCTCACTCGACGCCACCTTCGCAACGGAAATCGAGCGGCCGGTCGCGAGGCCGATGGCCGACGCCAGTTGAGCGAACGTCCACGGCGTCCCGGTGAGTTCCACCGGCTTGCCCTTCTCGCCCGAGCTGGCCAGCAGCGCGGCGGCAGCACCAGCAAGATCGGCGCGGCTCGCAGTGTTGACGGCCTTGCCGCCAGAAGCGTCCTTCAGAGAGCCGGTCGCCATCGCATCCTGAAGCAGCGCCGGGCTGACGAGCGAGTCGGTGTAGAACGGGTGACGGAGGAACGTCGTCTTCAACCCTGACTTCTCCAACGCGCGCTCGGTCAGGTAATGCGCATTGAATCCGCCTGGCTGCTCATTCTGAGCACCAAGAAAACTGGTGTACGCCACGTGTCGAACTTTGGCCCGCTTCGCGCCTTCGATCACGCGCTCGTGTTGCGCCATTCGAGTTGGTGTGTCGAACTCGGGAGAAGAGATGAACAGCACATCGTCGACTCCCTCGAAGGCCGCGTGAAGCGACGAGAGATCGTCGTAGTCCGCCTGACGGACGCCCACCCCACGCGCGCGCCACTCGCGCGCCTTTTCTGGATGCCGCACCGCCACCGCGAGATCCTTCGGAGCAACCTTCTGCAGCAGCGCCTCGACGACGAGCCGCCCATACTGACCGGTGGCGGCGGTAATGAGAATCATGTGCGTCCTCCAATTGCCCTATTTTGCGTGGGAATTGGGAATTGAGAGTTGGCAGTTGGGGGTTGGGAGTTGGGAATTTGGACTAGTAGTGCAGACGTACTAGAGCCATCGGTCCCGGTGCTTGGCTACAATCCCGGCGCGTGGACGGCCAGCTGAGCGCCATCGTTCAGGACTTGCAGGCGGTAGAACA
>Ga0315912_10006116_pt1 | contig 10865 bp, 10 predicted proteins | sample VfabasoilMG_FD_204469 | JGI IMG/M metagenome (GOLD analysis project Ga0315912, IMG submission 204469) | Garden soil microbial communities collected in Santa Monica, California, United States - V. faba soil | ecosystem: Environmental > Terrestrial > Soil > Garden | place: USA: California...
CCCACAGTTGTCCGCAGTGCTCCTCGATTGATTCTGGTTTGCACGCGTAACTGACTCGATCGCTGACGCGTTAGAGTGCACGTGCCTTGCACGATACGCGCTCTGTGCGTTTTCTGCCTGTCGTGTTCGCCGTCCTTACTCTTCCTGTCATCGCGCAGGCGGAGCAACTCGTCGATGCGCGTGAAGTCGCGCGCGGCGACTACCTCGGTCCGCAGTACTCGCCCGATGGGCGCGAGATTCTGCTGACCGCGTCGCAGCAGCGCGGCCTCTATGTGCTCGGCGGTGGCAGCGTTCGCACGCTGACCGACGACGCCGAAGCCGGTGTGCACGCGCGCTGGAATGCCGATGGCACGATTCGATATCGCACGAAGCGCGGGGCTACGCGCAGTGACCTCGTGATCGCGCGTGACAAGACGGTCAAGCCCGCTGCTGCGATCGCACAGCTCGCGTTCGCGCAGGATGATCGGATGTACGTCATCGATCGCACGGGACGCACGGCGCGAATCGGATCCGGTGATCGATTCTTCGGCGCGATCGTGGCGCCCGATGGCGACAAGGTCGTGTTCCAGGGCCTGACGACGGGCCTCTACCTCTACGTGCGCTCGACCGGTGCTCTGAGCTACATCGGCCCGGGCACCGCACCGGCGTGGTCGCCGGACAGCAAGCGGATCGCGTACGAAGTCACCGAAGACGACGGTCACGCGATCGTCGCGTCGGACCTGTTCGTCTACACGATCGCGACCGATCGCGCGGAGCCAGTCACGACGACCGAGAAGGTTATCGAGCGCCGGCCAGCGTTCGCGCCGAACGGAACCGACCTCGCGTTCGATGACAACACCGGCGGCGTGTTCGTCGGTCGCTTGCAGGAGGCACGCTGATGCGCCGCCTACTGATCATCGCTGCACTCTTGCTCGTGCCGTCGGCGGCATCGGCGCAGGTCAAGATCGTCATCGACGCGGGTCACGGCGGTAACGACCCGGGCGGCGTCGGCACCGGCATGCAGGAAAAGAATGTTGTTCTCGACGTCACGAAGCGGTTCAAGGCGCTGCTCGAGGCCGACACGGCCGACACCGCCGGCGGTGGGAAATGGACCGCTCTACTCACGCGTAGTAACGACACGTTCGTGACGCTCGCGGCCCGCTCGGCCTACTCCAACAACCAAGACGCGGATCGCTTCATGTCGATCCACTCCAATGCGTTTGGTGACACCTCCGCGAACGGGACCGAGACGTTCTCGTACACCGGTACCGGCACGAGCGCGCAGCTGCGCAACCTGGTCCAGACCGAGATGCTCTCGGCGTGGGGGCTGACGAATCGCGGCAGCAAGACGGCGAACTACGCCGTGCTGCGCGACACCGCTGCGCCGGCCATCCTGCACGAGCTCGCGTTCATCACGAATGCCACCGACGCAGCCAAGCTTGGCTCGCCGACCGAGCGGCAGAAGGCCGCGGTCGCTCACCTGCGTGGGCTCCAGCGCAGCTACAACATCGATCCCTACGTTCCCGGCGTCGTGCCGCAGGACGACACCGGCGAAATCGCGGGGCGCGTTGTCGAAGGAACGACGCCGATTGTCGGCGCGATGGTCGCGCTCGAAGGCGGCACCAGTGTCCTCACCGATGCCGAAGGCAAGTTCGTGATCGCCGAGGCTGCCGCGGGCGCACACACGCTCACCGCGAGCGCCGATGGATACGTCACGGCCACTGTCGACGTCACCGTTGCGTCCGCGGCGCGCGAGGAGATCGAGATCGTGCTCGTGCCGACCGATCGCACGGGCGAGCCGCCGGAGATCGAGGGCGATGCGAGCGGTGGCTGCGCATCCACGCGTGGCAGCGGCCTCGGCATGCTGCTACTCGGATTGTTCGCACTACGCAGGCGGCGACGCGCATGAAGCTCGTGCCTGCGCTGGCGCTCGTCGCATTCGTCGCGTGTACCGTGCAGGAAGACGCGCCGCCGCCCGAAGTCGCGCAGGTAGAGCAGAAGACGAACGTGTGCGCTGCGGGACCGACGGTCTACGGCATCGACGTCTCGCGGTTTCAGGGCGACATCGATTGGGATCAGGTCGCGGGCTCCGGCGTCCAGTACGCGTTCATCCAGATCAGTCGCAGCCTGACCGATATCGACGCCAAGTTCGCCTTCAACTGGCGACGCGCCAAAGAGGTGGGCATCCTGCGCGGTGCCTACCAGCGCTTTCAGCCCGATCAGGACGTGATGGGCCAGGCCGAGCTCTTCGTGCAGAAGCTCGGCCCCTACGTCGCGGGCGACCTCCCGCCCGTGCTGGACGTCGAGGACGCGAAGGGCCTCGACGCCGCCACGATTGCCGCGCGCGTCGACCAGTGGGTCACGTACGTCGAGCAGCACGTCGGGCTGAAGCCGATCATCTACACCGGCTTCTACTTCTGGCGTGATTCGGTCAACAGCGCGGACTTCAGCGATCACCCGCTGTGGATCGCGAATTACGGCACCGATTGCCCACTCGTCCCGCTCGCATGGACGAACTGGACGTTCCACCAGTACAGCTCGAGCGCGATGATTCCCGGCATCACCGCGAACACCGTCGACGTCAACCGATTCAACGGCACGATGGCCGAGCTGATGGCGCTCGCGGCGCCGGCTCCGTGCGAGGACTGTGAACCGTGCCAGGTGATCGACGACACCGATGCCGGCCGCATCGTCGACGACACCAGCACCTGTTTCTTCGCCGGTGGCAATCCGATGTTCATGCGCACCGAGAACGCCGGTTTCGGCTCGTCGCTGCGCTGGACGCATAGCACCGCCGAGCCGCTGCCGTCGAACTTCGGTACGTGGTCGCTCCACTTCGCCGAGGGCGGCCGCTATCGCGTCGAAGCGTTCACGCCGTCTCCGTTCGGCATGTCGAAGCAGGCGGCCTATGCCATCCAGCACGGCGAGATCAGTCGCGTCACGATCGATCAGAGCGCCGTCGACGGCTGGAGCCTGATCGGCGACTTTGACTTCGTCGCCGGCGGTCACGGTCAGTCGATTCGACTCGACGACAACACCGGCGAACCGAACGAGACGAACACGCAGATTGTCTTCGATGCGGTCCGGTTCACCCACGTCGAGCCGGATCCGGAAGTTCCCGACCCCGAGCCAGCAGGCTGTGCGAGCACGCACGGCGATGGCTCGCTTGTCGTTCTCTTGCTCGTTGGTAGCCTCGTGTATGGAGCCAACACGCGAAGCCGTCGACGCGCTCGGCGGCGTGACACTGCTCGAGTTCGGCGCTAGCTGGTGCGGTTGGTGCCAATCGGCACGCGGCATGATCGACGAGCTCGTCGCTGACCATCCCGAGCTACGCCATATTCGGGTCGAAGACGGGAAGGGCAAGCGGCTCGGCCGGTCGTTCGTCAAGCTGTGGCCAACGCTCGTGCTGCTACGCGATGGCGAGGTCGTCGCGCGTCTCGTCAGGCCGTCGTCGCTCGATACACTGCGCGCCGAGCTAGAAGCCGCCGCCCACCTCGATCGAGTACGTACGGCCCTCTGACCCCTGCTGGGCCTCGACCTCGACGAAGAGCAGCGTCAGCTGAAGGCGCTCGCCGAGTCCGAACGTCGACGCGCCGAGCGCGTTGCCGCTGACGGTCGCAAAGGTCTCGAGCCCGGCGACATCTTTGAACGAGGTCGGGTTCTTGATCAGGAATGCGCCGCCGCGTGCGTAGACGCCGAAGAAGTCGTAGTCCGCGCTGCGCATCTCCGGTGGCCCGCGATCGGTGCGAACGAGGACGTCATGCATCGTGAAGCTGCCGTAGCCAACGCCGACGTAGGCGCGAAGCAGCGTAGCGATCGGACCGATGCTGCGGATCGCCCGGATGTTGTAGCCCATGTCGTACTGCCAGCCGGACGTGTCGCCGCCGAGCGTCTGCGCGGCGATCTGTAGGCGCGCCGCGATGCCGCCGGTCGCGCTGCTGAGCTTGCCTTCGTTCGCGAGATCGAGGACGTCTTGCGCCTTCTTCGCGCGGTCCTTGTTGATTGTCGCGACCTGCCAGAGGTCGCCGTTCTCGTCCTCGACGATCGCTGTTTTTTCGATCGACCCGACCGCGGCGCCCATGCCTAGCAGGCCGAGTCCGAGCCGGCTCAGCAGCAAACCCTCGTCGGAGAACTGCAGCGAGCGCGAGAGCGTCGGCCCCATCCCGCTAGGCGAGGTTGCGGAACCGGCCGCACTCTTGAAGCCGGCATGACAGCCGCCGAGCGCTGTCGTGAGCATGACAAGGGCCACCACCGGACGCATGCATGATCACGATAGTGGAGGTGGGCACCACGGCGCCAGGAGGCGATATCCCGCCGGTACCCGCGGGCACCCCGGACGGCAACGCAGGTTTGATACCGTTACCAATGACATGAGGTGGCTGGGTCTGTGTGCGGCACTGCTCGCAGCGTGCAGCGTCGATGTCGATTACGAGCGCAGGACGATCGCGTTCGATGTCGTGTCGCCTGCCACGCCCGGTGGTGGCGCGGATCCGATCGTGGCCAAAGGCTCCACGCTATTCACCGGCTACATCTCTCGCGATGATGGTGTGACGTGGGCGCAGGCGAACCCGGCGATCATCATCAACACGGCACAGATCTCCGACGACGAGCACATGATCGTCAATACGACGGCCTTTGGCTGGGGACGTTGGAACAAGACTACCGATCAGGTGAACACGATCAATAGCCCGACCGCGTCGATCGGCGCGATTCATCTGCGGCCGACCGGAACGATCCTGCTGCAGCAGCCCCAGACCACGAATGTCCACCGGCAGACGTCCGACGGAGCGTGGACGCAAGCGCCGCTGCCGGTTCCACCGAGCGGCGCTTCACCCGCGCAGCCCACGGTGTCCAGCATCGAGTCGACGCCGACGTCCGCGTATCTGGTGTCGGACTGGGGCATCTACCGCTCGACCGACGACGGCGCGAGCTGGACCTACGTCTACAAACCCAACGTGCTCGTCACGTTGCTCCCGTTCGACGATGGGCGCGTTGCGGTGATGAATCAGAACCGCGCGATCGTCGAGGTGCTCGATGCGAACGGCGCGCAAACGGGCACGACATCGCCGCAGTTCATGAACGGCGGCGGCACGGGACGCATCTTCACGTGCATGGGCGCCATCGTCTTCGGTGGCTATTACTCGGTGGATCTCGGTACGACGTTCATGCCGATCACGCCAGACGTTCCGAACATCGCGTTCGAGGTCGGCAGTACGGTGTGTGGCGGCGACTACCTGCTGGTTCACATCAAGACGCCGAGTAACTGGTTGGTCAAGATCAGCGCGTTTCGTCAGTTCGACAAGCTCTACTCGTACACGCCAATGTACGAGACCAGCGGCGGCAACTACCTCAAGTTGAACAGCGGCACCGTGCTCGCCGGCAATCTCGCGTGGAAGCCCGGCGAGTCGACGTGGTCGATCCGGATCCAGCCCAACGCATCGAAGATCTACGTGCTCGGCGACGACTCGCTCTATGCCTACAGCGGCCGCAACGTCTATCGCTCGACCGATGACGGCGTGACGTGGACGACTACGATGGCGCCGGTCGACCTGCCGATCTGGGACAACGTGTTCGCCGAAACGACCGGCACGATGTGGGCGTCGTACTCGCAAGGCGGGCAAGGCGGCGACGTGATCTCGATCCAGACCAAGCTGTGGCGCAGCGATGATCATGGCGTCACGTGGATGCTCGTGTGGGATCGCACGTCGATGACGATGGATGCGGGCGCGACGTCGACCGAGCCCTACGCGCCGCGCCTGCTGGCGGTCGCGAGCGACGGTACGTTTGTCGGCGGCGCGTATCGGGACGGCCTGTTCCTGTCTCACGATCACGGCGACACATGGACGAGCTCACCATTCCCGCCCGGCTACATTTTCCGGTACCTGACGGCGAAGAACCACGGCGTCACGTTCGATGACAACGACACCCCGACCGACGACGTCGAGGACAAGACCGACGCCGTTAGATCGTTCCATCTGTGGCACGACTACGGCGCCGGCGACGCGTTCGCGCAGGTGACGCCACTCGTGCCGACTCCGACGATGGGGGACCTGCCAGCCGATCTCTCGTCGGCCCTCTCGACCCTGTCGTTCGACCAGTCGGGATTCGTTTGGTGGTACGGCGGGATGCCACTCCAGGGCGTGTGGAAGTCACGAGAGCCGATCGAGTGAGACCGCGCTAAGCTAGGGGTAATGCTGCGTACCGCGCTCGTTGCTCTGCTTCTCGCCGGTCAAACGGCGGCGGCCGACCCGGTCTGGATCTCCACCGATCGCGATGCCGCGGCCACGGTCGAGTCCGTGACGCACGCGTATTCCACGCTGCTCGATCCGCAAGTAGCGGTGATGCGGGTCGAGGAATCCGACCTCGAGGCGCTCGCTCGCACGATGCACGAGCAGACCGGCCGTTGCGGCGGCTTCATGGTGCACGACTCGTATGACGACGCGATCGCGACGATGACCAAGCCGGGTAAGCCCCCGCCGATGGACTACACGATCGATCGCCAGGCGACCGTGCGCGCGGTCCTCGAGGATCTCGACCGCGAACAGCTGCTCGGCACGATTCGCGAGCTGTCGGCGATGCCGGACCGGCTCTACAAGTCGGCCAATGGCGCCGCCGCATCGACCTGGCTGCGTGACCGTTGGGCGAAGTACGCCGGCGGCACCGACGTCACGATCGAGCTGGTCGACCACGGCTATCCGCAGAAGTCGGTCGTGTTGACGATTCCCGGCACCACCCGCGCTAGCGAGGTCGTCGTGATCGGCGGTCACCTCGACTCGATCACGTTTGCCCGCGGTGGCGGGGGTGCGCCTGGCGCGGACGACGACGCGAGCGGCATCGCGACGCTGTCGGAAGTGCTGCGCGCGCTGCTCGCGAACGAGTACCACCCGGAGCGCACGCTCGTGTTTGTCGCCTACGCGGCCGAGGAAATCGGCCTGCGCGGCTCGCAGGGCGTCGTGAAGCTGTTCCAGCAGCGCGGCATCAACGTCGTCGGTGCGCTCCAGCTCGACATGACGAACTTCCAGGGGTCGGAGAAGGACATCTGGCTGATGAAGGACTTCACGAGCGCACCGCAGAACGAGTTCTTGATCAAGCTGATCGAGACGTACACGGGCGCGACCTGGGGCCTCGACGCGTGTGGCTACGCGTGCTCGGACCACGCGTCGTGGTATCGCGCGGGCGTGCCGGCCTCGATGCCATTCGAGGCACGCATGCGCGACCGCAACATGTCGATTCACTCGGCAAAGGACACGCTCGAGACGAGCGGTGGCAATGCCGACCACGCGATCAAATTCGCACGCCTCGCCGCGGCCTACGCGATCGAGCTCGGCAAGGGCGGCTTCATGAACGCCGGAGTCGAGACACCGACCCCGGTTCCCGCACAGAACGATCCGTCGAAGCCCTACGTGCTCGCACTGCTCGCCGCGCTTGCCGCTGCGGGCCTGTGGCTCGAGCGCCGCGTCAGAGGATGATCGCGCCGGCGCTGAGCCGGAAGATCAGGAACGCCTTGAAGCGGTTCGAGCCCGACGAGTGGAACGCGTCGCCGCTTCCACCGTCCATCGGGTTGTACCACATCCAATGCGCGGCCGCGTCGATGCCCGGGTCAGCGGTCTGTCCGGGCTGACACACGATCGGAAACGTTCCCGCCGAGTCGTCGTTCGCCTCGCCAACCGCGAGCTTGCCGAGCGCGCCCGTCGTCGTCGCGCCGTTCGTGTTGACCCAGCCGTGGCTCGTCGCCGCCGTGTCGCCGGTCGCGTCGTTGCACTTCGTGATCTCCGCGTTGATCACCGCCTGCGTCGGCCCGGTCTGCGCGTTCGCGCCGCCGGAGTAGTCGATGCCGGTCGCACACACCTCGAACCGGTCGTCGCCGGTGAGCACGGTCCCCGTGTCACGCTTGAATTGGGCGAGCACGCCCTGCGTCACTGCGAGGTCATCCCACGTGACGATGTACAGGTACGAGCCGTCCGGCGCGTCGGCGGCCGGAACGGTGTAGCGCTCCGGGCCTTCGCCGCAGTTCCAGATCTGGCCCGCGCTCTGCGCACGCGTGCCTTGGACGAACGTCGTGATCGCGCTCGCGTTGCCGTAGCCGAAGCTATACGCGTTGTCCGCGGTGATCACGACGTCGACGGGTCCTGTCGCCTGTGGCGGCGAGTCGATCGCGATCGCCGCGTCGATCGACGTCGCAGCGTCGGGAACTTCCTCGCGCGCTGACGGCCCGCACGCACCCAAGACCCAGAGGAGGCTCATCATGCGTCCCATGGCGTCGGACGGTAGGCGCAGTCAGAAATCGCGACGACAAATAGATTCGGCCGTCACCAATGTTCGGGCCACGTCATCGTGCCCATCGCTTCGACGAGCTCGGCCTTGGTCGAACCCTCGGCGAAGATCTGGCCGGTGGGCTTACCAAGTGCGTAGTAGTGCTCGGGCATCCACGATGGCGAGCGCGACCGACGGGCGGCTGCTGCAGCGGCCTCGGCCGCATCGCGATCGACGACGAGCTCGCGAATGCGGAACTTGCCGTCCTGTTGCACGATCATCACCGTCGGGTGAGGCGAGCCGAGCGAAATCGGCAGCGGACCTTCCTGGACGAGCTGGATCGCGCGGCTGCGACCGACGGGTGCAACGGGTGCCATAGACCCCAGGATACGATCAACCCGCGTGCTTGCGCTGGCGCAGCGGACGGTATCCGGGGACTTGTTGCATGGCTGCACATAGCGCCGCACCGTTCTGAAACCGCATATCGGGCGTCTTCTGCAGGCACTGCAGGATGATCTGGTCGAGCTGACGCGGGATGTGTGCATCGGGCGCGAGGTAGCTCGGTGGAGGCGGGACCTTCTTGAGGTGCCCCGCGAACACGACCGTGATCGGTCCCTTGAACGGCGGCTCGCCCGTCAGTAGCTCGAAGCCCAGGCAACCGATCGCGTAGATGTCCGAGCGCGGGTCCGCGCCCAGACCGCGGCACTGCTCCGGCGCCAGGTACTGCGGCGTGCCGAACGGGACACCCTCGCGCGAGAGCACCATGCTCTCCTTGAGGTCCCCGAACAGGATCTTCGCCATGCCGAGGTCGAGCATCTTGACGATCGAGCCCTCGGGGTGCGGCGCGAAGATGATGTTGTGCGGCTTGATATCGCGGTGCACGACGCCGGCGCGATGCGCGTGATGAATCGCATCGGAGATCTCGGCGAGAATGCCGACCGCGAGGGGAATCGGCAGCGCGCCGCGTGCCTGGAGAAGGCTGTCCAGTGGTGGCCCCTGGACGTACTCCATCGTCAGATACAGGCGACCGTCGGGTAGCTCGCCGCAGTCATACGTCGGAACAATGTTCTGGTGCGACAGCCTGTGGCCGGCGCGAACCTCGCGCTTGAACCGTGCGGCCGCGACCTCGCGAGCGCTCGAGTCGTCGATCGGCTTGAGGATCTTGAGTGCTTCCTGCCGCTCGGCCGCGAGGTTCTCGACGAGATACACCTCACCCATCGCGCCGGCTCCGAGGAGCTTGATCGGCCGGTACTGCGCGGTCAGGGTCGGCAGCTTCATCGCGTGACGCGATCGAGCCTACACCCGCCGGGACTACTGGTAGGTGCCCAGCTCGACGAATGCGCCGTCGCTCATCACGACATAGGGTCGATCTTCGAGCTTGAAGTCCTTGCCAGTGAACCGCTGCACCTGCAGGAGCCCCATGCCGTAGCCCATCGGCCCCTGCGAGTAGTAGTTGATCGACAGCTTGTAGGGGCCAGCGCTCGGCGTGCCCTGGATCGCGAAGCACTCGGGGCCGTAGCCGGTCGTGATGTCAGCGTACAGCTCGCCGCCCGACGGCAGCTCGCGTTCCGAGTACCAGGCGTGGCCACCGCGCGCGTCACGGATATGGAAGTCGACGTCGTTGGCGTCGGTCTCCCAGTACATGATGAAGCGCGTCGACGCGCGGGTGACGAGCGAGACGCTGCGCTTGGACAGCTCCGCCATCACGTTGGTCTTGTCACCACCGTGAGCGAGATACGCCGCGGCAATCATTCCCGCGTCCTCGCGGAGCACGCGGTCGGCGCCGGCGAAGCGACCGTTCGGCAGGTCCTGATCGACACCGGCGAGGATCGCCTTGAACGCGGCGGCGTAGTCGCCGGTCCGGATCAGGGCGTATGCGAGCAGGCGGTGACCGGTCGCGTGATCCGGACGATCGGCAACGGCCTTGGTGTACGTGTCGACGACGAGGTTTCGCGCGTTGCCAACGCGTTCGAGCCGCTCGCCGGCGAACCGGCGCATGTCGGCGCGCATCGGGAACAGGTCGATGATCGAGCCGTACATGCGCGCGGCCTGCGCGAGGTCCTTCTGCTTCTCGAGCGCTTCGCCCATCGCGATAAGCGCGAGCACATCGCCAGGTTGTTCCGCGTGCCACTTGGCCGCGAGCTCGTAGCCTTTCTTGGTGTCGCCCCGCTTGAGCGCCTTGGTGATGTCGGCGAGCTTGCCGGTGAGGGCAGGGATGTCGGTGTTGTCACCGCCGTAGTCGCTCGCGCGGTTGCTCCAGCCGCCGTCGAATCCGGTGTTGGGGCCCGTCTGGTCGACCGGGGCCGAGCTCGCTCCGCCGCTCGGGTTGAACGTGAATGGGTAGCTCACCTGCACGTTGCCACCGCCCGACGGGTGCGGGAACTCGATCGACTTGATCACGTTCCCGACGCACTCGGAAACCGCCGGGTCGACACCGCTCGCCGTCACACTGGGGACCGTTCCGTTGGCGGTGATGATGAACCGCGTCTGCACGACGCCTTGCAGTGCCGGCTTCGCGAGCAGCTCCTTCTCGTAGCAGTACGTGATCTTCGCGATGTTGCGCTTGATGTAGCGACGAATGATCGCGCGATCGAGGTCACCGGTGACCTGCGGCTGACCGATGCTGACGCTCG
>Ga0315912_10006117_pt1 | contig 10864 bp, 9 predicted proteins | sample VfabasoilMG_FD_204469 | JGI IMG/M metagenome (GOLD analysis project Ga0315912, IMG submission 204469) | Garden soil microbial communities collected in Santa Monica, California, United States - V. faba soil | ecosystem: Environmental > Terrestrial > Soil > Garden | place: USA: California...
AAGGCCGCCACCACGGCGGGCAGCCTCTGGGCTCAGCGCTGGTGCGACGAGCTGCGCAAAGAGGGCCGTCCGGTGGTCGGCGGGTGGCCCGGTACGTTGCGCGAAGCCCGTGCCCAGGTCAGCGCATACCTCGGCACTTCACTCGGTAAACGCAAACTGTCGTTCACCCGTGAAGAGCTCGAACGCGCTGCCAAAACCGCTTACACAGCGGCAAAAAATAGCTGGCTAGCCAAAGTCGATCGCGAAGAAGACGAAGACGCGGACGATTTCGAGGCTGAAGGCTGAGTACTGGGCTCGCTAGCGCCGCGCGCGAGCCTAGTACTTATCTCCAAGCACTTTCTCTTTCTCCTCTTGTCATAGCGGAGCTCCGCGCGCGGATTGGGGTCAGCGCGGAGTGAAGCGAGCCGTGCGCTGCCAGGGCGTAGCGCACTGATCCGCACGCCAGCGTTAGAGCGCCCGCTTCAGAGCAGCGAGCCGCGCAGCATCAAGCTGCCCACGCTGAAGTAAATCACGAGCCCGGTCACGTCGACCAACGTCGCGACGAACGGCGCCGAAGCACTGGCCGGGTCGAAACCCACGCGCCTGAGAATGAACGGCAGCACCGAGCCGGCGATCGTGCCGAACATGACCACGCCGATCAGGCTGAAAAACACGGTCTGCGCGACCCTCATGTAGTGCTCGCCGTAGATCGGGCTCACGGCTTGCCAAGCCACGATGCGAATGAAGCCGATCAAACCGAGCATGGCGCCGAGCGCGAGACCTACGGCCAGCTCACGCCGCACCACGCGCCACCAATCACGCAGCCGCACCTCACCCAAAGCCATGGCGCGGATGACGAGCGTGGACGCCTGCGAGCCCGAGTTGCCGCCGCTGGAGATGATCAGCGGCACGAACAGCGCGAGCACGACGGCGCGCGCGATCTCGTCTTGGAAAAACGCCATTGCCGAGGCCGTCAACATCTCGCCCAAGAACAGCGCCGCCAGCCAGCCGCCGCGCTTCTTGATCATGCGCGTGAGCGCGATCTGCAAGTACGGCTCCTCCAACGCTTCCATACCGCCGAACTTCTGAGCGTCTTCCGTGGCCTCTTCCTGCACGACATCGACGATGTCATCGACAGTGACGATGCCCTTGATTCGGCCTTCGGGATCGACCACCGGAATGGCCATCAGGGCTTCGTCCGCGAACAGCCGGCTCACGTCTTCCTGGTGAACCTCTTCACCCACGGTGATCAAGTTGGTCGCCATCACGTCGCGCACGCGCTTGTCCGAGCTGGCAATGAACAGCTCGCGAAACGACACGACACCCAGCAAATGCTGCTGCTCGTCGGCCACGTACACGTAGTAGATGGTCTCGATGTTCTCGCGCGCTTGCCGCCGCAGGTAGCTCACGGCTTCGTCCACCGTCATGTCCGGACGCACGCGGGCGAAGCGCGGATTCATCAGACCACCCGCTTCGTCCTCCGCGTAGGCCATCAGCGCCGTGACTTCTTTGCGCGTCGGGTCGTCCAAACACGCGATCAGCTTCTCGCGATCTTCCGGCGGCGCGCTCTGCAAAAGATCCGCTGCGTCGTCCGGCGCCAGCAAGCGCACCCAAACGCGACGCTCCTTCTCGGGTAGCGCGTGCAGCAGCTCCGCCATATCACCCGCGGTCAGACCGAGGAAAAACTCCTCGGCATCCGAGCGTTTCAGGATGCGGAAGCCGTCTGCTCGGTCGGCTTTGGACAGCACCAGCCAGGCGTCACGCAGGTCCGCAAGAGGCAGAGCCGGGCCGGGATATTCGCTCACTGTTTGCGGCATGATCGGGCGGTGCCCCCGACGCCCGGCCTGTCCGGTGCGAAGACGGAGCTCTTTCGGCGAACTACACCGCGAAAGGCGTGAGCACTAGCAATATTTGTCGTGGCGAACCCGCGCGGAATGGGCAAGGCTCTCCGACACCAAACCGCCATGTCCTACTCTCTGGCACCAGCCTCGCTGCTCCCCTTCGCGCTGCTCGCGCTTGCCGCACTCGCCGTCCCTGCCTGCCACAAGGAGGAAGGCGGCGCCCCCAAACCCGTCGTCGCCGTGGGCGACCAAATCATCGCCGTGACGGCAGACGAGCGCGGCTTCACCCCTGCCGCGGTCGAAACGCAGCACGGCTCGAAGCTCACCCTCCGCTTCACCCGCACCACGGACTCGACCTGCGCGGACAAGGTGGTGTTTCCCGAAGCCGGTATCGAACAGGCCTTGCCCCTGAAACAAGCCGTCGACGTGGTCGTCCCGACCGACAAGGCGCGCACCTTGGCCTTCCAGTGCGGCATGGGCATGTTCAAAAGCGCCGTAGTGATCCGCTAATTTCAACGTGAACGTGAACGTGAACGTGAACGATCTGGGTCCGGGAGCCGGAATCAGCCCCCACCCGACGCCCGCCTGAGCGCACGAGTTCTCGCGACTTTTTGCGTAACGAGAGGGAGATCGTTCACGTTCACGTTCACGGGGGAGCCGGGAGCCGGAGTCAGCTCCCACCCGACGCCCGGCTGAGAGTCCGAGTTTTTAGCGAGTTATGCGTAACGAGCGGGAGATCGTTCACGTTCACGTTCACGTTCACCAGGGAGGTTGAGAGGGGGCGATCGAGGGCCAGCATCGCACCTCGTGCGGCGACCGGGTTCCCGAGGGGGACGGTTTCGAGCTGCGGCACGTGCACCCGCGCGTCCTCTGCGCTAGATTACGAATACGTCAGGCGAGCTTGACAGGCTCCAGAGTTAGACTAAATCTAACCCCGTGAAGCGCGAGACCCTGCATGCGTTGACGGAGCACGGCATTCAGCCATCCGCGCAACGCGTCGCAGTGGCGGACTACGTGCTGTACACCACGGACCATCCGTCGGCTGACCAGGTTTGGGCCGAGGTCAAGCGCAGCTTCCCCATGCTGTCGCGCGCTACGGTTTACAACACCCTCAACCTGTTCACCGAGAAAGGGCTGCTGCGTGAGCTCGTGCTGGCCGAGGGCAAAATCGTCTTCGACCCCAAGCTCGATCCGCACCACCACTTTCTGGACGAAGAAACGGGCGAAATCGTGGATGTGCCCTGGTCCGCGCTCGACGTGCGCCGCGTGCACAGCTTGAGCGGTTTCGACGTGCGTGAATATCAAGTCGTGATGCGTGGCAAAAAGTCCGCGCGTGCCCAGAAACGCAGCTGACCGACGCTCGGCTCGGTACGTCCCGCTTTTGTTTCGGCGCGAGCTATGCCCGTGCAATTGGAAGAAGGGCGACGCGACGTTATGATGCGCCAGAGCTGGTTCGAAACGCCGCAGGCTCGACGAACTAGCTTCCCGTTCCTTGCTGACGTGTTACCAAGAACGCCGAGTTCGCACCTGCGGAGAAGAGGATCATGAGCGCACTGGAAGCCATTGTCGCCGAAATTCCCGAAGCCGCCAAAGACTTGCGCTTGAATCTGAGCTCGGTGCTTGACGCTGGAACGCTCGCGCCCTCGGAGCGTTGGGGCGTCGCCATCGCAACCGCATTGGCCATCCGCGCGCGCCGCTTGGCCGAGGCGCTGATCGCCTCCCGCCCCGAAGAAGTCACGACCAAAACCGTCGAAGACGCGGTCGCAGCCGCCGCCATGATGGGCATGACCAACGTGTTCTATCGCTTCCGGCACTTGGTCGGAAAGCCGAGCTACGAGCAAAAGCCAACCCGATTGCGCACGCAGCGCCTGGCCAAGCCAGCCACGACCACGGCCGCGTTCGAGCTGTTCTCGTTGGCCGTGAGCGCCGTGCACGATTGTGAGACGTGCGTGCGCTCGCACGAAGCCACGTTGCTCGAGCACGGCACGACCGAAGATCAAATCCACGACGCCGTGCGCATCGCGTCGGTCATCCACGGCGCGGCCATCGCGCTCGACAGCGCCTCACTCATCCGCGAAGATAGTTCCACTTGAACGGAGAAAAGGATCGCCCATGTATCGCAGCCCCAGTCACCTCAGTGAATCCGCCCGACAAACGCTGAGCGACGTACTCAACGCACGCCTGGCCGACGGCCTCGATTTGCACAGTCAAATCAAGGTCGCCCATTGGAACATCAAGGGGCCGCAGTTCGCCGCCTTGCACCCGCTGTTCGAAACCTTCGCCGTCTCGCTAGCGAACTTCAACGACTCGATCGCGGAGCGCGCGGTGACCTTGGGCGGCAAGGCCTTCGGAACGGTGCGGCACGTCGCCAAGTCCTCGCGCATCGCCGAGTACCCACAAGATACCACGCGCGATCTCGAACACGTCAAGCTCCTGGCCGAGCGCTTCGAAAGCTACCTGAGCGAACTGCGCGCTTCGCGCTCCGTTGCTGAAAGCCAAGCCGACACGGACACCGTCGATCTGTTCACCACGGTGATCACCGAATTCGAGAAAAACGCCTGGTTTTTGCGGGCGTCGCTCGAGTCCTGAGCACGCGCAAGGGCGAGCTGTGTAGACTCCGCGCGAGTCGATGAGCCAGCCCCTTTCGAGTATCCGACGCGGCATTGCTCCGTACACCTCAGGCAGGCGCTTGTTGATCAGCGCCTGCGTCGATGTCGCGATCGGCAGTGTGATCGGGCTCGGCGTCCCCCGCCTGGGCTGGGCAATTCACCCGTGTGCATCACGAGCCGGAGTATCCGGCGCGCCGTGCTCGCCCTCTTGCCCTTCGTTTTCAACACCGTGATTTTGGGGCTCGCACTGAACCTGATGCTGGGCTTTCTGAGTTAGATGCTAGCCGCGCCCCCACGGGGGGAGCCGTCCGACTGCTTGCTGCCAGCTCCTCGGGGGCGCTACTGCACACAGAAATGCGAATAGACAAATCTATTCACATTTCTGCGCATCGAGGGCTCCCGGATAGCGCTCTGCGACATGCGCCAATTCGTGCCTTACGTCGTGCCGCACTGGTGCACGCGAGCTGCTTCGAGGCAGCCAAGAAGGACGGCAGAGCACGATCGTGATGCGAGCGCGGGCATGGCCACGCTTACTGAGGTCTACTGCTGCGCGGGCGCGGGCGTCGACTCGGGTTTCGAGACGGCTTTGTCCGCGTTCTTGTCCTCGTTCAGCAAGTCACGCAGCTTCTTCTCGCGTTCGGCGTCGCTGAGCGCAATCTTGCTGGCGTCGAAGGTGAGTAGCGGCAGCTTCTCGCCGCTCTGCATCATCGGCAATTTTCCGTCCCAGCGTTCGATGGCGCGATACTGAAGTACCGTGCCGGTCGCCGAGAGGCGGATGATCTCGTTGGACTTGGCGTCGGCGCGCGCGCGGATCAAGATGGCGTCGGCCTCGCCTTCGGCGCGCTGGCGTGCTGCCTCGGCGCCGCCGTGTGCTTGCGCGATATTTTGCTCGGCTTCCGCGCGCACTTGGCGCACGCGATTTTCGGCTTGGATCGCGTTCTGCGTCGCTTCCATCGCGCGGTTGATGGCCTGTGCCACGTTTTCCGGCAGGCGCAGCGCGCCGTTGATCGTCAGCTGATCGATCACGAAGCCGTCTTTGCCGAGCACCTCGCGCAAGCGCACCGATACGTCGGCGACCAGTTTGCCTTTGCCTGCGCCGTAGATGTCCTGAACGGCCATGCGCGAAGCGATGTCGTTGAAGGCTTCACGCACGGCGTTGCGCATGTAGCCGTGGGCGAGCACCATCAGGTCCGGCTGCCGGAAGCGCAGATACAAGTGCGGCGCGATCGCGGGGTCGATGTGAAACGAGACGCCGATGTCCGCGCTGACGTTGACGCCTTCTTGTGACGAGAACGTGAGCGATTCGTCGATACTGCGACCTTCGTCTCGAGACGCGGCCCAAACCACGTTTTGCACGCTGGTCGGAAAGGCGACGATTTGCTCGGTGAGCGGGTTGAACATCACCCAGCCGGTGACCACGGGGATGTCTTGCACGCCGCGCGCGCTACCGGCGAGCTTGACCTTGATGCCCACGTGCCCGGCGTCGATGCGCATCAGCGTCGCATCCAGCAAGAAGCCGGCGCCGACCAGGAGCAAGATACCGAGAACGATGCGACGCAGCATGCTGCCGTCGGCCTCGGACCCGAAGGAAACCTTTTTCGTTGCCACGCAAGGTGGTCTAGTCGAGCCGCGCAGCTAGCGCTACCGGCCGCCAATCTCAGCCGCAGAACGCTCAGAAAACGACGTTGAGCACCAACATGGTGACGTAGGCCACCGCGCCGCTGAGCGGCAACGTGAGCACCCAAGCGAGCAGAATGTTCGAAGCCACGCCCCAGCGCACCGCGCTGACGCGCTTGCTGGCACCGACGCCCATGATGCAAGCGTTGATGCAGTGGGTCGTCGAGACCGGGATACCGAGCTTGCTGGCCGCGAGAATGACGAGGGTGCCGGAGGTCTCCGCCGCGAAGCCCTGCAGCGGCGCAATGCGGATGATCTTCGTGCCCATGGTCTTGATGATGCGCTTGCCGCCGGCCATGGTGCCCAGGCCGATGGCTGCGGCGCAGCTCACGATCACCCAGTGCGGCACTTCGGAGCCCATCGGTGCCGCCCACACCGGCAAGCCGCCGTGACCGGCCGCCATGTACGCAGCCAGCGCCAAGGTGATGATGCCCATGGATTTCTGAGCGTCATTCGAGCCGTGCGAAAAGGCCATGCCGCAGGCCGACACGAGCTGCAGCCGGCGCGAGGCGACCCGCACCGTGCCCGGGCGGAAGTTGCGCGTGATCCAAGTCAGCCCGACCATCATGAAGAAGGCTGCGATGAAGCCCAAAGTGGGCGAAAGCACCAGCGGCACGAGCACCTTCTGCAGCAGCGCCTGCCACTTGAACGCCGAGACACCGGCGTGCGCCACGACCGCGCCACCGAGCCCGCCGATCAACGCGTGCGAAGAACTGGACGGGATCCCCCACCACCAGGTGAGCAGATTCCAAATACAGGCGCCGAGCAGCGCGGCCAAAACCACCGTTTGGCTGACCACCGCCGGGTTGGCAAAGCCGGAAGCGATCGTCTTCGCGACCGCGGTGCCGGCCATGGCACCGACGAAATTGAAGCCACCCGCGACGATCACCGCTGTACGCAGAGGCAATACGCCGGTCGACACCACGGTCGCGATGGCGTTGGCCGCGTCGTGAAAGCCGTTGATGTAGTCGAAGATGATCGCGGTCACGATCACGGCGATGAGCAGGCTCAGCATCCTTATCCGTGCTTGATCGCGAGGTTTGCCAGCGTGGAACCCACGTGCTGGCAGTAATCGATGCTATTTTCCAGGTGATCCAAGACTTCGCGTTCGCGCAGGAGCTGCTTGGCGTCGATCGCGGTGTCCTTGAACAGCGCGCTGATGGCGCTGCGGAACACCGTGTCGCCGTCCTTCTCGAGCCTGCGCACCTCGCGGCTGGCCTCGATCAGCTTCTGGTAGTCGTGCGCGCGCAGGTGCGGCAGTGCATTTTTCAGTACCTCGGTGCACTCCACCAGCTTGTCGATCAAGCCGATCATGGGCACCGTGGGCCGTTCGACGCCGTACAGCACGCACGCGCGCGCGGCGCCGTTCATCAAATCCAACACCGTGTCCAGCTCTTGCGAGAGCTTCTGCAAATCCTCGCGATCGATTGGGGTCACGAACGTGCGCGCGATCGATTCTTCGACCTCGTGCGCGATCTTGTCGCCGTTGTGCTCCAGCTCTTGCACCGCGAAGCGCACGTCGGTAGCGCTGACGCTCTCGTCTCTGAAGCGTGCAAAGGCCAGCGCCGCCTCGTGGGCGACTTTGGCCTGATCCTCTAGAAAGCCGTAGAAATGGTCTTCGCGTGGCAAGAACCAGCGGACGATTGCCTGTAGGCCCATGGGCGCGCGTATTGACCGCTCGGCCTTCTGGCGTCAAGGGAAAGTCTCACTATCGCCGCTCTTCCGTCACCCCTCACTCACGTCAGCACGCGAAGTGAGCCGCGAACCACGCCGTAGCCGCCGGACGCGCGTAGATTGCGAAATATTTCTCTGCCACTTTCACGGCCCTCCAGCAGGGCGCGATACGAGCGCACGATGCGCGCCGTGTCCTCGGCCGACTCGCGCACCAATTCGAGACGATAGCGCCGCACCCCGGCTCGCTGCAGGGCCGGCACCAGCTCGGCCGCGCTCTGCGCCGAGGCGTGAAATACGGTGTTGCGACAGCCCACATCGGCCTCGACGGGGTGATCCATGTTTGCCCGGTCACGCAGCGACAGCTGATGCCGATCACACGGCCGCCCGCAGCTCGTGTGATCGCGTCCGTTCGACAACAGTGCGGCGATCACGCAGTGCTCCATGTGAAACAGCGGCATCGGGTGGTGCAGTACGACCTCCGCGTAGGGCGCGAGCGACTCCGAGAGCAACGTGAGCAGCCGCGGCGAATCCAGATCGAACGATGGTGTGAACGCCGACAGCCCGCGCGAGAGCACCTCCAAGGCCGTGAGTCGATTGCTGACGTTGAGCGAGAAGTCGCCGATACGCGTGACTTGGCTGCCCGACTGCACCAGCGCGCTCTGCTCGAAGAGCGCGCCCAGACTGCGCACGAGCACGGCATCCGGCGCGAGACCCTCCAAGTAGCGATCGATCTTCTCTTCACCCGGCTTGCGAATGCGCGGCGGCGCGACGCCTACGAACGCGCCGCGCGCGCGCAGATCACGCAAGGCGCTCCCGGTTCCGGTGAGCTCCAAGAAATCCAGATAAACGCCGTCCGCGCCCGCTGAAAGCGCGGCGGCGGCCTGGGCCAGGTTGCGGCACAGCGCAAATAGGCCCGCGCGCGGCGGCGGCGGCAACGCGGCCGCTGCTGGAGCTCGAGCTGCCAGGGTTTTCTCGGCCGGAAACAACGGCCCCGGCTGAGCCTCGGCGAGCGCTAGAACCAAGGCCCGGCGCGCGCGGTTGAGCGCGGACACGGGTAACCAGGCTGCGCTCGGCAGATCGATCTCGAGCCCAGCGAAGGCAAACGGTGAATCCCCGAGCCGGCCTAGCTTGTCCTCGAGCTCCGCCGCGGACGTGGGCTGATTCTGCGCCGGTGCGACATTCGTGTCGGCTTGCACGCGCGCGAACCGGCCGCGCTCACTCCGCCCCTCGAGCGTGAAGGGTTCGCCGAAGCGACCAGCGATCTTGAGCGAGAGGCGCTCGCGATAAGGGTCGCGCGTGAGCGCAGTCGTGATCTCGCGTTCGGTCTCGGGATCGTGCGAACGAAACACGCGCCGCCCGCGACCGACCGCGGACAAATCGAGCTCGGGGCCGAACCACAATTTGGCAGGGGTGCCCGCAAAAGCCGCGCTCACGTCCGCGCCTGCAACCTCGATACCCCAGACGCGCCCGCCGATCTCGCCCTCACCTGCCCAGCCGCCCTCGACCAGCAAGCCGTCACCGCGTGCGATGCGGGCGCTAGGCTCCACCAACAACCAAGAACGCCCCGCGCGCTGTTCACGGCCCAGCGCCTGACCGACCTCGAGCCCGCGATGATCACAAGAGCGCCCTTCGACCAGCGCTTGATGATTCACGCCGGATAGAAACCCGGGTCCGGAACCGCGCGAATAGCTCTGGATCGCCCGTTGCTTGCTGAGCGCCAAGTCCGGCGCCGGTAGACCCAGGGCCAGATCCACGGCCTGTCGATACAGGCGCGTCGTGGCGGCCACATATTCGGGCCCCTTGAGCCGGCCTTCGATCTTGAACGAGCGTACGCCGAGCTCGATCAGCCGCGGCACGGCCGAGCTCGCTTCGAGATCCTGCGGAGACAGCAGATACGCGCGCTCACCCAGATCGCGCAGCTCCCCATCGACCACGAGTTCGTACGGCAGCCGGCAAGCCTGAGCACAGGCGCCACGGTTGGCACTGCGGCCACCGATCGCTTCGCTCGTCAAACACTGACCCGAATAAGCGATGCACAACGCACCGTGCACGAACACTTCCAACTCGATGCGCGTGCCGCGACTGATTTGCTCGATCTCCGACAGGCTCAGCTCGCGCGCGAGCACGACGCGATCGGCACCCAGCGACGCGGCATATTCGACCGAGGCGACGTCGGTGCAAGTCATTTGCGTCGAAGCGTGGATGCGCAGCCCCGGTGCAATCTGCCGCACTAGGCCGACCGCGCCCAGATCTTGCACGATCAGCGCGTCGACACCCGCGCGCTCGGCCGCGCGCACGACCTCCGCCCAGGCCTCTAGCTCCGCGTCGAACACCAACGTGTTCAGCGTCAAGTGTGCCTTGACGCGGCGCTCATGCAGCCGCCCCACGGTCTCCGGCAGGCCCTCGACGCTGAAGTTCTGAGCGCGCGCCCGGGCATTGAAACCGTCCACCCCGAAGTACACGGCGTCCGCGCCCGCAGCGATCGCCGCCTCGAGCGCGAGCGGGTCCCCGGCAGGGGCAAGAACTTCGGGGCGACGCAGACTTTCGGGCATGGGCGAAAACCATAGCAAACACGGAGCGTCGCGCGAATTGCCCGGGACAATCGTGCGATCCGCCGCGTCCGGGCCGGCTTGTGTTCGAGCAAACGCCTAGATAGCCTGGCTCGCGATGAGCGAGGAGGCACCGGATGCTCGCGCGTTGCGCGAGAGCGAGCAGCGCTTTCGTGCACTCTCGGAGGCGGCACGCGAGGCCGTGTTCATCAACGAAAATGGCATCATCCGTGAAGCCAACCACGGCCTGGTCGCGCTCTTGGGCTACAGCCGCGAAGAGCTGATCGGCCAAAATGCGGTGGAGCTGTTCCTGGCGCCCGAGTCGCAAGCGGCCGTGCTGGCCCACATCCGTTCGGCAACTCACGGCGGGATCTCGGAAGTCTCGCTCATCACCAAGACGGGTGAGCGGCGGCTGGTGGAATCGAACTCGGCGCCGATCGTGTATCAGGGGCGCCAGATGCGGGTGGTCACGATGCAGGACACCACACGCCGGCACGAGCTCGAAGAACAGCTCCTGCACAGCCAAAGGATGGAA
>Ga0315912_10006118_pt1 | contig 10862 bp, 12 predicted proteins | sample VfabasoilMG_FD_204469 | JGI IMG/M metagenome (GOLD analysis project Ga0315912, IMG submission 204469) | Garden soil microbial communities collected in Santa Monica, California, United States - V. faba soil | ecosystem: Environmental > Terrestrial > Soil > Garden | place: USA: California...
CTGCGCGAACAGCTGGTGGGCGATCAGCCCGTTCCACGGGCCGCTGCCGACCACCACGGATATGTCCGCCTCGGCCGCGTGCGTGCGGCCGTACACACCGGAGGTGTCGATGCGCAGGTCGATGCCGTCGTGCAGCTTGGAGAATTCAGACAGCCGCGGCAGCAGCATCTCGCTGGCGAAATACGCCGGCACGTGCAGCCGCACGCTGGAGCGACCGAAGCGCGCACGCAGCTGTTCGGTCACCGACTCCAGGCGCATGAACAGGTCGTCTATCTGTTCGAGATAACGCGAGCCCGCGTCGGTGAGCGCGAGCGCCCGCGCACTGCGCAGGAACAGCGGCAGCCCGAGCTGCGTTTCCAGCGTCTTGATCTGGTGGCTCACCGCGGAGGGCGTGATGCAGAGCTCGTCGGCCGCGACCGCGAAGCTCGAATGTTTGGCGGCGATCTGGAAAGTCTTGATCGCCTTCAGTGATGGGGTACGCATTCCATTGGATCACCCAAGGACTCAGCCACAAAGCTGCGATGCCGGGAGTAAAGCAAGCTGCGTGCCACCGGGGGAAATGGTGTAAGTGCATGTTCTTATTCGGTCTGCACCGTTGACGCGCAGTCAGATTGTTCGCCGATGGCGCGTGCCGTGTCGATTGTGGTGCCGGCGAAAAAGGGGATGGTGGCGGGCGGAAAAGTTCCCGCCGGAATGTGATCGATTCGTTACAGCGATAAGTCGAATGTGCGCCTTCGATCTTCAGCCGGCGCCGTTGCTGCGCTCCGCCGACAGCAGCGTGTTGTGCAGAAGCATGGCACGCGTCATCGGGCCCACGCCGCCCGGCACCGGCGAGATGAACGACGCCTTGCGGCGCACGCCCTCGAAGTCCACGTCGCCGACGATGCGCCCGTCGGGGAGGCGGTTGATGCCCACGTCGATGACCACGGCGCCGGTGCGCACCATCTGCGGAATGATGAGCCCGGGCACGCCGGCCGCCACGACCAGGATGTCGGCTAACAAGGTGAACTGCGCCAGGTCGCGGGTCTTCTTGTGGCAGATGGAGACGGTGGCATCCTGCTGCATGAGCATCATCGCGGTGGGTTTGCCGACGATGTTGCTGGCGCCGACCACCACGACGTTGCGGCCGTCGAGTTCGATGTTCTCGTGCTCGAGCAGCTTCTGCACGCCGTAGGGAGTGCAGGGCGGAAACACCTGGTGGCCGGTGACCAGGCCGCCGACGTTGTACAGGTGGAAGCCATCCACGTCCTTGTCGACGGAAATACGCTCCAGTACCTTGCGGATCTCGACGTGCCTGGGCAGCGGCAGCTGGATGAGGATGCCGTGCACGCCGGGGTCGGCATTCAGCGCGTCGATGCGCTCCAGCAGTTCGGCCTCGGGCGTCGTGGCCGGCAGTTCGATCAGCGTCGAGCGGATGCCGACCTCGCCGCAGTCACGGATCTTGTTGCGCACGTAGACCTGCGACGCCGGGTCTTCACCGACCAGGATGACCGCGAGACCCGGCGTGAGCCGGCGTTCCGCCTGGAGCCTGGCGATGCGCGCCTTGTATTCCTCGCGAAGTTTCGCGGCGACGGCCTTGCCGTCAATGACTCTCGCGGTCAACTGGCCTTGGCCTGCGGCGGGTGCTGCACGAACTTGGAACCCGGATGGCCGATGGCCAGCGCCTTCTTCACCGAGTCGCGCTCCAGCATGCGGTTGTACCAGGCGATCACCTTCGGGCTGTCTTTCTCGTTCACGATGTCGGCGTAACGCACCGGCATGTTGATCAGCATCGCGAAACACGACACGTCGGCGAGCGTGAACTGCTCACCCATCATCCAGGTGCCCGCCATGCCTTTCTCGATGCGCTCGATGGACACCTTGACCTTGCGGCGCCAGTCGGCGAGTTGCTCGGCCGACCACACCTGCGCGGCGCTTTCGCGCCACTTGTCCTGCTGCTCCTTGAGCGGGATCCGCGCGATCTTCGCTTCCAGCTCTTCCTTCGACAGGTGCGCCGTGGCGTTCTTGATCATCGCGTGCCAGCCGAGGAACGAGAGCGCCGGGCAGAAGTACTCGTCCACGAACTTGGTCCAGATACGCATCTGGTGACGGCCATAGGCATCCGAGGGCTTGAGCGGCAGTCCCGGGAATGTGTCGTCGACGTATTCGTTGATGAGCGTGGATTCGTCGAGCACGTATTCGTGGTGCACCAGCACCGGTACCTGCCCGCGGGGATTGAGTTTCACGAACCACGGTTCGTGCTGCTCGAAGTCGATGAGACGCAACAGGTGGCTCTTGAAGTCCACGTTCTTTTCGAACAACGGCAGCAGGCATTTCAGCGAGTTGGCAGCGGCGCCGCCGTGATACAGCACGATGGACATGGGAGAAACTCCATTACCCGACACGTCGAAGTCCGCTGATTTGAGCGCCATCCCCTTGATGGGGCTCGACTCGCAGTGAAATGACGCTTTCTTAACTCCGGGTCCATCGGGGGCTCACGGCGCCGGTTTCACAATTCACCCCACTGCAATAGGCAGTGCCACTTCCGGACCCTACCCCATGAAGCTGCTCTCGACCCTGACCCTGGCCGCCCTGCTCAGCGCCGGCGCTGCCTTTGCGGCCACCACCCCCACCGCCACGCCGGCTTCCAGCGCCACGCCGGCCGCCACCCCCGCGAAGCACGATTCGACTGCGCACTGCGAGAAGCAGGCCCACGCGAAGAAGCTCACCGGTGATGCGGAGAAGACATTCGTCAAGGAGTGCAAGGAAGGCAAGAAGGCCAACTGATTTCGCCCACGCTGCGCCCGGCGCGAACCGCCACCCTCCCCATGCGGGCGGCGTTTCTCAAGAGACCTGTGCGACGCCGTCCGGCTGCTCGCGCCGGGTTGCAGCGTTCTCCGCGCCCCCTCTAGCTACCGGGGAGTCGGAAAGTCGCAGTGGACGATGAGCCCCGGCGAGTTGTCGCCGAGCGTGAGCTGCGCGCCGTGCAGCCGCGCCACCGCCGCCGCGAGATTCAGCCCGAGACCGCTGCCGGTGGCGCGTGCGGCCGCGTCGCCCACGCGCACGAAGGGCTGCAGCGCCGCGGCGCGCTCGTCGGGCGCAATGCCCGGACCGTTGTCCTTGACGCTGAATGCCACGCCCTCGGGGGTGTTGCGCACGCGAACCCAGACGCGTCCGCCCGCGGGCACATACTTCAGCGCGTTCTCCAGCAGGTTGGTGACCAGCTGCGCCAGCAGCTGGCGATTGCCGGTCAGGTGCGCGGGTTCGGGCGCATCGAGCGTGACTTCCAGGCCTGCGGCGCGCATGCCGGGTGCGTACAGCTCCACCATGTTGGCGGCCAGCGCGGCGAGATCCACGTCGTCGCGGTGAGTGGTCAGCCCCTGGGCTTCGGCGCGTGCGATGGCCAGCAGGGTCGCGAGCGTGCGTTGCACGCGATCCAGCTCTTCGAGCGCCGGGCCGATGAGCTCGTCTGCGTCCTGTGCCGCCGCGTCATCCGCCGGGCGTCGCAGCTGCGCCTCCTCGAGCCGCACGCGCAGCCGGTACAGGGGCGTGCGCAGGTCGTGCGCGATGCTGTCGAAGGCGGCGCGCAGCGTGATGGTCTGGCGCTCGATGGTCGCCAGCATGGCGTTGACGGCGTTGGCCAGGGCATCGAATTCGTCGTTCGATCCGTCAACGCGCAGGCGTTGCGTGAGATCGCCGCCCATGATGGTTTCGCAGGTGGTGGCGTATTCGCGCACGCGTCGCGCGGTGCGCCGCGCGAAGGCGGCGCCCAGCAGCCAGACACACAGCGCGGTCAGCCCGATGCCCCACAAGGTCGCCAGCCCGAAGCGGCGCAGCACCGTCTTGCGTTCGCTGGTGTCCGCGCCCACCAGCAGCCAGTAGCCGTTCTCCAGCCGTTCGATGCGCGCTTCGACCGGGTGCAGCACCTCGGCGCCGCGCTCGCGGGCGGAGATCTCGAACTCGACCATCGACGCCGGAACGGGATCGATGTCGCGCGGCCATGCCGACAGGTTGCCCGCGACGGGCCGGAATTCCTGGTCGGCGAGCAGGAAGACCGCGCCGGTGCGGCCCCAGCTGTCGGTGCGCAGCCGCAGCGTCGCCGCGACGCGCTCGACGCCACCAAGCCGCAGTTCGTCGGTGAGGTCCTCGACTTCCGCGCGCACCACCGCGGCGATCTCGCGCTCCAGGGCATTGCGCGTGAGCAGGTAGACGGTGACCAGCAACACGCTGGTGAGGAAGGTGATCAGCGCCGTGTAGACCAGCGCCAGGCGGGCGGAAGACACCCGCATGATGCGGCCGCGCGCACCTCCTTCAGACGGCATCGCGCAGCACGTAACCCGCGCCGCGCACGGTGTGCAGCAGCGGGCGTTCGAAACCCTTGTCGATCGCTGCGCGCAGCCGGCTGATGTGGACGTCGATCACGTTGGTCTGCGGATCGAAGTGCAGGTCCCACACGGCCTCGAGCAGCATGGTGCGGGTCACGACCTGTCCCACGCGACGCGCCAGGAATTCCAGCAGCTGGAATTCCTTGGACGTCACGTCGATGGGCTTCCCGGCGCGGATGACCTTCCGCCCCAGCAAGTCGAGCTCGAGATCCGCGACCTTGATGCGAGTGTTGGCCTCGGGCTGGCTGCCGCGCCGGAGCAGCGCCTCGATGCGCGCCAGCAACTCGCCGAAAGCGAACGGCTTGGTGAGGTAGTCGTCGCCACCGGCGCGCAGCCCTTCGATGCGGTCGTCCACGGACCCGAGGGCCGAGAGAATCAGCACCGGCGTGTGCCTGCCGCTCCGGCGCAACATCGCGACGATGCTCAGGCCGTCGAAATGCGGCAGCTGCCGGTCGGCGACGATCAGGTCGTAGCTGCCCTCGGTGGCACGAAACAGTCCTTCGCGTCCATCGGACGCAATGTCGACCACGTAGCCGCTTTCGCGCAGGCCCTTGGCGAGGAATCGGGCGGCCTCCGCATCGTCTTCGATCAACAGGAGGTGCATGGGGAACTCACGTTAGCACGGGCAGTTGAGTTCAAGGGCTTACGAATAATTAACATGGCTATACTGCTCCGCGGGAGGAGTTTTTGGCCATGAACGAACCCGCAATCGACACCGCCGCCCGGCATTCGCGGCGCGAATTCATCAAACGTGTCATCGCCTCCGGCGCCACGGTTTCCGCGGCGGCATACCTCTACGGCGGGCTCACCGGCTGCGGCCGCAAGGGCCGCGCCGCCGGCGGAGTGGAGCGGCTGCTCACGCTCAACGTCAACGGCCAGGCGCGGCGCGTCGACGTGTTGCCCAATGAATCCCTGGCGATGACGCTGCGTTACAAGTTAGGCCTCACGGGCACCAAGCTCGGTTGCGACCGCGGCGAGTGCGGCGCCTGCACCGTGATCATCGACGACATCGCCTATAACTCCTGTTCGACGCTGACCCACACGGTGCGCGCGCGCAAGGTGCTGACCATCGAGGGGCTGGCCGGGCCGAACGGCGAATTGCACCCGGTGCAGAAGGCCTTCGTGGAAGAGCTTTCACCGCAGTGCGGATTCTGCACGCCGGGCCAGGTCATGTCGGCGTGTGCGCTGCTCAAGCACAACCCGAAACCCACGCGCGACGAGGCGCGAGTCGCCTTGTCCGGCAACCTGTGCCGCTGCGGCGCCTACGACAACTATCTGAACGGCGTGATGCGCGCCGCTGCCGAAGGCGGTGTGGCATGAGCACCTTCAAACACATCGGCAAGGACTTCATCCCGCACGACGTGATCGCCAAGGTGACCGGCGCCGCCAAGTACGCCGAGGACTTCCGTGCCGACGGCATGGTGTTCTGCCGGCTGCTCACCAGCCCCATGCCGCACGCGCGCGTGAAGAACGTCGACGCGGCCGAGGCGCTGAAAATGGAAGGTGTGCTCGGCATGCTCCGGGCGGCGGACATTCCCGCGGGGCCTCCGGGCTTCGCGCCTTCGCTCACCGACGAGCCCATGTACGTCGGCGAACCCATCCTCGCAGTCGCCGCACTGTCCGAACAGGCCGCGGAAGATGCGATCGAGAAGATCAGGATCGACTACGAGCCGCTGCCGTTCACGCACGATCCGCTGGAGAGCCTGTTTCCCGGCGGCAAGGACGCGCGCGGCGACGGCTTCAACATCGGCACGCTCGCCGGTCTGCCGCCCGGCAAGATGAAATGGACCGCGGCCGACTTCGCGCGCGTCAAGCAGGGCGAGCAGCTGCCCATGGGCAAACCCGCCGAGGAGTGGAACTTCGGCGACGTCGAAGCCGAGTTCAGGAAGTGCAAGGTGGTCTACGACGAGCCGTTCGTCACGGCCTCGCTCGCGCATCACAGCATGGAACCGCGCTCGGCCATGGCCTACTGGCAGAACGGCAAGTGCTTCGTGCATGCCTCGCTGCAGAGTCAGTCGTTCGCACTGCCGCCGCTGGCGCAGATGCTGGGCGTGAAGCCCGAGGAAGTCGTGCTGATCGCCGAATACTGCGGCGGCGGCTTCGGCTCGAAGGGCTCGGCCTATCCCTGCATGGTCATCCCGGCCTACATGTCGAAGAAGATCGGCAAGCCGGTGATGATGCGCATCAGCCGCGCCGAGGAGTTCTATCTCGGCTCGGCGCGCAACGCCTTCCAGGGCAACATCAAGGTGGGCTTCGACGCGCAGGGCAAACTGCTGGCCGCGGACGTGTACGTGGTGCAGGACTCCGGCGCGCACATCAGCTTCTGGGATTACCGCGCCTTCGGCGATGCGCTGGCGCTGGTCTATCAACCCAATGCCATGCGCTGGCGCGGCCTTCCGGTGTTCACCAACGCGCCGACGCGTACCGCGCAGCGCGGGCCGGGACAGAACCAGCTGGCCTGCATCATGGAACCGCTGGTGGACCGCGCGGCGCGCGAACTCAAGCTCGATCGCGTCGCCATCCGCCAGAAGAACAATCCGGTGAACGGCTCGGCCGGCAGCCCGGGTCCCGACGGCAAGCGCGGCACGGTGCCCAGCGCCTACCTGCGCGATGCGCTCGACAAGGGGCGCGCGAAATTCAACTGGGACGAGCGCAAGAAACGCAGCGGCCAGAAGAATGGCCCGCGTGTCACCGGCGTCGGCGTCGGCCAGGCATTCCACCCGTCGGGGTTCGCGGGGTTCGACGGCCTGTTGTGCCTCAAGCCCGACGGCAAGCTCCACATCCACACCGGCATCGGCAATCTCGGCACCTTTTCGCACTCCGGCACCTCGCGCATCGCGGCCGAGCTGCTGAAGATCGACTGGGAGAACTGCGTCATCGAACGGGGGGACAGCCGCAAGAACCTGCCGTGGAACATCGGCCAGTTTGGCAGCAACACCTCGTACACCATGACGCGCACCAACTACGTGGCCGCGCAGGACATGGTTGCGAAACTCAAAGAGATCGCGGCGCAGGACCTGGGCGGCAAGCCGGACGATTACGACATCGACGGCAAGAGCGTGTACTCGAAGGCGAACAAGTCGAAGGCATTGAGCTACGGCGATGCGGCCAAACGCGCCATCGCGCTCGGCGGCAGGTTCGACGGCCACGAGCTGCCCGCGGACATCAATCCGATGACCCAGGCCTCCGCGAGCGCGCTGGCCGGCCAGGGACTGATCGGCGTCGCCAAGGACAACCTGCCGTGGATGGGGCAGCCGTCGGCATTCGCGGCATGTTTCATCGAGATCGAGCTCGACACCGAGACCGGCATGCATCGCATCGTCGACCTGCTGTCGGTGGCCGATTGCGGCACCGTGATCCATCCCATGGGTCTGGCCACCCAGATCAAGGGTGGCGCGGTGCAGGGTATCGGCATGGCGACACTCGAGCGGCTGGTGTTCGACCCGCAGAACGGCCTGCCGGCAAACGTCGGACTGCATCAGCAGAAACCGCCCAGTTACCTGGACCTGCCGACCGAGATGCACACCGACGCGGTGGACAAGCCGGATCCGTCCAATCCGCTGGGCATGAAAGGCATCGGCGAGCCGCTCATGGGTGCTTCGGCCTCGGCGTTGTTGTGCGCCATCTCCGACGCCATGGGCGGCCACGTGTTCAACCGCACGCCGGTGCTGCCGGACATGATCGTCGACCACTTCGCGGGGCGGCCGCAGCCGCGCAAACCGTTGTCCATCAACACGCAATAAGGAGCCGCAACGATGTCACGCGACATGATGCCTTCGTTCGAGCTCTACCAACCCGATTCGCTCGAAAACGCCCTGAAGCTCGCCAAGGATCTCGACGCCGAGGGCTGGGTGCTGGCCGGTGGCCAGGACAGCTACGACTGGTTCAAGGACCGCGCCAAGCGGCCCGGCGGATTGATCGACCTCAGCGGCATCGCGACGCTCAAGGGCATCCGCGAAACCGCCGAGGGCCTGGAGATCGGCGCGCTCACCACGCTCACCGAAATCGCGGACAGCGAGGTCGTGAAGTCGAAGTACACCGTGCTGGCGCGCGCCGCGGCGCGGGTCGCCAGTCCGCAGATCCGCAATGCCGGCACGCTGGGCGGCAATCTCTGCCAGGACGCGCGCTGCTGGTACTACCGTTCGGGCGTCGATTGTTATCGCGCCGGCGGCAACACCTGTTACGCGGACACGCCACAGGGGCAGAACCGCGAACACTGCCTGTTCGGTGCCGCGCGCTGCATCGCGGTGTCGCCCTCCGATTGCGCGCCCGCGGTGGTGGCGCTCGAAGGCGCCATCGTCATCCACGGCGGCGCGGGCGAACGCGTGGTGCCGGCGGAGGAGTTCTTCATCGGCCCGGCGGTCGACATCCGCCACATGACCATCCTCAAGCCCGGGGAGATCGTCACCGCCGTGCGCCTGCCGAAGAAATGGGCGCAGGCGAAGTTCTATTTCGAGAAGGTCACCGACCGCGCCACCTGGGATTTCGCGCTGGTCAATGTCGCCGCGGCGCTGCACGTCGACGGCGGCACGATCCGGGATGCGCGCATCGTGTGCGGCGCGGTGGAATGTGTGCCGCGGCGCCTCAAGGCCGTGGAGCAGGCCGTGATCGGCCAGCCGCAGAACGACGAGACGGCGCTGATCGCCGGTCGCATCGCCGCGCAGGGTGCCACCCCGGTGCAGTACAACGGCTACAAGATCCCGCTGATGGAAAACCTCGTCCGGCGCGCGGTGCGCGATAGTTAGGCATCCGCGGTGGAGTTGTTCCGCATCACGCGCAACGCCTGGGGCCAGGAGACGCTCGAAGGGATCTCCTGGGACCTGCTGCCGGTGGCATTCGGCCTGGGCATCGCGATCATCGCCGGGCATCTCGTCTGGCGCGCGCTGCGAAAACGAAGCATGGGCAAGCGGTGAATACTCCGGTCCCGCTGATCACCCGCCACGCTCCCGTCGACCGCGTATTCCACTGGATCACGGCGCTGGCGGTGCTGTTGCTGCTGGCCAGCGCCTTCCTGCCCATACTGGGTGTGAAGTTCTCGTGGGTGCCGCTGCACTGGATCAGCGGCGTGGTGCTCACCGTCGCGGTGATCTTCCACACGATCCGCAGCACCTTCTTCCGCCGGCTGAAGTGCATGCTGATCTGGCCGCGGCACCTGCGCGAATTCGCCGCGGGCAAACGTGCCGCCAAGTACACGCTGCCGCAGAAACTCATGCACGCGGTGCTCGGTTTCGCGGTGCTGCTCGCCACCGCCACCGGCGTCGTCATGCTCGCCAAGGTCGACACGCCGTTCTGGCAGCGCAATCCCTACCTGCTCGAGGCGTCGACCTGGGGCATCGTGTACGTATTGCACGGCGCCGCGGCGCTGGCCATCCTCACGCTCACGATGGCACACCTCTATTTCTCGCTGCTGCCGGAGAAACGCGCCTACCTGCGCGCCATGATCGGCGGGCAGATGACGCGCGAGGAGGCGGCCGTCCACCACGATCCCGCGCGCTGGTCCGGCGAGCGCAAGCACGATCCCCGCGAAAACGGCACATGAACCAGAGAGACGAACTGACACGCCGCCTCGAACTGATCGAGTCGGGATACGAATTCCTGCTGGCATATGCGGCGCAGGGGCGTACCGACGACACCGGCTCGCCGGTGCGCGAGCACCTGACGGGCATGCACTCGGCGCTGGAAGAACTGCTGCGGGTGCTCAATGCGACGCTGGAGCAGGGGTCGAGTGGCCGCGGCGCCGGCACCCGCGTATTCCTCAAGGCGGTGGGCCTCGACGCCGACATCGCGCAGGGTGCCATCGGTTTCGTGCTCGACCAGCCGGTCATCAGCTCCGCGCTGGTCGACAACCTCAATGCCTCCATTCACCTGCGGGCATTGCTCACCGACCTGTTCCTCATCGACCAGGCGCTCAAGGACGCGGCTAGAGCCTCATCCCCGTCCAGATGACGAACTCGGTGGCCGCGCTCACCGCCGGCCGGATCAGGCGCGGCCAGAAAATTCCCTGGTTCGGTTCCTGCGCGGCGCGATCGTGATGCATGCGTTCGTCCTCGAGGATCGCGGCTACCGCGGCATACGCGGCGTCGTCGACACCCTTCAGTTCGCGCAGCTGCATCTCCAGGTGTCGCAGCACCACGCGCTCCACGGCTACCGTGACCGCCGCGATCGAGGCGCGCCCGCAGATGCCCGTGACGAGGCCGAGCACGTAGCCACCCAACCCGCACAACCAGTAGCTGCGGCAACGCCGTACGCCGCGCCGCGCCAGTTCGGCGGCGAAGATGGCGCGATGCCGTTCCTCGTGAGCGCGGAATTCCTCCAGTTCGCGTTTCAGCTCCGCGTCGCGCCAGAAGGACACCAGCCGCTGCGCACGGTAAATGTTGACCGCGCCGTGTTCGCCGGCGTGATTGACCTTGAGAATACGATCCGCGCGGGTCAGTTTCATTGCGCCATGACGCGGATGAGCGCGCTGGCGCGCTCCGGCGGCAGGCGCAGCACGCGTTC
>Ga0315912_10006119_pt1 | contig 10862 bp, 10 predicted proteins | sample VfabasoilMG_FD_204469 | JGI IMG/M metagenome (GOLD analysis project Ga0315912, IMG submission 204469) | Garden soil microbial communities collected in Santa Monica, California, United States - V. faba soil | ecosystem: Environmental > Terrestrial > Soil > Garden | place: USA: California...
CCATGCGCAGCTTTTCAAGTGAAGCATCGTCGAGCAGATCCGCACTGTCGTTGGTCAGGCCGACGGAAATTTTAGCCAGCGCCCGTTCGCCGTGTAGTGGCGCCAGCAGCAGTGCAATGCCCAAGGCATCGGAAATGGGACGGGCACCTTGCAGCGGCTCCGGGTACGGTGTGTCGCACGCCAGCAAAACGATGCGTGTGTTATCCGCCACAACCTGGGTTAGCGCTTCCAGCAGACCCGCGCCGAAGCTGGCATCAAACGCGCACAACACCGATGATGAAGTCATCGCGCCGGTGGCGATACTCCAGTATCCGGCGGCGGCGTTATGCACGGAATTGTGAAAGCGGGTAGGCGAAATCCTCCGGTCGTCCGAGGCGAGCATTTCACAGATGGCGTGACAGTTTTCCCCATCGCCTCCGGACGCAGTGAATACGCAGGGCAGGCTGGCTGCATCGAGTCCGGCAGCAGCTATGGCTTCCAGTCCGGTTGCCAAAGTTAATCTAACAATCGCACTGCTGCGGCGGCGTTCCGCCGCCGGCAATAACGCAGGTGAGGGCAGCACGGTTTTTTGTGGCTGAAAGGACTGTTGTCCGCGAAGTATCGCCTGACTGCCCGGCCAGTTAAGCAAACCGGGACCGAGCAAACCGATGCCTTCGATGTATGCATCGAGCGCCATGGTACTGATCGTACTGGGCATGGCGCCGGTCATGGTTGATCCGCACGCCCGAAGATCAGACTGCAATTGGTGCCGCCAAATCCAAATGAATTGCTAAGGACGCGCGCCACCGGTTGTTGGCGATTCTCCAGCACATAATCGAGTTTTAGCACCGGGTCGAGTTGCCGAACGTTCAGCCCGGCGGGCAGCAAGCCGTGTTGCAGTGCCAGTGCGCAAATGACTGCTTCCAACCCTCCCGCAGCGCCCAGTGTGTGGCCGGTCGCGCCTTTGGTGGAACTGCACGGCGTTCCCGTGCCGAATACGGCACTCACGGCCTTGCCCTCGGCAGTATCGTTGGTTTGGGTACCGGTGCCATGCAGATTGATATAGTCGATTTCAGATGCCTGCAAGCCCGCCATTTTCAGCGCATCCTGCATGGCCATGCGCGCACCCAGTCCATCCGGATGCGGTGACGACATGTGATGGGCATCGCTGGATTCACCTGTACCAAGCAATAACACCGCATCGGCATCCAGGTTTTCCGGGGTACGCTCGAGCAGAGCGAAGGCAGCCGCCTCGCCGATCGAGATGCCGTTGCGTTGCGCGTCAAACGGGCGGCATGCCTGCTCGGAAATCAATTCCAGCGAGTTAAATCCATACAGCGTGGTCAGGCACAGTGTATCCACGCCGCCTACCACGGCGGCATCGATCACGCCCGCCGCCATCATGCGCCGTGCCGAACTGAACACCTTGGCGCTGGACGAGCACGCCGATGACACCACAACGGCCGGGCCGCTCAGTTCAAAATAGTGGCGCGTGAAATCTGCGACGGAAAAAGTATTATGTGTTTTGCCGTAAATGAAATCGGCAGGCAATGCGCCGGTCACGGGATCGCGGCGCCGATAAGCCAGTTCGGTTTGCAAAATGCCTGACGTGCTGGTGCCTAGAAACACACCTATACTCGACGCACCGTATTTAGCAATAGCCACGCGCACCGCCTCGGCGAAGCCATCCTGCATGAGTCCCAGCAAAGCGAGACGGTTGTTGCGGCAATCAAACTCGCTCAGGTGCGCAGGCAACCGCACCGCATCCACCCCTGCGACCTCGCCTGTAAACATCGCCAGATCGACCGTATCAAACGCGCATGGCTGCAACCCGCTGCGATGCGCGCGCAGCGCCGACAGCGTCTGGTCGAGGCCGCGGCCTATACAACTGGTGGCGGTATAGTGCGAAAGCAGGAGTGGTTTCAAGACAGCTTGGATAAATTTACGTAAGTATTTGTTTTATAATGATATTTTATGCAGGCTAAATCTTTGATACTCCTGGCTGAAGCTGGGTATTCTGCACCAGCTTGGCTACCAGCAGCACATTGGCAAACGGCGTGCCCTTGCTCATCGGCAGCGCGCTGACGATGAAGCCCAGATCGGTCAACGCGGTATGCCAGTCCGGTAATGAACGGCAATGCAAGTGGACATTACGGTGTCCGCGCACAAAGCTCGCCGCATAATCTGTCCAAACACTGAATTTGAATCGCAACCCGCCACTAGCGTCGCCAATGCGCAGTATCAGTGTTCCCTCGGGAGACAACGCGTTGCGTGCTTTTTGCAGCACCTCGTTTTGCGCCGCCATGCTGACATAGTGCAATACATCCAGCATGACAATCACATCCGCTGTACCGAAATCGATCCTGGACATGTCGCCGGCAGTAAATGTCGCGGCATGGCCCAATGCTTGTTGTGCGCGCCCCACATCGCACGCCATGATTTCGACGCCATGAATGGAAAGCGGATTCGGCGCCAGGGGCCAGTGCGCCGGCCACAGGCCGTCGTCCTGCATTGCTTTGGCGGCAAGCAGCCAGGATGCCAACAAGCCCTGACCGCAGCCGATATCGAGTATGCGCGAATTGCCGGGAATCAACCCATGCATGAGCAATCCGGCGAAAACCGGATCGCCTCCCAGTTTGCCGCGGGCGAAGTGCCAGGCGAAACGGCCCGCTGCACGGTACCGCGCCGCGGCACGATCAACCAGTTTCTTGACGAACGGCGCAGTCATGCGTTTTCGGCTTGAAGTGCATCCGCCAGCGTGACCGGGCGCAGACCTGCGGCAACGGCAGCTTCGAGCAACACCGGCAACACTTCGATAATGACCGGCACGCCTGACGGTGAGCATGCGCTATTACCATCATGCAGCAGCAGTATGTCGCCGGCTTCAAGATTATGCATCAATCTGCGGCTGACCGTGGCGGCGTCCGGCGTGAGCGTATCAAACCCGCGCCGGGTCCACGCCACAAGACGCAGTCCAAGTCCGGTTAACACAGGATCCAGAAAAGGACTGCGCAATCCCGCAGGTGCACGGAAAAACACAGGCGCGTATCCCGTGATAGCGGCCAAAGTGGTTTGTGCAGTCTGTATCTCGCGTGTCAGTCTATCCAGCCCAAGAAATGCAAAAGTAGGACGATGATGTTGAGTATGATTCTCGACGACGTGACCGCGCCGCACGATTTCCCGGCATAGCTCCGGGTAACGTGCGGCTTTTTCACCGATGCAAAAGAAAGTAGCCCGTGCGGCATAGCGATCCAGTATATCCAGCACCTTGGGCGTAACTGCGGGATCGGGGCCATCGTCTATGCTCAGCGCAATTTTATTTTGGGCTGCGGCCGCAGCAGGCAACCGCGTCAGGTTCGGGCCCAGCCAGTGGCTGCGCGGCCACATGCCCACCAGCGTGAGCAGTGCGTGATTGGCCAGCACAGCACCCAACGCCCAGCGCCATTGTCCAGGCGCTGCGATCACTGCAAGCAAAGCCACTACATGGAGCGCGATGCTGGCGCGTATCAGCAGTGTCGGTTGCCAGCGCACGCTATGCACGTGCTTTCCTGGCGAAAATCGCAGCGTATATCAGCGCCAGAATGACGCCCGGCGCTACCGTGGCGCCCATCGCCTGCAATATCGATACGCTGGAAAACGCCAGCACTCCAAAACCGGCAACGGTGGTGAGATTGGCAAACAACAGCGAAGCCAGAGTACGCGGCGCGATAAAGGGTGTGATGGGCGTTGCAGCGTCTGCCTCGGGCAGCGGCGCTTGATCCGGCTGATCAAAAAAAAACGCGTAATTGGAACCCACGGCGGCCACCAGCAGCAAACCCACCAAATGCAGTATCGTCAATTGCTGGCCCAATAATGCCAGTCCAGCCGTGACAGTAACGACAGCAGCTACCAGCGGCCCGATGATACGTGCCAGACGCACAGCCGAGCGCAAGGTGAATAGCAGCAATCCGATTAGTGCCGCCAGTCCGCCCAGTGATAATAAAATAGCTTCATGCAAGTAGCCCGAGTACAAGCGATCAGTTTCGGCCTTCACATCCACGAACACTGCATTGGGCAAACCTGAGGCCGTCAAAACAGCACGCATTCGATCCGCGTTAATAGCACTGCCTGCCGGCGCTGTAAGCGGTAACAGAACGCTCCAGTGACGGTCTTGCTGGACGAGAAGCGCATCGACCGCCATCGCCATTGAAGTTTGTGCAAGATCGGACGCTTGCAGCAAAGGCTGGCGGCGGGCACGTTCGGCATCGGCAAGAAACGGTGTAAACACGTGTGCTCGCACCGGCAACCCTTGTACTGCCTGCGCCAATCGTGTTTCCAGTTCAGCGGCATTAGGCAAACTAGCCTGGCGCGCGCGCTGCGTTGCCGCGCTGGGCAGATAACGCGTAGGGCTTTCAAAGCCGGCGAGCACGCCCAGCTCGACCTGTGTTTGCAGTATCGCGGATACCTGCTCGGCGGACTGCAACACCGATTCCCGGCTCGGGCCAGATACCACCACCAGATAGCGCACGTCCGGCGCCCCCATGTCGGCGCGCAGACTCGCATCCAATGCCATCTCGGCCTGCGTGACCGGACTTAACGAAGACAACTGGTCATTCCACAGATGGGCGCGATGCCCGACGAGAACGGCGCAGGACGCCAGCAGCACGGCCGCCGCACCCCATCGCAGCGCGGACGCACGCCGTACCAGTTGGTGCAGAACACTTCCGATGGTCGATACATCATGGATGCGAAAGTTTGCCGGCAGCAAATGCGGTAGGACGAAACGGGTCACCGTCGCGGCGACTATCAGGCCGGCTATAGAGTACAGGCCAAGTTGCGCGAGTCCGGGAAACCCCGACAGCAGCAGCGAAGCAAAGCCGAATATTGAGGTCAATACACCGAGACGGATGGTGGGCCAGAAGCGCTTGATCCAACGCTGCCGGTCTGCACCACCCTGTTCTGATTGCACGAACAGATAGATGGAATAATCCACCGCTTCACCGATTAGCGCGGTGCCGAATCCCAGCGTGATGCCATGCACCGTCCCAAAGCCAATACTGACCGCCGCGATGCCCGCCAGTGCGCCGCTGACGACGGGCAAAAAACCCAATGCCAGCGCGGTGACGGAACGATAAACCAGTAACAGCATCGCAGCGATGAGCGAGAAGCCGATGATGGAAAGGCGGCTGACCTGATTTTTGATGGCATCGCGCGAGGTCACGGAAAATACGCCGGGGCCTGTCATCACCAGGCGGGCGGACGAAGCGGCGGTCGTTGCAGAGGTTGCCGCGTCAAACGCCTGCCGGATGGTGGCCATGGCGCGTTGCTGGGCGTCAGTATCGGAACCCGCAGCGCGCGTTTGCATCAGCAACAAGGCGCGTGTGCCATCGCGTGACGCCCATGCGCCATCAACGATCTGCGGGCGGGTGCCGCTGTTCATCTGGCCGAGAAGCTGCACCATTTCACCGGTCGGATCGCGTGGCAGCTGCGGCCTGACCAGCAGTCCCGCAGGCGAGGCGAGCAGGTCGATGCTGTCGCTGATAGCGGCATGCAGTCCTTCCACGCCGAATCGCTGGGGCGTCACTGCGGGGCTCAGCAGGTAGCGATTGTTGAACAGAAAGGCGCGGTCGCGTTCGGCGCTGACGGGTTCGCCATTGTTGACGGCGGTAAACGCGGGATCCGTGCGCAAGCGCTGCGCAATTTTTTTGGAAAGCAGCGCGCGGGTGGCCGCGTCGGCGCCTTCAATACCTGCGAGAATCAAACGGGAGGCAAGTCCGTCGCGTAACTGCTCAATCAATAACTGTTGCGCGGGCGTGGGGCTGCGCGGCAGGAAAGCGGACAAATCCGCGGTGAACTGGCTGCGGCTAATGATGATGCCGCAGGCGAAGATAAACGCCAGCCACAACATTATTACTGTCCGGCCACGCCACGCCGGAGTAAACCTCACGGTGCAGGCGCCTTTTCTATGAGCATCAGCGATCTGTCTCCATCGGCCTGGAATATTTCTACGCTGCGTACTACATCGCGCGCGCCCGCGATTCGGATGTTTTTTATCACCGCCAGCATTTTTTCATTTGCAGGCACCAGTTCAAGCGTCCAGCGCTCAAGTGTGCCGTCCAGACTCAGCCGGTAATTCCGTTCCAGCGCTTTGCGATCGCCCGCCAGTGTGCCGCGTATGCTGTCGATGAAAGCAGCCAGTTCCGGGTATTCCTGCAATTGCAGGCGATGCTTCTGACGGCCACGCTCGATCGTCAGCACGTCAGCATCCACCGTCATGGATTCGGGTTTGGGTTTGAGTGTGCGTTTCACCAGATGGCCGGGCGCTATATAGACCAACTCGCCGGAAGACTCCACCGGCCTATCGAGTATGGCGATAAATTTTTTCTCGACAAAGGTGGCGCGGTCGGACCTGGTTTGTGCCAGCCCGCGCATGAGTCGATCGATATCCCAGTCAGCAGTATGACCGGACCCGGTCACCAGCATCGACACCAACGCAAAGAGAATGTATCGAAGTGGAGGTGATGAAAAAACAAGAAAAGGCGGCGTCATCATTATTTTAAAGACGTTGCCGAATTGGACGGCTTTGCCGTGGGTGCTGGTTGCCAGAAATCGAAAAAATTGAACCAGTTGTACGGCGCTTTACGGCAATATTGATCCAGCAATGCGGCATAACGGACGATGGCCGCCTTCAAGGCGGCATCGCGCTCGGCACGCCCTGTGCACGCAGCGGTAGAAAAATCAGCAAGCGTATCGAAATGGATTGCGTAGCGGTTGCCACCCCGATACAACCCGGCCATGAATATCACCGGACGCCGCAACAATGCGGCCATGCGGAACGGCCCCTCGGGCAAAGTCGTGTCGGCGCCGAGAATTTTCACGGCATGCAGAGTATCGTTGCCAGGCGTGCGGTCGGCCAGTATCCCAACGGCCGCGCCGTCATCGAGGCACCTCGAAACTTTGAGCATGGAATCAATATGGCCCAAGGCGATAATGTCCCGTGCCGCCTGCGGATTTATGGCCGCGAGCATGGTGTTTATTTTTTGTGCGTTTCCTTCGTGCATCACCATGGCAACACGTAAATCCGTGTTTTTCCGGCCAAGCGCGCGAATTACCTCAAAGCTGCCGAGGTGCGCGCCCAGCAGGAACAGGCCTTTGCCGCCGGCAAGCAAGTGACGCAACGTTTCTTCTCCATGCACTTCAACATCAAACAGACCAAAGCGGTGGTTGACCAGATAAATACGGTCATGAATAGTGGCGGCAAAGGTAAAAAAATGCCGGTATAGCTCGCCCAGCCGGGTCGGGCGGCCTAACACACGCTTGAGATAATCGCGGGAAGCACGGCGGCTACTCGATGCAAACAGCAGAAAATAACCGGTGATAAGGTGCAGTACGGCGCGCCCTACACGCCGTCCCAGACGCAGTGAAATCCACGTCATCACGCGCAATAAAAACATGTTGCTGCGCTCGAGGGTATGTACCCAGGCAGCTTCGCCGGCGTGGGTAGTACTGTCTACAGGACGCGACATCATGCGACCAATCCCGGCATTTTCGATACCACAGTGCCGCTGGCTACTTTGCGCATGCCCTCCTCTGCCACGATGTCGAAACGTATCGTGCCGCCGTCCGAGAGGACGTGCTGGATCACCAGTTTTTCTCCCGGGTGGGCCGGACTTAGAAACTTGACCGAGCTGATCTCGCAAAGCTCCAACGCGATTCCCGTGGCGGCGGCTATCGTGTGCAGGGCCGTGTCCAAAAGCATCACACCGGGAAGAACAGGAGAACCCGGAAAATGTCCGGCAAAGACGGGATGATCCACCGGGACAGCCCAATGAGTGGTGTCACTCATGCGGACAACTGCGTGCCGCGAGTTTGAAACAGGGCTTGCAACGCAGCGCGTGGCAATTTTCCTGCGCCGTTGCGCGGCAGTACGTCAACAAACAGCAGCGGGCGCGGCAGGAAAACCGGGTCTATATGCTCACGCAGCGCCGCCAACAGTTGCGGAGCATCCATACCAGGCGCCACCACACACGCGGCAAGCCGTGTAATGCGATCATTGCCGGCGTCGTCCGGCATGTAAAAAGTGCCGTCCTTCACGCCGGGAATGCTGTTGAGCAGATGGTTGAGGCCCGCCAGCGAATGCCGTTTACCCGCGATATTCACTAGATCGGAGATGCGTCCGTGCAGCAAAAAATGTTCATCTGAGACAGGTTCGATGATGTCGCTCATAGTGATCAAAGTCTCGACGTGACCACCGCAAGCACGCACATATTCACCCTCCATGACCCATTTTATACCGGGAAACAATCGCCATTCCGCGGCTTGGGTGGGCCGGCGGCTGGCAATCTGGCCGGTTTCGGTGCTGCCATAGATTTCCATTAGAGGCGCATTACAACGCGCTTCAACTTCCCGCGCGAGTTGAATCGACAATGGCGCAGTGGCCGATACCACTCGATCGATCTCGGGTAATGCCAATTCTGCATCCAGTAAGGCACGCAGATGCACGGGGGAGGACACCAGCACGCGCGGCGCTGGCACAGCCGCCAAGGACTGGCAAATGTCGGCCGGGTAAAACGGCTGGGAATGGCTGAGTGCGTGGCCGTTGTGCCACGCCATCAGCACCGTGGATTCAAATCCGTACATATGTTGCGGCGGTACGGTGCCTATGATGGTGCAGGGTGGATTGCACGCTATCTCCAGGCGCGGGGCCCCGGCGCGCACACAACTGACCAGCGCCCCCCAGTTTTTGGGATGCGGTTGCGGGGTACCGGTAGAACCTGAAGTGAATAGCACCGCTACGCGCTGCTTATCGTCAATGCGAGGAATTACAAATGCACCGGGCTGGCTAATGCCCATGACCGGGTAACGATGTTGCGGCAGCTCCACCGTGCACGCGTCGCTATCGGTCAGGCAAAATACATCCGGCGCAAAATCCCTGATCTGGCGCACCACGCCAGGGGTGTGTGTAGATGGCAGCAGGCTGATCTTTCCAGCCACTATGGCCGCCGCCAGTCCCACGCTGAAACGGTAACGATCGCTGCACATATTGAGCAGGTGCCTTCCCGCCAGGAAGCCGGAGGCAAGCTGGTTGACCTCGCACAGGAACTGGCGCAGCGTGACGGCGCCATCGGCGCGCCAGGCGATGATGCTGTCCGGAGACTTGTGCGATACCAGTGGCCGCGAAGACATTTATGGGTTGCGTCTGTCAGCGCGTGCGCGCTGAAGTAATCCGGAATGCCCGTACCGCATCGAGGATGTGCTTATGCTTCATTTCAGGCAGCGCCCATCGGCGTACCAAATATTCGATAATGAACATCAACACCACCAGTGGCAGCGTCAGAAAATTGGCAAACACCGACCATGTACTCAACGGCGTCAGAAAGAAAAGCAAAGTAGAGGTCAGCACCATCGCGGCAAAAAACAGGGTCCAGGCCACAGTAACCTGACGTGTGTAAATTTCATGCCGCGGCGTCAATGGCGCATGCACCGCTTCCGCGAAACGGGTGCAAAGCGGTTGCCGTCCGGCGATCAATGTACGACCAAAAGTCATGAGCAGCATGAGTTGTATGCCTGCATGTTGCAGCCAGTACACGAGTCCGAAATGGCGCTCAAGTGCCGGCCATACGGCCCACAATGCAACACACAGTAGCATCAGCACACCCGGTATATAGAGGCGATGAAGTGTGCGCCAAGCCACAACCAGTGCAATCAATATCAGCGGAGCAATGGCAACCAGCGCACCCAGGCTGCCGTTGTGCGCGGAATTATTCGTGTAATGCGCCAGTAGCGTGTAGCCAGTCACCAGCGCGGCAATGCTCAGCCCGCGCACCATGCCGCCTGCCATTAGCGGGTTCTCTGCGCCGCAATATAATCGGACAGGCTGCGCAGTGAGCTGAAAACATTCTGATTGTCCACGCTGTCGGCACGCAGTTGCAGGCCATAGCGCTTCGAGACTACCAGCGCGACTTCCAGAATATCAATTGAATCCAGGCCAAGACCGTCGCCATACAGTGGGGCGTCAGCGGTGATTTGATCTGCTGCCACCTCGAGGTTCAGGCACTCGATCATCAACGCGGCCACTTCACGTTGCAGATCTGTGCTACTGGCAACAGCGGGTTTCTGATTATCCTGCATGGTGTTTATGGCCTGCGCTCACAAATGCATACTCAAAAATATCGAAAACGCTTGTTACGCCAAGCGGAAAATAACCGCAACGCACATGCAGCACGCGGTGTTGGCCCGGTGTTGTGCCGCGCAGCGAAATTGTAATGCAGCCGGTCGTGGCGCGTCGATATTTTCCTCCGTTTTGCACGGCTACCGGAGCGATACGATACAATTCTGCAAGATTAATATCAGGCCACGTTAATCCATGAGCACGCCACCTGCAGAGCCCGCCACCCTTGCTTCGGACTGCGACGTGCTGGTGATCGGCGGGGGGCCGGCAGGCTCGACGGCCGCTGCGCTACTGGCCGGGCGTGGCTACCACGTGACCCTGCTAGAAAAAGCGCACCATCCGCGTTTTCACATCGGTGAATCATTGCTCCCCGCCAATCTGCCCCTGCTGGAGAAGCTCGGCGTGGCAGATGCCGTCAAGGCCATCGGCATGGAAAAATGGGGCGCGGAATTTGTCTCACCCTGGCATGAGCACAAGCAGACGTTTGAGTTCTCAGAGGCCATGGACAAATCCATGCCCATGGCCTACCAGGTACGCCGTGCCGAGTTTGACGAAATACTGATACGCAACGCCAGCCGAAAAAATGCCCGCGTTGTAGAAGGCTGTCAGGTACAGGAGGTCGATTTTCTCCCTGATAACGCAGGCGCGCTGGCACGGGCACGCCATGAGGACGGCGCGATTGAAACGGTACGTGCACGTTTTGTACTGGATGCCTCCGGCCGCGATACCCTGC
>Ga0315912_10006120_pt1 | contig 10860 bp, 10 predicted proteins | sample VfabasoilMG_FD_204469 | JGI IMG/M metagenome (GOLD analysis project Ga0315912, IMG submission 204469) | Garden soil microbial communities collected in Santa Monica, California, United States - V. faba soil | ecosystem: Environmental > Terrestrial > Soil > Garden | place: USA: California...
CCGTTGTCGAAGAAGCTCGGCTTCGACTTGGGACCACCCTTCATGTGGACGTTGCTGGCTTGATCGAACGACGTCGTCGCCGTCGGGCCTTCCACGTCCGTGGCACATCCCGCCACCATCGCAACCAGACCACCGAGTGCCATCATCGTGAACTGCTTCATCGTCGTCGTCATCGTCATCTCTCCTTGCTGGGTAGAGACCGGCCGATTTCGATGTGAGAGAAAAAACGACAAGCAGAGCGAGAAGACGCTTCAGTTCGCTAACTCGCCGCCGATCGTCAGGTAAGTGCCGTTCATCGATTTGTACTGCGCCTGGATGTAATCGTTCGAGCGGCCAATCGTCGAGATCCTCACCTCATCAACGCTGCCCACAAAGTCACCCGCGAGGTCCTGCCGCGAGCCGATCTTCGCCGTCGCTGCTTCACTGATCGGATCGTCGTTCGTTCCCGAGTTGTTGCTGTTCGTTCCGTTTGTCACCGCGGTAAGCGAGCTGCCGTTGTAGCGACCGACGATGTAGCTCCATTGATTGACGGTCGCGGTGTAGCCCGCGTAGTGCGTGGCGGTCTGACTGCCCTGATACATCACCGTGCTGCAGAACGTGGCGTTCGCGCAGCTCCACAGGATCATGTAGTTGTTGAAGCGGCTGAGTACAGACTGCGCTCCCGTCGCCGCCGCAGCAGCTGCCGGCTTCATCCACGCTTCGATCGTCCAGCGCGACAGATTATCGGCTTCGCCGGTATCGACGTAGTGGTTCGCCCCGTCGAATGCGAGCGCGCCACCGACTTGTCCCGTCGTCGCGGTGCCGCCGACGTTCGTCGACGCGTTCTGCGTCGTCGAGTCATGCGCATCTACGAGGTGCCACACGCCCGCGTAGCTCGCGTCCCACGTCTGCGCGGCCATCTGTGCGTCGGTCGCGTTCGGGTTGCCGTAGAACATCTGGAACGTAGTGGTCGTGTTGGCAGCGATCGCCGGGATGCGAACCCAGACATACGAGCTGCCCGACGTATTCCAGGTCTCGATCTCGTACGCGAGCGGTGTGCCGCCGCTGTCCGCAAATCGCAGGTCGGCACCCTGTGCGGTGTAGCGAATCTTCGTCGCGTCGAGCGTGACGAGCACGGTGAAGTCTGCGAGTGCGCCAAGTCCCGCGTTGTTGATCGTGATGACGCGCCTGTATGCCCAATCCGGTGTGATCGTATCGGGAGCCGCGTCTGCCATGACGACAGCGCCATCACCATCGAGCGTCCCGCCGTCGCTGCCGCTGCCGGAGCCGCCGCCAAACTCACCCGGCGTGAACTTGCACGCGGCGAGTAGCAGCAGCACGACAACGCCACGCACGACTCCATTGTACAGCTCTCACCAACCTGCGCTCATCGAATCGAACTGTACGCCAGCCGGTATGTCGCCTTCCTCGTACGTATCGGAAACGGTCACGCGCATCGACTCGAGCAGCCGCGGCGGGCGATCCCCGGTTCGGCTCACCTCCATGTATTGCGGCAGCATGACCGTGGTCTGGCCAACGACGTTGGACGCCGCATAACGTATGCGGATCACGTGTTGTCCTGGCGTCAGAGGTATCGGTGGCAGCTCGTGACTCCACAGCCCCGAATCCGACGTTATTACCTTTGCCCCGTTTGGCAGAATCTTGACGTCGGCGCCCGGGGCGCATGGTGAGTCGAAGATCCTGGCGACGCCATCGATCGTCACCTCGAGCTTTTCGTTGTCCGGGCACCCGTGCGAGTGGAACGGCACGATCATCAGGCGAAGGTTCGTGACGCGTTGTGCCGGCTGCGGCTGTTGAATGTTCGAGGGCGGCGCTGGTGGCGGTGGCGACGACGACGCGCAGGCAGCCATCAGCAGCACACACGCCCTCATGCCTAGATCCTAACCTAGAGCACGCCGCGAATGCCGACACCAAAGCTTGCGGCGAGCGGCTTCGGCGACGCGTTGAGCTGCGTGTAGATCCTCAGCTTCCACAAGTTCAGCTGCCCACCGACGAAGACGCGACCAGCGAACGGACTCGCTTCCTCCTCGCCGCCACCGGTGATCGTCGTGGTACCGACGTTGCGGTTGTCGCTGGTGACGAGGTTGCCGTTCAGGTTGACGTCGAGGTTGCCCTTACCCGCCGTGAAGTCGAGTGCGCCGCCGACGTAGACGCTGACGAGCAATGCGATGCGGATGCCGGTCGACATCTCGACAGGGAGCGTGACCGTGGTCGAGGACAGGTCGAACGTTCCGGTGGAATCGAGGACGAGGTTTGCGCTGCCGTTGGTGCCGTCGACGCCGAGATCGGTCGAGATGTCGTCGGCCACGCCGAGTGTCCAGCGCGTGAGCTCGAGGCCGCCGGTGAAATCAATGCCGGTCCACCGCAGCGCCTTCGTCGCGACGCCCTTGTCGACCTGCGGGTTGACGAGGCGGTACTGCACGTGGAGTCCTGCGCTCAGGATGCCGCCCTTGAGCTCGCTCGTAGATCCTTTGCGATAGAAGCCGTTGCCAAAGATGGTCCAGCGCGGCAGGCCCTGGCTCGCGAGGTTGAGGCCCGCCATGAAGCCGAGGTTGGCGGCGAGACCGGCGGTCGGCCGATCGCTCTCGCTGAGCTCGTCGCCCGCTGCGACCGCGAGGTTGACGCCGACGCCGAGCACGAGGCTGTTCGGGTCGCTCGCGTAATCGACACCAAGGCCACGCATCGAGAATGCGGTCGCGTCGGCGAACGAGCGAATGAACCCGTCGATGTTCGTGACGGCGTACGCCTCGTTGATCGCGGTCGCCATTCGCGCGCCGAGCTCCTGCGATGTGATGCCGAGTTGCTGCGCGAGCATGTCGCCTTCGGGCGTGAGCTGCACATCGACGGCGACCTGTGCCTCAGCACGTTGCGCAGCGAGGAGCAGAACAGCGATGGACAGCAGGCGCCGCATGGCCCGACTGTAGCCCTTGTTCGAGATCACCGTTGTGTCATCGGGCGCTGGAATGCCTGCTGTGCCTGGCGCTGAACCGTGTTGTTGGCCGGAGCAGGCGCCGGAGGCGGCGTTTGCGCGACGAGCTTTGGCTTCGGCGGCGCGACGAGCTTGAGCACCGGGCCCTTGTCGTCGGCGTCACCGTTGCTGCGGTAGCGGTCGATGCGGATGCGCAGGTTGTTCGGGCTGTCTGCGGCGCGCAGCGCTTCGGCGTCGCTGATCTTACCGCTCGTGACGAGGTCATAGAGCGCGCTATCGAACGTCTTGCAGCCTTCGCCGGCGCCTTGCTCCATCGCGTCCTTGAGAGACTCGATCTCTCCCTTCTTCACGAGGTCGCGAATGCGCGGCGTGTCCATCATGATCTCGAGTGCGGCAGCGCGACCACCGTTTGTGGTTGGAAGCAGACGCTGCGAGATGATGCCTCGCAAGTTCAGCGACAGCTGAAGCCGGATCTCGTGTGCGCGCTCGGGCGGGAAGAAGTTGAGGATGCGCTCGATCGCTTGGTTCGCGTTGTTCGCGTGAAGCGTCGAGAGGCAGAGGTGGCCGGTTTCCGCGAAGGTGATCGCCGACTCCATCGTCTCGGCATCGCGAATCTCGCCGATCAGGATCAAGTCCGGCGCCTGGCGGAGCGCGTTCTTGAGTGCGTCGCGGTAGCTCAGCGTGTCGATGCCGACCTCGCGCTGCGTGACCACGCATTGGCGGTGCTGGTGGATGTATTCGACGGGATCTTCGACGGTGATGATGTGGCCGCTCTCGGAGCGATTGCGGTGATCGATCATCGCCGCGAGCGTCGTCGACTTACCGGAGCCGGTACCGCCAACGAGCAGGATCAGGCCGCGCTTCTGTTTCATGATCTGCGAGAGCGCAGGCGGGTGGTTCAGCTCGGCGAGCGTCTTGATCTGCGTGCGGACGAGGCGAATGACCATGCCGACGCACCCGCGCTGGCGGAACACGTTCGCGCGGAAGCGGCCGCCGCCCTCCGTCGCGAGCGCCATGTTGAGCTCGAGCTTCTTCTCGAACTCCTCGCGCTGCGCGGGTGTCATCAGCGAGAACGCCATCGCTTCGGTCTCGTCGGGCTCGAGCGCATTCTTCGCTGGATACCCAACACCGTCGATGCGGAAGACCGCGGGAGAGAATGCGGTGATGTAGAGGTCCGATGCCTCGGTGACGAGCATGTGATCGAGCATTCCGCGCATGACGGGATCCCAATCGTTCTCGTGGACGGTCGCGCTCGACTTGCTCATCGCGCAGCTCCTTGTGCCGCAGACTGTTGTTGCTGGTTGGATTCGGGCAAGCGCGAGCGCACGTCGTCGAGGGCGACGTGGCCCTTGCCGACGAGGTCCATCAGCGCCGCTTCCATCGTCACCATGCCGGCCTTCGCGCCGACCTGCATCGCCGACGGAATCTGATAGGTCTTGTTCTCGCGGATCAGGTTGCGCACGGCGGGCGTCGCGACCAGGATTTCGATCGCCGCGGCGCGGCCGCCGCCGATCTTCGGCATCAGAGCCTGCGTGGCGACGCCGACCAGCGACTCGCTGAGCATCGTGCGAATCTGTGCCTGCTGGCCGGTAGGAAACACGTCGATCAAGCGGTCGACGGTCTTCGGCGCGCTCGACGTGTGAACCGTCGCGAACACGAGGTGGCCAGTCTCGGCCGCGGTGAGGGCGAGGCTCACCGTCTCCAGGTCGCGGAGCTCGCCGACCAGGATCACATCGGGGTCTTCGCGCAGTGCGCTCTTGAGTGCGTTGTTGAACGACAGCGTGTTCGCGCCGACTTCGCGCTGGTTGACCAGACACCGCTTCGACTTGTGCACGAACTCGATCGGATCCTCGAGAGTGAGGATGTGACCGGGATAGGTCTCGTTGATGTGGTCGATCATCGCGGCGAGCGTCGTCGACTTACCGGAGCCGGTCGGGCCGGTCACGAGGACGAGGCCCTTGTCCTGCTCGGCGAACGTACGGAGCACGGGCGGCAGGTTCAGGTCAGCGAAGCTCGGAATCTTGTGCGGGATCGAGCGAAACACGGCGCCCTCGCCACGGTTCTGACAGAACGCGTTGACGCGGAAGCGAAGCGTTTCGTCGAGAGCGAATGCGAAGTCGACTTCGAGCTTCTCCTGGAACTGACGGCGCTGCGCGTCGTTCATGCAATCGAATACGAGGCGGTGCGCCTCTTCAGCCGTCAGTGCCGGAACGTCGATGCGGTTGATCTCACCGTGGATGCGCACCATCGGCTGTTCGCCGGCCGACAGGTGGAGGTCGGATGCCTTGTTCTGCGCCATGAAGCGCAGCAGTGCGGAGATCTGCAACATCAGTATTCCTCCACGCTGACGATCGCGGTCTTCGCGACAAAGTGGATGTAGTCACCGTCGTAGACGACGACGTGATGGGACGCATCGTTCAGGTGATCGATCGTCCGGCGGTGGCCGTACGGGGCAACCCAGCGCAGCTCGCCGCGCACGGCGGTACCGCCCTTGAGACGAACGATCGCGCGCTGACGTTCCTGCGGAAACTCTTCATCAGGAACGCACGCGTGAACCGAGTGCGCGGTCATGCACGCAATCGAAGCGCGGGCGACCATGCGCACCACGGTCCCGACCGCGACCGGCATGAACCGGTTCGGGTCCTCGAATACGCGCGACAACGTGTCGCCGTGGGGGACGAAGAACAGCACGTAGGTGCGCTCGCCGTCGTCGAGGATCAGCTCGCCCGGAGTCTTGTCCCGGGGAACCCGCATCAGGGGCTGCGAGCGTTCATCCGCGCGTACCGTCTCCGCCATACCCGGGTAATCGACCGAGCCCGGAGGCTTTAGAGGGTGTGTGGTACCTACATCGCTAGCGATTGCTGAGCCGGGGCGGAGGCCTCGGCCCGCACCAGCTCGGCCAGGCGATACGCAAGTGCCACTAACGTAAGGCCGCTGTTTGCGATGCCGGCAGCCCGGAGGATCGACCCATCGCACACGTAGGTGTTCGGCAGCCCACGGACGGCAAAGAAATCCCGATTCGTGTCCCCTGGGGCAGCAAGGAACGAGGTGGCGGTGCCCGAGTGGTGGGCCGCGTTGCGGAACTCCCAGGACCTGGTCGGGACCAGCTTGTACTCGAGGATGTCGTCGGTGAATTCGGTGAGGAACTTGTAGACGCTTGCCTCGTACGAGCGCAGCTCGTCCGGTGTCACGTGCCAGTTCAGCGATGGGCGGCCACCGTTGGTCATTTGAACGCCGCGCGACTTCAGCGGCGTCTGCTCGCCGAGAATCAGCATGGAGTAGTAGCTGCCGCGAAAGCCGAGGCGCGTCTTGAACAGGATCGCCTCCCGGACCGCCTCGAGATTTCCGAGAAGCATGCGGATCTTCTTCGGCGAGAACGGATCGTTGCGAAGGTCCGACAGGATGTAGCGGGCCGGCCCCATGATCGAGCCGAGGCGCATGTCGACCGCGGGGCGCAGGTACACGACAGTCTTCAGATCGTCGCACTCGTAGACGAGTCCGGCACGAACATCGGCAGAAAGCGTGGCGGTGCTCGAGATGGCTTTCAATCGGCTATCGGGGCGCAGCTTCAGCTTCGCGACATACGCCATCGGGTGGTCGTGATAGCCGGAGACGAACGAGCTTGGTTTGCCGAGCGAGCTGGCGAGCAAGATCGGCGTACCGATTCCGCCCGCGCATACGATCACGTGGTCGGCGCGAAGCGTCTCGGTGCCGCGGCTTCCCTGAACTTCAACACCACCGTCGACGATCCGCGTCACCTTTCCGTAGACGACGTTGACTGCTGCACCGGGATAGCGGTCGTTCGCGAGCTTCCACGCGTTGTGCCGGGTTTGCGGCAAGACCATATGCCCGATGCTCGCGGTGCTTCCTTGCAGCGCGAAAGCGTTGGTGTCGCGCACGCGATCACAGGCATCGAGCTCGCTCTGCGAGAGGAAGAACTGCCAAGCCTTGCGGTAGTACGGCGCGAAGCCGGACGGATCGATGCCCGCTTTCCTGAGGTCCTTGTCGTCGAGCTCGATCAGCGCGTTGTGCCAGTAGTTGGTCGTGCCGCCGAGTCCCTCGGCGCGGTTGATCGACGTGTTGAGCTCGCCGGTATCGCAATCGACATCGTCGAACAGCGGCTTCTTCTTCTGACCGCGCTCGATCACGGTCACCTCGAAATCGTCGCGCAAGAGCGCGCTCAGGACCGAGCCGCACAGACCTGCGCCGATGATGACAACCTGCTTCTTCATCTCAGTTCTCCGCGTGCTGTTCACGTGTGTCGCGCGCCGGATGCCCTCGCGGACTCCAACCCGCGGGCTCCATCCAAGTCGCTGTCTGGCTCGCTCGCTCTTGAACTGAAGGCGAGCGAGCGCCGATTCGAGCCGGTATCCGGCCTTCAGCTTGCCGAGCGCGAATACGATCGAGCGCGGTATGCGCAGCACCGGCTTGTTACCGCCCGCGAGAGCGAGCACCTGGTTTTGCGTCAGTGACTCGGGATCGATGATCTGGATGACCTCGCCGCCGGTGACCTGCTGGTCGACCGCGCCGACGATCGCGTCGACCACATCGTCGATGTAGACGAGCGGAAGCGACAGCGTGCCGTCGCCGAGCACGAGCCATCTCCCGCGAATGTCGCGCGCAACCGCGCCAGTGATGAGCGGGATGCCGCCGCCAAAGATCTGGCCGGGACGGAAGATCACAGCGGGCAGGCCGCCGGCCGCGGCATCACGCACGATCCGTTCGGCCTCGAGCTTCGCGCGCGTGTAGAAGCCTCGGACGTTCGGTCGCGGCTCGAGAGCGGTCTCCTCGTTGACCACGCGATTGTCCGAGCCCGCCCAGTCGACGACGCTCATCGACGAGATATGAACGAGCTGCTTCACGCGATGCGCCTTGCACGCGTCCACGACATTCTGCGTGCCGTCCACGGTTCCGGCCTTGTGTTCTGCCCAGGTGCCCTTCATCACGGCGCCGGCATGGATCACGACCTCGACGCCTGCGACCGCACGCGCGACCGCGGCCGGATCGCCAAGGTTGCCGACCACGTACTCGACATCCTTGTGCGGGTGCTCCGGCATGAAGAGCACGAAGCCGCGCACTCGGTGCCCGCGCTCGAGGAGACGCTTCACCGTGGCCTTACCGAGCGAGCCGCCTGCGCCAGTGACAAGGATCAGCACGCGGGCTGTTCTTGCAATAAGCGGGCACCGCGTCGCGAGGGTCCTGACCGAGCACGTGGCCAAGTTGAGCTGCTCGCTGCGTGCGAAGTCGCTCTGTGTGCTGCTTCGCTCGCTATACTCGTCACATGCGTTTTTGGCGGGACGTGGCTGTAGCAATAGCGCTCGCGGGAGCGAGTCCGCTGGCGACGGCTCATCCCAAGCCGCCCGACGAGGCGCGCCCCTACCGGCGCACGCCCCTCGAGGAGGCGCTGCAAGAAGCCGTGCGGGCGATCGCGAAGGGAGACTTCGCGGCCGCCGAGCCTCATCTGCAGCGCGCGCGCAAGCTCGCGCCCAATCATGCGCCGACGTATCGCCTGTGGGCTGCGCTGTATCGGCGCACGAACAAACCGATTGCCGAGGTGCGGATGCTGCGGCGTTATTTAGTGCTGGCGCCGCAGGCTGCGGATGCCGAGACGATGCGCGCTCGGATCGCCGAGCTGACCAAGAAGAAGAAGTAATCAGCCGGGAGACCAGCCCGCGGCTTTCGCGTCGGCGAGCGATCGTTCGGGCGTCGTCGACAGGACGGACGGTCGATCCGCGAACAGCGCAACGCGCGCCGCGACGCGCGTGTAGTCCTCTAGCGGCAACAGACCGTAGTGCACGAGGTGCTGCCACATGCACACGAGCGCGATGTCGCGATAGTTAAAGGCCGGCGCCTCGACCTGTGTTCGTGCGTCGAGCCAGTCGAGCGTGCTCGCGATCGAGCCGAGCAGCTTCGTGAAGTACGGCGCATCCATGTTCACGCCGCCGGCTCGCTTCGAGAGGATCAGGGTAACCTCGTTCGCCATCACGCCGTTGATCGCGGCCAGGCGGTTGAGCGCGTCCGCATCGACCGACGTCACGCCAAGGCGATCACTCGGATCGTGGCGTGCGACCAGGTAGCGCACGATGTGATCGCTCTCGAACAGGTGGAGCTCGCCATCGATGAGAGTCGGCACGCGGCGCAGCGGGTTGTCGCCATACGCGGCCGTGCCGGCCACGAGCACGCCGGGCGGCCGGACGAGCTCGACCTCTATACCGAGCTCGGCACACACGATCCGGACCTTGCGCGTGAAGTGCGAAAGCGGTGTGCCGACCAGCTGCATGCCGCCCACGTTACTCGTGGACAACCGATGGCGAGCAGGACAGATGTGTCGCGATCCGAGCGGCACTGTCAGATCATCAACACGCCCAGAACCGCAGCGGTCGTTTGAAGTTGAATGGTTGGACCAAAACGATTGCAGAGTCGCGGCGGGATGCGCCGTCAGATCCTGTTTTCGTTGTTGTTGGTTGGGTGTGCTGGAAACGCAAACGACGACGTCGTTGGCCCATACACCGGAGAGATCCGCCGCTTCGTGGTCGATGACATCACGCTGCCCCAAACCGTCACGCAGGCAAAGGAGCTCGCCGCCGATCTCAACGGCGACGATGCTGCCGACAATCAGCTCGGCCAGGTCATCTCGACGCTGGCGCAGATGGGCAACGTGACCAGCCATGCGAAGGACATCATCGCCGCCGGCCAGATCACGTCGTTCGTCGAGATCGTCGCGAATGACTTCGGCAACGACGAGACGGTCTCGGTGAAGCTTGTCGGTGCCGTTGGCGAGGATGCGATCGCGACCGGTGGACGATTCGTCGATGGTCACTACACGTCGAACAGAACGGCATCGAGCAAGATCCTGGGAGGCGCCACGTTGCACTTGCCGGTGTTTGTCGATGCTGATCCGTCGGTCGTGCCGGTGGTCGGACTCGAGATCCTTCTCGAGCCGGATGGGAGCGGTGGGTTCTACGCATCGGTTCACGGAGCGGTGCCGCATCCGCACGCGATCGAGATGGCGTACCTGGCGACAGCACAGATGATCTCGACCTATCCGAGCGAGCACATAGGCTTCCTCGGGCTGTTCGACTCGTACCCGCGCGACTGGATGGTCAGTCACGACGAGTTCACCCGCAACTCGCTGATCCTCGCCCTGATGGCTCCTGACATTCGCCCGTCGGGCAAGGACGCGTTGTCGCTCGGTGTGCGCATGCACCTCTCGCCATGCGCGGATGGCACCTGCCTCGCGTCGACGTCGTCATGCTTCAACCGCGTACAGGACGGCGACGAGACCGACATCGACTGCGGTGGCTCTTGCCACGGCTGCGTCGAAGGCTCGATGTGCAACGTCGCCGGTGACTGCGAAACGGCCGGCTGCACTGGTGGCAGCTGCGACGCTGCGAGCTGCACGAACGGCGTGCGCGATAGCTTCGAAAGTGACGCGGACTGCGGCCGGTACTGCGGCACCAAGTGCGCGCCCGGCAAGCGCTGCTACTACGCCGACGATTGTGCGAGCGGCATGTGTGGCATGCCATGCGATCCGGACTCGTACTGGTGCTCGAACGACTACGAGACCTGCCAGTAATTATTCGACGAGCACGGTGCCGGCGACTTTGCTCGCACCGATCTGCTCGATCGCCTTGCGGAGGTCGCGTGTCGTCGAAACCTGCGCGCGCACGGCGAACAGGACTGCATCGGCCGCATCAGCCATGAGATTCACGTCGGCCGAACCGAGCACGGGTGGTGCGTCGATCACGATGTGGTCGTAGCCGGCCAGCCGCAGGCGTTCCATCGCGATGTTGAACGCGGGGGCGTCGAGGAGCTGGGTCTTCTCGATGCGCGGGTTGATCGCCGCGACGTGCAACCACAGCTGCGGAATCTCGACGAGGTTCCACGGCAGCATCGGCTGGTGACGATGCGCGGCGAGCTGCTCGGCGAAG
>Ga0315912_10006121_pt1 | contig 10858 bp, 7 predicted proteins | sample VfabasoilMG_FD_204469 | JGI IMG/M metagenome (GOLD analysis project Ga0315912, IMG submission 204469) | Garden soil microbial communities collected in Santa Monica, California, United States - V. faba soil | ecosystem: Environmental > Terrestrial > Soil > Garden | place: USA: California...
GCTAACTTCATATGACCATAAAGGAGTTGATCTTGAAAATATTGCAAAGCGTGGTATCTCTAACCCGTTATCTGAAGCAGACTTTAGGGAAGTCTCAGATGGTGCAAGTTCAAGGCTGATGCTCAAAGCTCACCACACGCCCTACGTATTGTTTCTTGATGAAATGAATTTATCCACCGATATCCGAACTAATCCAACAAATTTCGAGTCCAACTATTTAGAGGCGCTAATGCGAAACTACCCAGATAAGGTTAAAACTGCTAGACTTAGATATGTAGATATTTTAGTCGTACAGGACGCTTTAAACAATTTTGGGGATGGTCTTTTGCAAGCAAGACCAGTAACAAAACCGTCAGTATATGATCCGTAGATCACGAATTTCAAAAACAAACTATTTGAGGAGTCGCGGAGTTTCTCAACAAAAGTGCTGATTCCTGTACATTTCGGGGCATCGTTTGGGCCAACTTTATGAAGCAGGGTTAGTCCATATATTACAGAAACCCTTTGAAAAAGAGCAAAAAGCAAAAAAACTCCGCGACTCCTTAACTATTTTGGATAATGAATTACTTGCCTTACACATAGTCTCTTAATCTCAGTTTCAAGAAAGGCCCTTTCACAATGGCTTCAAAACGGTCGCTGTTGTTTATAGTAGTTACATTGTTGATAGCTTGCTCTCAATCTAACTTTGTATCTACTACTCCAAGTGTCTCCACAACTAACATTATCTCTTTAAAAGATCACCTTCCCACTTTGTATGAAGAAGCTAAACGATGGCATCCAGATGCCTACCTGCGGAATGTGGATATTCCTATTCAAAGAAAGCAAAGTAATTTGTGGCTGATTTCAGCAAATTTTCAATCTCCATCAGACGATCATGAAAGCTTAGCAGTCAACTTATGGCAAGATGGGAAACTTACTACTGAACCTTTTAAACACGAAGCCTCTGTTTATCAGACTCAACCCATTAAAAATGAGGATTGGCCAATTGATAGCCAAGATGCACTTAACTTACTTCTTGATGATGACGGCATAAATTTTTTACAAACCCATGCAATTCACTGTAGTGCTCTTAATTTAGAACGTGACCTTGCACAAACTAGTGAACCTGTAATTTGGATATTAACTCTTAGTAGTTGTGGAAGAGGAGATACTACACATATTTTTTTAGATCCTATCACGAAAGAAACAGGAATATACACAAAATAACTTATTGGATTCACGGGCAGGGAACTAAAAAGTTGCAGATGACGGGCGCGCTAACCCCCTATCTTCGCGCCACGCTTTTCACCCCAACCCGCTTGCCAATTTTCGGTTAACGGGTTTTTCATTTCTGCATCCCGCCTCACTACACTTGACTCGTCAGCGCGTTTATCTACGCCTGAGGCGTAGATAGCCAGCTCCTAGATGGCTCTTTATCTGAGGGTTCTAATGGGAAACAAAGGATAGATAAAAGTGTATTACACAGATTTAACTCCTTATGATTTTGACAATACGGTACTAGCCGCACTTAATATCGGCTGGCTAGACAATCAGCACGATTATCCTAAAGGTAAATTGCCTCAAGAATTCATAGAGAGATTATGGCTTTTTTGTAACAACCCCGTATGTGGCACTTGGGGCTATCATGAATGCGAATTATGTTTGCATCCAACGTTTGGCGTTGATGTATCTTACAATGGGGCAAAGCTCCACCTGGGGTCTGCAGAAATTCGGGTTATCGGCAAAGGTGGCACTTTATACGCCGCGCCTGATTTCATCTTTCATTATGTGACCGTACATGATTATCTTCCGCCGCAAGAATTTATTGAGGCGGTTCTAAATGGCGTCTCACCCGTTTCGCCAGAATACTTAGCGTTTATTGAAAAGAATTTTCCTTTTTAAGAGCCATGCCCCAATGGAAAGGGCTTGTGGGTAGTATTAAATTAAGACAGTGGGTTATGCGACACGCCCCACCGCCTGACCTAAGGTCAGGCGGTGGGGTTTGTTTTTGAAGCGCCCACTCGTTCTGAGCGCCTTTTGTCCGTTTGTTGCGCAGTGCTTTACCGTTGAATGAGCGGCAGATACAACTGCACCGCATTCACCAGGACCACCATTGTGTAGGTCCCGATATTTCCCTTGCTATCAACCACCTCCAATGTCACCTGATGCACCCCATCTGGGAGGATGGCTTCCACCTCTGGGCCACTGCCAAAGTTGATGGAGTCGTAAGACCACACGTACGAGGTGTCAGGGAGCACCGGGTCTTCGTCCGTCGCTAGGCCGTTGAAGGTGATGGTCGCGCCCGAGGCGAAGTTCACGCTCGACCCCGGCGCGCTGATCATCACGACGGGGGGATGATCGGCGATCGCAAACGTCGCATCGGAGTCATCCTGAGTCGTATTAAACCCATCGGTCACGATGACGCGGATCTTCGCCGCGCTACCGCCGGGCAGGTTCGTGGTGTCAACTAGGTAAGAGTTGCCTTCAACGTTGGACGCGACCGGGAACCATGACGCGCCATCATCGGGCGTGTACAAAATGGTGGTATACAACGTGCCGCCATCCAGGTCGGAAGCGTTCCACTCAATCGTCTGGACGCCGCTCCAATCTTCACCGCCGTTCGGCGCGGTAAGACTGACGGTGGGCGCGTTAGCCGAGGCGACGATGGTCGCGAGGGCTTGTCCCTCTTTCTTCAGCACCACGCGCGCGCCGCCATTTTGGATGGGCAACAAGAAGTTGAAGTCGAAGTACGCCCGCGGCTCGCCTTCGGGGTCAGTCAGGTAGGCCTCGAACGGCTGGGTCAAGAGGGGCGTGCCGCCCGCATCTTGGATTTCGATTGAGTAGCCGCCAGTGATCGCTTGAGTGACGGCCAAACCGGGTTCGATCAGCACCGGGTCTAAAGCCCCAGTGCCATCTTGGTTGATCCGGCCTGAGATGTAGTAGGCATCCGAAACAACCAGAGGGGTGCGGAGATCGGGAACGCCGCCGCTAAAGAAACTGAACAGGTTTTGCCACCGATAGGGCGAAATCCACTTGGTGGGCAACCGCCCAGATTGGCAATACGACATCAGGTCGGGGACGTTGTTCGGGATGACCGTGTCCACACCGCCCGCGCCAGTGCTCCAAGGTAAGCGGGTGTCAAAGCCCACTTCGTTGATGTTGTAGTTCGGGTAAGGCCACGAGGGTTGCGGGCCATCGGTGCCGCACCCACCCACATGCCGCCCCCACGTCCCGGGCGCCGCCCCGCGATCCAAATCGTGGTTGAACTCGTGCGCCATCGTCCCTTCCCGGGATGTCCCGCGGTAACCAGCGGCGACATACCCGCCCCCGCCGTTCCAAGTGGGGTCAGAGGTGCCGCCGCCCGAGGTGCGGAAGCCATAGATGCCATCCGGCAAGGTGTAAGGTTCTTTGCCGGTAAAGATCACCGAGAACAGCCACGCGAGCACCACGCTGGCATGGTAACTCTTGAGCTTGGTGATGGTATCGTCCAGGCTGGAGGTGGTCCCAATGGCTTGCCACGACTTGCGCACAAACTGGATGTTCGACGTTGGATAAATCGCCTTCATGTAGCTTTCTTGCGATGAGATCTCAGCGTCGCTGGCCAGCACCGGTGAGGCATTGGTGCCGGTGTTGGCTTGCACGATCCAGAACACCGGGACGCGCCGGGTCTGGAACGTCAACGTGATGGGGGAAGAGAAACTGGGGCTGATATCCGTCAGCCGTGCGACTGCGGCGCGGAAGGTGGTGCCCCCCGCCGTGATCCACGAGGCAGGCAGTGAGAAGTTCGCCGTGTGATTCAGTTGATTCCGATTCAAGGCGACGGGCGCGGTCATCAACAAGGCCAACGGTGAACCGGGCAGATCTGCGCCGCCCCGCGTCCCGTAGAGGTAAACGATGACGGGTTCAGCGCCCGGCCCACTGCTGTTCACATACGTCCGCGCCACCGAGGTCTTCTTCGCGACCAACGCATTGGCATTGGTGCGCGTTTGGGTCGCCTGCGTGACTTCGATAGGGTTGGCTTGGAAGCTCACCGTCGCGCCCGTGGAAACTGGTAAGAGGATGTTGGCGAGGCTGACCTGAATGAGGTTGGAGAAGTCCATCCAGAAGTTGGCGGGCACATCATCCACAAAGCCAGACGCACCGGAGAAGGCGCGCACCCCCATACGCACGTTGCCTCCGGGTTGAGCGCCAATTTCGCGCAGGTCAATCGCCATTTCCCACACGCGGTGACTGGAGCAATTGAGCCGCGTGAGGCGCGAGAAGCTCAGCGAATTGTCGGCAAAGAAACAGCCAAAGCCTGCCCCCAGGCTGGAACGCGTGGAACTTTGTAACCCAGTCCAAGCGCCCGGCCCCACATAGTATGAATACCGAATGTTGTGCCGGCCTTGCATGGCCCCATAATTCAAGTCCATATCCGGCGTGATTAACCCATCCCCATTGACATCAAAGGTTAACCAAAAATAATCCGGGGTCTCGGCGGTCGGCGTGTCGTTGGTGGTATCACCCAACGCGTCTATGAGGACGTAGAGCCGGAGGCCATCATTCACCATGGAGATAAAACCGTGGCCGAAGTTGATGCGGTTGCTCGTCGGCCATTCTCCGAAATTGATCATGCCGTCAATCACTGGTGGGGAACTGGCGGCCGGAGAAGTCGCGGTGAGTGGCCCGCACGGCTGGCCCAGCGTTAAGTTCACAAACAGATCTTGGCCGATGCTCGTCATCACGCTCGGCGCTCCACTATAGCCCCATAAGGTGTAACACAAGCTCGAAACTTTCTGCGCCATGAGCGAATAATAACTCCCTTCGCTCGGCACGCGGCCAATGAGATTCGCCGGGGAAGCGCCGGGGACGAGAATTTCAACCGTGTTTTGGGAGGCCACATAGAGTCTCAGCACACGGTCAGGCGGCATGGCGATGGGGTTGGGGGTAGCGTAAATTGAGTGCGAGGGGAGGACCGCATACATGAGGGCTTCCGAGCCGTGAGCGCCATTGGGATAGCCGATGGCCGCTCCTAACTTGCCAAAGAAGGCGTAGCCGCCTTCGCCGATGCCTATAATCGGCTTGTCGGCGCGGCGAATAGCAGCGATGGTTGCTGTTACGGTTGAGGGGTCGCCCCAGGTCCCCAAGTTGCCAGTGTCGTCCCCAATGAGAATAGTTTGGTCATTTGAAAAATCGAAATTGCTGACATTGCCCACAGGCACCAAGTCAACTTGAACGCCCCGACCCGTGAACAAGGCGTTGAAGCTATCGCGACTGCTGGTATCACTCGTATAAATATAAGCGATGCGCGGCGGCGCGGCCTGAGCCACCGACGAGTTTACAGAAGTGGTGGTGGTGGAGGCCTGAACCACTGTCCCCGCTGAACCTAATAAAAGCGACAATGCAAGAAACGCTGATACGAAGGTGCGCAAACGGGCTTTCATGGTGGATCTCCTTTGCAAGCTATGGGGTTAAGTTCGTTATACTTAAGTAGACGCAACGGAGGGGCTTCCAATCCGCGTACTTTTGTACCAGATGTCTTAAGCCACCCACTGTGTGGGGCCTGATATTCAAATTGAAGACGCCGGTGGGGCAAGGGGTGCTATCGTACCGGGACAGTACCGACAGCGGTGGGGGTTACAAGATAAAAATGATTTAGTGTCGCTTAACCATAATGGGCGATGCATCGCCCATTATGGTTACTGATTTGTTGATAAACAGTAATTACTCAGGGGTCATCGCGAGCCGCGCCCTGACGGTTCGACATGGTGAGCGTGCCGAACCATCACCGTGCCGAAGGGTCGTGGCGCAGTCGAAGGGGCGGTGTAAATCGAAAAGAGGCCGCTATAAGCGCTTAGCTCGCTAATCTTCTTTTCAAACTTAGGCCCCCAACCACTGCTCCGCCCGCTATAGCCGCCGCGCTACTGCCTAGCAACATCACGGTGATCATCGTGGCGCGCTGTTCCGCGCCGGGCGCGCCCACGCGCCACCCGGCCGCGTCCATGCCGAGGTTGACCACCAAAAAGGCTAACCCTCCCGCGAGGCCGCTCAACACCGCTAAACGTCCGGCCCATTTCACATCGCGCTGAGCTAGGCCCAGCGCCAGCGCCCCGCCGGCGGCAGTGAGCGTAGCCGAAGGAACGAAGAGTAAAGTAAAGAGTTGATGCAGTGGGAGGTCAGGCCCGCGCCGTTGCGTCACGATCACCACCTCGGCGGCGGTGAGCGCCAGAGCGGAGAGGAGCGCCGCCAACCCAAAACCCAACGCCCCGGCCCATGCCATGCGGCGCATCTCCCCGGCGCCTGTCAAGCGTTGCACGGTCATTCCCCACAGCGCGCCACCCACCACCACGCCGATCAGGGCCGCTCCCAGCGCGATCAGCGTGCGCGTTGTGTCGTTGAGATGTCCGGGCAGACTGTTGTTAACCAGACTCCCCAACACCCCGCCCAACAACATTCCGCCCACTAAGGTGAAGGGTGTGACCAGCGCGCTCAGTAGAATTGTTTTATACATTGCTACGTCTCCGAAATTGGGGAGGTGAAGTTGCCCTCCTCATTCACAATTTTATGATAAAACTACCGCCGGAGATAGCCATTAAAAAAAGCGATGCTTCCCTATTACACCTGCGCCTATTGCGCTTCGACCCACATCACCTTCTACACATGCTGTCCGACTTGTGGCGCGCTAATGGCTCCACCCATAGCATCCAAAGCGCCCAACCCACCAACGCCGCTTGACCTGGCCGCCGCGCTCACAAAAATTTGCGCACGTTATGAAGACATAACCTGTTGTCATAGCACCGCAACGCTCCCTGAAAAAAAATTGCGTAACGCGCGCCAAGCGTTTGTCCCGCCTGAAGAGATAGTAATTTTTCTGTGTGATGATACGCTATTCGGAAGTAACAACTTGGGCTTTGCCGTGTGCACGGGTGGGTTATATTGGAAGAACGACTGGGCCACTGCCACCAAACGCACCCGCCTGACATGGGCCGAATTTGTTGAGCGTGACATCACCTATGACGCGCAACATTATGATATTAACTTGGGGCGGGGAGACCGAATTGGTGCGGCGGCGATGGGTGGAGAAGATGGGCGAGCGCGGCTGACTGCGTTGTTAGTTGAGATCCGCGACTTTTTGCGAACGGTATTGCCCTCCAGCGCGAGTTAAAGTGGCTGTCATGTACCGTTGGTTGTTTCACAAGCCCTAAGTCGCCTCCACCTTCACCAACGCCTCTGCTAACTTCAGCGTTAACGTTTTTACTTCTAACCCTTCCACGCCCACCGGCCCGACACAGGCTGGGCAACCCTCGCGGCATGGGCAAGCGCGCACCAGTTCTAAAGTGCCTTGCAAGAGCTCGGCGTGTAAGGCAAAAAGTTGTTCGGCAAAGCCCAGGCCATCGGGCACGAGATCATAGAGCGTGATGGTGGGTGCGCCGGTCGCGGCGGCGCGTGCCTCGCTCACCACGCCGAGATCACGCGGGTCGCACATCAAAAAGAACGGCGCGATATTGCTGAGGGCGTGCGCCAAACCGCCGAGCGCTGTCTGCGTGCCGCGCCCCATCTCAGTGCGGCTATGGCAGGTGCGGCAGAGTGTCAACAAATTGCTCAATTCATTCGCGCGCAAATAATGCTCGTTCTCCCCCGGCACATAGCCAAATGAACGGAAGGGCGTGACGTGATGCACATCATGTTCGCGTCCAGCTTCGAGCGCGCCGCACTGGCGGCACTGATAGCCATCGCGCTGGCGGGCTGCGGTGCGTTGCTGAGGCCAGTTGGGGCCGTAATCATTGGGCGCAAGCAACACGCCTTCCAATGCGAGTGACCGCGTCAACGCGGGTGGGATCCACAGCCAGTAGCCCGTCGTCTGAAATTCGTGCGCGGGCAAATTCACCTCCCCATAGCCGATGATCTCATGTGTATAGCGTTTCACCCGGCGGTATGAAGCGGGTTGCGAGGTGATGAGGAGTTCACCCCACGCGCGCGGCATCTTGGTTTCGCGCGCCTCGAGTACGTTCACCACTTGCAGGTCTACGGTTTCGGACGCCTCGGTGAAATAATCCACCTCGGTGGGCGACACATCGGCCCGACCGCTTTCCCAATCGAGGTGCGTCACGACGAATTGCCGCCCTTCGTGCAAATACACTGCGCCCTCATGCACCCGGCGCGGCGCGGTCGCGCGATCCACTTCGCCGATGACCAGCGGGCGCTCTTCGCCTGTCACTTGGATCACAATCGAATCATTGCCCGCCGAGCGCAACGAAATCGCATCGGCCGGATACGCCTGTGACACCCACCGATACGTGTCGCGCGAGCGATGCAGTTCGCCGTTTTCCAATAACACCTGCAACAAGTCATCCGTGGCGGCGAACGTCCCAAACGTTTCGCCCCGCTTGAAGGGCAATTCAAACGCCGCACAGCGCAAGTGATTGATCAACAAGGCGAGGTTATCGGGGTTGAGGCGCGCGTGTTCGGGGGAGGTCTCAAAGAGATAACGGGGGTGCGTCGCCAGATATTGATCGAGTGGCGCGGCCGAGGCCACCAGCACGGCCGCGCTCGCGCCCGACCGCCGCCCGGCGCGCCCGGCTTGTTGCCACAAGGAGGCGATCGTGCCGGGGTAGCCCGCCATGATCGCCGCTTCGAGTTGTCCGATGTCTACACCGAGCTCGAGCGCATTGGTCGCCACCACGCCGCGCACCACGCCCTCCCGCAAGCCGCGTTCGATCTCGCGCCGCTCCAAGGGCAAATAGCCGCCGCGATAGCCGCGAATCGCGCTCGTGTCGCCCGCCCGGGCTTGTGTGTCATCACGAATATAGCCCAACAAAATTTCGGTGGCATTGCGCGTGCGGGCAAAGACCACTGTTTGCGCGCCGTCGGCCAAGAAGCGGTTGGCGATGGTTTGCGTTTCCAGGAGATACGACCGCCGCAAGCCGAGCGTGGCATCGAGCAGGGGTGGGTTGTAGAGGATGAAGACTTTCTCGGCGCGCGGCGAGCCATCGCGGTTGACGAGCGTGATCGGCGCTTCGAGCAATTTTTCCGCCAGTTCGCGCGGGTTGGCGATGGTGGCCGAGGCGCAAATGAATTGGGGGGCCGCGCCATAAAAGCGGCAGATGCGCGCCAAGCGCCGGATCACATTGGTCAGGTGTGAGCCAAACACACCGCGATAAACGTGCAGTTCATCCAAGACCACATAGCGCAGATTGGCAAAAAAATCGGCCCACTTGGGGTGATGCGGCAAGATGCCAGTGTGCAACATATCTGGGTTGGAGAGCAAAACGCGCGCGGCCTTGCGGATGGTGGAACGTTGCGCCGAGGGCGTGTCGCCATCATAGAGGCGGATGGCCGGTGGCGCGGGGAGTACGGAGACCAGTTGGCTCAATTCATCGGCCTGATCTTGCGCGAGGGCTTTGGTGGGGAAGAGGTAGAGTGCGCGCGCCTCGGGATCGGCCAAGAGCGTGTGCAAGACGGGCGCGTTGTAACACAGCGTCTTGCCCGAAGCCGTGCCGGTGACGATGACCACGTGTTCGCCCCGCAAGGCGGCTTCAATCGCTTCAGCTTGGTGCGTGTAAAGTTGTTCAATGCCGCGCGCGCTCAACGCCGCGCGGGCTGTCTCAGACAGAGGCGTGGGAAACGGTGCATAGTGCGCCGCACGCGCAGGCAACCGCTCCCACGCCGCCACATTTTGCATGAAGCGCGGGTCGAAGCGGAGCGCCTCCAGCGTTTTCATGAAGCGCGGATACCCCTCACTCCATTTTCGCCTTCAAAGCCGCTAACGCTTTATCCATCATGGGTTTGCCAACGAACGGATAAATAAACGTCTTAAACACAAAGGCCTGCAAACCTGGCATCGCCAGTGTGACGGTGCGCTCCATCAGCGTCCCACCATTTTGCGCGGTAAAGGTGAACAGATGTGTCACATCGCCAAAGGAGGGATCGTTCGCCACAAATGCAAAACGCTTGGGTGAGGCATACTCTGTCACGCGGAGTTCATTCGGGCGGTCTTTTTGTCCCGCTACTTCACCTTTGGAATGATACTGACTGCCTACCGCAACTGGGCCGGGCTTAACGGCTTCGATCTTCAGCGCGCCGCCACTCCATTCGGAATGCCGTGTGAGATCAGAGACATAGGCAAATACGGCCTCGGGTTTGGCCTTCATTTCGACACGATAAGTAGTAGAGACTTGGGTCATAGGGGGATCCTTTCGAGTGAGTCTAGCATGATCAGAGTCATTCGTCATTGCAGTACGCGCCACATGCCAGCCGCCAACCCCGCTCCCACCAACGAACTGAGAAAGTTCACGCCGTCATTATCCAGCCAACGCCAGCCACGCACGCGGCGCGTGGTCTGGCCACAGGTATGGTGTGGATGACGCTCAGTCTCTTTTTGGCAGTGATCGCAAAAATAAATGGCTTGTGCGGTCGCGCCGAGAAAAGAGTCGGCCAATGAACCGAGCAGGCCGGCGCTGGCAACGATCAACAAAAAGAAGAACGCGTTGTAGTCGGCAAAGAACATGGCGATGAGGGCGATGAACGCCGCGCCGGAACTGGCCGCCATAGTCCCCAACCACGTCAGCCCACCGGAAGTGCCCGTTTCAACGATTTGCCCGGTCAGGATCGAGCGAGGCGGAGTCGAACTCAGCACGCCCAATTCGGTCGCCCAAGTGTCGGCATTGACCGTAGCGAACGCCCCGGCAAACGCCACCCACCACATCGGGTGCGGCCAGAAGAAATGCACCAGCATGATCAACACGCCCACGCCGCCGTTCGCTAAGGCCTGCGCCAGATCACGTTGATGCCCTTTGCTAAATTTTTCCGACAGGGTCGTTTTGCGCGCTTCTTTAAAATGCGACAGCGCGCTGGACGACACGAAGAACGCCACCAACAACAGCCCCCCGGGCCACCCCCC
>Ga0315912_10006122_pt1 | contig 10858 bp, 9 predicted proteins | sample VfabasoilMG_FD_204469 | JGI IMG/M metagenome (GOLD analysis project Ga0315912, IMG submission 204469) | Garden soil microbial communities collected in Santa Monica, California, United States - V. faba soil | ecosystem: Environmental > Terrestrial > Soil > Garden | place: USA: California...
GATGATTTCCTTGAAAAAAAGGCAGAAGTAATCAGAAGGAAAGATGCTCCTGAAAACCCTACTCCATTTGATATGATTATTGAAAATGATGAAGGTGAAAATAATCAGATTTTATTTGAATATCCAGATATTCAGCCTAATAATGCAATTTTGGATGAACTTGAAAGCTTTGCTGATGCCATTACGGAAAGTAAAAATGTAGAGGTTTCTTTGGAAGATGGTACTGAAGCGTTAAAAGTAGCTTTGGAGATTATGAAATTGATTTCATAATTATTTAATTTTCTTTTGAATTACCTTATTTTATACAATAGACAAACGGGCTTCGGTCCGTTTTTTTTATGGACAAATCTACTCTTCATTATATTTTAAGTCAAATCTTAGTATTCTTAACTTATTCAACAAAATTTTATTGATTATCTATTATTTAATTCTTATTCAACAATTTTTAGATATATTTGTCATTGTATAAACTATAATTCTTAAAACAACCCCTTACTATTTTAAATAATTAAACACTATGAAAAGAGTCATCCTTCTATCCGCTTTTTTATTGTCTCAATTTGGGACATCACAACTTTTAAAAACCAATGGTCAGAAAATTGTAAACGACAAAGGAGAGAATGTTCAATTAAGAGGTATCGGTCTGGGAGGATGGATGTTGCAGGAAGGTTATATGCTAAAAACCGCAGATTTTGCAGGTCCACAATACAAGATCAAGCAAAAGATAGCTGAATTGATCGGTGAAGACGGCATGAATGAATTTTATGCAGCCTATCTTAAAAACGGAATTACAAAACAGGATATTGATTTTTTAAAGAAAGCCGGATTCAATTCAATCAGGCTTCCTATGCATTATAATCTGTACACTTTACCTATTGAAAAAGAGCCTAAAAAAGGTCAAAACACATGGCTGGAAGAAGGTTTTAAAATGACCGATGATCTTTTAAAATGGTGTGCAGACAACAAAATGTATCTGATACTAGATCTTCATGCCGCACCGGGCGGACAAGGAAATGACGTCAATATTTCTGATAATGATAAGAGTAAGCCATCGCTTTGGGACAGTGAAGAAAATCAGAAAAAAACAATTGCTCTCTGGAAAAAACTGGCAGAAAGATATAAGGATGAACCGTGGATCGGAGGTTATGATCTCATCAACGAACCGAATATCAATTTCACAGGGAAAAACCCTAACGGAACCGACGAAATGTCTAATGCACCTCTTTGGAAATTACAAAAAGAAATTACAGAGGCGATTCGTACGGTTGACAAAAAACATATCATCATTATCGAAGGAAACGGTTGGGGAAACAATTATAATGGTCTCACCCCTCTTTGGGATAATAATATGGCATTCAGTTTCCATAAATACTGGAATTACAATGATGATGCAACGCTAAAATTTGCTTTAGATTTAAGGGAAAAGCATAATATCCCAATCTGGTTGGGAGAAACTGGCGAAAACTCGAATGTATGGTTTACGGAACTTATTCAGCTTTTGGATAAGCATAATATCGGTTATGCATTCTGGCCCGTGAAAAAAATTGACAATATTGCCGGAATAACCAATGTAAAAATCACCCCGGAATATCAAAAATTGTTAGACTATTGGAAAAACGGAGGTGAGAAACCCTCAAAAGAGTTTGCAAAAAAAGCTTTACTACAAATTGCAGATAACTATAAGTTTAATAATGTCGAAATTAAAAATGATGTTATTGATGCGATGTTCAGACAGACAAAAGAAAGTTTTACAAAGCCTTTTAAAAACCATCAGATTCCGGCAAAAATCTCTGCAGCAGAGTATGATTTAGGAAGAATGGGAGCTGCCTATTCAGACAAGGATTTCATCAATCTTTGGGTAAGTGATCCTGCAAAAAGATCTGAATGGAATTCCGGGAATGAACTGAGAAATGACGGAGTTGATATTTATAAAACCAATGACAATCAATTCTATGTCGGAAAAACAGAAAGTGGAGAATGGCTTCAGTATACCATCAATGCAAAAAGCGAAAAAGCGTATACTTTTGACATCAATTACGCAAGCAACAACAATGCTAAAATAAGAATTGAAGATGCTTCAGGGAAACAACTTGCAACGGTTTCATTAAGTTCAACAGGAGGAAATGAAAGCTGGAAAACCGTTTCTGCAAAAGGAATTAATCTAAAAAAAGGAGAAAATAGAATCAGAATTTATTTTGAAAATGATGGTGTCAATCTAAAATATTTTGAAGTGAAATAATATTCCCGATCTCATAAAGCAGAGTTCAAATAATTTAATTATTTTGCAGGAAAATTTATAACTATGATGGAAACAAATTCTCCTTTCGAACAGTTTGAGGAGTTAAGAATCGACAGAATTTCAAGAGAGTTCCTTACAGAAACCGCAAAGTGGGCTAACTTTTTATCTATTTTAGGCTTTATTGGCATTGGATTGATGGTAATTGCAGCTTTATTTATGCTAGTTTTAGGAGCATCGAGTAGCTTTGGTCCTATAGGTGGTGGAGCTCTTGTAAGTATTTTTTATTTTATTATTGCTGGTTTTTACTTTGTACCGATTAATTATTTGTATAAATTTTCTTCAAACATGAAGAATGCCATACGTACAAATAATCAGGCAAGTCTTACCACTTCATTTGAGTACATCAAATCTCATTATAAGTTTATCGGGATTCTTACCATCGTGATGATTGGATTTTATATTCTTATGATTTTATGGCTAATGTTTACTTCTATTGGAAGCTTGATGTAAATTAATTTATTTATATTTGAATACCATCCTTCTTAGTTTTTAAGAAGGATTTTTTAATCTCTATTATTATGAAAAAAATAAGTCTGCTTTTCCTTTTTATTTCAGCGTTTACATTCGCTCAACAATCCGTTTTAGAGCAAAAAATCAGTTCCATTATTAAAGATAAAAAAGCGACAGTCGGAGTTTCTGTGCTGGGTTTTGAAAATGGTTTCAAATACAACAAAAACGCAGACAAAAAACTGCCCATGCAAAGTGTTTTCAAATTTCATATTGCTGCAGCGGTTTTAGATTTTGTCGATAAAGGAAAGCTGTCATTAGATCAGAAAATTTTATTGGATAAGTCTAATTTACTGGAAAATACATGGTCGCCGCTTCGAGATAAATATCCAAACGGAAATGTAGAAGTTCCTCTAAGTGAAATTCTTGAATTTACGGTTGCAAAAAGTGATAATAATGGCTGCGATATTCTTCTGAAATTATTGGGAGGAACACAAACCGTTCAGAAATTCATGGATTCTAAAGGCGTGAAAGGGTTTCAGATTAAATACAATGAAGAAGCCATGCATAAAGACTGGAATGTTCAATACGAAAATTACACGACCACAAATTCTGCGGTTCAAACATTGAAAAAGTTTTATGACGGAAAGCTATTGTCAAAAAAATCTACTGATTATTTGATGAAAGTAATGTTATCAACATCCACAGGATTAAACAAATTAATCGAACAGCTTCCAAAAAACACTCCTGCTGCAAGAAAAACGGGAGCTTCAGGAAAGAATGATGCGGGTTTAACAGGCGCAGAAAACGAAATTGCCATTGTAACTTTACCGAATGGCAAGCATTATGCAATAGCTGTATTTGTCAGTAATTCAACGGAAACGGATGCTGTAAACTGTAAAATGATTTCGGACATTTCAAAGAGTGTATGGGATTATTTTAATAAGTAAAATTTAAAGCTTAATTTTAAAACCGTTAAAAATGAAAAAAATATTATTAACAATAGGAATTTTCACCTGTACATTTTTCTTTGCGCAGAAGAGTGAAACGTATCTTTATTTAGATTACAATAGTATATGTTGCGGAACTCCCTCAACCAATCCTGTAATGACTTATATTGAAACTTTCCAAGGCAAAAACAAAAAAAAGCCGATTGAAGTCTATGTACAGTCGGGACTTGGAAGAGAGGGTGAGTTTAAGCTTTTTATCGGAATTGATGCTCTTTCGAAATCTAAAAGAAAACAATTCATAAAAGGTCTTGAAACAACGGTAACCTCGCAGAATAATACAAGAAATCGCAGCAGTGACGGATCTGTATTTTTCACACCCACCCAATATTTAAGCAAAGAAAATTTAAACAAATTAAATAATTTAACTATCTATAAAAAAGAAAAATTAAAATGATCAAAAACATTGTAGTTATCGGAGCAGGAACCATGGGGAATGGTATTGCACATACTTTTGCACAAAGCGGATTTAAAGTAAACTTGGTAGATGTATCTCAAGATGCTTTAGACAGAGGTTTGAAAACCATTACTACCAATCTTGACAGAATAATTGCAAAGGGAAACCTTACAGAAGAACAAAAAGCTGAAACTTTAGGAAACATCACCACTTTCACGGCTCTTCAGGATGCGGTAGGATCTGCAGATCTTATCGTGGAAGCAGCTACTGAAAACCAAGATTTAAAGTTAAAGATCTTCGGTCAGATGGACGAATTTGCTCCGGAAAACTGTATTTTGGCAACTAACACTTCATCAATTTCTATTACTAAAATTGCTGCGGCTACAAAAAGAGCTGATAAAGTAATCGGAATGCACTTTATGAACCCTGTTCCAATTATGAAATTGGTTGAAATCATCAAAGGATATTCTACTTCTAAAGAAACGTTTGATTCCATCTATGAAATGAGCAAAACGTTAGGAAAAGTTCCTGTAGAAGTTAACGATTACCCAGGATTCGTAGCCAACAGAATTTTAATGCCGATGATTAACGAATCTATCGAAACTCTTTACAACGGTGTTGCCGGAGTTGAAGAAATTGATACGGTAATGAAATTAGGAATGGCTCATCCGATGGGACCACTTCAATTGGCAGATTTCATCGGTCTTGATGTTTGTTTAGCGATCTTAAACGTAATGTACGACGGTTTCAAAAACCCTAAATATGCTCCAAACCCATTGTTGGTAAATATGGTAATGGCCGGAAAACTAGGTGTAAAATCTGGAGAAGGTTTCTATGACTATTCTGAAAGCAAAAAAGCTGAAAAAGTAGCAAAAATGTTCTCAAAATAGATTTTAAGTTATGAGTTGTGGGTTATAAGTTATAAATTTGACTAGTTAAAAGCTGCAATCTATAACCTAATAACTGCAACCTTGATAAAGCTTAAAGAAAAAAATATTCAAATATTATTGGTCATCATTACTGTAATGGTGACCATTTTACGTTTTTTACTCAATGAAAAAGGAAGAGTAAGTCCCGATTCTATCCGGTATCTGAAATTTGCTCATGTCCTTCCGGAAATTGATAATACCATCACTCCTTTAGGATATCCTTTAAGTCTTAAAATCTTTACTTTTTTAGGAACTGATGAATTTTGGGCTAGTAAAATTGTAGGAATTTTAGCCATGCTATTTATTGTTTTTTTCGCATGGAAAAAGAATTTTTATTCCCGGGAATCTACTGTTTTAGTAGCTCTTTTCAGTTTTGTTTCCATTTTTGCGGCAACATTAAGTGAAGCTCTTATTCTTCCTTTTGTCTTACTTTTCCTGTATGTAGCTGATGCTATTATTAAAGAAAATGTTAAAGGCTGGAAGGCTGTTTTTTATCTTTCCTTGAGTTTAATCCTCCTTTATAATGTCAGATATAGTGCATTGTTTATTATGGGAGCAACAGGTCTTTACGGTCTATTGTTCATTAAACGCAGCTACGGAAGGACATTTCTATTTTCAGGTATTATTTCAGGCATTTATATCATCCTTTATAAGTTTTTATTTATTGATTATTTCAACGAAGATTATATAAAACAATCGTTGGAAATGGGATTATACCCTACTTCCAAGCTCTTGTCTGAATTATTTCAAGGGCTTTCCACCACTTTTAACCCATTTATCCATATGTCTGATCCGGGAGGAGGAATTATTAATTACGGAATTTACGGATTAGGCGTTTTGAATATCATTGTAATGATTTTCTTATTTATAAAATTAAAGCTTACAAATACAGAATTTTTCTTTGTTTTTACCGGTGTTTTCGGGATTATATGTTCATTTTTCATTCAATATTTTTATCCTGTAGATCCAATAGGCTACCGATTGCTTGCTCCCTTTAGTTTTCCGCTTTGGCTGGTTTATTTTAGAAAGTTATTTCAGATTTTTGATGTTAAAGTCTATGTTATTGGAATTGTAAGCATCATGTCCGGAGTTTTTTTCACATGGCTTTCCAAAGGAAATTATCTTGAAAACAGAAAAGAAGTTGCCCATTTTTTACAGTCTGAACATCTGGATAAGGTTCCTTTACAATTCTATTTAAAAACCATGGAAGATCTTGAAAAAATGCAGGTGGCTGAATTAATAAGTACAGTAAATTCAAATATAGAGGTCACATTTAAAGCTTCTGACACCTTAAAAAAAACAACCTTAACCTATTATAAAGTTTCACAAAAAATTAAAATCGACAAGAACAAATATCAATAATTTTGTTATCTTTGATTTAAAGTTAAAACATTAGAAAAATGAAATTACCAAAGTTTTTATTAGCAGATAATTCAGAATTTCCGGAAGATCTTTTCGTAGTTCATACAGAATACCCAAGATTCATCTTAAACGTTGAGGAAGAAGAAGTTGAGTGGTTAGACGATTTAGAAGGTGATGATGAAGAAACTATGGCTGACGAAGCTACTAAAGTAGTAGAAGCTGCATTCAAATGGTGTGATGAAGAGTTGGCTAAGTACGACGAAGAAGAGGAAGATTAATAACAATCCTATTAAAACATAAAAAGGAACTCAGCTGAGTTCCTTTTGTTTTTTATATTATCTGTCTTTTATTCTGCTTTATTAAATTTAAGCAATAAAAGATTGTCCTGATACAATTCTAAAGTGTTTCCTGAAACCACATACCTGTTGGCTTTCTGCACCATATCCAAGAAGTTTTTTTCTACGCTCATATTATCACAAGCCATTTTAGTAGATCCCATCTGTGAAGCTTCAAACTTCCCTGAAGCAGTTTCCATAGTTACTCCTCCAAAATATCTGTTACACCCAGAATTTCCACTGATTTTTGCACCTTCTACATTCAATGTTGGAGTCTGCCCTTTTACATTATCTGCTAAAGTCCATTTTGTGTTTGCGATTGAAGGTTGTGCTTTTCCGGCTTTTGAAGAAGAAGCCACTGTTCCGCACGATACTAAAACAGCTGCTGTGCATATGCTTAAAAAAAGGTTTTTCATTTTTCTCTTTTGATTTAATTCAAATTTACGGAAATTATATTATTTAAAGAGGAGTCGGGAAATTTTATAATTTTTTAACAATTACACCAACAAAAAACGGGCTTTAGAAGCCCGTTTCATAATATTTTAATATGTAGAAGATTACCCTCTCAATTCAGCGTTAAATTCTTTCTGGAAAGATTTAATCAATGATTCCATTACTGCGGCAATTTCTTTCTCTTCCAATGTTTTTTCTTCATTTAAAAGCTCAAAACTCATGGCGTAAGACTTTTTACCTTCAGGAAGATTTTTCCCTTCATACACATCAAACAAATTGATGTTTTTAATGAATGGAGATTTATTTTTCTTAGCCGTCTGATAAAGATCTTCGTAATTCACGTTCTTATCAATCAGTAATGCCAAGTCTCTTCTGATCTTATTGAATTTAGGAATATCTTTGAATTTCAATTCATTTTTAGAACGTAATTCCTGAGCCAATTCCAACTCAATTTCCGCATAGAAACATTCCTGATCAATATCAAAATCTTTCAATTGCTGAGCAGAAACTTTTCCAATTCTTACTAAAGCTTTCCCATCTACTTCATAAGCCAAAGCATCAGAGAATCTGTCATCAGACAAAGCAACTTCCTTATAATCAATCGCTAGTCTTTCCAACAAAACTTTAACATAAGCTTTTAAGTTATAGAAACTTGTTGCAGATTTTGGCTGTAACCAGTTTTCAGCAACTTCTCTTCCGGTAACCAAGATAGCTAATTGCTTTCTCTCTTCGTACTTTTCTTTTTTATGATAAATTTTTCCGAACTCAAAAAACTTGATGTCCTGATTTTTTCTGTTGATGTTGTAGATCGCATTTTGAAGAAGCCCTTCCAATAAAGATTTTCTCATGAATGCCAAATCTCCACTCAAAGGATTCAATAATTTTACGGCATTCGTTTCATCTTTTACAGAAGTTAATGAGTTATTCATCACTTCATTGAAACCTAAGCTTTGTAAAGTTCTTGCCCAATTGCTTTCCAATTCGTCCTGATCGTTTGCATTCAGCTTCACAGGAGTAAATGAAATCTTTTGCGGAGCATCAATTTTATTGTATCCGTAGATTCTTAAAATCTCCTCAATAACGTCGATTTCTCTTGTTACATCCGCTCTGTAAGCAGGAACAGAGATTTCCAAGCCGTTTTGAATTTCATTTAAAACCTGGATTTCCAATGATTTTAAAATTTCTTTTACTTTCTCTCTGTGAATTTTTGTTCCTAAAATCTGTTCAATTTTAGAGAATCTGATGATCACATAGCTGTCTTCTATTTTCTTTGGATATTCCTCCAGCAATTCTCCTACCAATTTACCTTCTGCTAATTCTGTAATCAATTTAATAGCATGAGTAATAGCTGTTCTTGTAATATTCGGATCTACTCCTCTTTCAAATCTGAAAGAAGCATCCGTATTCAGTCCATGGAATTTCGCTCCTTTTCTTACCGCAACCGGATTGAAATAAGCACTTTCTAAGAAAATAGTTTTTGTTTCTGTAGAAACTCCTGAATCTGCACCGCCAAAAACTCCGGCAATACACATCGGATTATCTTTTCCATCTTTAATGATGATTTCAGAACCGTTCAACGTTCTTTCCACTCCATCCAAAGTCGTGAATTTTGTTCCTTCTTTTACCGTTCCTACTTTCACTTTTTTATCTGCAATTTTGTCTGCATCAAAAGCGTGAAGTGGTTGTCCGTAACCGTGAAGGATATAGTTTGTAATGTCTACAATATTGTTGATCGGGCTCAATCCGATCGCTTTTAATCTGTCTTTTAACCAAGCCGGAGAATCCGCAACTTTCACATCCTCAATTACAGCTCCAATGTATCTAGGGCATAATTCTGTATCCTCAACTTCCAATTTGAAATCGTGAGAACCTTCATTATTCAAAACTACTGAAGAAACTTTTTCAAAAGTAGATTTTAACTGATTGGTAGAAAGGAAAGCATACAAATCTCTTGCAACACCGTAATGAGACATTGCATCGGTTCTGTTCGGCGTTAAACCAATTTCAAAAACTTCATCATTTGTCAATTCAAAATAATCAGCGAAATTTTTTCCCACTTCATATTTCTCTGCATCCAACACCATGATTCCTCCGTGATCTTCGCTCAGTCCTAATTCATCTTCTGCACAAATCATTCCCTGAGAAATTTCCCCTCTGATTTTTGCTTCTTTGATTTCAAAAAAGTTTCCGGCTTTATCATAGATTTTAGTTCCGACAACTGCTACAGGAACTGTTTGTCCGGCTTCCACATTCGGAGCACCACAAACAATATTCAAAACTTTTCCGTTTCCTACTTCTACAGTAGTTTTCTTCAGTTTATCTGCATTAGGATGTTTTTCGCAAGTTAAAACCTTACCAACTACAATTCCTTCCAAGCTGCCTTTTACACTTTCAAACTTTTCAATTCCTTCAACTTCAAGGCCTATATCTGTAAGGAACTCTCCTATTCTTTCAGGTTTGATTTCCGTTTTAATATAGTCTTTCAGCCAATTATTTGATATCTTCATTGCTCTATATTGAAACTTTTTTAAATGAATTTTGCGACTACAAATGTCGTGTTTTTTTGAGAGATAGCGAAATTTCGGGGTAACTTTAAGATAAATACTTCACTTTTTATTACTCCTGAAAAACAAAAAAGAGACTGAATAATCAATCTCTCTTTTATATTTATTTTAATACTGTTACAATCCAATTACCGGCATTGATAGCATTAAGATGTTTTCATTGTCTTCAAGACCGTCAAGAGGCTCAATGATTCCCGGTCTGTTTGGCTGAGACATTTTCATTGTAATATCATCAGAACCAAGAATCGTCAACATTTCTGTTAAGAATTTTGAGCTGAACCCAATGTTAATATCTTCCCCGTTATAATCACATGGAATCTGCATATCTGCTTTGTTTGCATATTCAGTATCTTCTGCGTGAAGGTGAAGAATATTTGCAGAAAGCTTGAATCTTACCTGATTAGTTGATTTATTTGACATGATAGAAGCTCTTTTGATCGCTCCCAACAACAAGTTTCTGTTGATCGTTAATACATTCGGATTTTCTTTTGGAATTACCGCTGTATAGTTCGGATATTTTCCGTCAATCAATCTACAGATCCAGATATGTTTACCAAAAGTAAATTTAGCCATGTTCTCGTTGAAATCGATGGTAACATCATCATTCGAACTTGCTAAAATATTTTTGAAAATATTCAGAGGTTTTTTAGGCATGATGAATTCCATAGGTTCGGCATTCATCAGATCTGTTCTTTTGTATACAACCAATCTGTGAGAATCGGTAGAAACAAAGTTCGTTTCGTTTTCTCCAAACTGGAACAAAACTCCCGTCATTACCGGACGAAGAGAATCGTTACTCGTTGCAAAAAGTGTATTGGTAAGGGCTTCAGACAAAACTCCTGCCGACATAGTTACACTTTGAGAAGCGTCAAACTCCGGCAATTCAGGATAATCATCCGCATTATCTAATGCTACTGCGAAATTATCTTTTTCGTCTAAAATCTCAAGCTGACTTCCCGTTCCTTCTGCATTATCTTTTACAGCCAACGTAAGAGGTTGCTCTCCGTAAGTCTTAATAAAATCTTGAAAAATCTTAGCAGGAACAGCAAATTTCCCTGTATCATC
>Ga0315912_10006123_pt1 | contig 10857 bp, 10 predicted proteins | sample VfabasoilMG_FD_204469 | JGI IMG/M metagenome (GOLD analysis project Ga0315912, IMG submission 204469) | Garden soil microbial communities collected in Santa Monica, California, United States - V. faba soil | ecosystem: Environmental > Terrestrial > Soil > Garden | place: USA: California...
CGCCCGTACCAGCTGTACCGCCTGTACCACCCGTACCAAACCTACCCCCGCGCAAATTGGTACACCCCGGTCACCCGCCTTGCCACAATTCCGCCCCCGCCCGATGGTGCACTCGCAAGTACCCCGCGAATCACCACCCCCCACGGAATTCCCGCCCGATGAAGAAACTGCGCAAGGCCGTGCTCCCCGTCGCCGGCCTCGGCACTCGTTTCCTGCCCGCCACCAAGGTGATGGCCAAGGAAATGCTCACCGTCGTCGACAAGCCGCTGATCCAATACGCGGTGGAGGAGGCGCGCGCCGCCGGCATCGAGGAATTCTGCTTCATCACCGGCCGCGGCAAGACCGCCCTGGTGGAGCATTTCGACGTCGCCTACGAGCTGGAAGCCACGCTGCGCGAACGCAACCGCGCCGAAGCCCTGGCCGTGCTGGAAGCCTCATCCGTGGAACCCGGTACCCTGGTCGCCGTCCGCCAGCAGCGCCCGCTCGGCCTCGGCCACGCCATCTGGTGTGCCCGCGCCTTTATCGGCGACGAGCCCTTCGCCATCATGCTGCCGGACGATCTCATTCTTGCCGACACCTCCTGGGTGAAGCAGCTCAAGGACGTCTATGAACAGACCGGCGGCAACGTGATCTCCGTGGAGGAAGTCCCCCGCGACCAGACCCACCGCTACGGCATCCTGAAAGTCGGCAAGGACGATGGCCGCGTCGCCGAGGTGCTCGGCCTAGTGGAAAAGCCGAAGCCGGAGGACGCACCGTCCAACCTGAGTGTCATCGGCCGCTACGTGCTGATGCCGGAAGTCATTACCCACCTCGCCAGGATGGAACGCGGCGCCGGCAATGAAATCCAGCTGACGGACGGCATGGCCAGGCTGATCGGCCATCAGCCCTTCCACGGCCTGCGCTGCGTCGGCAAGCGGTTCGACTGCGGCTCCAAGGAAGGCTACCTGGAAGCCCAGATCGCCTTCGCCCTGGCGCGCCCCGACCTGCGCGACGCCATGCGCGGCCTGCTGAAAAACTACATCAACGAGTGATCCCGCCGATGACCTTCCGCCACGACTTCGACGCCACCGTCCTGCGCGAGTACGACATCCGCGGCATCGTCGGCAAAACCCTGCACGCGGCGGATGCCCGCGCCATCGGCCGCTGCTTCGGCTCCATCATCCGCCGCGACGGCGGCAAGACCGTCGCGGTCGGCTACGACGGCCGCCTGTCCTCGCCCGACATGGAAGCCGCGCTCACCGAAGGCCTGATGGCGGCCGGCATCGAAGTCACCCGCGTCGGCCGCGGCCCGACGCCGATGCTGTATTTCGCCGGCACCACCATGCCCGCCGATGGCGCCATCATGGTCACCGGCAGCCACAACCCGCCCGACTACAACGGCTTCAAGATGATGCGCGCCGGCAAGCCGTTCTACGGCGCGGACATCCAGCGCATCGGCGAGATGGCCCGCACCGGCGACGTGGAGACCGGCACCGGTTCCCAGCAAGCCCGCGACGTCAGCGCTGACTACATCGCCCGCCTGCTGGCCGACTGGGACGGCGGCAACCGCGCGCTGAAGGTGGTGTGGGACAACGGCAACGGCTCCGCCGGCGACATCCTCGCCCACCTGGTGCAGAGCCTGCCCGGCACGCACACCGTGCTGAACGGCACCATCGACGGGACCTTCCCGGCGCACCACCCGGACCCGACGGTGCCAAAGAATCTCGAACAGATCATCGCGGAAGTTCGCCGCACCGGAGCCGATATCGGCATCGCCTTCGACGGTGACGCCGACCGCATCGGCGTGGTGGACGACAAGGGCGAGATCCTGTTCGGCGACCAGATCCTGATCATCCTGGCCCGCGACGTGCTGCAACACTTCCCCAAGGGCACCATCATCTCGGACGTGAAGGCGAGCCAGGTGCTGTTCGAAGAGATCGCCCGCGCCAACGGCACGCCGCTGATGTGGAAGACCGGTCACAGCCTGATCAAGACCAAGATGGCCGAAACCAAATCCCCCCTCGCCGGCGAAATGTCCGGCCACGTCTTCTTCGCCGACAAATGGTACGGCTTCGACGACGCGCTGTATGCCGCCATCCGCCTCCTCGGCATCGTCGCCCGCATGCAGGAAAAGGTCTCTGCCGTGCGCGAAGCCCTGCCGCACGTGGTGAACACCCCGGAACTCCGCTTCGACTGCGACGACGTCCGCAAGTTCCTGGTCATCACCGAAGTCGCCGCCCGCCTGAAGGCATCCGGCGCCGATGTCTCGGACATCGACGGCGTGCGCGTGAACACCGCGGATGGCTGGTGGCTGCTCCGCGCTTCCAACACCCAGGCGGTCCTCGTCGCCCGCGCCGAAGCAAAGGACGAACCCGGCCTGGAACGCCTGAAGCACGCCTTGGTGGAACAACTCACCGCGTCCGGCCTCGCCGCGCCGGATTTCTCGGGAGAGAATGCCGGCCACTGATCGCAGGTCACCCCCGAGCACATGAACCGCACCCTCGCCACCGTCCTCGGCATCACGCAGACGCTGGTCTGGGCCACCTCCTACTACATGCCCGCCGTCGGCGTAGGTCCCGCCGCCGCATCGATGGGCGAGAGCACCACGCTGCTCGTCGGCGGCTTTTCGCTCTCCATGCTGATCCAGGGCCTGGCGTCCCCCCGCGCCGGCAGTTGGGTGGACGCGCATGGCGGGCGCGGCATGCTGCTTCTGAGTTCCGTCGTCATTTCCGCCGGCCTGCTGCTGATGGCGGCGGTGCCGAATGTCTATGGCTGGTACGCCGGCTGGGTCATCCTCGGCATCGGCATGGCGATGGGCCTGTACGACGCGGCCTTCGCCACCGTCGGCCGCCTGCTGCTGGGCGAGGCACGCCCCACCATCGTCGGCATCACGCTCATCGCCGGCTTCGCCTCCACCGTCGGCTGGCCGCTGGGCACCGCGCTGGTGGATTGGGTTGGCTGGCGCTGGATGCTGGTGATCTATGCCGGCATCAACATCGTCATCAACATCCCGCTCGTCCTCGCTTTCATCCCGAGGACGATCCCGCCCGCGCCGCCGCCACCCGCGCGCAAGGAAACAGCGTCCCAGGCCGGCAACGGCATGGTCGTCGTGCTGTTCATGCTCGGTGTGTTCTTCGCCCTGCGCGCCGGCCTCAGCGCCATCGTCTCCGTGCACGGCATCGTGCTGATGCAGGGCATCGGCCTCGGCCTCGCCGCCGCGGTCGCCACCGCCTCCATGTTCGGCCCGTTCCAGGTCGTTGGCCGCATCCTGGAATGGACGTTCAAGCGCTGGATGGACCCGCTCGCCTCATCCTGGGCCGGGGCGGTGCTGATGCCGCTGGGCGTTGCCGCTATGCTGCTGGGCGCGCCGCCGCTGGCGTTCTCCATGCTCTACGGCATGTCGAACGGCATCCTCACGATCAGCCGGGGCACGCTGCCGCTCTACATCTTCGGCCCCCATGGCTATGCGACGCGAATTGGCCGCCTGGCGATGCCGCAACTGCTGGCCCAGGCGGTGTCGCCCACGCTGGTCACGCCGCTCGTCCAATCCTGGCCGGCGGCCACCATTTTCCTGTGGTTGGGTATCCTGTCGGCCCTGGCGATGCTGTGCCTGGCGCCATTACGGCGGTCACATGCGCATGGTTGAAACCGCGCAGGTACTGCATCTCGCCCAAGGCGATGTCACCGCCGCGCTCCTGCGCGCCGCCATTCGCGCCGGCAATTTGCACGGGGAGGTGTTCGCCATCCCCGAGGATTTCAGCCACGGCCCGCTGGACGACGGCGCGCAGCGCTTGGCCTATTTCCGAGGTTGCTACATCGGCTTCGGGCCATGGGACGTGACCGCCACCGACGCCTTCGCCCCCTGGCATGATCTCGCGAATCACGTCATCGCCGGTCCCCCGGCGGAGATCGCCATCTGGGCCGGCGAAAACGCATCAGAGGGCACTTTCCTGGCCATGGCGTCGGCCCGACTGGGTGGCGGCGGCTGGGCACTCAGCCAGGTCCGTCCGGCACCGGGCACTTATACCGGGCAATATCGGCCGGAGGCGCTGGCGGCGTTCTTCCCCGCACGAGAGATCATGCCTACGGAACGCCGCGCCTTACTGGCTCGGGATTTCGCGCGCATCCGCGCCGAGACCGGCCTGCTGCGCCGCTGGGAAGGGGGACGGATCATCGGCGTCCATCCCGGCCACTATGACGGACTGTTGGTGAGCGCCTGCGGCGCTTCCTGGCGCCCGGCCGCGCGCGTCGTCGGCGCGGCGATGGCAGCCTGCGAGCCCGCCAACCTGCTGAGCGACGTGTTCCTCGCCGCGCGCCTGCAGGCCCTGATCGGCAGCGGGCGCATCGAAGCCGACAAGTCCGGATCAGGCCTGCGCGACTTCGCCGTGCGCCTGCGCCGCGACGCTCAGGACGGCACCGTCCGCGCCAGCGATTCATCCACGCAGGATTCGTAGGAAACGTCCCGCGCCAATGTGCCGGAAGCCCGCATCGCACCATGCAGCCACTGGAATCCGGCGCGGTTCGGCATCGGGTGCGTGGACCACAGACCCAGCGCCCGGTAGCGCGCGATGGCCGCGGCGAAGACTTCCGTCGGCACGTCCGGGAAGAAATCCTTCAGCGCCCGCGCGATTTCCGTCGCATCGGTCGCGTGAAACCAGCGGAGTGTCGCCGCCATCGCCTTCGTCACCAGTTGCAATTCCGCCCACCGCGCCGCCAGGGTCGGCCGCCGTGTCACCAGCATGGTGTAGGCGGTCGGTCCACGGCTGGCCTGCGCGTACCACAGGTGCCCCACGCCCGAACGCAGCAGCTCCTCCGCATAGGGCTGGAACACCTCGATCGCGTCCACCTCGCCGCGCGCCAGCGCCGCCGCGTTCTCAACCATGCTCCTGTCGCCGATCCGGTTCAGCCCGTCCGGGTCCATACCGGCCAGCCGCAAATCCTGCGCCAGGCAGATCCACGGCGTCGGCACCTCGGAGACGGAGGCGAAACGCAGCCCTGCCAGATCGGCCAGCGCGAAATCCGGCCTGGGTTCCCGCCCGATGATGAAGAACGGGTCCTTGCTGACCACATCGCAGAAGCACACCAGTTCCGCCCCAGGGTCGTCCACTTGCGCGTAGATCACCCGCAGCGGCCCGCCCCACATCAGGTCGGCCTCCCCGCTACGGATCGCCGCCGCCGTCGCGGCCGGGGAGGGGGAGGCGCGCAGCGTCACGTCCAGCCCCTCCGCCGCATAGGCGCCCGTGGCGTGGGCGGCGTAGAACGGCGCGTAGAACAGCGCCCGGAAATTCTCGGAGATCACCAGCGGTTTCATCGTGCCCGTTCCCCGTCCCCTTGCGTTTGCCCGGCTCCGCCGCCCATTCTGGCAGCGATTGAAACAGGAGTGTCGCCATGGACGAGACCATCCCGCAAGGTGCCGTCTGCACCGACGATGGCTGCGAGGTTCCGGCCTCCACCGCTTCCGCCCTGCCGGGCGTGCAACCCGGCCTGATGCGGCTCGACATCGTCTCCGACGCCATCTGCCCGTGGTGCTATGTGGGCAAGCGCCACATGGAAGCGGCGCTGGAGATGCTGCGTGCCGAGGGCATCGACTTCGCCATCCACTGGAACCCGTTCCAGTTGAATCCGGACATGCCGCTGGAAGGCGTGGACCGCCGCGAATACCGGATCAAGAAGTTCGGCAACTGGGAAAAATCCCAGGCGCTGGACGCGCGCCTGACCGAGGCCGCGAAGGGCGCGGGGCTGGAGTTCCACATGGAGCGCCTGACGCGCACGCCGAACACGCTGAAGGCGCACCGGCTGATCGCCCTGGCGGGCCAACAGGGGGTGCAGGACTCAGTGATGGAGGCGGTGTTCCGCAGCTACTTCATCGAGGGCAAGGATCTGGGCGATAACGCCGTGCTGCTGGCCTGCGCCACGGAAGGCGGCATGGACAGCGCCGCCACCGCCGCGTTCCTGGCGACCGACGAGGGGCTGACCGAAATCCAGGCCCAGGAACATGCCGCCCGCTCGGCCGGGGTATCCGGTGTGCCGTCCTTTTTCCTGGAAGGCTATGCTCTGTTCAGCGGCGCCATGCCGGCCGCCGACATGGCCCGCGCCTTCCGCCACGCCCACAAGGTGCTGACGGAACACAAGGAAAAGGCGGCGGCCGAATAACGCCGCGGTTAGAAGAAACGACATGACGCTGAAGATCATCGGAACCGCGCGGTCCCGCACGGTGCGCACTTTGTGGATGGCCAACGAACTCGGCCTGGCCTACGAGCACGCGGACATTCCCACCGGCGCGCAGGGCAGCCGGCTGCCACAATACATGGCGCTGAACCCGAACGGGCACATTCCCATCATCGACGACAACGGGCTGGTGCTGTGGGAGTCCATGGCTATTAACCTCTACCTCGCGCGCAAGCATGGCGGGCCGCTGGCGCCGGTCAACCTGAGCGAGGAAGGCCAGATGCTGCAATGGACGCTGTGGGCGGCGTGGGAGCTGGAGCGCAATGCCGCCAACACGCTGTACCACTCCGTCATGTTCGCGCCGGAACAGCGCGATCCCGTCGTGCTCGCCCAGGCGCTGGAAGGCGTGAAGGCGCCGCTGAAAGTGCTGGAGGATGCGCTGGTGAAGGGTGGCGGGCACATTGTCGGCAACCGCTTCACCGCCGCCGACCTCAACCTGGTGGGCGTGGTGTTCTACCTGCGCGGCACGCCGCAGGCGCTGGAACCGTTCCCCGCCATCCGCGCCTGGTACCAGGCATGCCTCGCCCGCCCGGCCGCGAAAAAGGCCTGGGCGCTGCGTGGCGATTAACGAAGGAAACCAACCATGACCCTGAAGATCATCGGCACCCCCTATTCCCGCACTGTCCGCACGCTGTGGATGGCGAAGGAGCTCGGCATTCCCTACGAGAACATTGAGGTGAAGACCGGCGCCGAGGGCAGCCGCACGCCGGAACACCTGAAGATCAACCCCAACGGCCATTTGCCGGTTATCGACGATAACGGCCTGATCCTGTGGGAGTCGCTGGCGATCAACCTCTACCTCGCCCGCAAGCATGGTGGCCCGCTGGCGCCGGCCAACCTGAGCGAGGAAGGCCAGATGCTGCAATGGGCGCTGTGGGCCGCCTGGGAACTGGAACCGCACGCCGCCAACGTGATGTACCATTCCAAGATGCTGCCGGAGGACCAGCGCGACCCGAAGGTGCTCGCTCAGGCCAGCACCAGCACGGACACGGCGCTGGCCGTGCTGAACGGCGCGCTGGAAAAGGGTGGCGGCCACCTGGTGGGCAACCGCTTCACGGTGGCGGACCTGAACGTGGTCTCCTGCCTGTATTTCCTGCGCTTCACGCCGTCGATGATGGACAAGTACCCGGCTGTGCGCGCCTTCTACGACGCAACGCGTGCCCGCCCGAACGCCAAGGCGGCCTTCGCCCTCCGCGGGGATTAGCCCGCCGCGACCCGGCCCGGGAAGATTCTTTCCGGGCCGGGGCATCGCACGCCCGGTCCATGCCATGACGATGCCGGGATGGGACCTGAATTTCCCGCCCCCCGCAAACCTGTTGCCACGCCGCAATTGCCCGGGTACCTCTGCCCCCCGGATAACAGGAGGCTTCCCATGTCCAACCAGTCCAAGCACCCGGAAACCCTGGCCCTGCACGCCGGCTGGCGCGCCGATCCGGCGACAAATTCCGTGGCCGTTCCGATCTACCAGACCACGTCCTACCAGTTCGACAGCGCGGAGCACGCCGCCAACCTGTTCGGGCTGAAGGAATTCGGCAACATCTACACCCGCATCATGAACCCGACGACGGATGTGCTGGAAAAGCGCCTCGCCGCCCTGGAAGGCGGCGCGGCCGCCCTCGCGCTGGCGTCCGGGCAGGCGGCCTCGGCCTTCTCGGTGAAGAACCTGGCGCGGGCAGGGGACAACATCGTCTCCTCCACCGATCTGTACGGCGGCACCTGGAACCTGTTCCAGAACCAGCTGAAGGACGAAGGGATCGAATGCCGCTTCGTCGATCCGGCGGATCCGGAAGCCTTCGCCCGCGCTACGGACGACCGCACCCGGGCCTACTACGCGGAGACCTTGCCCAACCCGAAGCTGATCGCCTTCCCGATCGCTGAAGTCGCGGCGATAGGGAGGAAATTTGGCATCCCGCTGATCATGGACAACACGGCCGCGCCGATGCTGGTGAAACCGTTCGAGCACGGCGCCGCGGTGGTGATGTATTCCACCACCAAATACATCGGCGGCCACGGCACCTCCATCGGCGGCGTCGTCATCGATGGCGGCAATTTCGACTGGGAAGCGAACCCCGGCCGCCAGCCGCTGCTGAACCAGCCGGACCCCAGCTACCATGGCGCGGTGTGGACTCAGGCGGTGAAGGGCATCGGGCCGGTCGCCTACATCATCAAGATGCGCGTGACGCTGCTGCGCGACCTGGGCGCGGCGATGAGCCCGTTCAACGCGTTCCAGTTCATCCAGGGTCTGGAGACGATGCCGCTGCGCATGCGCGAGCACAGCCGCAACGCGCTGGCCGTGGCCAACTTCCTCGCTTCCCGCAAGGAAGTCTCCCGGGTGATCCACCCCGCGCACCACACCGGCACGGCGGCGGAACGCACCGCGAAATACCTGCCGCGCGGCACCGGCGGCCTGTGCGGGTTTGAACTGAAGGGCGGCACGGAAGCCGGGCGGCGCTTCATCAACGCGCTGCAGATGTTCTACCACGTCGCCAATATCGGCGACGCCCGCAGCCTGGCCATCCACCCCGCCAGCACCACGCACAGCCAGTTGACGGAAGGCGAGCAGGCCGCCACCGGCGTCTCCCCCGGCTATGTCCGCCTATCAGTCGGCCTGGAGCATATCGACGATATCCTGGCCGACCTCTCCCAGGCGCTGGACGCCGCCGGCTGATGCCAGTGGGGAAGGGCGAGGGGTAGCCCCCCTGGCCCTTCGCCCCATCGGAGAACATGGCGATGCGGCATCGCGATCCGATCAATCGCCTTCGATAGATCGGATGTTAGCCTGATCCAGCAGGCGCCGTAGCGCGTCCAGATCCGGCTTCGAACTCGGCAGGCGCGGGATAACTGGTACGGCCACCAGTCGGCTCGGCCGCTGATGCGCCACCAGTTCGTCGGACATGGCGGTGCGCAGCGTCGCCTCCCACCCGTCGGTCGCGGGCACTACGAACGCCGCAAGCTGTGCGTCATCGCCGCTGCCCAAGACCAGCACGGCCGCGTCCCGGATCTCGGGCCGCCCTCCCAGGAACGCCTCGGTCGCGCCCGGCTCCACCAGGTGGCCGCGGATCTTCGCCTGCGCGTCGAGCCGTCCCAGAAACACGTACGATCCGTCCGGCAACCGCCGAAGCCAGTCCCCGGTTCGGTAGACTCGATAACCGGCATCCGCCGGGTCCGGCACGAACGGCCCGGGCACGCAGCGCCCGTCCTGCCACAGCCCTAGCGCCAGGTAGCGGCTGCGCAACACAGCCTCTCCCGCGTCGCCGGGCTTCACCGTCCGGCCGTCGGCGTCCTGCAACGCCAGCGTGCATCCATCCACGATCCACCCAGCGGGGACCGGCCCGACCCCTGACGTGTCGGCGCCGCGAATCGGAAATTCCAGCACCGGCGACAACTCGGTGGACCCGTAGGCGAACAGGATCAGGCAATCCGCGGGCAGCACCGCGCGCCACGCCGCGATGTCCTCCCAGCCTGCCGCTTCGCCGCCGACCCGGAGCACGCGCAATCGTCGGAACGCATCGCGCGCGCCGGGCAGGTCCGCCATGGCGCGCAGCAGGGAGGGGAACAGCGCCGCCATCGTGATCTCGCCGTCCCGCAGCCGCGCGAAGCATTCCTTGATGCCGACGCGCCGCAGTTCAAACAGAAGCAGCGTGCCCCCGGTCAGCAACGCGGCCAGCAACCGCCGCAGCGGGGAGATGGTGGCTGGGGACATCGGCGCCGCGTAATGCTCCCCCACGCGCAAGCCGCAGGACGCTATGTCAGACCGCACCTGGTGCAACATCGCCAGTTGGCTGAGCACGATGCCCTTCGCCACGCCGGTGCTGCCGGATGTGTGGATCACGAAGGCGGGCGCCGCCACGGCGGCCTCCATCGGAAGCGGCGACGGCGCGGGCGGTGCGTCCACCGTCCGGCCATCGGCATGCATGCTGATGCACCGGATATCCGGCGGCAGCACCCCCGTGTCACAATCGTCCAATGCAATGACAACGCCGGCCCGCGCCCGTGCCAGGATGGCCGCGTTGTGCGCGGCCGGCGCCTCGGTATCCAAGGGCAGATACACGCATCCCGCCGCCAGGCAGGCCAGAACCGCGATGGGCCAGACCGGTGCCTGCGGCAACAATGCCGCCACCGCGGTCCCTGGCACCGACACGGCGGCAATGCGCGCCGCCAGGGCCAGCGCCCGTGCCTGCGTTTCCGCGTAGCTCAACCGCAGGGCGCCGTCATCCAGCGCCACCGCATCGGGCCAGCGCTCCGCCGCATCCAGGAAGTGCGCGAACAGCCCTCGTTCCAGGTTGATCGACCCGGGATCGATCAGCCCTTCGCCCATCCCTCGGCGAACCCCGCATCCATCAGCCGGCGGGACATCTTGGACGTGTACATCCACCGCCCGCCGACGCGTGCATAGGTCTCGTTCTCGATGCTGGCGCGCCAGCGCGCCTCGTTCCCGGCGGCCACGGTGCAGGGCATGAACAAGTACCACTGCGCCCGCGCCATATCGCCGTCCACATGGATCTGCCCGTTCAGGCTGTAGTGGATGGCGAAGCTGAAGATGCCGCCGGCGCCGCGGAAGAAGTCCCGTATCGCCGCCCGTCCCTCGAACCGCCCCAAGCCTGGGCTCTCCCACACCGCGTCCTCGGTAAACAGCGCGGCGATGCCATC
>Ga0315912_10006125_pt1 | contig 10856 bp, 10 predicted proteins | sample VfabasoilMG_FD_204469 | JGI IMG/M metagenome (GOLD analysis project Ga0315912, IMG submission 204469) | Garden soil microbial communities collected in Santa Monica, California, United States - V. faba soil | ecosystem: Environmental > Terrestrial > Soil > Garden | place: USA: California...
ATCGCGTGTATCAGAAAGCGAGAAAACAGAACCCGCGTCGATGGTCAGGCCAAACTCGAGATTGGTCACCCGCTGCGGCCGTGTCCTCAACCCTCATCAGGTGACCGACTCCAAAGCAGCAGCCGCCTAAACCCAGTTCAAGCGGCAACTACCCTGAAATTCACCGCTTGTGTGGACGACAGCGACTGCGGCACGAACGGTGTCGGCAACTACGGTACGGCCAATCAGCGCTGGGCTTGCTCCAAGTGTCTCCGGTGCCGCAAAGCGCCGTGGGCCCAACGCCAAGGGCCGGGTCTGGTTCTCGACTTTGGCGCTGCCCGCTGCAGTGGCGCCCGCGTTGCTCGTGTGGGCAGGAGCTTCCAATCCCACCAGTACCGCCAGCGCGAGCAAAGGCACTCGCGCGCTCTGACGCCCGACCATCGTCGATTCCGTCGTTATCAAGAGTCATTTGTTGATTGACTTCGGCGGGGGGGAGGCCAATTAGCCCTTTGTCCTTTCTTCTTTCTTCTCCGGGCGGGCCAAGGCGAGCTTTGGATGAAGCCTCCGGGCGTGCCGAGAGGAAAGAGTCAGAGAAGCGGCTAGGACGCGATCACCGAAGGCACCTTCCTACCCAGCTACGGGGGCGGTCTGCGCTTCCTGGCGTTCGAAGCTCAACGGTTAGTGCTGCGCCTCGACTACGGCCACGGCAACGAAGACTGTACTTCAGCGTGTCCGAGGCGTTCTGAAGCGTCATCCACAGGTCGCGACGCCGGGGTTGGCGCCGGCGGAGCTACCTGGTGTGGTTCGGGTCGTTGCTTTGAGAAGTCAGGATTCGAACCGGCTTCTTGGTTCCGCTCCCAGACGAATCGACACTCTTCTGAGCAGCTAACATCGACCGTTCGCGCGGCCTAGCGCGTTTTCCGGAACGAGATCGGAAGGACAGCAAGCTCAGCCTACCGACAGGAGGGCTCGCCGCGGAGCGCAGGGGCCATCGTCAAAATTTTTTGCTATTGACCGATCGTTGCCATAAGCGTCTCATCGGGGGCGAGCGATGCACCAACACGTGCACCACTAGAGCGGAGGCAACATGGGATTCTTGGGACGAATCCTCGGTAAGGTGGACTTCAGCGATCAGATCTCGCCGCGTGGAGTGACCTGGCTGATCGCAAACGTGGAAGGAATCGGGACAGAAACCCTACAATTCGTCGAGCCGGGAGTTAGTTGCTCTTTCTCTGCAAGCATGCTCATTCCGAACGTGCTCGAAGAGTTCAGGCACCCCAAGCTCGCCGTGGTGTTTGGGCTGGGGCGCGGACACGCATTCTTCAGGACCAGCCATCTGCGAAGAGTGTTGATACGTCATCGTGAATCGCTCCGAGATGCCACAAGCCTCGCAGAAGCTATCAGAAGCGAGGGCTTCGCCTTGAAACGCGTTGAGTATGTATCCTTCGAATAGCGAGACCGGTATGAGCGGGCAACACGACTTCTCCGTCGAGGGCCAGCAGGAACTCTCGGATGGCTTGGTGCGAATGCCCAGGCTGCTCACCCCTCGCGAACGTACCTGCGACCTAATCTTTCTGAATCTTCAGATCTTTTCCTGGTTGGCACCTTTGCTAGCCGCTGTGATCGGAGCGAGACTCGGCCACTTCGTCGGAGCCATGCTGGGAGCAGGAGTCGGATTCCTGTCAGGGTGGTGGGTGCGGCACAGCATGGGGGGCAGAAGCGGTAAAGACGCTGCGAGCTTTTACAAACGCGTCGGGCAACGCGCGCAAGGCTCGCCTCCTCGAATCCTTGAGCGCTGGCTCGAAAGCTACCGCGGCAATGCTCTCACGCGCGCCAAGTGCCAGGCGATGTGGGACGCATACCAAGAAGCGCGGACTCAAATGGGATCCGCTGTTACCGAAGCCGCGCGACGGCGCATCTTGGAAAAGCTCGACGCAGAGACGAAGAGGATCTCTTATGAGTAGTCTGCCGAAGCATGCATGGCGCTTGATTGCCGCGCTCACGGTGCTGTTGGTGTTTTGGCTAGGAGGGGGGCTTTCTTTGTCGCGCCGGCTGGTCCAGTCCACGGGGAGCTTCCAGACCTCCGCAGGGCTGGTCGCCGAGATCACTCTATTGGGAGCGTGTGGCATCACACTCAGCTATGCGCTTCCGTTCGCGATGCATGTCTTCTTCATGCTTCGCGGCAACTGGCGCGTTCTGGGTCCCCGCTATCGGGGGCATCGCCGGCTCATGCGGAAGGCAAGTTGGCTGTCAATCAATCGGCCGTGGGTGTTGCTCACGCGTTTCGCGACGCTCCAGCTCCTTGTCATTTCATTGTTGGCTTACGTGCTATTCTTGGATGTACGTTTGCTTGGCTTCGTGGTCCTCCTAGGAACGCTCGTCGTGTGGGCGCACCTGCGTCTGAGCTTGCCAGTGGCAGTGATGCTCCTTGGAGCGTCGGGTCAAGGCACAATTCGCCTTCAGGAGAGGCTCAAGATTCTAGCGAGTCCGCGACGAGTCGCGTCATTACTCGATTTCAAACACGCAGCTCCAGGGCACCATACGGTCGGGCTCGAGTTGGACTGCTTCCGCACCGAGAATGACGATGACTGGTGGCGAATCTGCACCGATATCTTGGCACAAACACCAGTACTCGTTCTGGACGGGCGCACCGCGTCGGAGGTCGTCGCTCGGGAGGTGGACTACATCGTACGCTCCGGTCTGACGACGCGCTGCTTGTTTGTCGGCTTCCGTGGCGATAGCTGCGCGATCCTCGATGACGTGCTCGCCAAGTCACCGGAGCTACAGGAAGTGATTCGGCGTTCTTGTCTCGTCGTGTCGGAGGAGGACGCAGCCCGGATTGTTCGCGACCTCCTGAAGCGGGCGAGGGGCTGGCCGCTGACCGCTCAGTTCGCGGTAACCAACAGCATTTCTCGAGATGAGACAACATCGCTACAGGCCCTTCAACCCAACGACGAAGAAATCGTGGCGCTGGTGACCCGGCTTGAGTTAGCCGGTGCCCAGCTGCTGCGGCATATCAGGGCGGGAAGCCTCGACTCGAGCGCTGCAATCGTTCCCCAGGTCTCTAGTCTAATCGTGGAACTCCAACTCCGTCGGCAGAGCGCTCTAACCCTTCACGCGGTCGCCCGAGCGTGGCTGCTCGTTGCCGAGCTCGACTCGGCGCGGGGGGCTGAGCAGGAGGCGGCCGAACATGTTGAGCGGGCTCTCACTTCGCTCCGTGCAATCAACGGAGATCTCGATGGGCTGCCCGCAAACCTGCCGTTGACGCGCGTTCGAGCGCTCGCGCGTCGAGCAAGAATAGCACTCAGTTCGAGTGGTCCAGAGAGCGCGCTTGCAGCTGCGCGTGAAGCTGCCGAGCGTGCGGATGCACTAGAAGCGGGCGCATGCGACACATGCGAAGTCGCTCACTTCCAATCCTTGGCGCACATCGCCCACGGCGACGTGCAGCTGCAGCTCAAGCAGCTACGCGGGGCACGCCAAGCGTTCGAGAAGAGTCTTCGAGCGCTTTCTACCGTGTCGCAATCAAGTACCGAGCTCGAACATAATCACGAACTTTTGCGCGACTTCGCTGCGAGTCATTCGCGGCTGGGAAACGTCTTGCTCAACGAGGGGCAGACGGACGAGGCTCTCCAGCAGCACGTCACGGCGCTGCAGTGGGCCGAACGCGCTGTCGCCGCCGCGCCCAAGCGGCCAGACCTAGTGCGAGACTACGCGGTTGGGCACGCGAAGGTCGCGCTAGCACGTGGCCTGCTCACGGACTTTACTGGCGCGCTCGCTGGGTACGAGCGAGCAATCCAGTTGCTTCGAGAAATTCTCGAGCAAGACCCTCAACGACCCGAATGGAACGTAGACTTGGCAATGGACCTAGGTACGCGTGGCGTCATAATGATGGACCTCGAAGACGAGTCCAACGCCATGAAAAGCTTCGCAGAAGCCGCAGAGCTATTCGACGCCCTGCGCCAGCGTGGACAATTCCCGCGGAGTGCAGCCTCGATGGAGCAAGTCTGCCAGCAATATTTGTCCGGTTTCACCTTAGCTGGCTGAACGGTCATGCTCCGCTGACGAGGCGACCAACTTAGGGGTGGCCCACGTTAACTTGGTAGCGTTCCGGGTCCGAAACGACGAAGGCAATTGGAAATATCGACACGACGCCGGTCCTTGCGTGGTAAGGTCAGTGACGAGGAAGACGTGCAGCGAGTCGCGATCGGGAATAGGGCTTGGGACCGCCTGGTCAGAGTTCTGTTCGGCGCCGACGTCTTCGTTTCATACGCCACCAAGGACGGGCTCGGCTACGCGGAGCGTCTCGCGACGTCCCTCATCGAGCACGGTTTCGCCCCTTACCTCGACCGCTGGGAGTCTCTTGCAGGCAACGAATTACCCGTCGCAGTGCGACTCCAGCTTCGCAGGAGTTCGATGCTCGTCGTAGTAGGGACACCGGAGGCAGCGCAGAACCCGCCGGAACGCCGTCGTTCGTCGTCTATCAGCGGTCGAAGCGCTCGGTGCAGTGACGGTGATCGCGTCCGACAAGACTGGGACGCTCACGCTCAACCGCATGGCGGTCGGCGAGTTGAATGCGACCGATCAGGACGAAGCGCTGCGCGTCCTGGCTTTGGCGAACGACGCGGATCACGCGAGTTCCGCAGGAGATCCGCTGGAGCGTGGGCTGTGTGAATTCGTCGAAGCGCGCGGCACGGACATCGCTGCGATGCGCTACGCGCACCCCAGAATCTCGAGCCGACCGTTCGATGCTCGCTGGAAGTTCCTGCGCGCGACCGTGATCATGCCGTCCGGCGAGCTCAAAAGTTACCTAAAGGGCGCCTTCGAGGTGATCTTGGAGCGGGCGACGCTGAGCGAAGCCGGGCGTGCGAATTGGCTGCGCCTCGCGCATGAATCCGCCGAACGAGGCTTCAAAGTCATCGGTTTGGCCAGCACCGAGGGCGATCGCGAAACAGAGCTCCAGTTCTTTGGCTTCGTCACGCTCTGTGACCCCGCGCCGTCCAACCGCAGCAACCGCCGGTCGCGACGCACAGGCCGCACGCGTCACGGCGATGATGCTCACCGGAGACCATCCGGCGACCGCGCAGGCGATCGCGGCGAGCCGACCCCGCCGCGCGCGCGCAACCGATCCTTGCGCGACGCCAGCACGCTTCGCTTCGTCGCGTTCGATGGCGTCATCAAGGGCGCCATCGGTCTCGGGCTACTTCTGCTGATGCCGAGCTTGGACTCGAGCGTTGCAGCTACTGCCGCCAGCGTGTTCGTGTACGAATCGGTTGCCAAACTGCTGAGCGCCTTATCCAGCGCGCAAACTCGGCGCGCAACCAAGCAAGAACCCCTGGCTACACGGCTCCGTCTTGGTCGGCATTGCCCTCGGACTCGTGTGTATCGGAGTTGCTCCGATGCGCCATGTGCTCGGCTTGGTTCCGCTGACGGTGCGCGAGCTGCTGTTGGTCGGTGCGGTCCTGGCCGTCACTTGGGGATCGGGGGAGCTCGCGGCCTACTTTGCGCGGCGGCTTCGCTACAGTCGATATAGCACTACAGGAACCGCCATCCCCATGACGCGCGCCGTGCCAACTAGGCGCATCCCGTCCAATTGATAGACCGTCGAGTATTCGCCCAAGAGCATGTTCCGCACGGTCACATGCACCTCGCCCCCGTGTCTTGTGGCACTTCCGTCCGAGACCTTACCCAGGAAGCTGTACTCTTCGACACGATACCAACTGCCTTGTGGAATGAAGTGAATTTGATTGCGTTGTGCATCTAGCCAGCGCCCAGCAAGTGGATCTTGTTGAGGACTATGAGCAGGCTTTGCCTTGGGGGCTGCGACCGATTCCCACTCGACCCAGTTGAATCGTTCGCAGACACCATAGGATGCATAGTCCGCATGGCTAGTAGGGCGAGGGCGCCCATCAGAAACAGCGCTGCTTTCGCAAATAGAAGCATATGCCAGAGTCGCACGGCGCGTCTCCGTGCTCGCCAAGGCGCGAAACTGCTCAGGAGCGGTCGCCCACTTGTCGGGGTGGCATTCGGCGATCTTTTTCCTAAATGCGGACTTGACCACGTTGTCGGTTGCACCGCGATTGACCCCAAGCACGAGCCAAGGATCCTCGGGCGCTTCGGCGACCCGATAGCGAATGTGCTCTAGTTCTGCTCCGTCGACGTCCATGGCTCTCGCTACTTGTTCGATTACTGTCAACTCGTCCTGGGTAATCCTTCCGTCGGCAGCCGCGACCATTTCCAATACCTGCAGGATCGCCGACGCGCTCTGCCCAGGATGTCGGTAGAGCGCTGATCTTGCGAGGGGTGCGAGGTCACGAGGTGGACCGACGCGCAATAGCTCCTTCAGGCGATCCACGTCTTCATTCGCTAGGCCTAGAGTATTGACGAAGATTTCCTTGATGCAGCGGATCTCAGCCGGTTGAAGGACGCCGTCTGCGTATCCAACTGCAACAGCAAGACCGACCAATGGGCGCAAGCGCTCGCATTTCGAGGTCGAAACGCGCTGCGGGAGCGTTAGCCGATACCGTTCGCTGCATTGCAGTTCAGATGACTCCGAATCAACCAGTGAGAGGATGAGCTGTTTGCTCGCCCCAGGAGGAGCAGTGACGGCTCCCCACGGCACGAATAGTTGTGCGCGCCCGTTGCGGACTATCGAGCCGACGACGAAGTCGCCGTCGGAATCTTGATACTCGGGTGCGCCGCTCTTTACCCATTCGTCGACTCCGTTCGAGTGAGTTACCAGCCTTGCAACCGCAACTGCACCGTCCGCATCGGCGAGATGGGCCGCGACGTAGCGACCATCTGCATCATCATGCCATTTGGTTCGTTTGATCTTCATGTGCCGAACTCCAAGTCGAGGCGGTCGCGACGGAATTGGGGACGGTCAGTCGAGCCCCACAACCACATCCGCACCACGGGCCGGCGCGGATGTCGATGGTCATTTACCTTTCAAGCTTGCATTGCAAAGCTCTGCAGCATCTTTGGTCGAAGAAACGAAGTCGTCACATCGAGCCCATGAGCGAGATTTGGCAACGTCCGTTCGCCTTACTTGGTCCCCGCGACATCGAGCTGGTCAATCGTTCGAAGCCAGCGACAAGCTAACGAATCGGGGAGTACAATTCACTGGTCGTGTCTGGTGATCCGCACACCTTCGACTTTTTCATCATCTACGCGAAGCGAGATCCGGACGCGGTGGCTGCGGCGAAGTTCCTGTTCCATTCGCTAGGCGCGACAGTCAGGGTTTTTCTCGACTCAGAGTGCTTGCTTCCCGGGACGCCATGGGCTCCCGCAATCGAGGATGCTCAAGTGAATTCTGCCGTCAGCCTGGTTCTGCTTTCCGCTCCCGAATACAGACCGTACTATCAGCAGGAGGAGATCAGTCGTGGGATCGAACTCTCTCGCGCTTCCAACGGTTCGCACCGAGTCGTTCCGGTAGTATTGCGCGCCGCGCAAGACACCATGGCTCCCTACGGTCTGCACGGCCTCCAGCGAGTCGAATTCGAGCATTGGCGGGAATTGCTGCGGTTCGTCGGCAACGATCCGACTCCGGCGGCAGGTAAATGCGATTTGATTAGCGAAACCATCCATTTGGCAGAGCTCTTGGACCAGCTGCACCGAGCGGGCGACCGCATCAGGCCGGAAGACGTCAATCGTATTCGCGACCGGCTCATCGATCGCTGGATGGAGTCTCATTCACCACCTGGCATTCGCTAGTGCAAACATCAAGAGAGGAAGAATCGATGGACCCCGCCCTCAAAGCCCGCCGCGAAGCCGCCGCTGATCGCCACGACGCCGCACTTGCGCAGGCCCCGCGGCGTGAAGGGCCCGAGTTCGCGCACGAGATCAAGGCGGTGATTGTCGAGTTGACGGCGGTCGAAGCAGCCCTTCGTAGCGCGTCGCCGCCCGATCCTCTGGAACGAGCTCGCACGCTGAGCTGGCTCGGTTCAGCTTACTTCGACCTCGGGCGCGGCCTAGATCAGGCGCTCTTGGCGGAGGCTGCTCGCTGTTACCTGGTCGCCGAAGATCTGTTGCGCGACGAGGACTCGCCGCTACTCAAAGCGAAGATCGACTTCAACTTCGCAAATGCGCTTCGCGGGCAGTCGGGCGGTTCGGACGTTGGTCTCTTGGAGGCAGCAGAGCACCGCTACTCCCAAGCACGTGCCATCTTCAAGGAGCTGAGACAGCCAGCGCTAACGAAGCAAGCAGATGATTGTTTGAAGTCACTCGAGCCTCAGCTCGGGCTTGCGCGCGAGCACGGCAAGCTCGGTCGAGAGCTCAGCTCGCTTGAGGACCTTTCCGAGCGCCTCCCCAATGCCGAGGCGGTTGAGCGAGAGGGGATTGGCGCACAACTGGCGAAGATTCGCGGCCGCTCCCACGATTCCTTGAACGTGCGTCTGCAGGAGGGGCTCGGCGAGATGCAACGCCTGATCAGGGAGCGACCCGATCTGTTCCACGGCCAGCCTGAGTCGATTGCGGACTTTGGTCAACGCGTTCAAGAGCTCACGGTCGGAATGGGCGACAGCGTTACGGCGGAGCCATCGGTCGCCCCGCCTACAGACGCCATCCTGACCGCGTTGATGGGACGGCTTGCCTCCGATCTCGAACGAGGAGCCGTGTCGCCTGATCGCGCGCAAGCTCTGCGCGACCTCCTCGCGCGCTTCGGTGAAGTGCTGTCGCAACCGGCCGACGATCTCGAGTCGATGCAGCGCAGGAGTGCCCGACTACGCGAGCTGATGCGATACGCCGTCGGGTTCGCGCTGCACCCGAGCGAGTCGAAACCACGACCACCAGCGGAGTCTCGCGCAGCGTGGCTAGAAGAGCTTATCGGCGAGCTCAGAAGACGAGTCCTCGCTGAGTCTACCCGCGCCGGCGGCGCTGACACGGACTTGTTCCTCGAAGTCGCAAAGCTCGCTGGGTCCTTGCGTGAAGCGAGTGGGGACAGCGCGCGCTCGAGTGCGCTCGAGCCGCTGCTCTGGAGTTTGGCTGAGCGGTTTCGCCACCGACAGAAGCTCGCCAACGTCGCTTTGGCGAAACCACGCTGGCCGGATCGTCCCGTACAGCAATCGCCGAAGTCCGTGTTCGTGTCCGGCGCGGTCGAAACTCGATTTCTCGATGAGCTAGTGCGACGAGGACATGTGCTCTCGACCGAGCCATCGCTCGGCAATTACGCGGATGAGCGGTGGACTCAGCTTCAAGCGTCTAGCGTTGGTCTGTTCTGGGTCGGAGCTGCACCTAACGAAGGTACGCCGGACCCAGAACGTCAGCGGGAGGCGCGCGCGCAGACCTGTTACGACCTAGGTTGTGCACTGGCGCTCGGCATGACGATTGTCGTGCTGCTTGGTTCGGGCGCGTCATTGCCGTTCGATGTGCCAGTGCGAGAACTGCTCGTTCAACCCACGACGGCAGTAGAAGACATCGCAGACGCGGTTGAGACCGTCGCATTCAACCCACCTTGGGGTCAGCACGCCGCGCAAACGAGCGAGGGCCGCGACCGATTGCTAGAAGCGCTCCGCGGGAATCACGGGTTGGACCAAGCGAGCGGCACACTCGAGATCGCTTGGCGCGGCCTCGCAGCCAGTGAAACCAATGCGGACTTTGTCGATCGACTCGCCCGTCTGGTGACCATGCTGCCTGGCAGCAGTTTTGAACTCCTGTTTCCTGCTTGGCCCGCGTCCTACCCGACGCGTCGGAACTTGTTTCACATTACGCCGTTTCGAAAGTGGTCGGAAACGACGGGAAATTGGCTCTCACGCCAGTGCGAGCCCCGCAAGATGCAGGTTGCGCGAGGCGATTCATCGGCTCAGCAAAGAATCATCCACGCGATCTGGGCGCAACTCACGGGGGCCACCGCGGTGGTGGCTGACATGACGGAACTCAACCCCAATGTGGCGCTCGAACTCGGAGTTGCCCACGCTTTCGGAAAACCGTCGCTGCTCATCTACAATCGCGACGAGGATGGTGATGATCGTCGAGAACTCCGCCTATTCGAGAGTGTGAGACAAGACCATGTTCATGCGTACTCGCCGAACGACGAATTCGTCACGGCGAAAAGCGCGTTGGCGGCCTTCCTCGACGAGATCGAGTCTGACTGAAGGTGCTGCAAACGCCGATTCCTGAGAAGGCTCCCGTGACTCCGCTGGTCGGAACCGGGACCGAGTGCTAAAATCGCCAGTTGCTCACGTCGATGCCAGCTGCCGAAGCGTCGCTCAGCATTCCTGACACCTTCGTTTCATAGCGTTCCCTGCTCAGCCGATCGAATTCGCGCATGTGTTGTTGCGCCTTGAACGCCTGATTGTTGAATTGCTGTTGAAGTAGCGCGAGATTCGCCAGCCCGCCCGCTTGCTGCTGATTTTGCGCTTGCGCGATCAGCCTGAGCAACTGCTCCATGGAGCGTTCGAACTCGGCGTTCGTACCCGTCCCGACCTGCGGAAACTGACCGGATAGGTTCTGTACCGCCTTGACTCCGAACCAGGCCACGCCGCCCCAAAAGACCGCACCCACGACAGCGCTCAGAACACCGCCGACGATGATCAGCAAGAAAAAACCATCCATGACGCGCCTCCGCGAGTGAGAGCGGCCGTTTGCCGCTTTTCTATGGTGGAGAACCAGTTCTGGGTGAAGATGATTCGCTGTTCGCGTGTCGAGGTCAATGAGCATCTCTTCCGAAGCGCGCTTTTCGGTTGAAGCAGATGAGTGGTCGATAGATCGCTCTGCTCCCGTATTCTTAGCTATTGAAGCTTCGATCGCGAGTTTACAGAGCGCTCGAGAACGATCTTTGCTCCGGGGCATTGCAACATGGCGGGACCGGACGGGGCTCGTGGGCGGGGAAGATTGGCTCCAGGTAGTTGCCTCTGCCGTAAACGCAAGCATCGCGGTCGTCG
>Ga0315912_10006126_pt1 | contig 10855 bp, 8 predicted proteins | sample VfabasoilMG_FD_204469 | JGI IMG/M metagenome (GOLD analysis project Ga0315912, IMG submission 204469) | Garden soil microbial communities collected in Santa Monica, California, United States - V. faba soil | ecosystem: Environmental > Terrestrial > Soil > Garden | place: USA: California...
GCTGCGCGCCGTCTTGCCGATCGGCGACTGGTCGACGAAGGTGGCGTGGGCCAGCCAGTCGGCGCCGAGCAGGCGGTCGTGCTCGCCGGGCGACTCGGTGGCCTTGCCGAAGTGGCGCAGCAGCGCGGGCACCAGCACGTCTTGCACCAGCGTGCTCTTGCCGGAGCCCGAGACACCGGTGACGACGGTCAGCCGCTGCAGCGGGAACGCCACATCGAGATTCTTCAGGTTGTGCTCGCGCGCGCCTTCGAGCACCAGCTTGGGCGTCGCGTCGCTCACGTAGCGCCGGATGCCGATGCCCACGTGCTTGCGCGCCCCGAGGTAGGCACCGGTCAGCGTGTCGGCGCGGCGCGCCGCCTCGGGCGTGCCGTCGAACACGATGCGCCCGCCCATCGCGCCGGGGCCGGGCCCCATGTCGATCAGGCGGTCGGCCGCCAACATCACGGCCGGGTCGTGTTCGACCACCACCAGCGTGTTGCCGGCGTCGCGCAGCCGCTGCATCGCCTCGATGATGCGGCCCATGTCGCGCGGATGCAGCCCGATGCTCGGTTCGTCGAGCACGAACAGCGTGTTGACCAGCGACGTGCCGAGCGCGGTGGTGAGGTTGATGCGCTGCACCTCGCCGCCCGACAGCGTGCGGCTTTGCCGGTCGAGCGTGAGGTAGCCCAGGCCGACGTCACACAGATACTTCAGCCGCGTGCGGATCTCGCCCAGCAGCAGCTTCAGTGCCTCGTCGAGCACGGTCGACTCCGGCACCAGTGCATCGAAGAAGCGCCGCAGCCGCGCGATCGGCAACAGCATCAGGTCGTGCAGCGTGAGGCCGGGCATCGCCTGCAACTGCTCTTGCGTCCACGTCACCCCGGCGGGCATCAAGCGGCGCGACGCATCGAGCACCGCGTCGGCGCCCTCCTTCGACCCCACCCGCCACAACAGCGCGTCGAGCTTCAGCCGCGCGCCGTTGCACACCGTGCACGGCGTGTAGCTGCGGTACTTCGACAAGAGCACGCGGATGTGCATCTTGTAGGCCTTGCTCTCGAGGTAGCCGAAGAAGCGGCGCACGCCGTACCACTGCTGGTTCCATTTGCCCTTCCACAACGGCGAGCCTTCGATCACCCAATCACGTTGCGCGTCGGTGAGTTGGCTCCACGCGGTGTCGCGCGGGATGCCCTCGGTGCCCGCGTGATCGAGCAGGTCGTCCTGGCACTCCTGCCACGCCGGCGTCTGCAACGGCTTGATGGCGCCGCTGCGCAAGGTCTTGCGGTGGTCGGGGATCACCAGCCCCCAGTCGACGCCGATCACGCGGCCGAAGCCGCGGCAGGTGTCGCAGGCGCCGTAGGCCGAGTTGAACGAGAACAGCGCCGATTGCGGATCGGGGTAGCGGATGTCGCTCTCGGGACAGTGCAGCCCGGTGGAGTAGCGCCACAGCTCGCCAGCGGCATCGTCGCGCAACACGTAGACGTTGACGCGACCGCCGCCGCGCTTGAGCGCCAGTTCGATCGCCTCCACCACCCGCACGCGCTCGGCACCGACGATGCGCAACCGGTCGGCCACCACGTCGAGCACCTTGCGGTGTTCCACCACCCGCTCGGCCTGCACGCGCGTGAAGCCGCTGGCCGACAGCCACTGCTCGACCTCCGCCGGCGTCACGTTCTCCGGCAGCTGCACCGGGAACGTGATCGCCACCCGCGGATCGCCCGCCTGCGTGGCGCGATCGACCAGGTCGGCGTGGATCGAGTCGGCGCTGTCGTGACGCACCGGCAACGCCGTTTGCTTGTCGAACAGCTGGCCGGCGCGCGCGAACAGCAACTTCAGGTGATCGTTCAGCTCGGTCATCGTGCCGACCGTCGAGCGCGACGTGCGCACCGGATTGGTCTGGTCGATCGCGATCGCCGGCGGCACGCCGTCGACGCGGTCGACCGCCGGGCGGTCCATGCGGTCGAGAAACTGGCGCGCGTAGGCGCTGAAGGTCTCGACGTAGCGCCGCTGCCCCTCGGCGTACAGCGTGTCGAACACCAGGCTCGACTTGCCCGAACCCGACGGCCCGGTGACGACGGTCATCTCGCCGGTGTGCAGGTCGAGGTCGAGGTTCTTCAGGTTGTGCTGGCGCGCGCCGCGGATGCGGATGACACCGGTGTTCGGGGAGCTGGGTCTGGGCATGGGGCCGAACATTCTACGGAGTGAGCGCAGCGCACGTGCACGACCGCACGGATGCCCACTGGCGCGCATGCAGATGCACCGGCCACGCATCTGTAACCCGCGGCGAATTTTTCACGACGCCCGCGCGCAGTCGGTAACGGCACCGAATGCGTGAGCGCTTCTCACGCGCAACGACATTCGCACACACTGGGGGCATGACATGATCGCGGACATCACCCTGTCTCGTTTCTCTTCAGAGCTCATGTCCGATAACCCAGGCCAGCAACCGTTCGACCCCTCGGGGCTGATCGAGTTCGAAATCACCGACGTCAACGATGCGCGCAGAGAGGCCGACAAGCCCGCCGCCATCGTCGCGCTGGAAAAACTGCTGCCGGGCCATTGGGAGGAGCAGCGCCGCCCGCTCTCGCCGTCGGACCGCGCTGTCACGGGCAAGACCATCGACTGGCTGATGGCGCTGCCCGGCAACGCGCGCCCGAAGGTGTTGTGCGAGCAATTCCCACGCATCGCGAACCACCTGGCCGAGCATTGGGGCGATCTCGCGTGCGCGCAGCTCTCGCTGATGCGGCTGCTGGCCGACGAGCGCGGCGGCCGCAAGGGCTTCTCGCTGCAGATCGAGCAGGAGATCGGTCGCCTGGCCGTTCACGTGCAGTTGCTGCTCGAGAACGCACCCACCGAACCCGCCGCGCTCTGACACGCCCGGGCCCCGCGGCCTAGCGTAATCCCCTAAGTGTGCAGCGCATCCGCTCGGCGGATGCGGGCGTATCGCGGCTGCGTATACCCGGCCTGCGGCGGGTGACGCCGTTGCCTGCCCCAGCGTGGGCCGATTCACACGAGCACCCGGCTCACCGGGGGCCTCAAAGGAGCGCGCATGAAAAGCTGGATTGGTTGCCTGACCCTGATCGCGGCCGCCACCGGTGCGATGGCCGCCGATGTCGGGGCCGGCAAGGCGAAGGCGGAGGCCGTTTGCTCGGCGTGTCACGGCATCAACGGGGTCAGCGTCGCCGACGCGATTCCCAATCTGGCTGGCCAGAAGGCGGCCTACCTGGAGGCGCAACTCAAGGCGCTGAAGGACGGCTCGCGCAAGAACCCCGTGATGGCTGCCATGGCGGCGCAACTGAGCAGCGACGACATCGGCAACGTGGCGGCGTACTTCGCATCGCTGCCGGGCGCCGGTGCGAGCACCGCGAAGTCGGATTTCCTGCCCCATCTGGCCAGGAGCGGCGTGACGTTCCCCGAGGACTACAGGAGCACGTTCGTCAAGTACCACACCATCAACTTCCCGGTCACGCGGCAGGTGCGTTACTACTACGCCAACCCGGCGGCGCTGCAGGCCGCCAAGGACGGCAAGGATCTGCCCAACGGGGCCTACCTGTTCGCCGAGGTGTATTCGGCCAAGCTCGACGCCGACAAGAAGCCGATCACGGGCAGCGACGGCTTCTTCGTCGCCGACCAGTTGATCTTCTACACCGCGATGGCGCGCGACGCGGGGTGGGGCAAGGACATTCCCGAGATGCTGCGCAACGAGGATTGGAACTACGCGGTGTTCACCCTCGCCAAGCAGCAGCGCCCCGGCGTCAACCAGGCCGAGTGCCTGGCCTGCCACAAGCCGCTCGACAAGGCGAGCTACACCTTCACGCTGAACCAGCTGACCAGCGTCGCCAAAGCGCGGTAGGGCGGCGCGGCTACGCGCCCGTCTCGCGCGGCAGACGGATCGTCACCTCGGTCCCTTCGCGCGGTCGGCTGCGCACCGCCACCCCGCCGCGGTGCAGCTCGACGATGCGCTTGACGATCGCCAGTCCGAGCCCCTTGCCGCCGCCGTCGGCTTCGCCGCGCGCGCCCGAGCCGGTGTACAGGCGGTCGAACAGATGCTCCAGGTCGGCGGCCGCGATGCCGCTGCCGGTATCGGCCACCACGACCCGCACCTGATCGTCGGCGCGGTCGGCATGCAGCGTCACGCGGCCACCCGCGCCGGTGTGCTTCAGCGCGTTGTCCACCAGGTTGGCCATGGCACGCTCGAACAGCTCGATGTCGACCGCGGCGAACACCGCGGCGCCGGCGGCGCTGTCGTGTTGCAGCGCCACGCCCTGCTGCGCCGCGCGCTCGGCAAAACGCATCACGATGTCGTCGAGCATCTCGCCCAGGTCCACCGTCATCGGCTGCAGCCTGAACTCGGGCTCGTCGAGCAACGCCAGGTCGCCCAGCGAACGCACCAGTTGCGCGGCGTTGCGCGTGTTGCGCAGCGCCACTTCGAGCATCGCACGATCGTCGGCGCGTGCCGGGTCGATGGCCCAGCGGCGGTCGAGCGTCTCCAGGCAGGCCACGGTCGCGGTGAGCGGCGAGCGCAGGTCGTGCGACAGGTTGCTGACGCTCTCGCGGCGAAACTGGTCGAGCCGCCGCAACGCGTCCCATTGCGAACGCAGCCGCGTCAGCATCGCGTGAAAGCCCGCGCGCAGCTGCGCGAACTCGTCGCCAGGCCGTTGCGTCGTCGCGGCCGGCGCGGCATCGACCACCACGGCGCTGTCGAAGCCCTCACGCTGGGCGCGGGCCACCGCGTCGCTGAGATCGCGCAGCGGCCGCGTGACGGTGGCCACGATCCACGCAGCCAGCAGCGTCATCAGCACGATCAGGCACGCCAGGCCCAGCAGCGAGGTGCCCATCAGGCTGCTGCGATAGGCCTCGACATGGCCGACGCTGAGCCCCGGCGGCTGGCACACCAGATACAGGTAGCCCGCGGTATCGGCGTCGGGGCGGATCACCGTGCGCCGCAGCGGCCGCGCCGCGATCACCGCATCGAGGTTCATGTGCTCGGGGTCGTCGCCCATCACGTACGGGGCGCGGCGCCGGTCGCCGGCGATCGCCACCGCCAGCTTCACCGGTTCGAGCCGCACCCTGAAGCCGGGCGTCGGCTGCGCACGGCCACTCGCCGCCAGCACGTTGCCGTCGGCATCGAGCAGGTACAACTGCGAATCGGGCTCGAACAGCAGCAGGTTGCGCAGGAAGCCGGTGAAGCCGACGGGATCGCGCATCTGCAGGTCCAGCAGGTCGGGGTGCAGATTCACCACGCGGCCGACGAAGGCGTTGGCACGCTCATAGGTGGTTTCGTGCTCGAAACGCTGGAACGCCATCGCCACCGTGACCAGCACGCCGAGCGCGGTGCACACGCCGATCACGAAGATCGTCAGCGCAAGCCGCAGGCGCACGGTCATCCACGCCTCCACGAGCGCGGCGCCGTCTCTCGAACGGGTGGCACGGCCGCGCTCCCAGGGCGGCCGCTCATGGCGGCGCGTCGCGCATCTTGTAGCCGGCGCCGCGCACGGTGAGGATCACCGTCGGGCGCATCGGGTCGGTTTCGAGCTTGGCGCGCAGGCGGTTGATGTGCGTGGTCACCGTGTGTTCGTAGCCCTCGTGCGCATAGCCCCACACGGCATCGAGCAGCTGCGCGCGCGCGAACACGTGACCCGGGTGCTGCGCGAAGTACAGCAACAGGTCGAACTCCAGCGCCGTCAACTCCACCGCCTGCCCGCGCACGCGCACTTCGCGGCGCGCCACCCCGATCTCGATCTCGCCGTTGCGCAGCGTGTTGCCCGCACCCTGCTGGCTTTGCGCCTGGCGCATCAGGTCGGCGCGGCGCAGCAGCGCCTTCACGCGCGCCAGCAGCTCGGCCATCGAGAACGGCTTGGTCAGATAGTCGTCGGCGCCGAGCTCGAGGCCCAGCACGCGGTCGAGCTCGGTCGACTTGGCGGTCAGCATCAGGATCGGCATCGCGCGGCCCTTGGCACGCAGCGCCTTGCAGACCTCCAGCCCGTCGAGCCCGGGCATCATCAGGTCGAGGATCAGCAGGTCGCTGGTGCGGTCTCGCTGGCTGTCCAGTGCGGCGCGGCCGTCGGCCACCGGCGTCACGTCGTAGCCGGCGTGGCGCAGGTTCAGGGCAATCAGGTCGCGGATGTCGGCCTGGTCTTCGGCAACAAGGATCTCTGCACCCATCACGGCTTCCATGCCGGGACTGTCGCCCCGTTGTGGCGCGTTCTTACATCGATGTTATCTGCCTGTGAGCTTTGGTGAGCTTCGTGCGAGGGTGCCACGCGACAGTGGCGTCTCCGCACGACGAGAGCCCGCCCATGAGCCCCTGCACCACGCCCGCGAACCAGCCCGGATCGGTTGCCCTCGGCTGGAGCGATCTCGCCGAACACCGCGCCTTCCTCGTGCACTACGCGCGGCGCCGCCTGCAGGACCCGGCACTCGCCGAAGACCTCGTGCACGACGTGTTCGAGGCGGTGATGACCGGCCGCGCCAGCTTTGGCGGCCGCTCGGCACCGCGCAGCTGGCTGGTGGCGATCCTGCGCCACAAGATCGTCGACCTGGTGCGCGAACGTTCCGGCCACGACAGGCTGGACACCTGCGACGCCGACGACGAGTTGTGCCTGCCCTGTCCGCAGCCAGGCCCCGACGAGGTGGCCGAGCAGCGCGAGCTGCTCACGCGCACGCTGGCGCGCATCGCGGCGCTGCCCGCGGGCCTGCGCGACACCATGCAGCTGCGCGTGCTGCGCGACCACACCAGCGAAGCGGTGTGCCGCCTGCTCGGCATCAGCGAACAAAACCTGTTCGTGCGCATGCACCGCGCCCGCGCGGCGTTGATGGCGAACTGACGGTGCGGGGTCGTCGCGTTCGCTGCAGCTGCAGCGCAGCCGGGTATCGGGCCCTGACTTGAGCACAATCAACCCCCGTGGAGCCTCGCCGTTGCCCAATCTCGAGCATGCGATGCGCCAGGACGCGCCGGCACGCGCCGCGAGCGGATCGAGTGCGCCGCGCGCCGCGCGCGGCGTTGCTCGGCCTGGCGCTGATGGCAGGCCTCGCGCAGGCCATCGAGCGTGGCACGTCGGCCAGCGGCGTGGCCTATGTGTCGGGCGGCACCAGCCATGAAGAGCTGGATGTGCTGCGGGCCGAGCGGTCGAGCTACAGCTTCTGGCTGACCACTGCGGCGCGGCGCAGCGGCGCGCACCTCGCGGGCGTGCGGGTTCGCATCACCGGGGCCGATGACGGCAGGCGGGTGCTGGAGCACGTGATGGACGGACCCTGGCTGTTTGCCGACCTGCCGCTGGGCCGCTACGAAGTCGAAGCGATCCTGCTCGACGAGCGCACGGGCCGCCTGGAGATCCAGCGCGGCACGACCGCCATCCACGCCGGCGACCGCCACCAGATGCTGCTGTACTTCAGCACCGGTGACGAAGTGGGCGAAGTTCGCGCGCCGCCATCCGGCAATCCGGTCGACAGCCCGAAAAGGTGACTCGCCGGTCGGGCGTGTGCGCCCCGCCCGCCTGGGCGCACGCGCCCAGCCCGGGGCGCGAATTCGGTCACGGATCGCAAGGCCCTGGCAGCGGCGGGGAAATAGCTGCTGGGGCAAACTTTGCCTAGTCAATCATTGTCGCGCCAATGGCAACCTCCCCCAAATCCTGTTCGCTGTACGACGGTCGCAGCTACGAGCCGGGCGACAGCATCGGCCATCAGCTGTTCGGCGTGACGCTGCTGATGCGCCGCGAGGTCGACCGCCGCATGGTGGAGCACGACCTCACCGATGCGCAGTGGAAGCCGCTGTGGATGCTCAAACTCGGCCGCGCCAGCAACGCGATCGAGCTGGCCCGCGAGATGGACATCGACGCCGGCGCGGTGACGCGCATGCTCGACCGCCTCGAAGGCAAGGGCCTGCTCGAGCGCGTGCGTTCCGAGGCCGACCGCCGCGTCGTGCATCTGCGCCTGACGGCGGCCGGCGAGGCGGTGGCCAAGAAGGTGCCGTTCGTGCTCGCCGCGGTGAACAACGACTTCCTGCGCGGCTTCACCGAGACCGAGTGGAAGCAATTGCGCCGCCTGCTGGCGCGCATGGCCGACAACGGCGCGGCGCTGCAAACCGACAGCGAGGCCGCATGAAGCACTCGTTGCGTGAGTGGATCCACCTGGCCCATCTGCCGCATCTCCCGCGCGAGGTCAGCGAGCGCGCGCGCGCGGTGTCGCTGACCGCCGGCACCGCGGCAATCGCGGTGCTGGCCAGCGCGGTGCTGCTGATGGGCTGCGCGACACCCACCGCAGCGCCGCCGGGCCCGGCGCTGACCGAGGCACGCGACCTCGGCGCTGCGTCGACCGCGACCCCCTGGCCCGATGCCCGCTGGTGGAACCGTTATGGCGACGCCACGCTCGACCGCCTGGTCGAGCAGGCCCTGGCCAGCCAGCCGGCGTTGCATGTGGTGCAGGCACGCATCCGCGTGGCCGACGCCGCCGTGCGCAGCGCCGGCGCGGCGCGTCTGCCGCAAGGCGCCCTCAGCGCCACCGCCACCGGCCAGCGATTCAGCGAGAACTACATCTTCCCGCCACCGCTGGCCGGTTCGACCGGCTGGACCGCCGACGTGCAGGCAGGCGTCAACTGGGAGCTCGATCTGTTCGGCCGCCAACGCGCCGCACTCGACTCGGCGATCGGGCAGTGGCGAGCCACGCAGGCCGATGCCCAGGCCGCGCGCGTGCTGCTGGCGGCCAACGTGGCCGGCAGCTACTTCAATCTGGCGCGGCTGGTCGAGGCCCGCGCCGTGTCCGTCGAGGCGTTGCAGCAGCGCGAACAGGTCGTGACGCTGGTGCGCCAGCGCATCACCGCCGGCCTCGACACCCAAGTGGACCTCAAGCAGGCCGAGGGTCTGGTCGCCCAATCCAAGGTCGAGATCGAGTCGCTGGGCGAAGCGATCGGCCGCACGCGGCACGCGCTGGCCGAGCTGGTGGGCGGCGGGCCGCAGGTGCTCGACGCGCTGACGCCGGCGCTGCAGCCGATCGCATCGGCGGCGGTGCCCGACAGCCTGCCGGCCGATCTGCTGGGCCGCCGCGCCGACCTGGTGGCGCAGCGCTGGCGCGTCGAAGCGGCCACGCGCGACACCGAAGTCGCGCGCACGCTGTTCTATCCCAACGTCAACCTGACGGCCTTCATCGGCCTGCAGTCGCTCGGGCTGAACCGGCTGTTCGACGCCGGCTCGCTGGTCTACGGCGCCGGCCCCGCGCTGCACTTGCCGTTGTTCGAGGCCGGCCGCCTGCAGGCCAACCTCGATGCGCGCCGCGCCGACGTCGATGCCTCGATCGAGGCCTACAACGGCGCGCTGCAACGCGCGTTGCGCGAAGTGGCCGACGAGTTGACCAGCCTGCGCTCGATCGAGCGCCAGCAAATGGCGCAGCGCGACGCCACGGCGGCCGCCAATGCCGCGTACGAGCTGGCGGTGCAGCGCTACCGCGCGGGCCTGGGCAACTTCCTCGTCGTGCTGGCGGCGCAGACCAACGTGCTGACGCAGCGCCTGGCCGACACCGACCTCAAGGCCCGCCATCTGACCAGCGAAGTCGCGCTGGTGCGGGCCCTCGGCGGCGGCTTCGATGGCGGCGAACTGCCGCAGACCACCGCCGCGCGCTGAGCGATCACGAAAGTCCGCCATGGAACACGAGACCCGATCGTCCCCCGCCGCCAACGGCGCGGCCTCCAAACGCAAGCCCGCGTTGATCGCGGTGAGCGCCGTCGTGGTGGCTGCGCTGCTGGGCTACGGCGCCTACTGGGCGCTGGTGCTGCGCCACCAGGAGTCGACCGACAACGCCTACGTGCAGGCGCCGGTGGTGCAGATCACGCCGCAGGTGGCGGGCACCGTGCTCGCCGTGCTGGTCGACGACACCGACGTGGTGAAGGTCGGGCAGCCGCTGGTGCGGCTGGATCCGGCCGACGCCCGGCTGACGCTGGAGCGCGCCGAATCGCAGCTGGCGCAGACCGTGCGCGAAGTGCGCACGCTGTATGCCAACAACGGCGCGCTCGAGGCGACGATCCAACTGCGCGAGGCCGAGGTCGCGCGCATGCAATCGGAGGTGGCGCGCGCCAACGACGACGTGGCGCGGCGCCGGCCGCTCACCGTCACCGGCGCGGTGGCGGGAGAAGAGATGCACCACGCCGAGGCCACGCTGGCCGCCGCCAACAGCGCGCTGGCGGGCGCGCGTTCGGCGCTGGCCGCGGCCCAGGAGCAAGCCGCCAGCAACCGCGCCCTCACCGAAGGCACCAGCGTCGAGCGTCATCCCAACGTCGAGCGCGCCGCGGCGGCGGTGCGCGAGGCGTGGCTCAACGTGCAGCGCAACGAGCTGCCGGCACCGGTGGCCGGTCAGGTGGCACGGCGCACGGTGCAGGTGGGCCAGCGCATCACGCCGGGCACGCCGCTGATGTCGGTGATTCCGCTCGATCAGGTGTGGGTCGAGGCCAACTTCAAGGAAGTGCAGTTGCGCGACATGCGCATCGGCCAGCCCGTGAAGCTGCGGGCCGACCTGTACGGCAGCCGCGTCGAATACGACGGCCGCGTCGCCGGCGTCGGCGCCGGCACCGGTGCGGCCTTCGCGATGCTGCCGGCGCAGAACGCCACCGGCAACTGGATCAAGGTGGTGCAGCGCGTGCCGGTGCGCATCGAGCTCGATCCGCGGCAACTCGCCACGCACCCGCTGCGCGTCGGGCTGTCGATGGAAGCCACCGTCGACCTGCACGAGACCTCGGGCGCGCCGGTGCTGAGCGCGTTGCCCGCACCGCGCGCAAGCAGCCAGACGGCGGTGTTCGACACCCCGAGCGCCGACGCCGACCGCCGCGTGCACGACATCATCGCGGCCAACCTCGGCCGCCGCGGCGCGTCGCGCTCGCCGCCGATGGTCGGCG
>Ga0315912_10006127_pt1 | contig 10855 bp, 9 predicted proteins | sample VfabasoilMG_FD_204469 | JGI IMG/M metagenome (GOLD analysis project Ga0315912, IMG submission 204469) | Garden soil microbial communities collected in Santa Monica, California, United States - V. faba soil | ecosystem: Environmental > Terrestrial > Soil > Garden | place: USA: California...
CTGTTATTCCACATAAAATAACTGCAGCAGATCAACTGGGTTTTGGCGATGTGATCAAGCTATTATTGTATTGCAAAAAACCGTTCTGGGAAGACGAATCAATAAATCTCCGTCACGCCGGATTTTTATTTACCGGAAATAAAATTCCAACGTGGTGGACACAGTTTCCGCAGGAGTCGTTGATATTAACGGGATGGCTGGCAGGCCCCGGGGCGGCTGCACTAAAACACCTTACCGATGATGCGCTGTTCAAACTCGCTGTTGAATCATTAGCCGCCGCTTTTAATAAATCCATTTACGATATGGAAAACCTGATCGCTGCAAAGAAGATCATGAACTGGAGCAACGATCCGTTCACACAGGGTGCTTATGCTTATTCTACACCTGAAAGCGAAGCGGCGAGAAATATTCTTTCTTCACCTGAACAACATACATTATTTTTTGCCGGTGATACATTATATGATGGCCCCGGCATGGGCACGGTAGAAGCGGCATTTACAAGTGGAAAAGATGCGGCGGGAAAGATGATGGAGAATTGAAATAAAATTATTCGTATCACGTCTCACAACTGCTACTGCATACCGCGACTGTGACTGCTACCGCTCACTCCACCGTTACACTCTTCGCCAGGTTCCTCGGCTGGTCGACATTGCGATGCAGCATTACGGCAATATGATAAGCGAGTAGTTGTAATGGTATTACCGATAACAACGGTGTAAGCGATTCTTCCGTTTCAGGTATACGGATCACGTGCTCGGCCATTTCTTCTATCACCTGGTCGTGCTCCGAAATAATGGCGATAATTCTTCCGCGGCGTGCTTTGATCTCCTGGATATTACTTACAATTTTATCATGCGCACTCATATTTGTTGCGAGTACAACAACGGGCATGTTATCATCGATCAATGCAATGGGTCCATGTTTCATTTCTGCAGCGGGATAACCTTCTGCATGGATATAAGAGATCTCTTTCAGCTTTAACGCACCTTCTAATGCAACAGGGAAATTATAACCACGGCCCAGGTAAAGGAAATTGCTTACGTCCATATATTCTTCAGCAATTTGCCTGATATGTTTTTCTGCTTTGAGCACCTGCGCAACTTTTTCAGGAATTTTTCCGAGTTCGGTTACGATGGTTTGATATTTTGATTCCGGTAATGTGCCTCTTTTTCTTGCAATGGTCAATGCCATCATCGCAAGCACTGTTACCTGAGCTGTAAATGCTTTTGTGCTCGCCACCCCAATTTCGGGTCCGGCATGTGTATATGATCCGGCATGTGTAGTACGTGCAATGGATGATCCCACCACGTTACAAATACCAAATATGGTTGCGCCTTTTGCTTTGGCGAGTTCCACAGCTGCGAGTGTATCAGCTGTTTCTCCGCTTTGCGAAATTGCAATTACAATATCGTCTTCACCGATCACCGGGTTGCGGTATCGAAATTCGGAAGCATATTCCACTTCCACCGGAATACGTGCAAGGTCTTCAAATAAATATTCACCCACAAGTCCGGCATGCCATGACGTACCACAGCCTACAATGATGATACGTTTTGCGTTGATCAGTTTCTTTTCATATTCTTTGATACCGCCAAGCACAATCGAATTTTTTGAACCGATAAGGCGGCCACGCATACTGTCTTTAATTGAATTGGGTTGCTCGTTGATCTCCTTCAACATGTAATGATCATATCCGCCTTTTTCGATCATATCCAGTTGCATTTGTAATTCCTGCACATAAGGTGTCATCACCTGGTTATGAATTGTTTTGATCACGAGTTCACCATTGCGATTCACAACGGCAATTTCTTCATCGTTGAGATAAACAACGTTGCGGGTATATTCGATCAGGGGTGTTGCATCTGAAGCAAGGAAGTATTCGTTTTCACCCACACCTACTACCATAGGTGATGATTTACGGGCGGCAATTAAAATATCCGGATCACCTTTGGAGGCGATCACAATGGCATATGCACCGATCACCTGGTTCAATGCGATGCGCACTGCCTCCACCAGGTCTACCTTTTCATTGAGTTGTATATCTTCTATCAGGTGGATCAGTACTTCTGTATCCGTATCGCTCAAAAACTGGTGTCCCCGTTTTTTTAACTCTGTTTTGAGCGACGCATAATTTTCAATAATGCCGTTATGGATGATGGCGAGATTTTTTGATTCGCTCACATGCGGGTGTGCATTGATGGTATTGGGTTCGCCATGAGTGGCCCAGCGGGTATGAGCAATACCGCAGGTACCGTCTACATTTTGATTTTCAATTTCTTTTTCGAGTTCGGATACCTTTCCTGCAATTTTATATACTCGCAGGTCGCCGTTGAGTAATGCGATACCGGCGCTGTCGTAGCCGCGGTATTCCAAACGGTGCAGGCCTTTTATAAGGATCGGACAGGCTTGGCGATATCCGATATAACCAACAATACCACACATAGTTATTTGTTTACAGTGGTGTATGTAATCGTGAGATATGGTCTCATTGCCGGATGAAGGCAATTGCTCCCTGATAAAGTTACTGAATTTGCTATTCGGTTACCCGGTATACATATCAACGCAAAACCGTTATTATCTATGGATCCCTCAATAATTTCCTGGACATGTCGGGTGATATTATACCTGCAAACGAGCGATGTCTTTCCAAACCTGTCGATAATTTTTGTCGGCGCCCCGCCAATATCTGTTGAGCCAAAATTATCGTCGATGATGGAAGAATATATTTCGTAGGTATATAAAGCGATATAATAGTAATTGCGTCCCGTGCTGTCGAGTTGTACCAGCATGAGTTTGGGCGGAATGAGAAAGTCGCCGGTGGTACCCTGCACATACAAAGTGAGCTCAGCCTTGTTGATGGAAATATCTTCCATATTGCCAATGGTGGGGAGCTTAACAACGGTTTTTAAACCGCCGAGTCCCTGCACATAACTGAGTGGTTCGCCAATGATCGTATCGGTTTCAGCGAGTGAATTATACACTTCCGATTCGACGGGATAACTATGGGTGAAGTGATTTGTTTTAACGCCGGAAAATGGAAATGTAACAACTAACGAATCGGCTTCGGCATTATGGTAATAGATCGTAACGCCGGAAAGCGAAGAGGCCATATCGAAATACATCATCCCGTTGCCATATCCGCTCGATGTATCGGTTTGGATATACAATCCTTTCATGAGGCGCAGAAATGTCGTATCATTTTCGAGCGATGCCGTATCGCTTATAATATTTTCTCCAAAAAGGTTCTGGAGTTTAATGCGCAGATGTGGTTCATATTTTACACCGTTACCCAGTTCAACACTGTCGGTGAGGTTGGCGGTGAAATTATTTTTTGATCCCAGCAGGAAAGGCAGTGATTTAAATTTTGAATCGGAATAATACAACCGCCCTTTTTCCATTACCTGGTTCATTCTGTAAACCGACACGCTATGTGTGCTGTTTAAATCGCCATAATATCCCGCATAGTCGAGTGTGAGTATGATGGAATCGACATCGGGTGTAGTGCCGAAATTCAGGTTGTTGCTCGGCAACAGGAGTTGGGTGTAAATACTTGCTGTTGATTTTCCGTATACAGGGCTGTTGATGCTGCCCATGGTGTAGAACACATTTTGGCTGGTAACAACAGAATCGTCGGGAACGGTATAGGTGATCACCTGGAAGGTATCGGATCTTTCAGAGTTTAAAAAATCCTCTTCGGGTAATAATTCTTCTCCAATAAAATTCGGTTTGCGGCACGACTCGGCGAGTGTAAACAGCCCCACTATACCGGCAATGATCAAAACAATTTTCCTCATTCTGTGGGTGCTAACGCTTTAAATAATGTTTTATTGGCTTACCGTTTCATAAAAGTCAGAATACTTGTTGAGGTACTCTTCGTTCTTGCTGTATTCAAGCACTGGTTTATCGAGCGCTTTTATGAATTTGCCGAGTTCTTTTTCAAGCTCATTGCTTCCTACGATCACGCCGTCGGCAAAGGTAGCGCCTCCTTTGATGAGGCCCACATGGTTATAATCTTTAAAGCTGTTGAGATGTGTCTTTTCGATCATGTTGCTGATCGGCGCTTTTTCGAGGAATTTGTCTTTCGACAGGTTTCCGGTGAAAGAGCTTTTATACATTGAGAAAACGATCTTCGAGTTTTGGAAAACGGGTTCGTTCTTATAAACTGTTTTCAGGTAGAGCGGGATCAGACTTGTCATCCAGCCATGGCAATGGATGATATCGGGTGCCCACTGGAATTTTTTTACCGTTTCGAGTGCGGCCTTACAGAAGAATACCATCCGCTCGGCATTGTCTTCGTAAAAATTGTTGTTTTCATCATGAAACACATGTTTCCGCTTGAAAAGGTCCTCATTATCGAGGAAGTAGACCTGGAGGCGTGCGCCCGGCACAGAAGCTACTTTGATGATCAGGGGGTAGTCGTCGTCGTTCAGGATAATATTCATACCACTCAGGCGAACAACCTCATGCAGGCGGTGGCGCCTTTCATTGATCACACCATAACGAGGCATCAACACCCTCAGTTCGTTACCCTGGTCCATCGCATACTTCGGCAATTCGTTGGCAATACTGCCTATTTCGGTTCCGTTCAGGTACGGCTGCATCTCCTGAGTGATGATCAGTATCCTCTTCTTTCCCATATAGCTTGATAAATTTTATTGGTCCTCGTAGCTCTTACTTGCAAATCTTAACAGAAGTTTAATTTTGACCCACAAAGTTACAAATTATACATGAGAATCATATGATCCAAGCCAAAAATGCTTTTTCTTAACAGGGCTTTTGAGGGTCATAAAATGAGCCGATAATGGGTATGAAGATCTATAAAAAACGCTCGGATTTGACACCTTACCTGCTTGCGCAGCGGGCAAGGAAAAAGTCCATTGGCTTCGTGCCTACCATGGGTGCCCTGCATGCCGGTCATATCTCGCTTATCCGGCGCAGTCGTGAGCAAAACGACCTCACCGTTTGCAGCATCTTCGTGAACCCCACCCAGTTCAACGACCCCGCCGACCTCGAAAAATACCCCAGGCCGATTGAACATGATATCGTCATGCTGGCTGAGGCCGGCTGTGATATCCTGTACTTACCCGAAAAAGAAGACGTGTATCCTCAGGATCATCAACCAACCCTGGATTTTGATTTCGGAGGCCTCGACAAAACCCTCGAGGGCGCCAGCAGACCGGGGCATTTTAAGGGAGTGGCCCAGGTTGTGGCCATTCTGCTAGATATCACCCAGCCCGACAGGCTTTATCTCGGGCAAAAAGATTATCAGCAATACCTCATCCTCTCGAAACTCGTAAAGCAGTTGGAGCTTAAAACAAAAGTGGTGAGATGCGCCATTATGCGGGAAGACAACGGTCTGGCGATGAGTTCGAGGAACGAACGTGTACCCTCATCCTTGCGGGAGCAGGCTGGTATCATTTACAAGGTTTTAAAAGCTGCATCCAAAAAAATGGGCAATAGCACACCGGCAAATATCACCAAAGCGGCCAGGGATACGATCAACCAAAACAAAGGCTTTAAAGTCGACTACTTTGAGGTGCTCACCGCGGACGAACTGGCACCGATTGGTAAAGTAAAAAAGAACAAGAACTATGTGCTTATTACCAGTGTTATTGTGGGCGGTGTTCGGTTGCTCGACAACCTCATCGTAAAAAAATAATTGTTACTCCATTCATATCTCATCACCTACCTTTGCAACCGCTATGCGCATTGAAGTTCTAAAAAGCAAAATACACAGGGTCACTGTAACGGAAGCCAACCTCAATTATATCGGCAGTATCACGATCGACGAGGGCCTGATGGATGCTGCAAACCTCATCGAAAATGAAAAGGTGCAGGTGCTCAATATCGCCAATGGCGAGCGCCTTGAAACTTATGTCATCAAAGGTGAAAGAGGCTCCGGCGTCATCTGTCTCAATGGACCCGCCGCCCGTAAAGTGGAACCCGGCGATATCGTGATCATCTGCTCCTATTGCTCACTGGATTTTGAAGAAGCAAAAACATTCAAACCGGTTGTCATTTTTCCCGACAGCAACACAAACACACTGAGCTGACAGTGACTAAAAAACTCATTTTCAATATCCTGAAATTTGCCGTTTTTCTTTCACTGGGCATTTTTCTGCTTTGGCTCATTACAAAAGATTATACAGAAGAACAGTGGACCGATTTTAAAAATGCATTGTTCCACGCCAATTACTGGTGGGTGGCATTTGCCGTATTGATCGGATTGCTTAGCCACCTGATCAGGGCGTTGCGATGGAATATGATGATAGAACCACTCGGTTATCGCCCCCGGCTGAAAACAACTTTTTATTCGGTGATGATCGCTTACCTGGCCAATATGGCTATTCCCAGGCTGGGAGAAGTTACCCGTTGCGGCATATTACAGCGTTACGAAAAAGTGCCTTTCGATAAAGCACTCGGCACCATCGTGGTAGAACGTGCCATCGATCTGCTGAGCCTCATCATCATCACCCTCCTGCTTTTCATTTTTCAATTCGATCTGATCTATGATTTTTTCGACGAGAAGGTGATCATACCCCTCGGCGAAAAAATTGCACAGAGCAACAACCTGCTGCTCATAGTGGCCATTGTTTTTGTGGTGTGCGGTATCGCCGTATGGTATTTCATAAAAAAATTCAAACATACCGACCTCTACCTGCGCATCAGGATATTATTGCTCAATGTTCGTGAAGGCGTTTATTCGATCCGTCATCTCAAAAACTTCTGGCTGTTCCTGTTCTACTCCGTATTCATGTGGTTCTGTTATTATGCCATGGTATGGGTATGTTTTTATGCGATGGCACAAACGGCACATTTAGGCATGGCTGAAGCGCTTTCGGTACTCGTGTTCGGAACGGTGGGCATTATCGCTACACCCGGCGGCATTGGTGCCTATCATATCATCGTCACCGAAACATTGGTGGCGCTTTACGGGCTGCAGGAAACCTACGCTAATTCCTTCAGCTGGCTGGCCTGGGGTTGTCAAACCGCTATGATCATTTTAATAGGTCTGTTATCATTATTACTTTTATCCCGCCTTTCGGGCAAGGAAACTGTTCATGAAAAAGTCGCAGGCGATACATCAAAAAATAATTGACCTCACTGCGCTGATGCACAAGATCAGCGTATGGCGTTTTAAAAACAAAAAGATCGTTTTTACGAATGGTTGTTTTGATGTGTTGCATCATGGCCATGTGCATTTACTTGCCAAAGCATCCGATATCGAAGAAAGTTGTGTGGTGATCGTGGGATTAAATTCCGATAATTCCGTGCGGCAATTAAAAGGCGAAGGAAGGCCCGTTAATCATTTCGACGACAGGGCATTACTGGTAGCGAATTTGTACACAGTAGATGCCGTGATCAGTTTTGATGAACCCACACCAATTAATTTGATCAGCACCATCGAACCGGATTACCTGGTAAAAGGCGGTGATTATACGGAAGATCAAATTGTGGGCGCCGACATTGTAAAAGCGAAAGGCGGGCATGTGGTCATTGTGCCCTATCTTGAAAATTATTCAACAACAGGGCTGATCAGCAAATTGGCCCATTGATCATAAATCATTCATCATTCCAAACCAATAACTCAGCAACATGAATTTCCAGTTAACAGAAGAACATCTCATGATCAGGCAGGCAGCACGTGATTTTGCACAAAATGTTTTAAAGCCGGGTGTGATCGAACGTGACAGGGAAATGAAATATCCGCATGCAGAAGTAAAACAAATGGGCGATTTGGGTTTTTTGGGGATGATGGTATCGCCCGAATATGGCGGAGGTGGTATGGACACGATGAGTTATGTGCTGGCGATGGAGGAGATATCCAAAATAGATGCATCATGCAGTGTGATCATGAGCGTAAATAATTCTCTTGTATGCTGGGGGCTGGAAAAATTTGGCACCGAAGAACAAAAAAGAAAATATTTACCTGATCTGGCTACCGGCAAAAAAATAGGCGCATTTTGCCTGAGTGAACCTGAAGCCGGCAGCGACGCCACATCACAACGCACTACAGCAGAAGATAAAGGCGATCATTATTTATTGAACGGAACAAAAAACTGGATCACCAACGGTGGCAGTGCAAGTATTTATTTGGTGATGGCACAAACCGATGTTGCCAAAGGTCATAAAGGAATTAATTGCCTGATCGTTGAAAAAGGGATGCCGGGATTTATTGTCGGCGCCAAAGAAGATAAACTCGGCATACGTGCCAGCGATACCCATACACTTATTTTTAACGACGTGATCGTACCGAAAGAAAACCGCATCGGCGAAGATGGGTTTGGATTTTCATTTGCCATGAAAACATTGAGCGGTGGCAGGATCGGAATTGCCTCACAGGCATTGGGTATTGCATCAGGTGCTTATGAACTGGCACTGCAATATTCAAAAGAACGGAAAGCATTCGGTAAAGAGATCTCACAACACCAGATCATTCAATTTAAACTCGCCGATATGGCCACAGAAATTGAAGCCGCCAGGTTATTGATCTTTAAAGCAGCACAATTAAAAGATGCGCATGAAAACTATGATCTCGCTTCAAGCATGGCAAAAGTATTCGCCAGTGAAGTGGCGATGCGCACAACGGTTGAAGCGGTGCAGATACACGGTGGTTATGGTTATGTAAAAGAATATCATGTGGAGCGCCTGATGCGTGATGCAAAAATTACGCAGATCTACGAAGGCACCAGCGAAGTGCAGCGTATTGTGATCTCGAGAAGTATTTTGAAATAAAATTCGATTTTGATCTGCTGTAGATGAACAGGTTGATTCCTGCATCATACCATATCAAAAAATAGTTGCGGCAAAACACCTAAGGCAAGCAGTAAAAATATACTGACGAGCAACAACAGCCTGTAATTATTTGATATTACCACCTTTTCTACCTGGTTGTTCGACTGCAATGTATTTACCATCACACGCATATAATAATACACACCCGCGAGTGAAGTAAGGATAGCAATAACAACCAACCATACATTCCCACTATTTACCGCATTGGCAAATACAGCGTATTTACCGAAAAATCCTGCAAGTGGTGGAATGCCTGCAAGTGATAACATGGCAATGGCGAGTGTTGAGGTGAGCAACCTGTTGTTGGCAAATAATCCTTTTAGTCCTTCTATCGAATCGATGGAAGTTTGCTCCTTGATCACGGAATAGATCGCAAATGCAATAATGGTGGCCAGGCTATAACCGGCCATATAATACAATACAAAAACGTAAGAGTTTTCCTGCAACGTTGCTACGGCAATTAATACATAACCGGCATTGGCAACACCAGAGTACCCGAGCAGTCGCTTAAAGTTGGTTTGATATAATGCCATCACATTACCCACGATCATGGTCAATGCAGCGATCAATGATACAGCCTCCTGCCATATCCCTGTCTGCAATAAAATGGTATGATCGATAAAACGAATGAATGCACCGAAGGCGGCCGTTTTCACAACGGTGGCCATAAATGCCGTGATCACAGTTGGCGAACCATGATATACATCAGGTGCCCAGAAATGAAACGGCACTGCGGATATCTTAAAAATAAATGCGCCCATCATCAGCACACAACCGGCGATAAATAACCCCGGCAGGTTACCTGAGTTCTCAGACACATAAGCAGCGATCACATCCATATCGAAACTCTGTGCCGTGCCATAAACGAAAGTGATGCCCAATAATAAAAAACACGATGCAAAAGAGCCGAGCAGATAATATTTTAAACCCGCTTCATTACTCAGCAAATTCCGCCTGTTGCTCGCAGCCAGTACATACAGCGGGATAGATAATATCTCGATACCGAGGAACAACATCACCAGGTTCTGAAATGAAACGATGAGGATACCGCCGACAAGTGAAAAAAGGAACAATGCATAAATATCACTGAGGTGTTCGATATATTTCCTGTAATAGTAGCGGCATACCACAAATACGAGCATCGGCATGGTGATCATCACAGCGCTGAACCCGATAGAAAATTTATCGAACAGGAGCATCTTGTTCATGAACATGCTATAGTCGCCGAGCCCGTTGAATAAAATAAGCGCTAAAGCAGCAGCACATGCCAGTATCATCAGCGGCAATGCCAGCCGTTTGAACCGGAACACACCCACAAACATGGAAAGTATGCCTGATGCCGCTAATACGATAATTGAATTCATCAGTTAATTGCTGTGTCTGTTATTTGTGATTGATATTGAATAATAATTTCATTGACGGAATGTTCCGTGATATTGTTGATCATGTCGGGAAACAATCCCAACGCAAAAATTAAGATTACCACCGGTATCAGGATCCATTTATCCGTGCTGTCGATCTCTGCAAAAGAATTTGTTTTGCCGTTTGTTTCACCAAGCATTGTTTTCCGATATGCCGTGAACATATATACGGCTCCGATGATCACACCACTTCCCGCCAGCAGGCATAACCAGCCATTCACATTGAACATGGATGTAAGCAACATAAATTCACCGGGAAAAGAGTTGGTGAGTGGCAAAGCCACGCTACCCAATGCGATCACTAAAAACAACCCTGCGAACAACGGTGCTTTTAATCGCAGTCCGCCAAGCGACTCGATCTGATTATCACCAAATTTCCTGAATAAGATCTGCGCAACATAAAATAGCCCGATCACATTGATACCATGTGCAAGCATTTGCAAAATACCGCCCTGCAAGCCGATCTGTGTCGCCGTAAATAACCCGGCGGCAATTAACCCCACGTGGGCAATGGATGAATAAGCAAACAATCGCTTCATATCCTTTTGCACCCATGCGATACAGGAAGCATATAAAATTCCTATTGCAGCAATCACCATCAATGTTTTGCCATGATCATGAACGGCGAGCGGCACAAC
>Ga0315912_10006128_pt1 | contig 10854 bp, 16 predicted proteins | sample VfabasoilMG_FD_204469 | JGI IMG/M metagenome (GOLD analysis project Ga0315912, IMG submission 204469) | Garden soil microbial communities collected in Santa Monica, California, United States - V. faba soil | ecosystem: Environmental > Terrestrial > Soil > Garden | place: USA: California...
CGGTCTCTGCCATTCGCCGACCTAAACAGCTGGGACAAAAAGCACGGCCCTTGCAGCTGAACGGCACGAGATGCTCATGGCCGCAACGCAAACACGATGTGTGCATGAAGCCATGGCGGAAGTCACCCGCAGCGAGAGAAGGCATCGAACTTTCGCCGGGCTGTGGCCTGGGATTGGCCAAAGGGAGGACCAACCCTGCAAGACGTCGAGCCAATGCTCGAGTGGGCCATCGAGTTGGATCATGTACACGGAGTCAGGTTGCTGCACTCGGGACGGCCGCTTACGGCGGCCAAGCCAAACGAGCCGGTGTCGGCGGAGAGGAGCGGATCTTCGCGGGGCATTCCTAGACTCGTGTTTTCAACGAGCAAGGTCGTCCGACCGGCGAGTACCCGCGAGATCGAACAACGCTTGGCTTCCGTCCGATTTGGCCGCGAGCTGGCGCTGCTCCAACTGCGATCAGCTCTGGTCGCTCATCCGTGAGCGGCACGAGCATCTCCGCGAGGCGAGCGCGAGCGCATTCGGGATCAGGAACGTCGATCGGCGGGATCCCCCTTCCCTGCGAAATTTGGACACGCGCGGAGGGCTCGATGTTTCCATCGGATTCAGTTGAAGTCTTCCATCATATGCAGAAGCTCTCATCCAGTATCAATCACATGGCCACCGAATGGACGAACTACCTAAATCACGGAAAGGTCAAACGTTCAGAATCGGCGAATTGCGCATTTTCATCGGCTCGTTTCAGCCCATGAATCCATCCTGACATTCGAGTGGTCGCGAACGCACAAGTGCGGAATCGATCAGCGTGCAGACGCCCCTCGCAAACGAAAATTTCAGTCGATTTCACTGGCGCAACCGGGAAGGACTCCGAACACACCAATAGGGTTGCCCACAACGAGTGACCTCTCATGGGCAGCGTACACCTGCATTTTTTCCGATGGTTACGGTTACAGTTCCATCTCGATGTCGTTCCACCGACGAATTACCATGCTGATTCTATTTATCACCGCAGGTTCACATCCAACCGCATCGGCGGAAGCATTAATCTCTTGCGTTCCCAATGAGCATCTATAGTCTCTCGACCATGGCAAATCGTAGACATCCAATGGGCCACCATGTGGCCATATTGCTCATCCTGGCGGCATGTGATTTTCCATTTCCGTTTCCAGGTACCGGCTCCGATACACTCACCGGTAGTGACGAGAGCGCCTCGCCGGACGAGGGGGCGAGCTCGGGCGAGGGTACCGACGCAACGAGCGAATCGATGGACGGCGTGAGTTCGTCGGATGAATCGACGAGCTCCGACCCGGGGGGAACGACCAACGGTGGGAGTGGGTTGAGCGAAGCCACGAGTGGGTTGAGCGAAGCCACGAGCGGGTCGACCGATGGCGCCAGCGAATCGAACGACGGATCGAATTCGAGCGAGGGTGTTGCCAACCTCCCCCCTCGAGCCACGGACGACGTTTATCTCGTACGGCAAGGGGAGTCGCTCGTGCTCGACGCGGGCGATGGTGTGCTCAGCAATGACATCGACCCCAACGGGGATTCGCTCACTGCATCGCTTGATGCCGGAACAACCCTGGCAGGCACCATGACCTTCGATGCCGATGGTGCACTCGAATACACCCCAGCCAACGCGTGGTGGGGCGAGGAATCGTTCACCTATACGGCGAATGATGGTCATGGTGAAGCCGATACCGCGCGCGTTCGTATCGTCGTGAGACCCGTTGTCGCACCGCTTGCGTCCGTCACGGCCGGAGTCGGTGGTTTCGCTATCGACGGCGAAGTCGCAGACGACCGGTCGGGTATATCGGTGAGTGGAGCGGGAGACGTCAATGGCGACGGATTGGCCGATCTCATGATCGGTGCGGGATACGCTTCGCCCAATGGTGTCCTCCGATCGGGTCGGAGTTACGTCGTATTCGGTAAAACGGATGGACAACGAGTCGCGCTGTCACAATTGACGGGATCTCGAGGATTCGTCATCAACGGTGAAGCGCGAAGTGATTTTTCCGGTCGTTCGGTCAGCGGAGCCGGGGACGTGAACGGCGACGGACTGGCGGATGTCATCGTCGGTGCCAGTCTCGCGGATCCCAATGAGCTCGAATCGGCGGGTCGCAGCTACGTCGTATTCGGCAAAACGGACGGAGACCCGGTGGAGCTCGCTGATCTCGCGCTCGCCACCGAGACTCGAGGTTTCACCATCGATGGTAGGGATTTCGGTTCCTATGCGGGGGTCGCCGTGAGTGCTGCCGGCGACGTCAATGGCGATGGTCTTGCGGATGTCATCGTGGGTGCATACCGAGAGTTCGGTCCCTTTGTCACCCCGTACGTCGGGCGTAGCTACGTCGTGTTCGGAAAGACCGACGCGTCCCCCGTACCGTTGTCCCAGTTCCTCCCGGATAGCGACCGAGGATTTTCCATACTCGGAGAAAATCAATACGACTATTCGGGGCGTGCGGTCAGTGGCTCCGGAGATGTCAATGGGGATGGCTTTGACGATGTCCTCGTCTCCTCGGGCTCGGGCACCGGCTATTATTCGAGAGAGCACAGCTACGTGGTCTTTGGCAAAACCACGGGAACGCCGGTCGATCTGGCGGCAATCAACAATGAACAAGGGGCCGGATTCCTCATCGACTTTGGATCGGCGGTTTCGGTGAGTGTAGCCGGCGATGTCAACGGGGACGGTCTCGCAGATCTCATCGTCGGGTCCGAAAGTGAAAATTTCTTCGATCCGCTCATCGACCCCGATGATAGTTACGTTGTCTTCGGAAAGAGTGACAACGCCGCGATCACACTCGGAGACATCGAAGATCAACGTGGCTTCGTGATCGACGGCGAGGGAGAATCCCCCCGATCAGCGGTCAGTGGAGCCGGGGATCTCAACGGAGATGGTCTTACCGACCTCATCGTCGGCTTCCCCTTTGCGAATCCGAACGGCGTCAATCGAGCTGGGCGAACGTACGTGATCTTCGGCAAGACCGATGCGACGACCGTACGACTGAGCGAAATCGCGGCCGGTGAAGGAGGGTTCGTCCTCGAAGGGGAGTTCGCGGTCGATGTATCGGGTTCCGCGGTGGGGCGTGCCGGTGATGTGAACGCAGACGGATTCGACGACCTCATCGTCGGTGCGAGGTTGGCCGATCCGAACGGGCCGAGTAGCGGCCGAAGTTACGTAATCTTCGGTGGCGACTTCACGTTGTCCGCCACCTTCCCCGGTAACGCCCCATAAGAGCAGTTCTAGGCCGTTTCAAGGAAGCGGGACGGAGCCTAGTAGACGATCCGGTCTTCGATGCTGTTGTTGGTGTCGTCGACGAACGATCCCCGGGCGATGGGATCGAACGAACCATCCCCGTTGGCCCGCCGTAGCGCGGTCTCGTACCCGCCGATCACGATGTCCCAGAAACCGTCACCATTGTGATCCGCAATCGCGACCTGATCGGAGGCGGATAGGCTGCTGAGCGCCTCGGCTTCGGCGGCTTGCAGGTCGAACGCCTCGCTGCCGCGGAACAGTTGAGGCCCTGCCGCAGACGATGCGACCAGCAAATCGCTCAGGCCATCCCGATCGAGATCGAACTGGCCGGAGACATGGTCACGGCAACTTCGCTGTGGACCGCACTCCACAGCTCGATCGGCATGCTCCCGCCGAACACCCATGATCCCCACGTTCGGGCAAGAGACGAAAAAATCCTCGAATCCGTCGCGATTGATGTCCCCGCCGCCCGCGACCACGATCGTGGTGTAGCCACACGAGGCCCCGAGGGGGATCGGGGCCGACAGCGTCGGTTGCGGATCCGCACCGCCGAGCAGCACCTGGGCCCCGTCGAGTCCGGGCGTGACGACCAACACGAGATCCTCGTACCCGTCGCCATTCAGATCCCCGACATTGCCACTGCCGGGCGTCGAATTGATCTCGGTCAAAGGTGTTTCGAGCGGGATGTCCGGCGTTCCCGCGATGGTCTGTCCACCGAAATAGATGTCGGTCCGAGCCTGATTGTTCAAAATGAATGGTGATTTCGGCAAATCCATCACCATTGAGATCACCGGCCGGCATCAACACCAAATTCGTCGAAGGACCGCCGACCGATCCCGTCAATGTCAGGCCTTCGAGAGCCGTCAAGTCCGGCCCACCAAATAGGAGGTGAGGTGCCTGGCCGCTCGTCGGCGCATAACCGACGGTCCCGCCGAGGTCCGCATAACCATCGCCATGGACGTCACCCACGAACCGCGACGGCGCGAACGAAGGTGTGAGATCGGGGATGTCCACGATCTGGTCGAACTGGCTGCTGCCTTCGAAGACGACGATGGTGGATGCACCACCCGGGATGGCCACGATGTCAGAATAGCCATCCGACGCAAGCCAACAGTCCAGACCGAACGTGAACAACAACCCTTGCCTGTCCAGCGAAGAGGCTTGTTAGAAGGGAACAAAGTCGCTTTGTTGTTTGATGAGATCATTGCATTCTCCCGCGAACCGATCGAAATGCAAGACGATGGATGGCAAGCCCATCGTGTGTCGATGGTCCGTAGTACTCTTGTACCGGATTGTCTACACGACAAGGAAGCATGGATCGTCGTGAGAGAGATCTGCCGGTCGGACGGTACTGGCAAGGTCTACCAGGCGAACGACGTCCAGCAAGTCGACGAGGTCTACGAGGGCAGGACCTATGAGGTCTTACAGGTCGTCGAAGACGGCCAAGTCCACAGGGTGGAAAAGGCCTACGAGGTCGCCGATATGGCCGCGCCCCTCGTGGCGTGGGCCCAGACGCAAGGTCTACTGCTACAGCTTTCCTTGGACCCCGAACGGGAGGTCGCTCCCGTTGTTCATTAGCAGCGCCAAATGGTGCGAGCAAGAGGGATATACATAGTGCGAGTCTCATTGTGCTCGAGGAATTCGAGGCTTGCGTACGTTTGATCGTATGCGACGAATTTGTAATTCGCTGGGTTGCGGGTGTCCAAACCCTCTTTCCGCAAGACATAGACACTATTATCAGTGAGGTGCAAAGTGAACGATTTCCCAACGAGGTCTGTGAGTAAGGATCGGTCCATGCTCGCGAACGTTCTCCTACCTTGGTGGCAGGGGTCGAGCCCACTTCGTGGGCCGGACCCGTGCGCGACCGTCCGCACGATGTTCATCACACGCGGCAATCGCGATCCTTGCGTCCGACACTGAACGAGGTTGCAGCTATCCGGGCATGGACCGCAAGACCAAGCTCTCACCCCCTGTAAACGACGACACGCTCCCGCTCGACTACTGGTTTGATCGCCAGACAGGCAAGATCGACCTCGCTCGTCTTGCCGAGGCGGTGTGCACCGAACGACCCCGTCCGACGTTCGACGAGGTACCCGAGTGGTTGGCTGGCAAGCTGCCAGGGAACGTGTCCGAGCTACGCGGTGGCACTCTCGCTCTGACCTACGCCGAGGGTGCGGCACGGAGGGCGTGGTTCACTCATTACGACGCCACCAATCCGGCGATCATCGAACTGAAACGCAGACAGGCAGAACGCAAACCCGACTAGGCAGCCAACACGTGCCTAGCCTAGCATGCTCTCTCAGCACGGCCAAGGCGTAGTGCTTCTGTCGCACGGGTCCGTCGATCTTGGCTGTTCGCACGTCTACGCCCGCTGCTAGCTGTCGGGCAAGGTCCATCGCGTAGCCTTTGTACTTGCCCTTATAGCTTTCGAGGCTGCTCTCGATCGCCCGTAGGGCCATTTGAGAGCCTACGACATCTTCAGGTGTTGGCTGCCTTGACGGGAACTCCATGTATTGACCTTCGTCCTCGATTGCGATGGGCATCGAAATGATCCTCCGCTTCCTCCTGTTTTCTTTCTTGTGGTAGTTCATCAGTGCTGAATTGCAGGCCATGTAGATATAGTGGTCGACGCTTGACTTCGTCGGGTCGAACGGGTGCTTTCCATTGTTTGACACCATGATCTTTCTGTAGACCTCAGAAAGCACGTCTTCCCGATCAAAACCTCCTGCCAGCATTCTGCGGCTGAACCCCGAGTACAAGATGCGTTTGACGTCGATGTGGTGAATCGAGAGATCGAGACTTGGCTTGACCGGTTCACGTATCGGCAACGGTTTTGGAAGTCGGTGATAGAGTGTAGCCAGGGTGCGATTGTGGTCGAGGTGCACGATCTGGGAGTTACCCTTTTTGGAGCGCGTCCGACCGACATCCAAGACATCCACTTACGTCGAAGTGTTCACACAATAGGACTTAGACCGCGCTTTCCGCGGTCTGAGCGTTCAACGGTTTGGGCGGGCACGGGCGAATACACGGCCGAACCCAACGCTTCGAAAAGAAGGCACCCAGTGCTTGTACTACTTGTGATCCTAATCATCGCCTGGTATGCCGCTTCTCAAGTCGCGGTGAATTGCATTTCGTTCTCTGCTTTTGTTTTCGGCGAAATCGTGCCGCAGGAATACGCACCTTGGGTTATGCTGTCCGGATGTATCGTCCTGGTTGTGGGGGGAGTGGTGGCTTTTGGCTTCGCGATTGCGCCGGGACCCCCGTGTGCGGCCCAAGTTGGTCCTAGCGGCAAAGTAGAGTGCATCGCGGTCTCTGATCCATAGGCGGGACATCTCGTTCGCGAATTCAGGGTCGTAACGTAGCTCGTCGCTGAAGATGCTGAGCGCGACTTCCAGCATCTCCGCGACATGGGCTTGGGGTTCATCGTTCGTTGAACGACTCGCCCCCCGCGGATCAAAGAAAGGTCCAAGGGGCGTACGTATGACGTCGTTGACCATCGTTCAGGATGGTCGGCCGCCGATCAGCGGCGTTGCATCGGTTAGTTGAAGAAAGACCAGATTCCCAAGACGTCAGCTACGTACGGCAACGCGCCGCCGACCAAAGTACAGACAACATACGACACCCAACCGCGCCGTTTCTGCGGCGAGTTTTGCTTTTGCGGCAACGGAAACGTGATGCTTCCGCGTGAGATCTGAGGGCTAAAGGTTACGAAACTTGAATTGGACACACCCCATCATCGCACGCCCATGAAGTGAATGCTGAGTGTGCGCGAGCGGTGGGGGGACCTGCCCGAAGAAGCCTAGGCCCGGTTTCGGTCGCGAGGGCGTAACGTTTCTCCAGCCACTTGAAAGCCGATAGTTCGACCTGTTCATGCTCGATCAACTCTTGGCTTTCTTGGTGGACCCCTCAACCGGACAAACTGCACAGAATGCTGCACTGGGTGGGCTCGGTGGGATGGCGACAACGCTTGCTTTGTTGACATTCCGAACCAGCAAGGCCGAGAAGTCGATTGAGAGCGTGAGTGGACTCGTATCGGCTCTGGGCGAAAAGGTGTCAGCACATGGTGATCAGGTGATGGCGCAGCTACGTGCTTCGGAACAAAAGACCGACGAGAAGCTTGATCAACTTCGTGACCATGTCTGCACCAAGATCGACGGGCTGAGAGAAGCCCAGTCCGAGCATCGCGCTCGGCTCGCGGTGCTAGAGAACGGGCGATCAGTGTCTCGTTAGAAGCGGCCAGCCGGCCGAGTCATCGGCCTTTTTTGAACCGTTAGAAAATCAGGATTGACCGGGAGTCCCGGAAGATCATCCGTGCCGGAAGTTCAACACGCGTTAGCCTTCGACCCATCATGGAAACGAGAAAACACCTGCTTGGAGCAGAGGTGTCTGGCGTGTTGGACTGTCACGAGATCGGGCGTCGTCAGGACTTGGAAAAATGCGTCAAGGATCAAACTACTGAATACGTTTCACAGGAACTACACGTCATGACGCACCGGAATATCCCCGGACTCGGCGTGGCCCTCGAATCCGAGCTTCAAAAGGTTCTGGGAGTACCTCCCGAAAGTGATCTTCGAGGCGTTCGCAGAGCAGCTATGACTCAACTTCGCCTGCGTGTCCGAGAGAACGCAAGAGAACTTGTCCTGGAAGCCGCACTCTTCGACGTGTTGAACCATGTCGGCACCGTGCGCAAAGAGGTGCCGATGCAGGAAGATGGTAGGCCAGGGATGCGTGTTGACGTGATCGTGAAGCTTCACAACGGTCAAACCCTTGTGATTGAACTCAAGCGTTCCTCGCACCGGGTTCTCGTCAGGCGAGGGGCCGGGCCGTATCGACTGTCAACAAGTCTCCACAAACCGGTGAATCAAGTCCTCGGCTACGGAACCCGCATACGAGGCAGCAAGCAGGTTCGCGCAAAACTCAAAGAGTGTCTTGATGGACAGCGTGCGAATCGACGCCAGCTCCGGGTTGTGGCCGGCCGATATGTGTCCGACATGAACGGCCACATCTTGCTTGACGCCAGGGCCACGCAGTCGAACGTGAAAATCTACAGTTGGGATGGTCTCTTGACGGAGTTGGAACACATCCTGGGTCTGTAGCAGGTCCAACAAGCCGGCCGGACCGGCTTGAAGAGAGCCGTCCAAGCAAGGCGCCAATTCGCGCATGGGACCGATGCGACAAATACGCATCTTCCGACCTGAAAGCGATCTGGGTCGGTTGTTGACTTTCTGTGGTGACTGCCGCGCAAAACGGCTGGTTCTGTGGCCCCGTCGGCTATGGCAATCTTGTCATGGAACTCGTGCTCGTTCTGATTTTCAAGACGGTGGCTGTGTTGGTCGGTGGTGCATGTGTGTGGATGGGTTTCACGCTCTTCAAGTTGGGGATCCAAGAAGGTGGAGCTGGCGTGGAGACCGAAGTCAGCTCCACGAACTCTTCAAGGTCCCGAGGCTCGGAGAATTCACCAGACAGCTCGATGTCCGCGGAAAGACGTGGACGGTTCGCACTTGACCGAGGGGGTCCTGGATTAGTTTTCGCCCTCTTTGGGGCCGTTGTGATCGTGGCCGGAATCTTCAAGCCGGTTTCGGTAGAGGTGAAAGAAGACGGCCAACCCTCCCAAACCAGTTTGCTCAACGGCATCACGTGGTAGCCATGCTGACGTCCCATCGCATCGAGGTGGAGGGATTCTAGGTATGGACGCGGAAGCCGTGACAGCGTTTAGCAACGCAGTGCGTGATCAAATGATGCTCAAGGGCGTCTACGCACTCGTCGGGTTAGCTTGTGTGTGGATGGGCTACAACCTGTTTATCCGAGGGATCTTCGAAGGCGGTACGGGCTTCCAGGCACAAGCTGGATCTGAAGAAACCGACACAAAATGGTACGCAAACTTGGCTCTCGACCGTGGTGGGCCCGGACTCGTTTTCGCGCTGTTCGGAGCTGTCGTCATCTTGGGGTCGATCTTCAAGCCGATGTCGGTTTCCGCGACCCCGATGATCACCGGTCGGACTGTTGACGGCAAAACCGAAACGACTCCAGCCGCCCTGATCCCGTTAGTCAGACCTTATGCACCGAACCCACAACCGCTGGACGAAAGGAATCCGTCTGAGGCCGTCCGCACGACGGAGAGAACGATACAACCACCTGGCACTCGAACAATGCCAGAACCGCAGAAGCAAGTCTGGTTTATCCTTGACGCCGACGGAAGGGTAACGGTAAGCCTGTCTCAGGACGATCTCCATTACAAAATTGCCAGCTACAACTACGACTTATCCTCCCCGTATTACACCTACACCTCGGAAGGCAACTTCTCGCCGATCGGAACGCGAGAGGATATTCGAAGGAGGCCAAGAACTCGGGTGGGAACGGCATATTTCGTTGAAGCCGACCACTTACTAGTCAGCTCGTGGCCACCAGGCGTCGATGATCCGTTTCGAGAAGACGACGCATGGACCGGCACAGGTACTCGATGGACACCAAGCAAACGTGAGGTTGAGTTCCGTTACGTGGCCCAGCAATCCGAAATCGCTTCGTCACGATACTTCGACGAGCCTTTGCTTCAGTACTCGCCGGACGGGCGATTTCTTGTCCCGATCGACATACGGTGAAGAACGTCTCTCGACGCTTTCCAAACTCTCGTTTTCGGTCCGCTAGGTTCATCCACTTCAAGGTGAAGCGGTGCGAGCGGGTCGTAGCCGCGTTTTCGGGTTCTCCTGATTTCTCCAAAAATCATGCCAGCGGGAGCGTGTTTGAGCGGGCGTGAGATCGACACCCTCAAAACGAGAAAGCCCCTAGACCCTCGAATTGGGCAGCTAGGGGCTGTTTTGATGCAAGGCGCGTGTGTGATGTGAAAAATACGGTTACTAGTCGCGACCGCAAACGTCTCGAGGGTATGTCCGGTCCTTGGCTCGGCCCGCACTGACCAACGCGATCGTCTGCGCGCGAACCGGACGTCTTCCGGGCTTCGACCTCGAATCCTCTGATGGGGATCACGGAGATCAACAATGCGATCGAGCCGCACGCTGACGGAAAGAGACAATAGAACGAGGTTCGCATCTGCATCTGCATCTGCATCTGCATCTGCATCTTGATCGCCTTCACGGTGAATCTACAGATCCTGTGATGAGATCGCGCTCAACTGCGAAGACGAACGGATACTGGCGAGCCGCCGCGTTGTTGAGCATCGCGGGTTGCACCCTGATGCTCGACTTGGATGAACGACGGGCATGCCAGCGTGACGATGAAATGTCCGTATAATGACGGGCCTGGCGTGTGTATCGGGGGGGGGTATGCGTTCCGCCCGCCTGTCAGTGCAGCGACAATGCAGGACACCGTGCCTATCGCCACGGGCGGGCGATGTGACGCAGTCTGTAACGATGGATTTCAGACGGCGTTGATCGTCAGCGATACCTGGACCTACTTCGAGGTCCCTTAGGAGATATTGCGGCAAGGAGGATGGGGGACGGCGGCCGAGTGGAACGCGAGCGAACTCAATGCTCGTGCAGTGGAACGCTCGAGGCGCCACCACCGATGACGTATTCTTCCTCGAAGTCGATGAGATCGGTTTCGTCGTCGAACCCGAAGGGTCCGAAACCGGTGAAGCGTCGACGGGT
>Ga0315912_10006129_pt1 | contig 10854 bp, 9 predicted proteins | sample VfabasoilMG_FD_204469 | JGI IMG/M metagenome (GOLD analysis project Ga0315912, IMG submission 204469) | Garden soil microbial communities collected in Santa Monica, California, United States - V. faba soil | ecosystem: Environmental > Terrestrial > Soil > Garden | place: USA: California...
AGCCCGCCGTCGAGCGTCGCTATCCGCTGAGCCAGGCGCCGGACGCGGTCCGCGCGCTTTCGGCCGGCCATTCGCGCGGCAAGGCCGTGATCACGATCTCCTGATCGCGAATAGCTACTCGTCGTCGGGCGGCAAGTGGAGCGGCGGTTCGTCGGACACCGTGTCTTCCGACGACTTCTTCGGGAACAATCTCGTCGGCTCGGCGTCGTCAATCACCGTCGCGGGGCGCCGGATGAACGGTGCATCGGCGAAGCCGCCCATGCTGACCTCGGAGATCTCGTCCTCGGCAGGCGGAACATCGTGGATCTCGATCTCGAGCTCGGGATCGGTCTCCTCGCCACGTAGCTGCGCGAGCGAACGTTTCCACAGGGCGACGGCCGCGGGCGTCGACGCGTCGATGTAATTGCGACGCACGTGCTCGAGCTCGACACGTAGCGCAGCCGCGGACGGCCAGCGATCGATGAAGTCACGCGCTGTGGCGCGGAGCACGACCTCGTCGAGCTCGGTCGGACACCACTGGTTGATGCTCGAGGGTGGCGGGACGGTGCCAACGCGCACCTTCTCCATCACTTCCCAGTCGCTCGCTCCCTTGAACAGGCGGCGTCCGCATAGCACTTCCCACATGACGACGCCGATCGAGAAGATGTCAGCGCGCGCGTCGACGGGCGATCCTTGGAGCGCTTCGAGCGGCATGTACCCGAGCTTGCCCTTGGGCTGGCCAGAGTCGGTGGCGTGGCGGCCCTTCGTGGTCTTGGCGACACCGAAGTCGATGATCTTGAGGTGACCGTCGTCGGTCACGATCAGGTTCGCCGGGGTCAGGTCGCGGTGGACGATGCGTCGAGCGTTTCCCGCGGCGTCCTCGCCGTGGTGGACGTAATCCAGCGCGTCGCACAGCTCGACCATCAGCGCGATCATCACGCCGACCGGCATCTGTGCGCGGGCCTTGCGCGCCTTGTACATCAACACCATCAGCGGGTCGCCGTGGAGGAGCTCGAGCGCGATGAAACAGGTCCGGCCGACCCAGCCCTGTTCGAACACCTTGACGATCGTCGGGTGCTTCAGCGAAGAGGCGAGGTTTGCTTCGCGGACGAAGAGGTCGACGTAGCGCTCGTCGTCCTCGAGGTGCGGCAGAATTCGCTTGAGGGCGACCTCGTAGCGCGAGCCGTCCGGCAACGTGACGTACGCGCGGTCGACGGTGGCCATGCCGCCAATGCCGAGCCGCTCGACGATTGTGTAGTTGCCGAACGTGTTTGCCACGCTGGGCGAAACGTACCACCCCCGCTCGGGATATGCCCAGCCTCCGGGAGACTCGCGGACGGTGTGTGACGGGGTAGGTCGCAAGGTTTCTTAAGAATCTCGACCGAAGCGCCGCAACATGCGCGCCGCATCGTAGAGGCATGACTCTTTCGAATTACGACGTGAACGTGCAGCTCGCGCTTGCCACGACGGCGGAGCACGAGGGCGACCTCCGGTCCGCTCGCGCATTCCTCGTGGAGGCTCGACGACTCGCCGGAGCCGATCGCGCAGCGAGCGCTCAGGTTCACGCCTTTGTGACCCGCTTCATTGTCGCTCGTACTGACCGTCGTATCCGGACGCTGGCCGCGCGCCGTCTGTAGCATTTGCAAGCTTGGCAAATCGTTCGCGGATTTCATGCGTGTGATGGCGCATGTCGAAGCTACTGATGGCCGCAACTCTCCTCGCCGTATCGACGCCCGCGTTCGCGGACGAGGGACCGCCGATCGATGCGCCCGCGTCGTGTATAGCCCCGACGGGCAAGGATGGACTCGGCCTGCCGAAGGCGCTTGTCGATGGAGCCAAGGTCGTCGGCACCTACAAGCTCACAGCGGGCAAGGCGCTCGTGACGTCGACGTTTCGACTGCTGGCAACCGCGCACTTCATGCCGGAGCGCGTCGGTAGCGACAAGGGAGAGTGGTTGCCGGGTCTCGAGGTCCAGCTCGTCAAAGAGATCGAGCGCGACGGCGAGAGCTACCTCAACTCGGTGTCGCAGCACGGTTACGATCCGGTCCGCATCAGCACCTATCGCGTGACCGTGACAGGCGTTGCGAAGGTGAAGGGCTCGACCGTCGTCGACGTACTGGTGGAGGACCTCGGCTGTCTCGAGTCGTACACGCACGTGCCGCTCGCGCAAGGCGAATCAACGACGGTCTGGATCTCGACGGAGGCGACCTCGAGCTACGCGTTCTCGACGGGCCACTGGTACGACAATGACGATCGGATGACGTTTGCCGTCACGTCCGGACTCGACCCGGACGTCCAGCAGACGCCGGGCACGAAGACTCCGCATGGCTGGATCGCCATCAAAGCGTGGGAGCGTGTCGACCTCGGCTTGCCGTCGTGGGACGACAAGTACCTGCGCGACGTGAAGGCCGGGACTCACTACGAGATGCCCGCGTACAAGGTCGACGTGGTGAAGGTCGTGGTCGGCGCCGACACGACGCCGAACGAGTACAACGTCACGACGAAGGGCCGCGCGCCGGTCATTCACGTCCTTGCCAAGATCACGCGCAAGACGAAGACCGGGGGCGAGCTCATCCGGAAAATGTAGGAAGCACGCGTGTGCTGCAGGGACAACGCCTCGCGTACGATGGACCGCAATGAGAAACGTCGTGATTCAGCCCGAAGCATTCGTCGTCGCGTCGCTCGTGATTTCGAGCCCCGCGACCGAGCTGTTCAATCGGTTGGTCGGAGTGCGCGGCGAGGTAGTGATGGCGTTTTCGGCGTGGTCACGCGCCGAGATCGTCAAGGGCCTCGAGCAAGGCGGCATGGCGCCCGACCGCGCGCAGAGCCAGGCGGACTTCATCGTTTCGCTCGGCAAGATGTTCGAGACGAAGGATGGAATCGATCCGCTGGCGGCGCTCGCGCTCGCTGCCGATACGGATGTCGTGTACGTCACCAAGGACTCGGGCGGCACCGTCGACGGGGTCCGCTTCGCGCCGATTCACGAGCTGATGACCTCGCTGGGCTAACGCAGTAGTGACGCCGTCGCGTGCACCGTGTCGCCCGGCGGGCGACAGGTCCGGAGCTTTCCGGCGGCAGTACGGCACGTTGCACTGGCACGGCGACTGCTGTTGAAGCGGGCAGGGGGACCATTGCGAACCACTGTCTACTGGCTTGTTGCTGTTGCCGGGCTTGCGTCGTGTGAACCGGTGGCCGCCGAGCGGCCGGAGCTCGACGCCGTGCTCGAGGACGTTTTCACGAGCTACACGGTCGTGAAGACAACGGACGAGGCGATCGTCAAGATGACGAAGACCGGCGAGCTCGCGCTGCCGCTCGCGGACCTGACGCTTGAGCTCGCAGTGATGCCACGCGAGCTTCGCGACCCGAGCTACCGCGCGCTGTACTCGGATGCCGACGGCGTTCACGCCATGGGGGCTCCGCCGATCCTCACGTTCAAGGGAACCGTCGGCGGCGATCCGTCGACACAGGTCCGCCTCTCGGTGATCGACGGCGGCCTTTCAGGTTCTGTCGTCGTCGCCGGGCAACGGCTCTTCATCGAGCCGGCATCCGCATATGACCCGGGGCAACCGCGCAGCATGCTCGTCGTCTATCCGGCAGGCGCGACGCGCGAACGTGCCGAGCTTGCGCCGGAGTCGCTCGAGTCGTCGCTCACGGTCGAGCCGACCACGGCACCGGTGGGAGCTCTGCCGCGCGTGATCTCGCTCGCGACCGATGCGGACTACGCGCTCGTCACAGCGCGCGGTAACGCAGCGCAGGCGAACGCGGAGATCCTGCAGCGACTCAATATCATCGAGGGCGTGTTCGAGGCCGAGCTCGGCATCACGTTCAGCGTGGTGATGCAGCACGCGTGGAGCGGCCCGGATCCTTATGGCGAGGACGATAAGTCGGCGCTGCTGGCGAACGTTGCGAGCACCTGGGAGGAGCGCTTTCCGCTCGCGAGGTATCCGCGCGACGTCGTTCACCTGTTCTCTGCGAACCCGGTGCTCGCGCGGTCGGGCCTCGCGCACGAGAGTGTGTTGTGCGAGCCGCAGACGGGCTACGGCGCGTCCGGTGATGTCGAGCCGATCAACGCGCGCGCGGTGCTCGCGGCCCACGAGCTTGCTCTCGGCGTCGGAGCGACTCGGCGACCGGACTGCGCGAACACGTTGATGGGGGATTCGCTCGCGTCCGATACGCCGCTGACGTTCTGCGTCGCGACGCGCGAGCAAGTTACCTCGCTGGTCGCTGCGCGAGGCGACTGCATGCCGACGCCGATGGAACGCGATCCTGACCCGATTCCGATGATGCGCCCCGCAACGCCGTACGACTTCGACGGTGACGGCCGCGCGGATACCAGTACATTCCGTCCGTCGAACGCGACCTGGTATCACCTGATGTCGTCCGCGATCTATGTCGAGGTGCCGTGGGGCCTCGAGAACGATCAGCTGGTGCCCGCGGACTACGATGGCGACGGAATCATCGATCACGCGATCGTCCGCGATGGTGTGTGGTGGCGGCTCTACAGCTCGACTGGCACCCACGACGCAGTCATGTGGGGCCTGCCTACCGATATCCCGGTTCCCGCCGACTACGACGGCGACGGCAAAGCGGACCTCGCGATCTTCCGTCCCGAGAACGGCCAGTGGTGGGTCTTGCACAGCAGCGATGGTCAGCATCACGCACTGTCGTGGGGCATTGACGGCGACATCCCGATCACCGGCGACTACGACGGTGATGGTCGCGCCGACTACGTCGTGTTCCGGCCCTCCGATAGTCAGTGGTACGCGATGAGTGGCCCGGAGTACACGATCTCGATCGTGCGTTGGGGCCTCGAGGGCGACGTGCCGCTCGCAGCAGATTTCGACGGCGACCTCCGCCTCGACCTCGCCGTGTTCCGGCCGGTCAGCTCCAGCTGGCACATCGTTCACAGCTCGACGGGCACGATCGTCGCCGAGGTGTTCGGTATCGCGGGCGACATTCCCGTGCCCGCCGACTACGACGGAAACGGCCGTGCCGATCTCGCGACGTACCGCCCGTCCGAGAGTGTCTGGTACTCGCGCGACGACGCGTACGTCGTCACACCGTTCGGGGCGCCGGGCGACCTGCCACTGGCGGCACGCTACCGGTAGACTCGTTCCGAGATGCATGGCTTCGTCGTATCCGCATGGGACGAACGTCCCCGCGCGGGTTCGGCGCGACGTTTATTTGCGACCGGGCGTCTCGACGACGGTCGGAGCTTTGCGATCGTGAAGGACGCTCCGTCACCGGCGATCTATGTCAGCGCCGACGTCGGTCGACGCGCGGGCGAGTTGCTGGCGCGCTCGCACGCCGCAACGGTCGAGGCCGCAAGCTGGACCAGCTTCGAGGGCAGGGCGCTCGCACGCATCACGCTCGACCGCGGGCGCATCGACGACGCCGAACGAACACTGGCCGCGGCCGGGCTCCACGTGCACCACGTGGATTGGGGGCGAGCGACGGACGCGCTGCTCGCGTGGGGGGTGCGCGGCCCGGTCGAGATCAGTGGTGGCGACGTGACGAGCGGACGGCGCGTCGATCTCGTGTTCGTCAATCCGGTGCTGATGCCGTCGACGGCGGTGCCGCGACTCGGTTGGCTCGCCATCGACATCGAGACGGATCGCGAAGGCGGAGTGGTTGCGGTTTCACTCGCCGGTCAGGGCGGCGCGGGTGAGGTGATCTTTGTCGGCACAGTCGATGCGCCTTCGATCACCTGCGTCAGCAGCGAGCGCGAGCTGCTCGTCGCGTTCGCCGAGCGGGTGCGCAGCCGCGACCCAGACCTCATCACCGGTTGGAACGTGATCGAGTTCGACCTTGCCGTGCTCGCACAGCGATTTGCGGCGCACCGCCTGCCATTCGACATCGGTCGCGTGCAAGGCAACGTCGACGTTCACACGCGCAAGAACGGCAAGCTGTCGATCGACGTTGCGGGCCGCGTGGTCGTGGATGCGATGCGGCTCGTCCGCGCGTCGGGTGAGCGTGTGGAGGATCAGTCTCTCGACGGCGCGGCGCATGCGCTGCTCGGTGAAGGCAAGACGGTATCGCTGCGTGGCAGTGCCAAGCTCGACGAGCTCGAACGGTTACGACGTGACGAGCCCGTGGCGTTCTGTGGCTATTGCTTACGCGACTCCGAGCTCGTGCTGGAGATCCTGCGCACGACCGGCCTCGACGCATTGACGGTGCGCAGGGCCGCATTGACAGGCGTGTCGCTCGAGCTCGCGTGGACGAGCATCCCTGCATTCGAGCGCGTGTACGGTGCAGCTCTGCGCGCGCGCGCGATCGTGCCACCAGATCGCAGTGACCAGATGGTTGACGGCGCTGCGGGAGGAACCGTGCTCGAGGCCGAGGCGGGCGTGTTCTCGAACGTGATCGTGTTCGACTTCCGCAGCCTGTACCCGTCGCTGATGCGGACGTTCCAGATCGATCCGCTCGCCCACGCACGCGCGCTCTCGCACCCGGACGATGCCGACATCGTCGCGCCCAATGGCGCGCGCTTCGCGCGCACGGATAGCATCCTGCCCACAATCCTGACCGCGTACACACGCGAGCGCGAAGCGGCGCTTGCTGCCGGCGACGACACCGCGGCGTACGTTTACAAGATCCTGCAAAACTCGTTCTACGGCGTGCTCGGCTCGAGCGGGTGCCGTTACGGTCGCACCGAGCTCGCTGGTGCGATCACGTCGTTCGGTAAACGCTTTCTGACGGCCGCGCGCGACTGGTTCGAGGCACGCGGCCATCACGTTCTGTACGGCGACACCGACTCGGTGTTCGTGCTCTCTGGTCTCACCGACGACGCGGACCACGCTGCGCTTCTCGCCCTTGGCAAGCGACTCGCCGACGAGCTAACGCGCGAGCTGAAGGACGAAGTCGCCACGACGTACTCGCTCGAGTCATTCCTCCTCATGCGATGCGACAAGATCTATCGCCGGTTCCTCATCTCGCGTCTGCGCGGCGAGGAGGACGGTCGCGGCCGCGGCAAGGGCTACGCCGGCCTGCGTCTGGACGCGAGCGACGTCACCGAAGTGGAGGTGCGCGGAATGGAAGCGGTGCGCAGCGACTTCACACCGCTGGCGCGCCGGTTTCAGGTCGAGCTCATTCGCAGGTTGTTCACTGGCGCCGACGCGGCCTCGCTACGCGAGTACTGCTCCGAGATCGCCGCTCAGCTCGCGCGCGGCGACCTCGATGCGGAGCTCGTCTACCGCAAGGTTCTGCGTCGCGCGGCAGACGAGTACGGATCGGAAACACCACAGGTGCGCGCCGCTCGCCTTCTCGGCTGGGGCGATCGTGGCGGGCCGATCGAGTATGTGATGACACGCGCGGGCGCCGAGCCGCTCACCGTTCGTACGAGCGCGCCGCTCGACTACGATCACTACCGCGATCGTCAGCTCGCGCCGATCGCGCAGGCGATCGCAAACGTCATCGGTACCGACGCCGAAGGATGGTTCAACGAGCCCGGTCAGCTCGGCTTGTTCGAACGACAATCCTTGCTGTGACACCGTTGTGTCTGCGTTTGCACAAGCGGACTTAGGTGTGTGCAGACCTGGCTGCGTGACTTGCCAGGCCCCTGCAGAAGCAGCGCAAGCGTGCAGAGAAACGTGCTTCCAACCCGGGTTTCGGTGGCACCTGCCGTGCAACTCCTGGCTGGATGCGACGCGTCGCGCTCGGAGTGCTCGTGGCGGCCCTGGCCGTGGGCTGTGCCGACAGCGCCGAGGACGGTCTCGAGACCGACGACTGGATCTTCGGGCCGGGTGGCAAGGCGGACGGTCCGTCGCTGGCCCTTCAGCCGATCGCAGCCGCCGAGACGGCTCTCATCGACTTGCGCGGCGTCGGCGACAGCGCGTGGGCAGGCAACAAGACACCGACGCCGCTCGCGCCCGCTTTCGGCGCAGCACTCGATCGATTCGACCCGATGGGAACGAGCTATCGCGGCGACATCTCGTTCATCAACTGGGAGTCCGTGGTCGGTACGAGCTGCACCACGTTCCACGCCGACTCGTTCGGCTTTCTATCCGACCCCGCGAACCTCGTGCAGGCAGCCGATCGCGGATTCCAACTCGTCGGCCTCTCGAACAATCACACCCGCGACTGCGGTGACACGAACAGCCCGCAGATGACCGCGCGCTCGCTGGCCGGGGTCAGCGCGATGCGCGCCGTCGCGTGGCATGGCGTTGCGGAGAGCGGCATGCGGGCGGCGCCTCCGCGCATCCAGAAGCAAATGATCAAGGGACGCGAAGTGCGCGTCGCGTTCGCTAGCATCTATCTCGGCCGTGAGAGCTGTCCGCAAGCAAACTGCCGTGCGGATCGCGAAGCGGTGCTCGCTGGGTTGCGCGACGCCGATGCCGACCTGCGAGTGCTCGCCGTCCACGTGCTCGAGTTCAACTCCGACTGGGAAGCGGTCGTGACGATCGGCACGGACTTCATTCGCGACTACGGTGGTGATGTTGTCTTCGGCCACGGCCCGCACGTGTGGAAGCCGCCGGTCGTCGTCGAGAAGCGCGATGGAACCGGGCACAAGGGCGTCGTGTTCACCAGCCTCGGCAACTTCATCCATCCGTCGCTGAAGGCGCAGTCCCGCAACTTGATCGGTCGTGCGCTGTTCGATCCGCAAACTCTCGCGCTCCAGCAGATCCAGCTCGTGACTGTCTCGACCACGGGCGGCGACGCGACGTTCGGCGCCACGGCGGCCTCCGAGGTCGGCTCGTACGGCACGCAGCGCATTCCGTGGGACGACTTCGACGGCGCGTCGGGCGCGAAAGCCTTCCACGGCGCGTACGTCAACGTCCCGTAATCAACGCGCCATCACGAACCGAAGTGCGCGCGGAAACCTGCGGCGCCATGCGGTCTCGTTGTGCTTGCCCGTCGGCGAGAAGCGCAGCAGCAGTCGCCGCGGGTCCCGTGTAGGGGCATCGCGCCAACCGCGCATGCGTAGCCGATCCGCGAATGGCTCGATCGCCGGCCACATACCGATTCCCTCGCGACCTCCACAATCGAGATAGATGCGCGAGCTGTCCGGTCGAGGCTGTCCATGCAGCAGTGCGGCAAGCCGCGCACGGGTGAACCACAAAGACGGTGACATCGCGATCGCACCGGCGAACAGCGACGGGTGAACGAGGTGCGTGTAGAGCGCAGCGACGCCACCGAGCGAGGAGCCCGCGATGAACCGCCGCGTCGCGGGCCCGAAGTGTGCGTCGACGCGCGGGACCAACGTGTGAACGATCGCGTCGATAAGGGAGGGAAGGTCGCCGCCGCCGTGCTTGGCGTCGCGAAACGGCGCCAGCTCGTCGATGCGGGCCGCGTGACCATGATCGATCGCGACCACGATCGGTGCCGGCGAGCGGCGAGTGTGTGCGAGCTTCTCGACGACATCGTGAACGTGCCAGCCACCCGCAAACGAGCCCGCGTTCCCGAACATGTTTTGGCCGTCGAACATGAACAGCACAGGCCGAGGCTGGTTGCCGTCTCGCGGCGGCACGTACGCACGCACGCGACGCTTCGCGAGGCCGCGCGCGTGCAGAGCTCCGAGGTCTTCGAAGTGGCCGCGTCGCTGTGCGCTTCGACGGGATGCCTTAGTCATACCGCTACTTCTTGAATGATCGATGCAAACCGGCAATACCACCTGCGATCAAGGACAGGCCCATCAAGAAGCCGGTGCCGATTCCCTGAGCATGACCGGTCGGGATTGCCGCGATGCCGAGTGCGATCGCGACGAGACCCGCCCCGATCCCGGCGACGCCGAGGACCCGGAGGTGGCGACGCTGACGCTTCACGATCTCGTCGAGGCGGTCCTGCATCGGGCTCATGGCGCCTGCTATCCGCGTGGCTTGTGAGCGATCCGCTTCGTCGTGCCGTCCTCGAGCTTCACGTCGATCGTCTTGTCCTGCGCCGCGATCACCTCGAGCCTGCCAAACTTGGCGTGAGTCAGAATTTGGCCCACGGAGAAGGTTCCATTGATCGACCAGGGCACGGGCTCGCTGCTCGCGGGCGCTGCTTCGACCTTTGGGGTTAGCACGTCCCGAAGGATGTCGACGATCGCCTTCCGCATCTGAGGCGCGCGCTGGAACTCGCTGATCAGGGCGATCCGCGCAAGCAGTCCCTGCTCGATCGCACAGAAGCCGTCCCAGAGATCGGAGCTGTCCTTGGCGCCCACGGCCCACGCCGCGGCACGTGCCGCTTCGGGGACCGCGTTGTCCTTGCCGAATGTCTCGTTGCGCGCGTCCGTGCAGTCCTTGCCGCGCGCCTTGGCGTTCGCGGCATTTTCCGGCGTCTTGGCGGCGAGCCAGGCCTCCGCTGCGTCGAGCGCGAGACCAGGGCGGTGGTCATCGGGACGTAGCCCGAGCCATTCCGGCAGGAGCAGCTTGCGCGTTGCCGCGATCAGCGCACGCAGGACCTGATCGCGGTCAAGCTCGCCCAAATTTGTAGCCCAGGCAGAAGCAGGAAGGCCTTTGACCGGATGTCCACGGAGCGCGAGGAGACGGTCGAATCGTTCGTCCGACATCGGCCTCTACTTTACCCGCTACTTCTGCACCGCGGGAACCCACGCGGTCGTGCGTCCACCGACTTCTTCACGGACGATCTTGTGACCGTCGATGCTCTGCGAGCCCCGGCCCCCGCCCCAACGGTGGTCGAATAACCAGGTCCGAGGGAATCGGTCGGAGTCTGCGCCCACGTTGACGGCTTTCGTCACGACGGAGGAGATCGCTCGGCGCAGCGCGGTGACCTCGCGCTTGTCGAGAGACGCGGCAATCCGTTTCGGCGAGATGCGCGACTGATACAGCACTTCGTCGACGAGCCAGTTCCCGAGCCCCGCGAGTGTGTCCTGTCCGAGCAGCACTGCCTTGATCGATACACGGCGCTTCGCAAACAGCGCCGTCAGCTCGCGTG
>Ga0315912_10006130_pt1 | contig 10853 bp, 8 predicted proteins | sample VfabasoilMG_FD_204469 | JGI IMG/M metagenome (GOLD analysis project Ga0315912, IMG submission 204469) | Garden soil microbial communities collected in Santa Monica, California, United States - V. faba soil | ecosystem: Environmental > Terrestrial > Soil > Garden | place: USA: California...
CGAAAGTGCCAAGCCTTCACCAACCCCGCGGGTGAACCAGCACTGTGGTGCTGGGCGACCTGAGCCCTAGCCAGGCTCGGATTCTTGCCTCATTCCGGTGAGGCTCCGGCGCGCGGCTGGGACGTGTTGAACCCAAGAAAAGAAGACTGCGTCCGCTTCACACGCCGTTTGCGCAGAGGGCGGGCGGACGCAGTGCGCCGCTGCCGATCACGAGCGCGCTCGCGATGGTATTCGTCCCTTGTCCAACGTAGCCGCCGTCGTTCATCCGCCAGCCTCAAAGCCTAACACCCGGACGGCCTGAATGGGTGCGGCGGGTACTACGCTCGGCTACTTCTTGGGCGTCGCGGTTGCCAGTTCGACTGGTAGCGGCAGCTTGCTCCACGCTTCGAAGGTGGTCTGCAATGGGCAGGTGGCGGCTTCGCCGCACAGCGCGGCGCGCTTATTGGTGAGCTCGACCGCCAAGTCTTCGCTGGTCACGCCGTAGGCTTTGGCGCAAATCAGGTTCTTGGCGGTTTGCGCAACGTTCACGCTGCCGCCCGCCTCGACCACCAGCGCGCTCGGCTTGTTCTGACACGCGGCGCGCTTGAGCGCGTTGCGTGTCGCGTCGTCGTGATCGGTGAACCCGCCATCGGGCGTGCTGTGCAGGTACAGCTTGGGGCCGGTGATACGCCCTGGGCAGACCTTCGCCCCGCAATCAGCGCCCAGGTAGGCCAGGAATGGGCCGTAGCCGCCGAAATCCGGACGCATGTCGTAGTCGAGCTGCTCGATGCCGATGCCACCATTCACGCTCGGTGACTTCGCATAAGCGAATACGGAAGCGTCGCCGAAGGACCAAATCGCGGGCGGAAATGTGGGCGTAGCGCCGCCCGTGGCTTTGATTTCGTACGGCACGATCAGCTCGTCGCGGCCGTCGTCATCGTAGTCGTAGACCTGCAGGGCGGCGATCTCGAAGCCCCCCTGCGCAACCTCGATGCTACCGAAGCTGGCCGACTTGCGTGCACCGTCCATGTCCACACGAACGACTTCGAGTTCGAGGTGATGCTGCCGTGAAGCGCCCTCGCCTTTGCCGGCGGCTGACTTGAGCGAGAGCGCCCACGAGCCCAGACCGCCGGGCTGGCACACGCCAAAGCGCGGCAATTTCGAGGCTTCAGTCGTGGTCAGGCGCGCATCGCCCTCCAGCTTTTGCGCTGCCGAAAGGTTGGCTTTGCTCTCGTCGAGCAGTTGCTGGCACGAACGCCGATGCGGAATGCCGGACGCTGCCCATTCCAGCGTCGCCTTTGAACCAGTGACATGGAGCGTGTAGGCGGTGTCGGTCCACTCGATGCTCACGTCGCGCTGTTCGCTGCCCGAGTACGGCACCACGATGGTCAGCTCGCCCTGCTCGTTGGGAGTCAACTCCTCGCCCTGAACGGCGGCGTCACCTTTCGTTTCCGGCTGCTCGGCGCTGGCTTCGTGCCCGCTCGGCGTTGCCGTCAGCTCGCCCCCCTTCACGACCGCCCGCACCGGGTGACCGCCCGTGCCATTCTTCTTACGACACAAGAGTTGCAGCCAACCGTCCAAGCTGGTCGCTTCGCAGCCGAGCCCCACCGCCGCCCCGATGGTCTCTTTGCGACCGCCCTTGAAAGAGGCCGGTGCTGCCCCGAGTGCCTTCGGAGCCTCGGGCGCGACTGCGACCGTTGGTTCCGGCTTCGGCGCCTCCGTGAGTGGCGTGCTGGACGCTGCGGCCGAGGCTGCTGCCGTCGCTTGCCCAGTGCTCGCTGGCGCAGATCCGCCCGGTGGCTGCGGCTTGCTGCACGCGGCTACGCTACCCACGACCAACCAAATCCCGAGGTTCCTCATGAGTCACGACCGTTAGCAGGCGCCGTGCCAGCTGAACACCGCTGAAGGATCGCAAATAACAAGCACTCCGGAGGGTTTTCTGTGTCGGTCCATCCGCTCCTTGCGTGTCTACGTGACCACGCCGGCCGGGGCTCGGGTATGCTCGCCCGCTCGGAGACTAAGGAAGCAAACATGATTCGACGTATCGCGATCAACACCGGCGGCGGCGACGCGCCCGGCCTCAATGCCGTCATCGGGTCCGTGGCCCTCAGCGCGCTCAACCACGGCTGGGAGGTGCTCGGGATCCGCAACGGCTACGAAGGCATCATCGAGTCCGACCCGGAAGCCATCATCAAGCTCGATCGCGAGCAGGTTCGCGGCATCTTTCGCATGGGCGGCACCATCCTCGGCACGACCAACCGGGGCGATCCGTTTCACTATCCGGTGGAAGTCGGCGGCAAGAAGGTTCCGACGGACGTTTCGGATCGCATCGTGCGTCGCTTTCGTGAGCTCGGGATCGACGCGCTCGTGGCGCTTGGCGGCGATGGTTCGATGACGCTCGCCGGACGGCTGATGGAACGCGGACTCGGCCGAGTCATCGGCGTACCCAAAACCATCGACAATGATCTGAAGGGCACCAACGTCACCTTCGGCTTCGCCACCGCCGTGACCACGACCAGCGAGGCCCTCGACAAACTGCAATCCACCGCGCAAGCCCACCGGCGCGTGATGGTGGTCGAAGTCATGGGGCGCCACGCAGGCTGGATCGCCCTTTACGCCGGCATTTCTGGCGGTGCCGACGCGATCTTGTTGCCCGAGATCCCCTATCGTTTCGAGCGCGTGTGCGAGAAGGTCGAGGAGCGCTACCGGCGCCGTTCGGACTACGCCATCGTGGTCGTCTCCGAAGGCGCGCGCGAAGAGGGCGCGGATGCGCTCTACAAGCAAGGCAAAGACGAATTCAAGGAGCACGCCGTGCTCGGGGGCATCGGCGAGCGGCTGGCGCGCCAAATCGAGGCCGCCACCGGCCGCGAAGCGCGCTCGGTCGTCCTCGGTCACCTGCAACGCGGCGGCTCGCCCGTGCCCTTCGATCGGCTCCTCGCGCAGCGACTCGGCTGCGCCGCCGTGCGCTACCTGGCAGAGAGCGACCAGAGCGGGATGGTCGCGCAAGTGAGCGGGAAAATCTCGCTCGTACCGTTCGAGCAAGTGGTAGGCGGAACGCGCGGCGTGGAGCTCGGCTCGGACATCGTCCAGACCGGTCGCGACATTGGCATTTGCTTCGGCGACGAGCCGGCGGGAACGTTCCTGAATCGCGGCTCCGGCGCGAGTGAGCGCGAGTGACTGCGACGACAAAGCTTCCGCACCGTCCGATCCGCTTGTAAACTTTCGCCCATGGATTCTCAGCCGTCACGCCTGGTGTTGATTGCAGGCGCCGTCGCAGTCGTGCTCACTTGGCTGTTGGCATCCATGGGCTGCAGCGGACGGAACTGCGTCGCGGGCGGCCTCGGCTTCGCGGCGATCACCATCGGCTTGTGCCTCCTCGTCGTGAACATCGGCGGCGGCGGGCCGCCCACGCGGTCGCCGTGAAACAACTTCGACCACGATTCAGCTGGCTGCTCGCGTTGGTTCCGCTCGCGTGCGGCGGTTCGCCGGCAACCTCGTCCGAAGCGGGCGCAGGGAGTCGAGCATTGGGCGGAGCCAGCGCTGGCGGGACAGCTAGCGCTGGCGGCACGGGAGGCGAACCGATGGCGGGAAACCTTGCCGGCGCTGGTCTCGCTGGAGCGCCGGGCACGAGCGGAGCGGCAACAGGCGGAGCGGCAACAGGCGGTTCGGGGATAGGCGGCGCGATGACTGGCGGCGCCGGTGGGGGCGGCGTCGACACGCGCGTCACCTTCGAGCGCGCAGCGAAGCCCCGCGTGCTGGTACTGACGGATATCTCCAACGAGCCCGATGACGAAGAGTCGCTGGTGCGTTTCCTGGTCTACAGCAACGAATACGACGTCGACGGCTTGATCGCCGTTACCTCGACCTGGCTCAAGACGGAACCTCGCCCGGCGCTGATCCGGACCGCAATCGACGCCTACGAGCAGGTTCGCCCGGCGCTGCTCGTGCACGCGAGCGGATTTCCCAGCGCGGAAGCGCTGCGCGCGGTGACCACGAGCGGGCAACCCGGCTACGGCGTGGCGGCAGTGGGCTCGGGCAAGCAGAGCGCCGGCTCCGACCTCATCATCCGCGCGGTCGACGCGGCGGATGCGCGTCCGCTGTGGCTCACGGCTTGGGGCGGCACGAACACACTCGCGCAAGCTCTCAGCGACGTGCGCGCGTCGCGCACCAGCGCCGAGGTCGATGCATTCGTCGCCAAGTTGCGCGTTTACGCGATCTCGGATCAGGACGACACCGGCGCCTGGTTGCGCCGCGAGTTCCCGAACCTGTTCTACGTGGTCTCACCGAGCGACCAGAGCAATGCGAACTATGCGCGCGCGACCTGGACGGGGATCTCGGGCGACGAGCACTACGACAACGGCCCAGGGTATCAACTCGATCTGGTCTCGAACGCCTGGTTGAGCACGAACGTGCGCACGGGACACGGAGCGCTGGGGCAGCTCTATCCGCAGTGGAAGTACATCATGGAGGGTGACACTCCGGCTTTCCTCGGCCTCGTCGACAACGGCCTCGGTTCGAGCCTCGGCCCGGGATATGGCGGCTGGGGCGGCCGCTATGCACTCACAACGCCCACGGGCGAGTCGCGCCCCATTTGGACTGACTCCCCGGATACGTTCGCTTACGCGCCCGGCAAGAGCGCTACGTCGAACCAGACGACCATCTGGCGTTTTCGGCCAGACTATCAATACGACTTTGCGGCGCGCATGGATTGGTGCGTTGCCAGCACCTTCTCCGCCGCCAACCACAACCCTGTCCCGAAGCTCAACGACGACCCAACCAAGGCCGTGATGAGGGTGAAGGCCCGCGCGGGAGACACCGTGCCCTTGTCTGCAATGGGCACCAGCGATCCCGACGGAAACAGCGTGAGCGTGCACTGGTACATCTACCCGGAAGCCGGAACAGCCGTTCCCGGCGCCATGCTGAGCGCGAGCGAAGGCCTGACCACCGAGCTGAACTTGAAAGCGGGCACGACCGGAACCGTGCACGTGATTCTGGACGCTAAAGACAACGGCACTCCACCGCTTTCTGCCTACCGTCGCGTCGTCGTCGACGTTACACCGTAGGCGCTTTAGGGCCCGCGAGCGAGCGTCAACGAGCTCGCAGCTGCTCGAGCTGGGCGCGCAGCGACTCGATCTCTCTTGCTTGCTCTTCGGCCCGTTGCGCTTGCTCTTGCGCGCGACGCACTTGCTCTTCGGCCCGTTGCGCTTGCTCTTGCGCGCGACGCGCTTGCTCTTCGGCCCGTTGCGCTTGCTCTTCGGCCCGTTGCAAAGCGCGATCGCGAGCCTCGACGAGGTCGGTCACCATGCCATTCAGTTTGGTCACGAGCTCATCCAGGAAAAGCACCGGCGCGGTTCCGTAATAGAAGCGCAACATGCCGCCCTCGAGCGTGAGATCCAGACCCAAAACGTTGGAAGTGAGCCGCCCACCTTGGGGCACGATCCGCTCGTAAGTCGAGGATTTCGGCTTGAGCCGGTAACCGAGGATCCGTACGCCTACGCGATCGAAGATGAAATACTCTGGAATTTCGAGCCGCGCGTAGCGCAGCACATTGGTCTCGAAGTCCTTGGTCGCGCTGCCTCCGACGTGAATCTCGATGACGAGATCGAGGCCCTTGCCCTCCTGACTCGTGACCCAGCGCGAGCGCTCGTGCGAATCGACATCGAGCACAGCCAGGATATCCGGACAGAAGCGCGATTCGTTCGGATAGTAAGTCGCGAGCTCGCTCGAAACGTAGATCCGCCGACCGATGGTCCTGAAAAACTCATCGAGAGCATTGCGCGTGCGCTCCTTCGGCACGCGATGCTCGTCACCCTCGGGCGGGTGAAGCTCGAGTGGCACTTCTGCCGGCAGCGCGGCGACCACTTGCGCCCGCTCTTCGGTCGTCAACCCATCCCAGATCTCCTGCGTGGGCGCGCGCGGATCGTTCGGATCCACAGTCCAGCGTGGATGACTCATGGTCTCGACGGTAGCATCAAACGGTCTCGGGGTGTGCATTTCCCCTATTCGGTCCCGCGCCGGAGCAGTTTCGGGAAAACTCGTCGCGCGCTCGGCGGTCGCGACAGAATCGCCCTTTTAGGTTCGAGCGGCACACGAACGCGGCGTGCACGATGTGCCGCAATGCACAGTGATCGCGATCACGTCATTGTCGCCTCGGTGCGCCCACATGACGGCTATCAGTAGCGCGTGGAAGCTGCCGCGAAATGCCCGGACAGCTCATGGTGAATTGATTAGGTTGTCCCACTCTCCAGGTAGGAGTCGGAAAGATGTGCAAAGACCGCAAGTGCGTCGTGACTGGGGCTCTCTTGACGGGCGCGCTGCTCGGCGCGCTTTCGCTCGGCTGTTCCTCGACCGGCAAGGATCATGCGACGAGGAGCGTGATGGCGAGCGGCGCGGCGGGCAGTGGCGGCTCCACACGCGCGGGCGCGGGCGCGGATGCGGGCACAGGCGCGGGCTTGAACCTCACGACGGACGACACGCCGCGCGCCCCGGCCGCCGCTGGCGCGCCGAACGGCGGGCGCTGCATCCCGGAGCCATTTCCCAAGGACTACCGCTGCGAAGGCCAAGAGGGGCCGTGGGCAGAGGCATTGCAGAAGGTGCTGTGGTTCTTCAACGTCCAGAAGTCGGGCCCGGGCGTCGCGTGCACGGACGTGCAATGGCGCGGTGATGCGCACGTCGCCGATGGCCGCATTCGCCTCGATCCCTCCGCACCCAACGGCGTGAACCTGCCGCAGCAGTTCATCGATCAGCATCGGGCGGTGCTCGATCCGGACGGCGACGGCATGGTCGACCTCGCCGGCGGCTACCACGACGCTGGCGACTACATCAAATTCACACTGACGACGACGTACGCCGCCTCGATGATCGCCTGGAGCATGTACGAGTATCCCGAGGCGTATACCAAGACGGGGCTCGCTGGCGAAGCGCTGGGCCAGATCCGCTGGGCCGCGGATTACTTGATGAAGTCCACGTTCCGCGACGCGGATGGCCGGCTCGTCGCATACGCACACCAGGTCTCGGACGCCAGCGACCACTCCTGTTTCTGGATGCCGCCGGAAGTGAGGCGCCCCGAGCTCTGCCCGCGCAAGGGCTACTTCGTTTGGGATGGAAAGCCGGCTGCCGACGTGACCGCGTCCGCCGCGGCGGCGCTGACGCTGACCGCGTTGGTCGTCGAGGCCAACCGCACCTCCCCCGCCGATTCGGAGTACGCGAAACGCTGCCTCGATTACGCCAAATCACTGTACGCGTTCGCCAAACAGAATCCGCTCACGCGCGAGGGAGACGATGGTGGCCTGTACCTCTCCAATAGCTCGACGGATGACCTGGCTTGGGCCGCGGTCTGGCTCTACCTGGCGGATCCAAGCCAAAACCGCGCCTATCTCGACGACGTAATCCACGGTGACACGCCCTGGCTCTCGTTCGGCACGCAAACGACCCTCTTGTACAAGTCCGCGCAGACCGGCGAGTGGACGCCCGCCTGGGCCGAGAGCTCACCGCATTCTTGGGACGCCGTGCGCGCCGGCGTGATCACCAAACTCGCTCAGATCACCACGCAAAACGGCGATCCCCAAGGTGCTGCTTGGAAGGACATTGCGCGCCAGATGGCGCAAGGCTTCAGCAAGGGCGCGCACACTCCCGACGGCTTCTACGTCTACATGAGCTGGGGCTCCGCTCGCTACAACGCCGCAGCGCAATTCACGACGCTGCTCTACACCAAGTACTTTCCGGATGACGAAAGTTCTCCAGCACTGCGCAGCTGGGCGGACCGACAGATCGACTATGTGCTCGGTCAGAACGACCTCGGAAAGTCGTTCATCATGGGTTACACATCCAGCTACCCCCTGCAGCCGCACCACGCCGCAGGTCACGCTTCGATCTACGGCCTGCCCGCCAAGCCGGCAGAAAACCGGCACATCATCTGGGGCGCGCTCGTGAACGGACCCGGCCCAGACGGCAAACACGTCGACGCGCGTGACGACTTCGGCTCGAACGAAGTCACCATCGACTACAACGGCGCGCTGGTGGCGGCCCTCGCGGCGCACGTTTCGCGCCGCGGCGGCGGGGACTGTCCGCTCAAGGCATTTCCGCCCCTCGAAGCGCCGATCGACGAGTTCTACGCGCTGGGCAACCTGAACACGAAGGGCGATTGTCGCACGCAGGTCAACATCCGCACCATGAACGAGACGATTCACCCCCCTCGCTACGACGAGACGCTCACCGTGCGCTACTGGCTCGATGTGAGCGAGGTAATCGCCGCCGGCCTCGATCCCGCCACCGCGATCACCGGACAGGTAATGCGCGATACCGGCTTGAACGCCACCCCACCCGAGCCCGTGGGCGTAAAAGGCCCCATCGCCTGCGAAGAAGCAAAGACGACCTACTACTTTGAATTCGACTACACCGGAGACAAATTCTGGGGTCAAATCCCGGTGATCGGCGGGCCGCGCGACATACTGCTCGAGTACGGCCTACCGTGGGGAGCCACCTGCCCGTGGGATCCCACGAACGACTGGAGCGCTCAAACCCTCGAGCTTGGTGGCACGGAGCAAGTCATCAAGACGAAGAACATCACCGTGTACAGCAAGGGAAAGCTGATCTGGGGCAACGAACCGCCCTGCAACGGCGAACAGAAGGAGGCGCCTCCCCCGGTCGAGATCTCTGATCCGCCGCGCTGAGCCGGCCTCAACGCGGACGTCGTACTGCAGGCAACTCGCTTCGGCAAACCCAGGGCAAGCAGGTCTGACTGATCATCCGCGGCCGACGTCGTCGACACGCGCCAGTCGAGAACTCGCAGCCCATGGCTGTCGCGCAGCTGCTCAGCCACTTCCCGTCGCAAGAAGACCGGGACCGAGTCCTGCGGCGCGATGAGCACGAGAGCGGGCAAGTAGCTCCGCTCGAAGTCTTCGTGGGCGAGCAACGGCGCGTATGCGCGCAGTGCCGTCGCGGCGAGCAGCCGACTACTTGCGTCGGCGTCTTGGATCACCTCGAGTGGTACTCTCGCCAACACCGACAGGAAAATGACCGCAGGGCGGCGTTTGGCGACGTAGTCGACGTTTGCCTTTTCGTGGCCCGCGTAACCGCGTCCCATGGTCTCGACTTTGCTCTTGGCAATTACGGCGTCGGTGAGACCCAAGATATCGAGCGTGGGGAGCCTTGATTCGTAGGGCACCTTGCCCGCGATGTTCGTCGCCAGCAATGAGGAGGCTGGGATGCACTTGCCGAGCGCGCGACCGAGCTCCAGCCAATTCCTTTCGCTCTCCCACACCAAAAAGTTGCGCGTGCTGCGCAAGATGCGCTCGTCCGCGACGAGAGGCTCGAAAGCCAGCCAAACCGCCAGGCCCAGTGCGGCCACGCCCAACCAACGAGCACGGAGCGCGACCCGTGGCAGCGCTCTCGCCCGCATTTCGACGACGTGGGCTCCACGCGCGGCATAGCCGCAGATCAGCGGCAGGAAATGGGCCACGAAGCGGAAGCAGTACAGCCCGTCGCCGCCCACGGCAAAAATGAAGCCAATGGCCGCCACCAAGAGCGAGCATGCTGGCAAGTGCGTCCGTGCGTGTCGTTCGCGTGGGTCCGTCGGCTGCAAGCGCCAACTGGTGAGACCGATCAGGGCCAAGAGCCAGAGGAGGGCGCCGCCCGCGCGCGAGAAATAGTCGTAGAAGTAGAGCGCGCCGCGCAGCAGCACCAAAGAGCCTCCACCCACTTTCGCATGAAAGGTATTCGGCAGGAGCGCTCCGTAATAGGCGAAGCGCACCCCGAGCAGCGCCGCATAGATCAGAGCGACGCAGGCGAGCGCGTGCCCGGCGCCGCGCCGCTCGCGACGGGGCGCGACGAGCCAACTCGTTCCGCCCGCGGCAACGACGAAGAGCGGCCCCTCTGGGCGGCAGACGGTCAGGGCCGTGAGCAAGAACACCGTGGTGATGCGCTGCCTGCCGGCGAATGGCGCCTCCTGCAGCAGGCGTTGTGCGACGAGCACGAGGAGCAACGCGAACAGAGGGGTCTCGAGTCCTGCACCACTCCAAAAGATCAGCGGCCAGGAGAGGAGCACCGACATGGCGGCGCCGAGCTGGTAGACGAACGGCAGCGCGAAGCGGCGGCGAACGAGCAGGAAAGTCGCCACGACACAAGCTGCGGCCGCTACGACCCCGAGCGCACGATTCAGGAATTCGAGGCGAGCTCGATCTGGCCCGCAGACGAGCCGGCTCAACCCTTCGATCGCGCCCAAAAGCGCAATCCAGAGCGGGGAGGAGAACCCTTCGACGCGCTCGCCAACGTTGTACACGAGCCCCTGCCCGTCCAGAAGGTGGCTGGTGTAACGGAGGACGATGAAGCCATCGTCGACCGCAAAGCTCGCCCGCGCGTGAAGCCAAGCGATGATTGCGCCCGCCAGAGCGAAGCAGAAGAATCCGACTGCGTGGGTTCGCAATGCGCCACGAGCGTATCACGCTCACGACGCGGGGTCGGCACGGAATCGGCGACGCGCGGACCAGAGGGCCGCCGCCGACGCGGCGGCGACGAGTAGAGCGAGCGGCACGAGACGTGCGAGGCCGTCGAGGCCGAGGCCGTCGCCCAAGTTCCAGACCGTGAGGTGCCGCCATTTCTGGTAGGTGGGATGTAGCGCTTGCAAGCGGATCGGCAGCGAATAAGGGTGCAGCTCGCCGGCGAGAAAATGCTGATAAGTGAAGCCGGTGAGCGGGTTCTCGATCTCGTCCGGCGCGAGCGGGCCGACGCTGGCAACCGCCAGCATGTTGCACACGGAGATTGCCCCCAGCACACCCAATACTGCGCTCACGGCGCGCCCGCGGGGCAGCTCTGCGAGGCCGCGCGCCAAGAGTGGCAAGACCACGATCAGATAGCGTGCGCAAACGGTCGCGCCA
>Ga0315912_10006131_pt1 | contig 10853 bp, 11 predicted proteins | sample VfabasoilMG_FD_204469 | JGI IMG/M metagenome (GOLD analysis project Ga0315912, IMG submission 204469) | Garden soil microbial communities collected in Santa Monica, California, United States - V. faba soil | ecosystem: Environmental > Terrestrial > Soil > Garden | place: USA: California...
CACCGAGGCCGTCGGGCAGCGGCGCGCCCAGCTCGCGCACCAGGCGCTCGTAGCCGTCGAGGTGGCTCTGCCCGAACGCGTCGGGCGGGAAGTACAACTCGGCGCCCGCGATCTGCTCGCGCACCGCGTCCTCGCCGCACACCTTCTCGAAGCGCGTGCCCAGGATGCGATTGTTGAGCTCGGTGTGGGGGCTGAGCCACAGGCTGTGCAGGCGCTCGCCGAAGTTCTCGACCACGTGCGCCACCAGGGGCTCGAGCGGCGCGCGCGCTTCGCTGTTGACCACCAGCACCAGCTGCAAGCGCCCGCTGGCGCGCTCCACCACGAGCTGCGCGTAGCGCACCAGACCGCGACCGCCCGCTTCGACGTAGGGCGCCGTGTCCGTCGCGCGGATCGCGGCGCGCAGCGTCCGTGCGGCCTCGTTGATCGCCGGGTGGTGTACGAGGCAGCCGGGGATGTCCACGATGCGGTGCGAGCCCAGCTGGAAGATGCCGAGCTTGGGGCTGGCTGCGCGACCGCGCACCGCGAGCCGCGCGCGGTGGCGAAAGCCGAGCGGCGCAGCCTCCGTCGGCAGCGCCAGCTGCACGCCGTGCGCGGTCGCGAACGCGGCGAGCCTTTGCACGGCGGGCGTGTGGGCGGCTGCCGTTCCCAGCGCGGGACAGCCGGGGCACGGCGGTCGATGCGTGCAATGCGGCGCGCTCGGCGAGGGCTCGACCATCCGAAGCCTGGGAATACCCGGATTCTTGCGAAATGGTATTGTGGTTTGGGAAATTCCCACGACAATCGCGAGGGCTCGAAGGCCCTGGCGCGGTGGTGGCGAAGCGGCGCTCCGTGCGGGCGCGAGGAAAAAAGGTGCGTCGCATGACCCGTAGGCTTTCCTGCTCGCTCGTGCTGCTGTTGCTCCTGGTCGCGGGCGCTGCCGCGGCGCAACCCGAGCCTGCGACCGAGCCCGTGGCCGAACCCGCGGCCGAGCCCGCGGCCGAGCCCGAGCCCGCAGCCGTGCCCGACGCGCCTGACGCGCAGCCGTGGCGGCTCGGCCTGGTGGCGAAGAAGCGCGGCTACGCGGCGCGCCCGCTCAACGCCCAGAAGGGCATGGTGCGCCTGGATTTCGGCCCGTCCGACTTCGCGTACATGGACAGCGGCGAGATCAACTCGGGGCGCGGTCTGCGTGCCGATACCGGCCCGGGCGGCGGTGACTCCTTCGGCGTGGGCATGGGCATTTCAGCGGGCCTCTTCGATTGCTTCGAGCTCGGTGCGCTCGTGGCCCCGGTGCGCATCGTGCCCGATCTGGCCTACGGGGACGCGGAGGTCTACGGCCGCACGCGCGTCACGAGCTGGCTGTCGGCGCAGCTCGCCTTCCAGCTGCCGACCGAGACCGACTTCGGGATGGGCATCGGTCTGCCCATGCTGTTTCCGATCGGCGATTCGCTGCGCCTGGACACTGGCGTCGAAGCCGAGCTGGTGTTCGCCGACGACTTCCGCGGCAACCTGGACGTGCCCGTCGCGCTCAACGTGAACCTGGGCGAGATCGCCTTCGCGGGCGTACGCACGGGCGTGTTTCTGTCCGACTTCGCGGATCTGGCTGTCTCGGCGGGCCTGCAGGGGGGCGTGTTGCTCGAGGACAGGGCCGACATCACGCTCAGCTTCTCCTGGCCGCGCCTGGTGTGGACCGGCGCCGGCGACTCGTTCAACGGCGATGTGATCAACATCACGCTCGGCCTCACCGTGTACATCGACGCGCGCGCCCCGCGCACGACCGAGGAGAAGGCGCGCGACAGGTCCAGGGCGCGCGCGCCTGCCGAGCCGGCCGGCGACAGCGCCGAGGGCTGAGCCTCGCGGCGCCGTTCATGGTTGCTGCACGGTACATCGCCACACTCCTGGCGCTGGCTCCGGGCGCCTGCGCGGTCGAGCAGGACCGGGGTGAAGGCAAGGTCGAGGCGCCTCCCGCGCAGGCCGCCGAGGGGCAGGCGCCTGCGGCCCGGCCCGCACCGGGCCCGACCGCGCCGGCAGCCGCCGCGCCACCCGAAGGGCTGGAGCCGCCCCCCGTGCCGCCCGAGGCGATCGGCTTTCTCGGCCGGCCCGAGGACGCAATCCTGGAGCGGCTGCGCACGGCCGAGCCGGTGCGGATCAAGAAGGGCACGGGCGGGCGGAGCCTGGGTTTCCAGCTCAGCTTCGCGGGCGGGGCGAAGGGCTACTTCAAGGCGGAGCAGAGCTTCTCGGGCGCGCTCTGGTACGCCGAGCTGGCGGCCTATTACCTGGACCGCGCGCTGGGGCTGTATCGCGTGCCGCCGACCGTGTCCCGGCGCATGGCCTGGGCGCCGCTGCGGGCGAAGGCGGAGGGTGACCCGCGGCTGGCCGAGGTGCTGGTCGCGCCCGACGGCACGGTGAAGGGGGCTCTGGTGCACTGGCTCGACGAGGCGCCGCTCGAGCGCGCGGTCACGCCGCCCGGCTGGGAGAACTGGGTGCGCGTGGAGAGCTTTCCACCCTGGTCGATCTCGCCCTACCAGCGCCCGGCGGTCTACGCAGAGGCGCTGCGGGCGCGCAAGGCGCGCACGGCGGGGACGGCCGATGACAAGCCGGCCGAAGCCTACTACGACAGCGTTCCTGTGCCGGAGCGCGCGTCGTTGCCGGCCGAGCTTTCCGACATGCTCGTCTTCGACTTTCTCACGCTGAACATCGATCGCTGGGGCGGCGACAACGTGAACGTGCTGACCCTCGGCAAGCAGGGCCCCTTGATCTATCTGGACAACGCTGCGGGTTTCTCGGAGGGGCCGGATCGGCGCGGCCTGATGGACGATCGGCTCGCGCCCTGCCAGCGCTTTCGACGCAGCACCGTGCGCGCGCTCGAGGCGCTGGACGTGCGCGCGCTCGGCGCTCGAATGGCCAGGGACCCGCTGGCGCCGCTGCTGAGCGATGCCATGCTGGATGGCCTCGAGACGCGGCGGCGCGCCGCGCTCGAGCACGTGGCCGCGCAGCGCGCCCGTTTTGGGGAGGCGATATGGCTTCAGTGAGACCGCCCGCAGCCACGCCCTCGCTCGGCGGCTTCCGCATGCCGGCCGAATGGGCGCAGCACCGTGCCACCTGGACGGCCTGGCCCTGCCACGCTTATGCGTGGGGCAACGCGCTCGCCGCCGCGCAGCGCGAGTTCAGTGCGCTGCTGGCTGCGCTGTGCGATGGCGGCGAGGTGATCGAGCTGCTGGTGGCCGACGCGGCGGTCGAGGCCGAGGCGCGCACCGCGCTCGCCGGGTTGCCGGTGCAGCCCAACTACCGTCGCATCGCCTACGGCGACATCTGGCTGCGCGACATCGGTCCGATCTTCCTGACCGGTGAGCTCGGGCTCGCGGGCCTGCGCGCCGGCTTCAACGGCTGGGGCGGCAAGTTCCGCTACCCGAACGACGCCCAGGTGGCGACCGTGGTGCTCACCCACCGCGGCGTGCCGCGCTACGAGTTCCCGTACGTGATGGAGGGCGGCGCGCTGGAGGTGGATGGCGAGGGGACGCTGCTGACCACCCGCAGCTGCCTGTTGAACGACAACCGCAACCCGGGCAAGTCCGAAGCGGAGATCAGCGAGCACCTGTGCGAGGCCCTGGGCGTCTCCAGGGTGCTGTGGCTGGACGACGGGCTGCTCAACGATCACACGGACGGCCACATCGACAACATCGCGCGCTTCGTGGCGCCCGGCGTGGTGGTGTGCATGGAGCCGGTCTACGCCGACGACCCGCACGCGGAGCGCCTGCTGCGCATTCGGCGCGCGCTGGGCCAGATGACCGACGCGGCGGGCCGCAGGCTCGAGGTGCGCACGCTGCCTTCGCCGGGCCGGGTGCTCGGCAGCGAGGGCATGCCCATGCCCGCGAGCTACTGCAACTATTACCTCACCAACACCACGCTCGTGGTGCCGGCCTACGGTGTGCCGCAGGACGCCATCGCCGCCGACATCCTGGGTCGCTGCTTCCCCGAGCTGCGCGTGGTGTCCCTGTCCTCGCGCGCGCTGCTCGAGGGTGGTGGGAGCTTTCATTGCATCACGCAGCAGGAGCCGTGGGTGCGAGGAGAGGCCACGTGAGCGAGCCGCTGAAGCTGTGTGTCGTGCAGATGGCGATGGGCACGGACCTCAACGAGAACCTGGGCCGCGCCGAGCAGCACGTGGTCGAGGCCGTGCGCGAAGGCGCGAACCTGGTGCTGTTGCCCGAGCTGTTCAGCGGTCGCTACTTTCCGCAGCGCATCGAGCAGGCCCCGTTCGGCCTGGCCCACCCGGTCGAGTCCAGCCCGGAGGTGCGCGCGCTGCAGGTGCTGGCGCGTAGCCTGTCGGTGGCGCTGCCGGTGTCGTTCTTCGAGCGCGACGGCGATCGCTACTACAACAGCCTGGCCATGCTCGACAGCGACGGTACGCTGCTCGGCGTCTATCGCAAGAGCCACATCCCGGACGGCGATGGCTACGAGGAGAAGAGCTACTTCAGCCCCGGCGAGACTGGCTTCAAGGTGTGGGAGACGCGGGTCGGAAAGATCGGCGTGGGCATTTGCTGGGACCAGTGGTTTCCGGAGTGCGCGCGCGCCATGACCCTGCTCGGGGCGGACGTGCTGCTGTACCCGACGGCGATCGGCTCGGAGCCGACCCAGTCCGACATGGACACCCAGCCGATGTGGCGGCGCGTCATGATCGGCCATTCGGTGGCCAACACCATCCCGGTGTGCGCCGCCAACCGCGTCGGTGTGGAAGACGCCATCACGTTCTACGGCAGCTCGTTCATCAGCGACGTGTACGGCAACTACCTGCAGGACGCCGACCGTTCGAGCGAGCTCCGCCTGCACCAGAGCTTCGACCCCGAGGACATTCGCAAGCGCCGGCACTGGTTCGGGCTGCTGCGCGATCGTCGGCCCGGGCTGTACGGCAAGCTGACCGAGTCCTGATGGACACCGCCTGGCTCCAGGAGAATCGGTGGGACTTCGCGGCGCTGCTGTTTCACGCGCTGGCGTTCGTGGTTTACCGACGGGTGCAGCACTGGCGCGGGCAGCGAGATCCGATGGCCACGCTGCAGAGTCAGCAGGCCGAGCTGCGCACCCGGTGGGTGGCCGAGGTGCTGGAGGCCAACAACGGCATCCTGGGCGTGCAGACCCTCCGTAACGTGATGTCGGGCGTGCTGTTCTTCGCTTCCAACACGACCTTCCTGGTGATCGGCACGCTCACGCTGACGGCCAACCGCGCGCTGCGCGAGACCTGGGGCCTGCTCGACCTGGGGGGATCGCGGTCCGCGCAGCTGTTCCAGTTCAAGCTGCTGGTGCTGCTGTTCACGCTGCTGGTGGCGTTCTACTGCTTCATCGGTGCGATCCGGCTGTTCTCCCATGCCAGCTTGAGCATTGCGACCAAGTCAGCCAGCGCCGACGTGGTCCGCGCGCAGGTCGACGACGCCTGGCGCTACCAGGGGCTCGGCGTGCGCTGCTACTACTTCGCGGGGCCCGTGCTGTTCTGGCTGTTCGGCGCGCTGTGGTTCGTGCTCGCCACTCTGGGCGTGCTGGTGCTGATGCAAGCCTTCGACAGTGCGCCGACCCGCAGGTGAGCCTGGCTGCTCTAGAGCGCGGGGGTGCCCGCGATGACGGCGCCTGCGATGTGGAGGCCGTCGGGCTCCTCGACGAAATGCAGCGTGAGCTCCACGCCTCCGGCTCCGGAGGTGAGCAGGCCCGTGCCACGCAGGCTGAACGCTTGCGGGTCGTTGCCGGCGCGCTGTTCGTTGGTGCGCGTGATGACGATGGCGCGCGCGCTGGACAGGTAGGGGTGCTTTGCGATGGTGTCGCGCAGCGCTTCCACCGTCAGCCGCTCACGCAGCGGTCGGGCCAGCGCGGCGTGCAGCGTGGGAAGGTCGCCGCCTGCCAGCGCCGCACCCCAGCGCGTGGCGAGCGCGCGGGCGTCATCGCCGCGCCGGTCCGCCGCCGTCGGCGCCCGCGGGGCCGTCATGGCGATCGGGGTAGGTTCGGGGATCGACTCCACGATGTACAGGTACAGCCCCAGCGCGAAGATCGCCCCGAGGGACAGGCTCCAGATGATCTCGCGTACGGGGTTGCGCTTGGCCATCCAGCCGCAGCATAGCCCGGGCCGGTGACGGACCACGAGCCCCGCTCCGGCCCGTGCTGGCTCAGAACGGCTCGCCGAGCTCCGAAACGTAGCGCGCGGCCGCGCTGCGCAGGCGCGGGCTGCAGGCGGTCTGCTCGCGCAAGCGCTGCGTGATGACCGCATCGGGCTTGGTCACGGTGAGCACGGGGCCCAGGTTGAGCTCCAGGCCGAAGCAGTAGATGCGCAGGTCCCAGCGGGCGGTGCCGGCGGTTCGCAGTGCACACGGCACCAGCGCGATCCGCTCGTCGAGGGCGTCGTGGTCGCTCAGCCAGCCGCCAGTCTTTCGGTCACGCACGGCGACGCACAGTGAGTCGTAGATCACGAACTCGTAGTGTTTGGTGGTGCATACGCTGCACAGGGTGTCGATACCGATCATGGTTCGCTCTCCAGGGTTGTTTCTCTTTTCTTCGAGGCTAGGGGACCCGTGTGTCGATCCCGTGTCACCACGGCAAAATGCTCGTGGCAACGTACGGGCCGAGGTTGCGCCGCTGCTGGCGCGTGCGGGCCAAAGCTGGCGCGCGCTGCGCCACGATTGGCCCACGACCGCCCCCGCGCCAGGCCCCGATTGGCCAGGCCAGGCAGTGGCAAGGCACGTCGGACGGCCGGGCACGCACCTTGCACTACATGGCGCTCGAGCCGCGTGCTGACGTTCCCCCGTCGCGCGCGCAAACCGACGCGGGCAGTCGCCGGCCCCTGACTGGCGACTGCCCGCCGTCGCCTTTCTGTCAGGACCCGCGGAGCTTGCGCACCAGGGTTCGGCGCGGGATCTGGAGCAACTCGGCGGCGCGACTCTGGTTGCCGCCGGTGCTCGCGAGCGCGCGCTCGATCAGCAGCGTCTCGTAGTGACGCATGGCATCCCGCAGGCCGCGGCTGCTCGATGCCTCGAAGCGCTCGGCGGCATCCCAGCGAACGTCCGTGGCGTTCGCACGCCCGGCGAGCAGCGGTTGCGGACCGCAATCGCCCTGCAGCCCGCCAGGCAGGTGGCAGGGCTCGATGTGGCCGCCCTCGCACAGGATCGCCGCCCGGTCGATCACGTTGCGAAGCTGGCGCACGTTTCCCGGCCACGGATAGCCCAGCAGACGCAGCTCCACCGCGGGGCTCAAGCTCGCTCCGCGCGCCTGCCAGCGCGCCTGCGCCCGCGCCAGGAAGTGTCTGGCGAGCGGCAGGATCTCGTCGGTCCGCTCACGCAGCGGCAACAGCTCCAGCGTGACGGTGTTGAGCCGATACAGCAGGTCGCGCCGAAAGCGCCCTTGCTCCACCATTTGCTCCAGGTGGCAGTTGGTCGCGGCGATGATCCGCGTATCGACCATGATCTCGCGCTCCGACCCGATCCGCGAGATCTGTCCGGACTCGAGGACGCGCAGCAGCGCCGCCTGCGCGGCCGGACTGAGATCGCCGACCTCGTCGAGGAACACGGTGCCGCCGGTCGCCTGCTCGAACAGGCCCGGTGCCGACCGCACGGCGCCGGTGAACGAGCCGCGCTCGTGGCCGAAGAGGGCGGCTTCGAGCAGATGGGCGGGCAGCGCCGCGCAGTTCACGGTGCGCATGCGGGCCAGCGGGCGTCCGGACTCCCTGGCCACGTACGTGGCGAGCACTTCCTTGCCCGTCCCGGTCTCTCCCAGGATCAACACCGGTGCTTCGGTCGGCGCGATGCGCGAAGCGAGCCGGTACAGCGCTCTCGTGGCCGAGCCTTCGAGCACGGGACGCGACTCGCCTTCGCGTGCAGGCGGAGCCGCGGATATGTCGAGGTCGTCGAACATGCCAGTCCAAGGATGGCAACGAATCAGCCCCCTGCGATTCGCTGCGACTCCCGACTCCCCCTGCGCTCCACGCGCTCGTCGTCGAGAGGTGACAGCATTCGTAGTCGATTCGACGATCAGAGCAAGCACAAACAACGCAGTGCAGATTTCGCACGCGGCGCGCAGCTCGACAGATTGTTCGCACGATCGTTCAGCGCAGCGCTGTGGCCGCGACAAACCCCATCTACCGGTGCAGCACCGTGCTGTGCTTCACATTGCGCGCGTCAACAACGCGGCGTAGTCGTGGCCGGCTTCTGCGACCGTGGCGCTCGGCAGCCCCGCCGCTTCCCAGCCCGGCTCGATCAGCTCGCCGAACGCGCCGCGCGCTCCTGAAAACCCCGCGCGCTGTTCGACCACCGCGCGAAAGCCCGCGTGCTGCAACAGCCGCGCGGCCTCCAGCGAGCGCTGGCCCGTCCGGCAGCCGAGCACGAGCTTCGCGTCGGCGGCGAAGCACGCCCGCATCACGCGCAGGAACTCGGCGTTGTCGCGCGGGCCTTCGCTGCCCGGCTCGCGCAACGGCACGTTGTAGGCGCCCGTCGGGTGACCCTGGTCGAACTCCGGCACCGAGCTCACGTCGACGTAGAGGTGGGCGTCGCGCTCGACGCGCTCGAAGGCCTCGCGCGGCGACAGGCGCCGGACCGGCTCGTCACTGGTCGGCACGCAGCGCCTCGCGCACGAACAGGTCTTCCAGGGTTTCGCGGTGCGGCGTCACCGCCAGCACGCTCGCGCCCGACTCCATCGCCAGCTTCAGGATGCGCGGCACCACCTCCTCGCCCTCCACCACGACCTGCAGGCGGTCGGCGATGTCGCGCAGCCTGGTCGCGAGCTTCTCCAGCTCCGCGCGCAGCACCGGCCCCACGCCGCCGAGCTCCAGCTCCACGCGCCGCACCTCCGGCCGCAGCAGCTCGTGGATCGCGCCGTAGGCCACCACCTTGCCGCGCTGCAGGATCGCCACCCGGTCGGCCAGCGCCTCCACGTCGCCCAGCACGTGGCTGGTCAGCATCAGCGTCTTGCCCTGGTCGCGCAGCTCCACCAGCAGCTCGCGGATCTCTTTTCTGCCGATGGGGTCCAGACCGCTGAACGGCTCGTCCAGGATCAGCAGCTCGGGCTCGTGCAGGAGGGCCTGGCAGATGCCGAGGCGCTGGGTCATGCCCTTGGAGAATTTCCCGATCGGCCGGTCGAGCGCGTCGGCCAGCCCGAGCCGCTCGACCATCTCCATCGAGCGCGCGCGGCGCCGCTTGGCGGGCATGCCCGTGAGCTGACCGCACAGGTCCAGGAATTCGAGCGGCCGGAGGTAGGTGTAGATGTAGGGGTTCTCGGGCAGGTAGCCGATGCGACGTCGCGATTCCGGGTCGCTGCCGGGCCTGTCGAAGATGCGAATCTCACCGCGGTCCGGAAAGATCAGCTGCAGCGCCATCTTGATGGTGGTGGTCTTGCCCGCGCCGTTATGCCCCACATAGCCGAAGATCTCGCCCTTGCGGACCTCGAAGTCGACGCCGCGCACCGCTTCGATGCGCTTGCGAAAGAAGCCGATCCGGAAGGTCTTGTGCAGGTCGCGGATCTGAAGAACGGGTGTGTCCGACACGGCCGTGGATCCTAGCAGGCCTCGGGATGACCTTCGAGGTTCGTGATAGGTGACTCGACGTGCGGTTGTGGCCTACCATTGCGCCCGGAATGACCGGCTGTTCACGGATGTGCGCCAAGCATGAGTGAGCTTGGCATCGTGATGTCGGGCGGCGGAGCGCGTGGCGCCTACGAGGTGGGCGTGCTGCGCTACCTGTTCGGCGAGTTCGCGCGGCGCGAGCGGCGCGAGGCGCACTTCGACGTGGTCAGCGGCACCAGCGTCGGCGCCGTCAACTGCACCGCGCTCGCCGCCACCTGCAACGACCCGGACACGGGCATGCGCTTGCTCGCGGACGTCTGGCTCAACCAGAGCCTGAGCGACGTGCTGCACTTCAACTTCCGCCAGGCGACCCAGCTGTACCGGGTGTGGCTCGGCGGCGGCGTGCCGGCGGGCATCTTCGACCCGCGCCCGCTGGCGCGCATGATCAGCCACAAGATTCCCTGGCGCCAGCTGGTGCGCAACCTCAAGGCGGGCCGCGTGCACGCGCTCACGGTCAGCGCCACCAACGTGCGCACCGGGCGCTCCACGCTGTACGTGGATCGGGCGCCGGGCGTGCTGCTGCCGCGCGGCAGCGAGCGCATGATCGTCCAGCCGACCCACGTGCTGCCCCAGCACGTGCTGGCCTCGGCGGCCATGCCCCTGGTGTTCCCGCCGGTGCGCATCGGCAACGACTACTTCTGCGACGGCGGCATCCGGCTCAACACGCCCACCGCGCCTGCGATTCAGCTCGGCGTGGAGCGCATGTTCGTGATCGGCGTGACCACGCCGGGCCGCATCGACGAGCTCGCCCACGGCAAGTCGCCGGGCGCTTCGTTCCTGCTCGGCAAGGCGCTCGACGCCTTGATGCTCGACCACATCGAGCACGACTTGGAGCAGGTGCAGCTGATCAACGAGATCCTGGCCGACGCCGTGGAGGCTGGCGGCGAAGGGTTCTCCGAGCGCTTCAATCGCCGTTCGATCCAGCACGGTCGACCGCCGCGCCGGGAGATCAAGACGTTCGTGTTGCACCCGAGCGTGGACATCGGGGGCCTGGCCTCCCAGCACCTGCGCAGCCAGCGCGTGCGGCTCGGGCGCATTCTGGGGCGCACGGCGCTGCGGCTGCTCGACGTGGGCGAGGGCGCCGAGGCGGACCTGGCCAGCTACCTGTTGTTCGACGGCGATTTCGCCCGGACGCTGATCGAGCTGGGCGAGCGGGACGCGGCCGAACACCGCGACGAGTTGGCGGCCTTCCTGCTCGAGGACTAGCTTGTTTTCGTTAGGTTTCTGGGGGCTCCCGCGGCGTCCCAGGTTTGGGGAAGCCGGACGCCTATCAACAGGCCGGGACGGATTG
>Ga0315912_10006132_pt1 | contig 10852 bp, 12 predicted proteins | sample VfabasoilMG_FD_204469 | JGI IMG/M metagenome (GOLD analysis project Ga0315912, IMG submission 204469) | Garden soil microbial communities collected in Santa Monica, California, United States - V. faba soil | ecosystem: Environmental > Terrestrial > Soil > Garden | place: USA: California...
CTCGACGCTTCGCGCGATGCTGCGCGAGCTGCCCGACTTGCGCGCCGAAGCGCTACTTCCCGAAGCACCGCATCCGCGCGCCGCGCTGCCACGCGAAGGCTGGGAGGTGCAGCGCGCGCTTCACGGACTCGAGGCCGAGGAGGAGCGCAAGGTCGTCGAGATCGGCGACGACGGTGAGGCGCACGCGACCTACCTCACGCTCGGCCTCCGCCGCACGCGCGCAGCCACCGGTCCGCTCGTCGTGCGCTACGGGAGCAGTCCGCTCGCGGAGGGCGAGACGGCGCGGCCGGCGTCCCTTCGGCTCCTCGACGCGCCGGCCGATGCGGACGAGTTCCTCACGCGCCTGACGCGGCTCACCGATGGACGGCTCGTGCACCAGCTCTCGTTCTCGGCGGCGCATGCGGCGAGCGGCATCAGCTACGAGCGACGCGTGCCGCTGGGGCGCGCCTTCGCCCTGCGCGCGGACGAGGCGGGCGTGCGACGGGACGCGCAGGGACGCGGCGAGGAGGGCACGACCTTCGCGACGTCCTTCTCGGCGCGCCGCCTCGTCATCGAGGTGGCGTTGCCGCCGCGCTTGCCGCTCGCGGGCATCGCGGCGCAGGCCTGGCCTCCGCTGACGCGCGCGTCACGCGGCGACTTGCTCGCGCACCTCCATCCGAAGGGCGTGAGGCTCGACACCGATCGCGAGCGCTCGCGCATCCGCCTCGAGATCGCCGAGCCCCTCGTCGGCGTGCGCTACGTGATCACCTGGCGCATTCCCGGCTGAGCGACGAGCGGCCTGAAGACCAGCAGGTCGATCGGCTCCACGATGGGCCGCGGATCGCCCGTGTCGACATGGCGGCGAATCGCCTCGAGGCCGCGCTCCAACTCGCGGCGATCGAGCCTCGCGATCACGGAGTCGCCTCCCGCCGCCAGCTTGTCGGCGAGGGCGCTCCACGTCGGAGCGATCTCCTGCGTGACGACCTGCGCGGCGGCCAGCCGGAGGCCGGCCGCCTCGAAGACGCCACGCAGCGTCGGGAGATCGGGAAGGATCTCCTCCATCATCGCGCGGCTGCTCGGGAAGAAGGGATGCGCCACGTACGCGTCGATCCGCTCGCGCGTGCCGTTGCGGACGAGGAGGGTGCCCTCGTCGCGGAGCACGCGGCGGCACTCGCGCGCCGCGCGGTCGCGATCGTCGAAGTGGTGGAAGCACATCGACATGAACACGACGTCCACCGATCGATCGGCGAGCGGGATGGCCTCGGCCCGGCCGAGCTCGTAGCGGACGCCGGGATGCATCTTCGCCCTCGCACGCTCCAGCATCTTCCTCGACGGATCGACGCCAACCACCTCGACGCCGAAGGCAGAGGCGAGGGGAGCCGTGAAGCGTCCCGTCCCGCAGCCGAGATCGAGAACTCTCGTGACGGGACGGTCCTCGAGATGCGTCGCGATGACGCGCATCCACTGATCGAGGAACGCGCCGCCATGGTCGCGTCCGCGATCGTAGCCCTCGGGGATGTCGGTCTGGTCGTAGTCCACGTCAGGCTCCCATGCCCCGCGCGGTCGGGCCTCTCTCCCGGCACGCGATCATCCGAAGTGGAGCAGCATGCCGAAGCCTCGCGCGGCGGCTTCGGCGTAGCAGCGTCGCACGGTCTCGAGAGCTTCCCGCACGTAGTCGTCCCCCTCGTCGCCCCTCGCGACGACCTCGAGCGACGACAGCCGAGCGAGATCGGAGGCGAGCGAGGCCACGTCGGACGGCAGGAAGTAGCGCAGAGGGCCGTAGCCGAGATCCTCGCCGATTTCGACTCCGCCAGTCACCGCTCGTCCCAGCGGGCGCCACGGCGCCGGCAGCGACTCGAGCGCCTCGTGCAGCGCGCGCCAGCGCTTCTCGATGTCGATGCACTCCGTCAGATCGGCGGTGGTGAATCCCCGGTCTCGGAGGATCCCGAGGCCCCAAGCCTCGCGCTCGATCTCTGCCCGGAACACCGAACGCAACATCTCCATCTGTCGACGCCCCCGCAGGATCCGCTCGCGCTGTTCCGGCGACGCCGCGTCGAGCTCCGCTCGCGCGGCCTCGATGCGCCCGAGCGACTGCACGGCAGTCACCAGGCGCGGATCGGCTACGAGCTCGTCGAGCAGCTTCGGCGAGATGCCCTGGTAATAGGCCCAACGTCCCATGTTGGCGCTCCGCGTGCGGCATCGCGGCTCGCGGCGCTGCCGGCTCGTACCGGCCACTCTACGCGGGTGCGGGCGACGCGCGTCCGAAGCGGCAAGCGCGCGTGGGTGTCAGTCGTCGCAGGCGTCGCCGAGGCCGTCGCCGTCGGCGTCCTCCTGCGCGGGGTTCGGCACGTCGGCGCAGTTGTCGCAGAGATCGCCGACGTCGTCCTCGTCGAGATCGGCGTTGCTCGGATCGAAGATCGCGGGACAGCCGTCGCAGATGTCCGGCCAGCCGTCACCGTCGGAGTCGGGCCCCCACTCCTCGCCCTCGCAGAGCCCCGAGATGATGGGCCCCCAACCGTCGTCCCAGGAAGGCACGCGGGGCCCCGTCGGCAGCGGCGCGGGAGGCGTCGCTCCGCTCGGGACGGGGCGCGCGAATACCCCAGGCAGGGCCAGGGCGAGCGAAAGGAGGATGGAGAGCGCGGCGTTCATGCGAGGGGCTCGCGCCGATCTTGGGACGAGCGCCGCGCTCGTTCAAGCCCCCGCGCTCGGAGTTCCGAGCACGCGCGTCACGGCAGGAGATGCGTCTCGAGGAAGGCCGTCACGATGTCGTGCCATGCGTCGCGGTTCGGCTTCTTCTGGAAGCCGTGCCCCTCGTCGTCGGCCACGACGTACCACGCGGCGCGACCCTGGTTGCGCACCGCCCGCACGATCTGCTCGGCCTCGCTCCGGGGGACGCGCGGATCGTTGGCGCCCTGCCCCACGAGCAGCGGGACGTTGATGCGATCGGCCTGCCCGAGCGGCGAGATCGACTCGAGGAACGCGCGCATCGCGGGATCGCGCTCGTCACCGTACTCGACGCGGCGGAGATCGCGGCGATACGCGGCCGTGTTTTCCAGGAACGTCACGAAGTTCGAGATGCCGACGAAGTCCACGCCGCAGCGCAGCCGTCTCCCGTGGTGGACGAGGCTCGCGAGCGCCATGTAGCCGCCGTACGAGCCGCCCAGCACGGCGACGCGCGACGCGTCGAGATCATCGCGACCCTCGATGTAGTCGAGCAGCGCGCCGATGTCCCGCACGGAATCCTCGCGCAGGTACCCGTCGTCGAGCCGCAGGCAGGCGCGGCCGTAGCCGCAGGATCCCCGCACGTTCGGCTCGACGAGCACGAGTCCCAGCTCGAGCACGAAGAACTGGCGCAGCGGCTCGAACATCGGCCGCGCCTGCCCCTCGGGTCCGCCGTGAATCACGACGAGCACGGGCTTCGGGCCGCGCGCATCGCCCGGGGGCGAGTACACCCACGCGGGGATCGAGCGGCCGTCGAAGGACGGGAACTCGACGAGCTCCGGATCGACGAAGCTCGACGGATCGAGGCCGCCGACCTCGCTCCATGTCCAGCGCGTCGGCTGGCCCGTCGCGACGTCCACGCTCCAGGCGTCACCGGGACAGCGCGGCCCCGACAGCGTGAAGCCGAGGCGGCTTCCCGACGGATCGAAGGAGATGCCGCCGACGACGCCCGTGGGGAGATCCACGCGTCGCGCATGGGCAGCGGCGACGTCGCCCACGAAGAGCGAGCTGCGCCCGCCCTCGTTGACGACGTAGGCCATGCGCGTGCCGTCGAGGGAGAGCGCGAGATCCTCGACGTCCCACGAGAGACCGTCCACCAGGACGCAATCCTCTCCGGTGAGCAGGTTGCGCCTGCGAAGGCGGAGGAAGTCCGAGCCCTCGTCGGACATGTAGACGACTTCCGTCGCGCTCGCGAATCGCGCGTCGCCGTAGGCGACGTCGCCGGGGATCGAAGGTGCTATCTCCGTCATGCGACCGGTCGCGAGATCCAGGTGGTGGAGGTGCGAGCGCGTCACCGACACGTGGCGCCGCAGCAGCAGGGCGTCGTCGTCGGGCGACCAGTCGTGCACGGCCCATGCGCCCTCCATCTCGCGCAGCATGCGCGCATGCGACGGGTCGCGGCCTTCGAGCAGCCAGAGATCCGTGTCGATCGAGTTGCGCCGCGTGCTCGTGAACGCGAGGCGGCCGCCACTGCGGCTGGGAACGGGGGAGTCGTTGCGCGAGAACCCGTCCGTCAGGATGCGCGCGCGGCCGGTCGCGGCCTGCTGCCAGTGGAGCTGGTACTGCTCGCCCCCGCCCCGATCCATCTTGAAGTGGAAGCCCGCGGCGGGATCCGAGCGATCGCGCGCGGCCCAGGTCACGGGCTCGCGCTGGAACGTGAGCTGCTCGCGCCGCGAACCCGGCGTCTCGACGCGATGGACCTGCACGGCGTCGCCGAGGCGCGTCGACACCAGCATTCCGTCCGTCGCGAGATCCCATCCGAGGAAGCTCGCCGATCGCGCCGCGAGATAGGGAGCCGAGCGCTCCGCAAGCGAGGGATCGAGCTCCGGAACGCCGTCGAGCCTCAGGCTCGCGGGGATGCGCCTCCTCGTCGGAGCCGCGCCCGAGGGAGCGAGGCGCGCCGCGGCAGCGGGATCGTCGCCGTGCGCGCCTCCGTCCGCCGATGGGCGCGGCGGATTCACTGCTGGCCCTGCAACGCCGAGAGTCCCGAGACGAGGCTGCCATGCAGGCCGAGCAGCGCCTCGCGGCTCTTGTCCCTCATCTTGAGCCGCTCCTCGCAGTCTTCGCACGTGAGGTACGTCTTGTCGAAGGTGGTGACCTGGCCTACGAGCGCCGCGGCCTCCTTGCGCTGGCCGTCGAGCATGCCCTGGAGTCGCGCGTTCTCCGTGCGCAGGGCGGCCTGATCCTCGTCGATCTTCTGTCCGACGCTCTGCGTCGCTCCCTTCACGTCGGCGATCTCGGAGCGGGCGGCTTGCAGCTCCCCGCGCAGCGTCGTGATGTCGTCGCTCATGGCCAGCAGCGTCGTGGACATCTTCGCGAAGTTGGCGTCGAGTCGATCTGCGACCTGCTTCTTCACCTCCGCCGGCACGAGATTCACGATCCTCTCGCGCTCGGTCTCGAAGTCCTGCTGCATCTGGGGGAGGACGGCCGTCATCTGCGACTCGATGGCCTTCCAGCGCGTGTCGTCGATGGTGAGCCTCTCGCGGAATCCTTCGGATGACGCCTGCGCGGCCTTCTTGTCGGCCTCGCAGGCGGCGAGCCTCGCCTCGAGCTCCTCGTGCTTCGACTTGGAGACGCAGCCGCTCCCGGCCGCCATCAGTATCAGGAGAGAGGACGTGAGCGCTCGCTTCATCGGGATGCCGGCAGGCCGCCTCGCGCGAGGTCCCGTCAGGGGACCGGCAGTGGGAGCCTGCGCTTGAGAGCTTCGGTGCCCTGCGCCCCGCTTGGCAAGCCCTGCCGGCTCAGTCGCCCGCGACGAAGGCGGTCATCACCCAGCGCCCGTCGCGCTTCGTGAAGACGGCGCGGTAGTCGACGGGGCTGCGGACGAGGTCGGATCGCACGAAGCCCGTGCCGACGTCATCGAGCGTGACGCGCGTCCAATCGCCGGGCTCGGGCGCATCGGGCGACCGCACGAGGGTGTAGTCGAGCCTCGCGAGGATGGGCGACTCGTCGCGAGGCTCGGAATGCAGGGGGGCCTTCTGGCCGGTGATGGCCAGCCACTCGAAGGCGTCGACAGACTCGGGGAAGCTCGAGAACACGTAGGGCGCCCAGAAAGCGTCGTCGGACTCGAACGCTCCGCCCATGGACAGGACGGTGAGCAGCTCCGGCCACAACTTGGAGTCGGGTCGATCGAGCGACCAGAGGTTCTCGAATTCCGCGAGCGTGCCATCCCCTCCGAACGAGCTCCTGATCCCCGTCGGGTCGATCACGGCGAGGAGCGCCGCGCGGTCCTTGCGCGCGACGACGTCCATCAGGGACTCACGGAACGCGACGAAGGACGGATCGCGCGAGGCCTCGTCGACGGGGAGGAGCACCCGCGGCACCGCCGGGGCGGACGACGCGCCGGGCGTCGGCGCCGCGACGGGCGTTGGCGCGCTGGCAGCGACGGGCTGGCCGGCAACCTGCGGCGATACGGCCGGCGCGCAGGCGCCGCCGAGCATCGCGATCAGGGAGAGGGCGACGCGCGCGAGCATCACGCGGCGAGTCTACCCGCGTCGCTCAGCGCGTCGGCAGCGTCTCGTGGATCGAGAGATGGACGTTGCCGGGAGAGGCGCTCTCGGGATCGTCAATCCATGCCACGAGATCGGAGGCGTCCTGGGGCACGCGCACGCTGACGCTGCCCGCCGCATCGGCCAGCCATTGGCAGCGGGCGGTGTCGAACACGCGCACGCGCACGCGCGACGGGCTCACGTGAAGGTCGAGCGTCGAGCCCGGGGTGGCCGGGAGGCCCAATCGCACGAAGCCGCCGGCGGGGACGTCGATGCCGAGCCCTTCGCGCGGCGCCTCGAACAGCTCCTCGTCGGTTCCGGAGCATGCCTGCTGGAGCATCCGCTCGCGCACGCGTTGCCAGCATGCGGCCTCGGCGGCCGGCTGGAGCGCGGTCGGAGCGGAAGCCGACAGTCGCAACAGCGCCTGTTGATCGACGAGCCCGGCGTCGAGCGAGCGCTCGAGATCGGCGAGCGCCGCGAGGTCGTCGTCGGGGACGCCGAGCGACGTGAGCTGCTCGCGCAGCCGCACGCACTCGCGCGGCGCGGCTTCCATGCGGGTGGCGACGGCGGCGGCGGCGAGGAGGCTGAGGAGGAATCGGGAGCGCATCGACCCTACGCTCGCCCACGATCCCGGGAAGGCAACCCTTCAATCGGCGAAGAGGCGCACGTCCGAAACGCTGCGGGCTCCGAGCAGCAGCATGACGAGCCTATCGACCCCCAGCGCCATCCCGGCCGACGGTGGCATGCCCGCCTCGAGAGCGGCCAGGAAGCCCTCGTCCAGGGGCGGCACGACCGCGCCGGAGGCCGCGCGTTCCGAGCGATCGCGTTCGTGACGGCGGCGCTGATCCGCGGGGTCGTTCAGCTCGTCGAAGCCGTTGGCGAGCTCGATCCCCAGGATGTAGAGCTCCATCCGCGCGGCGACCTCGCGACCGCTCGCATCGACGCGAAGTCGCGCGAGCGCGGCCTCGTCCGCGGGCCAGTCCACGACGAGCGCCGGTCGCGTCAGGCCGAGCCTCGGCTCGACGCGCTCGACGAAGAGCTGCTCGCGCGCGAAGGGATCGAGGCCCTCGGGCGATCGTCCCGCGAGGCGCTCGAAGACGTCGTGGTAGGCGATCACTTCCGGCTCGGCGGCGAGATCGCATGAGCCGAGGATGCAGCCTTCGAGCCCCGCGGCCCGCGCGCATGCCGGAAGGAACGCGTGGATGTCGCGCTCTAGATCCGCGAGCCCGGCGTACGCGCGGTACCACTCGAGCATGAGGAACTCCGAGACGTGGAGCGCTCCGTGCTCCTCGTCGCGGAACGCGCGGCCCAGCTCGAAGAAACGCTCATGGCCGGCGGCGAGCAGGCGCTTCAAGTGGAGCTCGGGGCTCGTCACGAGGAAGCGCGGCTCGCCCCGCGATGCGCCGGCGGGAAAGGGACGCAGGTGTGGCTCGAGCCCGGGGTTGATCACGCGTGCGGGCGTCTCGACCTCGAGGAAGCCTCGCTCGACCAGCGTCGCGCGCAGCGCGGCGATCACGGCGGCGCGACGTCGCAACGTGTCGCGCTGGCTGGCGGCGCGGCGGATCTCCTTCGGCAGCTCGCGCGTGGCCTCGGCCAGCACTTCGACGTCGCGCAACGCGAAGGCGTCGCCGTCGCGTTCGAGGACGCCTGCGACGACGGCGCCATGCGGCGGTCGCGGCTGCGACGACGAGATGCGCGCGATGCCCGACGCGTCCTCGAGGATGTCGTGCGGGCTCGCGTGCAGGTAGCGGCCCGCGACGCGGAAGGGGAGATCGGCTGTCGGCGAGTGGGCGTCGGCGAGCGGTCGGCGCGGCCCGCTCCACGCGGGATGCGCGCCGCTCACGCGATCACTTCCTCACGCGATCGAGGTACTCGCCCGTGCGGGTGTCCACGCGGACCCACTCGCCCTCCTCGACGAAGAGGGGGACGTGCACCTCGTAGCCGCTCGAGAGCGTGGCGGGCTTCGTGGCGCCCGACACGGTGTCGCCGCGGACGCCGGGATCGCACTTCACGATCTGCATCTCGATGAAGTTCGGCACCTCGACGGCGATGGCCTTGCCCTCGAAGAACGAGATCGTCACCTCGAGGTTCTCGGTCAGGTAGTTCTTCGCCTCGCCGACCTGCTCCTCCGTCAGCTCGACCTGGTCGTACGTCTTCGTGTTCATGAAGTGGTAGCCGTCGCCCGACGCGTACATGTACTGCATCGAATCGATCGAGACGTCCGCCTCCGGCACCGTGTCGCCGCTCTTCATGTTGATGTCGAGCACGGAGCCCGAGAGCAGGTTCCGCATGCGCACGCGGTTGAACGCCTGGCCCTTGCCCGGCTTGACGAACTGGTTCTCGAGGATGATGTACGGCTTGCCCTCGTACATGATCTTGAGACCCTTGCGGAACTGGCTGGTGTCGTACATCGAGACCTCGAAGCGGGGGTCCGGCGTGCGGCGGGCGCACGACGAGTCAGGGCGGGGCGCCAAGCGGGCGGGAGCCGGGATTCTAGAGTGAGCAACGAGGTCTTTCAACCGGAGAAGGATGCTGTCTCGAGGGCGGTGCCCCTCGACGAGGCCGCGCGCCGCCTGGGCCATGACGCCACGGATTGGCGATCGGCCGCCCGCGCCTTCCCCGTGCGCTGGCCCGAGGGCTATCTCGCGCTGGCGGAAGGTCCGGAGGGCGAAGCGATCCGTCGGATGGGCATGCCGGATCCCGCGGAGCGGCGCGCCGATCCGGGTGATCTTCCCGACGCGGTAGGGGAGCGCTCGCTCGAGGTCGCGCCCTTCGTCGTGCGCAAGCATCGGGATCGGGCGATCCTCCTCGTGACGGCGCGATGCCACTTCTACTGCCGCTTCTGCTTCCGGCGGACGTTCCCCGACGGCGGGCATCGGGATCCGACGCGCGCTCAGCTCGATGGGGCGCTCGAGTACATCTCGAGCGAGACGGATCTCCGCGAGATCATCCTCTCGGGAGGCGATCCCCTCGTGCTCGGCGACGACGCGCTGTCGGCACTGCTCGCGCGCCTCGCCGCGATTCCGCATCTCGCGAAGCTGCGCGTCCACTCGCGGGCGCCCGTGCACGAGCCGGCGCGCGTGACGGAGGCGCTCGCGAGGATCCTCGTGACGGCGGGGCGCCCGCTCCGACTCGTGACGCACTTCAACCATCCCGTCGAGATGACGGAGGCCTCGCGCGCCGCGATCGATCGGCTGCTCGCCGCGGGCGTGCCCGTGCTGAACCAGTCGGTGCTGCTGCGCGGCGTGAACGACGATGCCGCGATCCTCGCGGAGCTCATGCGCCTCCTGCTCGCGGCGCGCGTGCAGCCGTACTACCTGCATCATCCGGATCGCGTGCCTGGCAACGCGTCGTTCCGCGTGTCGATCGAGCGCGGCCTGGCGATCTTCGACGAGCTGCGATCACTCGCCGGTGGCACGGCGCTGCCGGCCTACGTGATCGATCTCCCCGACGGCTCCGGCAAGATCCCCGTCGCCTCGCTCACGCGCCTCGGCCCCCGCCGCTACCGCGCGCCGCACGGCTTCGAGCTGGAGGACATCACGTAGCTTCAGGCGACGACAGCGCGCGAAGCGCCGAAGCGGATGAGACCGTCGATCTCTACCGTCGACGGCGGCTCGCGCTTGAGCTTGCCGATCCTGACGAGGTTCTCGAGCTCAGGCGAGGTCATCGTCCGATCCGATGATGAACAGGCGGCTCCCCTCCGCCACGCGACGCGTGAACGTGTCTGGCTTCGACGCTCGCTTGCGCCACTCCGCGAGCGACATCACGCTGGGACTGATGTGGCGCGCGAGAGCCGTCTCGGCTGGCTGCAGTGCCTCGAAGACATCGGCGTATCCGAGAGTGTCGCTGACGACGAGGAGGTCAACGTCTCTGCCCGCCGCGTCCTGGCCCCTCGCCACCGAGCCGAAGACGAACGCCGCCCGCACCTCGTCCTCCTTCGACCGAAGCGCGTGTCGGATGGGCTCGACCAGGCCGACGGTCTTCACGGTCATCCGATGCAACTCGTCGAAGATGGGGCATCGGCGGTTGGCTTGGTAGTGCTTCTGGTTCCCCATGCGCGTGACGCTGACGAGGCCCGCCTCTGCAAGGCGCGTCAGTTGGCGGTGGACGGCGCCAGTACCCCCCGCCACGAGTCGGATCAGCTCGGCGCTCTGGAACGACCGCTCTGGCTGTCCGAAGAGGAGGCCGAGGAGGCGCTGCTGCACTCCGGTGAAGAGGGCGTCCGCGAGCCCGCTAGTGCTGGTTCGGTGCGAATTCCCATTTCGGGAATGATTGTACCCATTTTGGGAATGTTGGCAAGCAAGCCACATCTGAGTACCCACATCGTCTGAGCCTCGCGGCGCTGCGAGGAGGGGCCCGGCAGGATCGGGCGCCTCGCGCTGTGCTCAGGCCCTCGATCGATCCCCGAGCGCGCGCGCTGCGAGCAGGAACATGGCGATCGCCGTGGGCCACGAGACGAGCGCCAGCGTGCGCAACAGGAAGCGCGGATCGAGGAAGGGCATGGCGTCGAGAGCGAGCGCTCCCGCGATCGCCGCGGCGAGCAGGAGCAGGGTCGCGACTGCGAGACCGCGGCCGGCCCGCAGGAGGATCTGCATCGACGAGAGCAATGGCGGCAACGCGGCCACGGAGGCCAGGCCGACGGCGACGTGAGCGCGGAAGGCCGG
>Ga0315912_10006133_pt1 | contig 10850 bp, 11 predicted proteins | sample VfabasoilMG_FD_204469 | JGI IMG/M metagenome (GOLD analysis project Ga0315912, IMG submission 204469) | Garden soil microbial communities collected in Santa Monica, California, United States - V. faba soil | ecosystem: Environmental > Terrestrial > Soil > Garden | place: USA: California...
ATCCTCCGTGACGACCGGCATCCCCGCACCCTGCTCGCCCGGGAGATCGCGCGTTACCATCATGCGCGCTGGGACGGGGAAGGCTATCCCGAGGGCGTTGCGGGAAGGCGCATTCCGTTCGCGGCCCGGATCTGCGCCGTCGCCGATGCCTACGATGCGATGGTCTGCGGCATGGGCACGAACAAACGGAAGACGATGACGGAGGCGCTGGCGGAGCTGCGCGCGCAATCCGGGCGGCAGTTCGATCCGGAGCTGGTCGAAAACTTCGAAAACATGATCCTCACGGAGGCGGAAGACATGGGAGTGGACGTCGCATTGGATTCGGGCATGGAAACCTTCCAGGCCCTCGTTTCGGCGCTGCGCGAAGACCGGGGGTTCGTGTGATGAAGAATCCGAACCTGGAGACGAAGCACCGGCAGATGCTCGAGCTGCTCGCCGAAGGCGCCTCGACGCGCACGATCGCGAAGAAGATGGGTTACAGCGACGGGACCGTGCGCGTGTATCTCCATAACCTGTACAGGAAGCTGGGCGTCAAGAATCGTACGGAGGCCTTGCTTTGGCAGCTCGAGCGCACGCGCCCGAACGCGCCCGCGGCCGCGGAGGCGCCGCCGCGGGCACCGCGTGCCCATGAGTCCTTCGGCGAGGCGGCGCTGCGCGACGGGCTTCTCGGGGCGCTGGGCATCATGGAATCGTTCCTCGGTCCCTATGGCCGCGTTTGGGAGGTGGGCACCCAACTCAAGGGGAGCGCGCTCGATGGCGACACGCTCGCCCGGCGCGATGACGCGCGGCTCCTCTGGCGCGCGCTCCTCCAGGGCAGCTACTCGTACGCCAAGTCGCTGCACGATGAGGGTCATGGGGCGGCCTGGCTCGAGGATTCGTCTCCCCTGGGGATCATGCAGGCCGCCATGCTCCTGCTTGGCGGCTATACGCACGCGGCGGATCGGTGCGTAGCGGCGCTTTCCAGGCGGAAGGGCCGTGAGCTGGCGCTTCTTCGTGGCCTGAAGGATGCCGTGTATTCGCGGTCGGAGTCGGGGCTCAACGCGCTGCAGCAGGCTGCGACGGAAAAGGCCGGCAACCCGGCGGTTCGGCAGCTCGCCATGGTCCTGCTCTTCCAGGCTTGTCGCGCGCGCCGGAATGCGGACGCGGCCCGCGAGGTCGGAAACGCGATCTGGGCCGAAGCCGAGGATGCGCGCCGCCAGCTCGAGGCCATGGGGATCCGGCCGCTGGCGCGGGACGCGCAGCTTCCCAGGCCCGGGAAGGCGATGCAGCGGAAAGCGGGGCGTGCTCGCGCGACGGCGGACTGACGCCCCGCTCCACGCGGATTCCTACCAGGCCGGCGTATCGTCCCCGCCGCCACCCACGTACATGAGCTCCAGGTCCTTGAGCGTCCGAACCTCCTTGTCCTGCTCGGGCGCGTTGTCCAGAAGGTTGGTCTCGATCGCATTTTCCTGACGGGTCTTTTCCATGAGTTCTCCTTGGTTGGGTTTCCTCGGGGGCCGGACCGCCCCCGCCCCGCGATCTTACAGGCGTTAACCCATGGGTGGCACTAGTTAACTTATGCTATCGGATGTGGATTACGCCACCCTCTTTCGAAGCGTTCCGGCGCGGCTCCTGGTCCTCGAGCCGACGGCCGAATTCGTCGTCGCGGAAGCGAGCGACGCCTGGCTGAGGAGCCGCCGCGTGGTGCGCAGCGCCGTGGTCGGGCGGAGCCTCTTCGAGGTGCTGGAGCCGGGACCGGACGCAGCCCGCACCCGCGTCGCGCTGGCCCGCGTGCTGGCATCGCGCACGGCGGACGAGGAAAACGCCCCGGTATTTGCCCAGGATGGGTCGCTCGCCTGCATCGTCCGGCGGGAGGCGGCCACGGAGTCCGAGCTCCTCACCAGCCTCGAGCAACGCGACCGGGCGGTTCGCGACCTCAAGGGCGCGCGCCAGGAGCTGGAAGCCTTCGCAAATGCCGCGGCCCGTGACCTGCAGGCGCCGCTGCGCACCCTCGGCGGCTACTGCGCGCTCCTGCGCAACCTGGAGCGCGGCATGCTGCCGCCGACGGCGCACGATCTCCTCGGAAGAATGGACGCGGGCATCCGGAACATGTCCGGGATCCTCGACGGACTCGTCACGCTGACGCGGGTGGATACGTCGCGCCTCGCCCGGCGGCGCGTGAACCTGAGCGCCCTCGCGAAGCGCATCGCCCGCGACCTCCAGGAGCAGGATCCCGCGCGGCATCCCCGCGTGGACATCGCGGAGCGCCTCGAGGCGACCGTCGACGAGGATCTCATCGAGATCACGCTCGAGAAGCTCCTGGACAATGCGTGGAAGTACACGAGCAAGCGCGGCGACGCGCGCATCGAGGTGGGCCAGCGCCAGGTCGTGGGGCGGTCCGTCTTCTACGTGAGCGACAACGGCGTGGGCTTCGACATGGCGCGCGCCGAGCGGCTTTTCACGCCGTTCTTCCGCATGCACCCGGAGTTCGAGGGCAACGGGATGGGGCTCGCGGCGGTCCGCCGCGCCGTCGAGCGCCACGGCGGAGAAGTGTGGGCCGAGTCGCACCCCGGGCGGGGCACGACGATCCACTTCACCCTCGGAAGCTAGCGCTGCGGGATCGCCTGGCCGGCGGGCCAGTCGGAGTTGCCGAGCCGCTTGAGATTCATCTCGAAGACCTGCACCGGGGGCCGGTCCGCGGCGTGGAAGTGGCCGATCTCCACGAGGGTGTCGCCCTTGATCGTTCCGCGGTACTTGATCACCGCGTTCGGCCCGGCCGGAACCTCCCAGGCGTACCCGTCCGGCGTTGGCGTGAACGGGAAATCGCCATGGCGCCCCAGGGCGTACGAGCGGACGCTGTACTTCTTCGTCGCCGGATCGAACGAGATGATCCCGAAGGCGTTGAAGCCGATGCTTCCATCCTCCTCGTAGCCGCGGCCCTCGATCACCTTCACGGTCTCGCCGAGGAAGGGCCCGATCCGCTCGGTCTGCATGAGGTGGCGCTTCTTGCCGTCGGGCTGCAGCGTCCACGCGGGTCCGCGCCACGCGCCATCCATCGGCCGGATCGCCTCCATCGCCTCGCGCTGCGCCCTCATGAGCGGGGCGGGATCGTGTTGTTGCGCGAAAGCCGCCGGAAGGAACGAGGCGGCCAGGGTCAGGAAAAACGCTTTGAACTTGGGGGTCATGGGCCGGGATCATAGAATGGGTCATGGCGGCGCTCAAGATCGCGACCTATAACGTGAACGGCATCAAGGCGCGCCACGGGCATCTCATGCAATGGCTCGAGCGCGAATCGCCCGACATCGCGTGCCTGCAGGAGCTGAAGTCCGTCAACGAAGGGTTTCCACTCCTCGACATCCAGGCGCGCGGCTACGAGGCGATCTGGCACGGTCAGAAATCGTGGAACGGCGTGGCGATCCTGGCGCGAGGCGCCAAGCCGAAAGAGCGTTGCCGCGGGCTGCCCGGCGATCCCGGGGACGAGCACAGCCGCTACATCGAGGCGGACGTCCACGGAATCACGGTCGGATGCCTCTACCTTCCGAACGGCAATCCGCAGCCCGGGCCCAAGTTCGAGTACAAGCTCGCCTGGTTCGAGCGGCTCATCGCACACGCCGCGGAGCTCCAGGCCTCGAAGACGCCCGTGGTGCTCGCCGGCGACTACAATGTCGTCCCCACCGACTTCGACATCTACAACCCGCGCTCCTGGCTCAAGGACGCGTTGCTGCAGCCGGAGAGCCGCGCGTGCTACCAGCGATTGCTCGACGCGGGCTGGGTCGACGCGATCCGGACGAAGTATCCCGAGGAACGGATCTACACCTTCTGGGATTACTTCCGGCAGGCCTGGGAACGGAACGCGGGCCTGCGAATCGATCACCTGCTGCTGAACAAGGCGGCGGCTTCCCGCCTCGAGGAGGCCGGCGTGCACACGTGGCTGCGCGCCCTCGAGAAGCCCAGCGACCACGCCCCGACATGGATCACCCTCCGGAGGACCTGATGAAACGCATTTCCCGAGTCTTGCTCACGGCCGCGCTCGCGGCCCTCGCGCCGGCGGCGCTCGCGCAATCCTTCCCGAGCAAGCCCATCACGCTCATGGTCGGGTTCGCCGCGGGCGGCGCGACCGATACCGCCGCGCGCATCATCGCGAAGAAGCTTTCCGAGAACCTCGGCGTCACCGTCGTCGTCGACAACAAGGCGGGGGCCGGCGGCAATATCGCGGCGCAGGCGACGAGCGTCGCCCCTCCCGACGGCCACCTGATCCACCTGAGCTCGGTGGGGCCGCTCTCGGTCGCGCCGCACCTGGTGAAGAACCTGCCGTACGACCCTCAGAAGGATCTCACGCCCCTCACCATGGGCGTGATCTTCTCGAATGTCCTCGTGCTGCATCCGGGCGTGGCCGCGAAGACGCTTCCGGAATTCGTCGCTCTCGCGAAGTCGAAGCCGGGAACGCTCGAATACGGCTCGACGGGCGTCGGCGGCGCGGCGCATCTCGCGGGGGAGCTCTTCAAGCAGCGCGCCGGCGTCGATCTCGTCCACGTTCCCTACAAAGGCGGCGGCCCCGCGATGCCGGACATCCTTTCCGGGCGCATCGCGTCCTACTGGGCGACCCCGTCGACATCGCTGCAGCACATCCAGGCCGGGAAGCTGCGTCCGATCGCCACCACGGGTCTCAAGCGCTCGCCCACGCTGCCGGACGTGCCCACGGTCGCCGAGCAGGGCTATCCCGGCTTCGAGGCGGTCAACTGGTACGCGTTCGTCGGCCCGAAGAACATGCCGACCGAGCTGGCCGAGCGCTGGAACAAGGAGCTCGTGAAAGTGCTGAGCGAGCCGGCGGTGCGCGAAGAGATGCTCAAGCACGGGCTCGAGCCATTCCCGGGCACCCGCGACGAGCTCGCGAAGTACATGAAGGCCGAGTCGGACAAGTGGGGCCGGCTCATCCGCGAGGCGAAGATCACGGCGGAATGACCGGGTGCCGCTGATCGCGGAGGAGCCGCTTCGCGCGCTCGCGGCGCGCGCCCTCGAAGCCCGCGGCGTGCCGCCGGAGGATGCGCTCGATTGCGCGCGCATCCTCGTCCTGGGCGACCTCCTCGGCCTATCGACCCACGGGGTTTCGCGCATCGAGTCGTACGTCGAGCGCATCTGCCTGGGCGGGATCGCGGCGCGGCCATCGATTCACGTCGAACGCCCCGCGCCCGCCATCGCGCGAGTCGATGGGGGAAATGGTCTCGGTCCGGTGGTGGGCCTGCGCGCATTGGGTGAAGCGATGGCGATGGCGCGCGAAACCGGCATCGCCTCCGCGTTTGCGCGCTCGAGCAACCACTTCGGGCCGGTCGCTCCGTACAACCTCATCGCCGCCGAAGCCGGGTTCGCGAGCATCGTCGGGAGCAACGCGACCACCACGATCGCGCCCACGGGCGGCGCCGAGGCGCGGCTTGGCAACAGCCCCGTCGGTTTCTGCATCCCCACTCCGGGCGGCCGGCCGATCCTGCTCGACATGGCCGTGAGCGTCGTCGCGCGCGCGAAGATCCGCGATGCGATGAAGCGGGGCGAGGCGATTCCGGACTCGTGGGCCACCGACGCCGAAGGACGCCCGACGACGGATCCGAAGGCGGCGCTCGACGGCTTCCTGCAGCCGATCGGCGGCTACAAGGGCTATGGCCTCGCGCTGATCGTCGATCTCTTCGCGGGATTGCTCTCCGGCGCCGGGTACCTCACGCACGTGCAGTCCTGGTCTGATCATCCGGAAAAGGCGCAGGGCCTCGGGCACTTCTTCATCGTCATCGACACCGCGCGCCTGGGTTCCCCCGGCTGGCTCGCCGAACGCATGGAAGATTTCGCGCGAATCATCCACTCGACGCCGCGCGCGGTCGAGGCAATCGCCGTGAAGCTGCCGGGCGAGAACGAGCTCGACAAGCTCGAGCGGCAGCGGCGCGACGGCATCGAGGTGGCCGCGGAAACGCTCGCCTTCCTCGAGCGCCGCTAGAAAGAAAAAGGAGGATCGCCTCGCGGCGATCCTCCGGCTTGCCAAACCGCCTCAGCGAGCGGTGCGGGCAGGCGTCAGTAGCACGTCGTGACCGGTGACGAGTACACGAAGCGCGTGATGGGTTTGGTGACCGTGGTGCCGTTCATCGTGAAGGTCACGATTCCGTCGGATGGCCCGGTGAAGGCGAGGGTCATGGTGCCGACCGGGGCGCGCGCGACTTTCGACGGATCGAAGCTCGCCACGGACGTCGGGCCCGAGACGATGTCGATTTCACCCGAGAACGTGCCGTCGCCCACCTGCTCCAGCTTCGAGCCCTCGATCCACATCGGGTTGCCGTCGGTGTCGTACGTGAACAGCATCGCGAAGAGCGTCGAGCCCTGGTGGGCGATGTTGAGACCCCAGCCGGACTCCGAACCCCCGGTGCGCCACCACAGGTCCTGGAAGTTGGTCGTGTAGCTGCCGGCCGCGCCGCGCGTGCAGGTCGGGATCGCGGAGGCGAAGATGAAGCGCCGGATCGCCTTCGAGGTGGTCGTCCCGTTCACCGTCGCGACGAACGTGCCGTTGTCCGAATCGCTGAACGAGAAGTACGCCGTGCCGACCTGCGTGTATTGGACACGCGAGGCCTCGAAGCTGGGGCTGTCGTACGCAGGTCCCGTCGTGCGGTACAACGCTCCCGAATAGGCGTTTTCGCCTGTGCGTTGGCCGCCCGACATCACGAGCCACTGTCCCCGGCCCTGTCCGTCGTAAGTGAACCAGGTCGCGAAGAGCGAGTCCCCCTGCTCGGAGAAATTCACGCCCCAGCCCGCTTCGCTCGGCTGCCACCAGAGACCCTGCACGTTGATGCCGGACTTCGCGATGCCCGCCGCGGCGCCCGAGGACGCGCTGGCGACGTTGAGGGTGACGGGACCCATCACGCCGGCGCCATAGGTCGAATCCCCCGAATAGTTGCCGCGTATCGCGTGGGCGCCGGCCGCGAGCGCGATCGCGCAACTCGCCTCGCCGCCGCTCATGGAGACCGCGCCGCAGCCGGGGATCGTGCTTCCGTTGTCGGTGAATGCGATGGTGCCGCGCGGCGTGCCGGAGTTGCCGCTCACGCTGACCGTGAAGGCCACGCTCTGGCCTGCCGTGGGTTCCCATGTGCTCGCGTTGATGCCGCCCGAAACCGGTTGCGTTCCCCCCGTTCCCGTGGAGGCCGATTGACCGGTGAAGGTCGCGGTCACGCTCTTGTTGCTGCCGAGCGAGATCGAGCACAGGCCCGTGCCGGAGCAGGCGCCCGACCATCCGGCGAACGTCGATCCGGAAGCGGCCGACGCGCTCAGCGTCACGACGCTGTTCGCGCCGAAGGAAGCGGAGCAATTCGACGAGCAGCTGAGGCCCGAAGGCGACGAGCTCACCGTGCCGCTGCCGGAGATCGCCGCGGAAAGCGTGTAGCTCGTGGTCGTCGCCGGCGGCGTGGCGCCGGCCACCGTGTCGAGGGCGCCGATCGCCACGTCCGCCGCGCTCGTGCCGCGAACGATGCGGTCGTAGATGATCGAGCTCGCCTGGCCGAAGGGCGCATGGTAGTTCGCGATCTTCAGGTAGCACGCCATTCCACTGTAGAGCGTCGCGCCCGTGTAGCTCTGGAACTTGCGGCCGTTGAGCCAACCTTCCATGAGGCCGTTGCCGCTCGAGCTCCAGCGCACGTGGAAGACGAAGTCGTACCAGACGTTGCGCGTGACGTCCTTCGAAGCGCCGTACGGATCGGGGATCAGGGCGTCGAACTGGCCGTTGTTCACCGACGGTCCGCCGTAGCCGCGGGCGCGCAGGCCGATGCCGGGGATCGTCTGGATCTCGTAGTTGGCCTGGCCGCTGCTGCCGTTGTGGTGGAAGTCCATGATGATTCCCGCGCCGGGTCCGGGGGGGAAGACATAGTCCGAAGGGAACAGGACCGACATCGCCCACCACTCTTCCTGCCCCTCGTTGCAGTAGCTCGAGTCGGCGGGCTTCAGGAGGTCGTTGCGCTCCCAGTCGCCGCTGCCGTGGACGTTGGTGTCGCCCGGCTCGGTGTGCAGGCGAAGCGCCTGGCCGCCGTTACGGGAGACGTTGGAGACGATGGAGCTGCGACGCGACGCCGGGGGGGCATCGCCGAGCCTCGATTGCTCGACGAAGTCGCAGTACGAGCCGTTGAAGTCGCAGGAATAGCGCGCGTTGGGGGAAATCGCCTGCGCGAAGGCGTTCTGGGCCTGAAGGACAAGCGCGACGAATACGACGCTTGCGGTGACCAGGGCAATACGTGCCCGTTGCCGAATGGCATAGCTCTGCATTTCAAACCTCCTTGCTGAAGGAAGGAACCAGGGGGTCTAAAGCAGGCGAGCCAACCGTTTATGGGTTGTTTTTCAGTTAGTTATTGGTTTACGAGGAAGGGACCTTCGCCGACTCTGCTACCTCATCTGTGTAGCTGCGCGGCCACGTCTTCTGTAGGAGTGGCTCAAGCGGGTGTCATTCTAGCGCCACAAGCCGTAAGCAAAACTCCGACAAGTGTTTCGAATGGTCACGACAGGCGTGTCGGACGGGTCTTACAAATTGAATCGAAAGGGAAAAGGCGGGACGAAGCGGCGGTGGCCGCGGAAATTACGTGCGTAAGACTCGGCCGTGGGGGAGAATCGAAGCGCTGCCGGGGAGGGCGGCCGCCATGAAGTCCATCCTGATCGTCGACGACGACAAGGCCGTCCTGGATCTCCTGGAGACGAAGCTGCGGGCGAGGTACCGCACGCTCGCCACCACCAACGCCAAGGAAGCGCTCGCGATCGCGCGCGACAAGCAGCCCGACCTCGTGCTGTGCGACATGGACATGCCGGGCATGAACGGCATGGAGCTCGCGGCCCAGGTGCGCAAGCACGGAAAGACCCCGGTCCTCTTCCTCACCGGCCTCGTCACCGCGGACGAAGCGCGGACCGGCGACTTCAAGGGCGAGCAGGTCGTGGCGAAGACCGCCCCCATCGGCGAGCTGCTGAACCGGATCGGCTCGCTGATCGGCGCCTGAGGCGCCCGTGTGATGATTGTTTGCGCTTCGTGACCGTGTCCGCGGCGCGCGCAGCCCCGCTCCTACAATGGGCCGCATGAAGACCTGGCTCCTGCTCGTTGCGGCATTCCTTTCCGCGTGCGCGGCCACGGCGCCGCAGCCGACGGCGACCACGCTCTTCGACGACGGCGCTTTTGCGCCATCTTCCGAGCGCATCGACGCGACCGACGTCTTCGCGCCCAGCGAGGCGATGAAGCGTTTCGTGAGCGAGGAGATCGCGGGCCAGGTGAGCGTGAAGGGACGCCAGCGCGCGCTCTTCGACGCCCTTTACAGCGCCAACCAGCTGAAGCTCGAATACGACGCCGGCGTGACGCGCAACGCCGCGCAGGCCTTCGCCGATCGCTCGGGGAACTGCCTCTCCCTCGTCGTCATGACGGCCGCGCTCGCGAAGGAGATGGGGCTCGAGGTGCGCTTCCAGCAGGTCTCCGCGGACGAAGCGTGGAGCCGCCACGGCGAGACCTATTTCGCGAGCGCCCACGTGAACCTGACCCTCGCCCGCGACCGCAGGGATCCGCGCGTGCGCGCCGACGAGCGCCAGCTCCTCACGATCGACTTCATCCCGCCGAAGGAAAACGCGATGCCGCCCAAGCTCTGGGCGCTGTCGGAAGCGACCGTCATCGCGATGTTCTTCAACAACCGGGCGGCCGAGACGCTCGCGGCGGGGCGAGTGGACGATGCGTACTGGTGGGCGCGTGCGGCGATCCTGCAGGACCCCGCGTTCACGAGCGCATACAACACGCTCGGCGTGGTCTACAAGAAGAAAGGCGCCCTCGCCCGCGCCGAGCGCGTGCTGCAGGTCGTCCTCGCGCGCGAGCCGAGGAACGTGAACGCCATGAACAACCTCGCGCTCGTCTACGTCGACGCGGGACGCGAGCGCGAGGCCGAAGCACTGGGCGACCGCATCGACGCGCTGCAGCCGACGCCGCCGTTCCATTGGTTCGAGCTCGGGATGGATGCGGTCAAGGCCGGGGATTACCGCACGGCGCGCGCGATGTTCGCCCGCGAGGTCGAGCGCGATCCCTACTACCACGAGTTCCACTTCTGGCTCGCGACGGCGCTACTGCGCCTCGGCGACGCGGAGGCTGCCCGCCGGCACATGGCGCTCGCCATCGAGTACAGCCCGACGCGCTCCGACCACGACCTCTATACTGCGAAGCTCGCGAGGTTCAAGACGTCGAGGTAGCCATGGGGCATTTCGGAGAACGCCGCCAGTCGGAGACGCTCCTCAGCACGCTCGGGATCGAGATCGTGGAAGCGACGCGCGAGCGGGTCGTCGGCCGCATGCCCGTCGGTCCCAGGGTCCACCAGCCGTTTGGCTTGCTGCACGGCGGGGCGTCCGTCGTGCTCGCGGAGACAGTCGCCTCGACCGCGGGCTGGATGAACGTGGACCAGGAGAACGAGCGCATCGTGGGCATCGAGATCAATGCGAACCACCTGCGCGCGAAGAAGGACGGCATGCTCACCGCCACCGCCACGCCGGTCCACGTCGGCAAGCGCACCCATGTGTGGGATATCCGGATCAACGACGAGGAGGGCAAGGCCGTGTGCGTTTCGCGCTGCACGCTCGCGGTCGTGCCGGCGAAAGCGTGACCGATCCGATTTCAGGCGGCTGCACCTGCCGCCACGTGCGCTACGAGCTCGCGAGCAAGCCGCTGTTCGTGAATTGCTGCCACTGCACGTGGTGCCAGCGCGAGACCGGGTCGGCGTTCGCGGTGAACGCCATGATCGAGTCCGCGCGCGTCGAGCTGCTGGCAGGCGAGCCTGAAGTGGTGGACACGCCGTCGAACAGCGGCAAGGGACAGAAGATCTCGCGCTGTCCGAAATGCCGCA
>Ga0315912_10006134_pt1 | contig 10849 bp, 10 predicted proteins | sample VfabasoilMG_FD_204469 | JGI IMG/M metagenome (GOLD analysis project Ga0315912, IMG submission 204469) | Garden soil microbial communities collected in Santa Monica, California, United States - V. faba soil | ecosystem: Environmental > Terrestrial > Soil > Garden | place: USA: California...
AGGCCGTGGTTGGAGGCAAGTCATCGCCGACGAGCACCCGCTACTCCTTGCGACACGAATTGTCTCTATAATATAAGTGCACTCTGCAATCTCACACGGAGGAAATGCCATGAGTGACGAAAACATCAACCCCGACGCGCCGCTGCATATTCGCGGCTTGAATCATCTCACCATTCCGGTAAAAGACCGCTACCGCGCCGCGCGCTTCTACATTGTCGCCCTAGGTGCTGAGGCTCATCACGAATCCGCTCCCGACCGCGTCGCCAAAGGTTTATCGCGATCGTTGCAGTTCGGCATTCGCATGGCGGCGAATTTCGAAATCGATCTTTTCGAACAGGATTTTGGCCAGCCGGATTGGAACCAATCCCACCCTCACCTGGCCCTCGACACCGCCGCTGAAGATCTCGGGAAATGGGTGGAGCATTTCAAAAAATGGCAGATTCCGTTCGTCGGTCCCATGACTCGATCCGGCACTAAAGGTGCAGAGATTTACTTTAATGATCTCGACGGCAATCATCTCGAAGTCCATTGTTCTGACATCCCCGATGATCAACGGAGCAAATACGCCGTCGGCCCCTACGACAAAGGCCTTTGCGTGCACAAAAAAGATTGGCCGCCCAAAGAGTTGGCGGACGAAGCCGAGCGGCTGTTCCAAGCCTCGGTCTCCCGCATGCGCGCGCGCCGAAAACCACACTGAGCTGCGCCGGCAATTAAGCCAAACAATTCCTTCACCACGAAGGACACGAAGGTTTCGGACCAATGATTTTGCTAACTTCGCGCTCTTCGTGCCTTCGTGGTGAAAGATAACCCGTTCATTAAATGAAAGACTAAAAATGGCTGAACTGTACCCGTATCCTCGTTTCTCCCTGGCCGAGCGCGACCGCCGCTGGAAAGCGGTGCGCGCGAAGATGGCCGAGCAAAACATCGACGTCATCGTCACGCCGCAGAACACCGGCCACTCGATGGACTTTCAAGCCAACACCCGCTACTTGACCCACTGCGGCGGCGGCGGCGACGCCGATATCGCCGCGGTGTTTCCCTTGAATGGCGCCGTCACCGCCATCGCCACTTCCGCCAATCCGCGCTGGACCACCACGCAAGAGTGGACCACCGATGTTCGCGAAGCCCGGCGCGAATATGGCAAGATCATCGTCGAGCGTTTGAAAGAATTGAATGTCGAGCGCGGCCGTATAGGCATCACCGGCCTCGGCGAAGTCGAAGGCACACGCACGCCGGAAGGAACCATCCTTCACGGCACCTGGCATAGAATCCGCGACGCCTTTCCCTATGCACAATTGGTCGACGCCACGCCGATCCTGGTCGAAGTGCGCTATATCAAGAGCACCGAAGAAATCGACGTGTTGACGAAGTCGATGGCGATCGTCGAGGAGGGTTACAAAGCCGAGATCGAAGCGGCCAAGCCCGGCGTCAGAGACTGGGATGTCTGGGCCGCGGCGCAGTACGGCATGATGCACAACGGTTCCGAGATGCCGGTGCACTGCAATTGGATCTCCGGGAGGAACCCTGTGCGCACACTCACGCGCCCGAGCATGCGCATTTTGGAATACGGTGACCTGATTATCAACGAACTGGAAGCCAACTGGATCGGCTATCGCGCCCAAGGCGTGCAACCGGTGTTTGTCGGCGCGGCCAATCCCCTGCATCAAGAACTGATCAAAGTGCAGCGCGAGATCTTCAACCGCGTCATGGAACATTTGAAACCTGGGGTGACGGTCAAGGAATTGGCCGCACTGACGATCAAGACCGCCGCAGCTGCTGCGCCTAAGTCCGGCTTAGCCGCGAATGCGCGCGGAGACCTGAACATGCATGGCCGCGGTGCCGGCGACGACGGCCCAATCATCACCGCCCATGCTAAGAGCCCGCGCCAACTCGGCGTGACACTGCAAGAAAACATGGTCTTTATTTGCAAACCGTCAGCACTTGCCGCCGACGGCCAATCGCTCAGTACCTGGGGCGACACCATTGTCGTTACCGCCAACGGCGGCAAACGGCTCGGCAAACGGCCCCACGATTTGGCGGTGTCTGGCGGTTGATTGCTGTATGAAAAAACAATCATTCACCACGAAGGACACGAAGAGCACGAAGTTCGGAGTTCAAACTATCCGAAACCTTCGTGGCCTTCGTGCCTTCGTGGTGAACACTCCGTTGCATATAGAGTGCTAAATCAACACCGAACTCGGAAAGCGCCATATGGCTTGCTTCAATTTCGTAACCAGACGCGCTTCACATGAAGCAGAATAAACGCGCAGGTAGCCAGTGTCATCGCCCAGGCAAACCAGTCGCCGAAGCGGACGTAGTAAGTCGTTCCATTCAAGACGTCCACCTCGGTCTGCATTACTGTGCCTGTAAACATCGGCAAGAGTTTAACCACTTCACCCTTGGCATTCACCAACGAGGTCACGCCGGTGTTGGTGACGCGCAGCAGGCTGCGGCGGGTTTCGATGGCGCGTGATTGCGCCAGGCGCAGGTGCTGCCAAGGTCCTACCGATTTGCCGTACCAAGCGTCGTTGGTGAGATTGACCAGAACATTGGCGCGGGTCTCACTGACAAACTGGCGCGCCAGGTCGGGCATCAGATCTTCGTAACAAATTAGTGGCGCTACCCGAACCGACCGAGGCAGGTGAAACACCACGGGACCCGGACCGGGCGTAAAGCCATCGGCAAAGGGCAGGTTCGGGATCCAGGAGAGCAGCTTGGCGAACGGCAAATATTCGCCGAAGGCGAGCAACACCTGTTTATGATAGCGGGCGAGAATCCGCCCTTTAGCGTCGGTAAAAAAAGCCGTGTTGAAGGCTTGGCCGTTGGTCTGGCCAGGATTGCCACGAAAACTCTTGGCGCCGAAAATGAAGTAGGCGCGCTCCGCCCTAAAAGTTGGCATGACATCAAGCGGCAGCGCTTGCATAGTTTCTGGAATGAGCGCTTCGATGGCCGACTCCGGCCAAATAACTAGCGGCACGGAAGGTAACTCGGCGGTGAGCTGACGGTGCTGGGCAAGGTTTTTCTGCGCCAGCACCGGATTCCATTTCATGTCGATGTCGACGTTGCCCTGCACCGCGCCAATGGATAACTTGGCAGCACTTGCCATCTCGTCGCCGACGCTTTTCACGCGCTGAAATCCGTACGCCAGAGCAACGAGAATCGCTAAACAAGCGTAGGCCAACGGCAGGAACTTCTTGCGCGGCTCGGCGCTGGCGAACAGCGCATGATAGAACGCCGCGCTGAACCACATGACGATGAAACCAGTACCGTAGGGACCGACGAGGTCAGCGGTTTGGATGACCCAGAGAAACGACACCTGGGAGTTGGCGAGATACCAGGGGAACAGGAGAGGAAAGAGAAATTCGCAAGGCACCCAAAACAATGCCGGGAATATCATGAGCGGGCCGAAACCGATACTGCGCACGAGCAGCGCAAAGAGCGCCATCTGTATTCCCTGCAGGGCGGCGTAAAGCACAAAGATCACGACGCTAACAGCCAAGGGGAAACCGCCGAAGACGCTAATCGTGTAGGTCAGCCAGTGAAAACCTATCAAGTGCGCCGCTAGCCCCATCAGCCAGCCGTAGAAAACCGCACGCCGAAGAGTCGCGGCGCGATCGATCGCAAAGAACAGCGGCACAAAAGCCAGCCAAGCGAGGGGAAATAACCAAGGCTCGATAAACGGTGCCGCGAGCAGCACCGCGGCGAGAAGCGGCAGCAGGATGATTGGTATGTTCACCGGAGCAAATCGTGATCGTTGCAGGGATTAAAGCCCGAGGCCGGTAGCAAAACAAAAGGTAAAGTTATTATTTTTCAGTCTCAAAATCATAAGCCAGCTCCAGAAACTGCACCAGGATGCGCGCGGTAACACCCCAAATGTCCCAGCCATTGTTGACGTAGAAGTGATAACTCGGATGGCCGCCGGGTGACAGATGGGCGTTTTTGACATATGTGCCCGGCTCCATCAGCGAGCGAATCGGCAGCGAAGCAACCGCGGTAGTCTCCGCCGGATCGAGACGAAAATTGTATTGCGGTGGAATCACACCCACCACCGGCGTCACCACGATGCCGTAGCCGGCGGTGAATTCGTCCAGACGGCCCAGCACCCGCACATGTTCTGGAACCACGCCGATTTCTTCATGACTCTCGCGCAGCGCTGTAGCCACCAAATCGGCATCGCCCGCATGCACGCGCCCACCCGGAAAGGCGATCTGCCCCTTGTGCGTCGGCATCTCGTCGCCCCGCTTGGTCAGCACGATGTATTCGCCGTCGGCGCGTTCTTGAATTGGAATCAACACCGCCGCGGGCTTGAGACCGTTACCGGTGACGATCTCCGGCGTGCGCGACAGCAGAGCGGACGAAATTTTGTCAGCGACCATGGGTAAATAACTATTGCCGGGGGCGCGATCTATGATAGATACCGTGGCAATTTAGCCAATCGAAAGGCAAAACACTAGCCCGTGACCGAACGCGAAATTCATGCAGCGATCCACATCCTGCGCCGCCAAGTGCCCAAGTGGAACACACCCGTGGTGACCCTGATGGCCGAGACCTACGAGAGTCCGTTTCGCGTCTTGATCTCCTGCATTCTCAGTTTGCGCACCCAGGACGCAACCACAGCCAAAGCATCGCATCGCTTGTTCGCGGTCGCCGATTCGCCCCAAGCGATGGTCAAAATTTCGGCCCAGAAAATTGAAAAGCTGATCTACCCGGTCGGCTTCTATAAAACCAAAGCGCGGCAAATTCGGCAAATTTGCCAGGCGATCATCGACCGCTACGACGGCAGAGTTCCCGACGAGATCGACGAACTGCTCAAATTCAACGGCGTCGGCCGCAAAACCGCTAACTTGGTCGTCACCCTGGGCTACAATAAGCCCGGCATCTGCGTCGACACCCACGTGCACCGGATTTCCAATCGCTGGGGCTATATCAAAACCGCTTCGCCTGAGAAGACCGAGGCCGCCCTGCGGGCCAAACTGCCCAAACAATATTGGATCGAGTACAACAACTTGTTGGTGAATTTCGGCCAACATCTATGCCGGCCGATCTCGCCTCAATGCAGCCAATGTCCGGTGAAAAAATACTGCCCGCAGATAGGCGTCGGCGTGAGACGATAAAGATGGTCCAACAGATTCCCAAAGGCTACTTCGCCAAGAACATCGACGCCGTCGGCTACCATGACTTAAACGGCAAGCCGGCTTTCAAGTTGGCGATGCAGGAGAAAAACCACCGCTGGTTTTTGTACGTCGCCCACCTCTGGCATCGCGGCTGGAGTGTCCTCGATGTCACCGATCCGGCGGCGCCGGAATACTGCGCTTACATTCCCGGGCCTGAGAATACCTGGACGATCCAAATCCAGGTCGCCGACGGTAAAATGATTACCGGCCTCGAACGCATCGCCCCCGGCTGGGGCGGCGCCGACGGGCAACCATCCGCGGAAGGCTTCTTCATCTTCGATGTGAGCGAACCGACCCAACCGAAGCAGATCGGCGACTTCAAAACCGGCAGCACCGGCACCCATCGCAACTTTTATGACGGCGGCAATATCGTCCACGCCGCCGCCGGCGCACCGGGGCTTAACGGGAAAATTTATCGCAGTATCGACATCAGCGATCCAACTAATCCGCGCGAGATTGGCCGCTTCTCTCTGCCGGAGCAGGAAGCCGGCGCGGCTACCAACGGATTAAAATTTTCGTTTCACGGGCCGGCGCATATCGAAGACGCGCGCGCCTATCTTTCCTACGGCGACGGCGGCGCCATTATTCTCGATGTCAGCGACCTGAAAAAACCGAAGCTGGTGAGCCAGCTCGCCTTCCGCGGCATCACTGCGACCCAAGGCATTCATACCTACTTGCCTTTGCCAAGGCGCAAAATCGCGTTGATTAATGACGAAGCGATCCGGGAAAATGGCGATGAGAACTTGAATCTCGCCGGCATCGTCGACATCAGTGACGAGAAGCGGCCGCGCATGTTGTCGTTTTTTCCCCTGCCCGAACCGCCGCCGGAAAGTGAATTAAGAAATTTTTATCAGAAGGGCGGCCGCTTTGGCCCACACAACCATCATCACCCCAACCACCAGACCTGCCTCGAAGACCGCGACGACGTGGCCTATCTCACCTACTTTAACGCCGGCTTGCGTGTCTACGACATCCGCGACCCACGCCAGCCCAAAGAGATCGGCTATTTCATCCCGGCCGATCCAACGGTTAGAATCGGGACGAAACCGAGTCGGCTAGTGGCCCAGTCCGAAGATGTCTTAGTCGATCGGCGCGGCTGCATCTACCTGAGCGACAAAAATCACGGCATTCATATTTTGCGCCTTAAAAGCGTCTGGCCTTATAAGTAAACTCAGCAATGGTTAGCAACGTGGGGTTCGTTGCTACACCCCTGTTTAGTTCCGCAAAGGGATCTACATCCATACACGCATGACCCTAATTGGCTGCCTTAATTGAATCTCGATCCGGAAGAAACACGGTGGAATCTTCGTTCCACCCAATCGAATTTACAATTTTACATACGTTATCCTCGCACCGACAAACCCGACCAACTCCGGTCGCGTATCGCAAGTGCAGGATCCGTCGCAATCGGCTTTTCGATAAACAGGTGGTGCAGCGCCTGCAAGCCTAATACTATCCCGGCAAGAGTATCGATTAAAATAAAAGCCCGCTTCGGTAGCCATTTCCAATACCACAGCAAATGACGAATAAATTCCGGGCGGAACAGGCCGGTGGCGCGCAGCCGATCGGGCGCTAAAAACTCACGGAACAACCGCGCACCTTCAACCGTTTGCGTGAAGCTGAGCCAGTTGGGCGACAGAAAGGGATATTTATGCGTTTTAGCCATTGTTGGCTGCAACAGATCGGTGAAGGCGGTGCGCAACAAACGTTTTTCCATCAAGTGATCGATGTCCATGAAATAAGACGGATCAACGGTGGAGACGAATTCCATTAAATCCCGATCGAGGAAAGGCGTCCGGCATTCAACTGAATTAGCCATTTCAACCCGGTCGCCAAGGCAGGGAATAATGTAACTGACCAGCTGGTTGAAAGTCATTAGTTTGGTGGCGTTGAAAGGATCCATTTGAGACAGTTGTTCCGGCGGAAATTCGGACAGGAAATAGTCGTAGGGAGTCCGATAGCTCGTCTGGTCGAGGATTTCAGGCGTGAAGATCCATTTCATGCCCCGGGTGCCGTCGACCGCACGCATCTGCTGAAAACTTGGATAGCCAAAAATGAGTTGAAGCTTGCGCCAGTGGTTACTCCGGCTCCAGAGAATGCCTTCCGAAGGGGTCTCAAGCTTTTTGAACCGGTCCCAGAGGACGCGCCCCTGGCGGGCTTGTTCGCCTCCGGCCAGCAACATGCGCCAGATTCTTTCTAATTTGAAATAGGCATAGCCGCCGAAGACTTCGTCCGAACCCTCTCCGGTTAGGCAGACTTTATAGCCCTTGGAGCGTACCAACCGGGAAAGTACCTGCTTGGCGATGGAATTGGGATTGGCGATCGGCTGTTCAATGTGAAAGATCGTTTTGAGAAAATTCTCCGCCAAGACATCATTGCTGCAATCGATGGCCTCAAACTGGGCGCCGTAGTGAGCTGCGGTTTGCCGGGCGGCAACAGTTTCGTCGTAGATCGTCGTGCCGAAGCCAACACTGAAAGCCTTAAGTTTTGAGGTTGCCGCCGCCGTCAGGCCGCAAACCAACGTAGAGTCCAGCCCGCCACTCAGATAGGCGCCGACGGGAACGTCCGCGACCATCCGGCGTTCCACGGCCTGAGTGAACAACCGGCGAACCTCGTCCTTGGCCTCAGTAAAGGAAATGGCGGGATTTGTTTTGAAAGTCGGCTGCCAGTAGGGCACCTCGCGCGAGTGGCGCTCGGACTCAACGATAAGAAAATGCCCCGGGTTGAGATTGCGGATTCCTGCAAAAGCCGAGATCGCGCGCGGGAACACGCCCAGCATGGGGCCAATCATGTAATCTGGGTTGAAACTTCGGGGCACCCGATTGAGTGCAAAGATCCCTTTGACCTCAGAACTGATCAGGATTTCTTTTTCGGTTTCCCAATAAAAAAGCGGCTTAACGCCGCAGCGGTCGCGCGCCGCCAAAAGCCGGTGGTTGCGCCCATCCCACATGATAAACGCAAATTCTCCGTTTAGTTGGTGGATAAAATCCATGCCATGCTGCTCGTAGAGATGAACGATGACTTCGGTGTCCGAATGGGTGCGGAAACAATGGCCCTGGTCAATCAGTTCCTTGCGCAGCCGTTTGTAATCGTAGATTTCACCATTGAAGGTGATGCAAATGGAGCCGTCTTCGTTGTAGAGCGGCTGATCTCCCTCCTGGAGGTCGATGATGCTCAGACGAACATGGCCGAAGGCAACCGTCCCATGTTCGAGCAAGGCATAGCCCGCGCCATCCGGGCCGCGGTGGCTGATCGCCGAACACATCCGCGTGATGTCTTCGCGCTCGGCAGGACTGCGATCCTTTTTCAGGATCATGGAAATGCCACACATGAGGTACGCCGTTGCTTTTCCGTTAACGCTAATGAATCAAAACACGCTTCTCTACCCATTTGACTCGGAGTCGACAGCCATCACTCACCAAATCTACCACCATATGTTATAAAGACCCAACAGTGCTCCAGTTCAATATGAAATCATATCATTTTGGTAGGGCAGCGCGGCCGATCCATCACGCCGGATAAGAGGCGAACAATGGCCGAGACTATTTTTCTGATTCATGGAATGTGGGGCGGGCCGTGGTATTGGGAGAACTACAAACATGTCTTCGAGCAGCAAGGTTATAAATGTGTTGCAGCAACTCTGCCCTTCCACGACATGGCTCCCGATGATGTTCCCGATCCTCGCCTGGGCATAAGCAGTCTCCTTGACTATGCCGCTGCCATGGAACAGGAAATCAGACGCATGGGTTTGCAGCCCATCATAGTCGGCCACTCGCTTGGCGGACTGCTGGCGCAAATTCTCGGCAGCCGCGGCCTGGCTAAAGCTATTGTCCTGCTATCCCCAGCATCGCCAGCTGGAATCCTGGGCTTGCGGATTTCGGTCATGAAGGCTTTCTGGAGTGCGCATATTAAATGGGGCTTTTGGAAAAAGCCGATGCGCCAGACATTCGCCGAGGCGGCTTACTCGATGTTGCACCTCTGTCCGGCAAAAGATCAGAAAGAATTCTACGACAGATTTGTTTACGAATCCGGGCGGGTGGCATGCGAAACCGGATACTGGCTCTTTGACCCGCACGGCGCGTCTAGGGTCGACGAGTCAAAAGTGACTTGCCCGATGCTGGTCATTGCCGGCACGGAGGACAGGATGACGCCTGCATCTGTGGTCCGGCATGTGGCGAAAAAATATCAGGCGGTCGCCACCTATCGGCAGTTCGATAATCACGCCCATTGGGTTGTCGCAGAGCCGGGTTGGCAGGAGATCGCAGAATTTGTCTCGACCTGGATGAAACAAATCAACCCAGCGGAAAGCCATTGAATGAATCGGCACGAGCGCTCGACCAGCGGCCGATTTGAGATATTCGGGGGATCAGGAATGCGCTCGGCACTTTGCCGAGCGAGCGCGATCGTGCGAGAGCAAACTAGCTTACCCATAAAAAAGCGCGGCCTGCGGGCCGCGCTTGAATGAAAGTTTTCAGGCGGGCTTTGAGCGTCTACGGTTTCATCGATTCGGGGAAGTATTTTGACGGCGCCCAAACATTGACCGTGAAATTGCAGCAACCCAAGACGCGCAGCTCGCGCATGATCCGGATATAATCGGCCGAATCGATAAAGTCGCGCCAGCTATCCAGCGTGTCAAAATCGATGGTGATCGCCACGTGGGGCGTCACTTCCAACGGGTTGCGATAGTTGCGCACTTCGATCACGCCTTTATGGCCCAGCGTGATCGGCAACCAATCGTTCTTCGCCTTGTTGGCGTAAATTGTTAAGTTAGCTTTCTGGTCGGGTAGATCCCATTGAATCACGAAGTGTACCATGGTCGTTTCCTCTTATTGAGTCGCCCGAACTAAGCCGCCATCGATGGCGATCGTCGTGCCGGTAATATAACTCGCTCGATCTGAGCCAAGAAAAACGATCAAGTCGCCGGCTTCCTCGGCCGTCCCATAGCGTCCCAACGGCACCTCCGCCGCCATCTCCTTGTTGATTTCTTCCACCGGACGGCCCAGGCGATCGGCGCGGGCTTTGTTCAATTTCTGCGCGCGATCGGTATCGATGCGGCCAGGGCAAACGTTATTGAATAGAATATTGTCGCGGGCCAGCTCCCGTGACAGGGTCTTGGCCCAGCCGATCACCGCGCTGCGCACCGCATTGGACAGCACCAACCCGGCGATCGGTTCTTTGACCGAGTATGAAGTGATGTTGATCACTTTGCCGCCGCCGACTTTGCGCAGATGCGGCACCGCCTCGCGGGTCATGCGCATGGTGCTCATAAAACTTAGGTTGAAAGCGTTCTGCCAGTCCTCATCGGTAAACTTCATGAACTCGCCGGGAGGCGGGCCGCCGGCATTGTTCACCAAGACATCGACCCGGCCAAAATGTTTTGCGGTGTCGTCGACGAATTTCTTGATATCCTCCGCCTTGCTCATGTCCGCGACGATTGCCAACACCTCGCCGCCGGTTTGCTTGCGAATTTGCTCCGCGGTTTCTTTCAAGGCAGCTTCGCCGCGGGCGCAGATCGCCACCTTGGCGCCTTCGCCTGCGAATCCCAGCGCCGCGGCCTTGCCCATGCCCTGACTAGCGCCGGCGACCAACGCCACTTTCCCTTTGAGTCCGAGATCCATGTGTGCTTTTCCCCCTGGTAGTTTTGAATCTGCCGGATACTAACAAACCCGCTTTCA